>VFQT010003258.1_pt1 | contig 15072 bp, 13 predicted proteins | sample 3512381 | NCBI WGS metagenome assembly VFQT01 (sample SAMN10412376, study PRJNA504923) | tailings metagenome | isolation source: Relicate 2 Philex TSF3 active mining site | place: Philippines: Tuba, Benguet | collected 2017-08-29 | reverse complement strand
ATGCGCCTGCGACTATTCTCTTGCCACCATTCTTCTGCCCTGCACCACATCGTGATCAATGATCGTGAGTCCGGAGCGTTGCACACTCCGCTCGCCGAATGAGATCGCTTGGAGCCGAAAGAAACGGAAGAGATCGAAAAGAGGCTTGCCCGCTGGAGCCACTGCCTGCGATCATTTTCTGTCACACATTTTTTGTCCGACATTTCCACAGCGACAATGGGTTGAGTTCTGGTGTGGGCAAAAAATGGTTGGGCAAAAAAATGACGCACTGCTGCGTGACTGATTCGCGTCAATTCGTGTCCATTCGCGGTTCCAAATGCGTTCTGCACAAGTGAAACGCGTACCGGGAAGCTGACGCATCCCGCTCGCCAAGGCAGGTGGAGTTGAAAAGACGACCTGACCCATCACCGGGGAGACTGGGAGAATGTGTGGACGAGCCAAGCCACTGAGTGTCGAGTGTGATCAGCCGCAGCAGTCCTGCTTTTCGGGAGTACGTTCAGGCGGAACGATGCCCTGCTGAATCATCGCAATGCGTTCCTGATGCTCATAGTACTGGCGGCAGAGTTCCTGAATGCCGCTGATCAGGATGTAGGCGACGGGAATTGTGATCCAGACGACAGATGGATTCAAGAAAAAGGCGCCCCAGTTCATCGTTCCGTTCTCCAATTCGGGACCTGCGACCCAGATATCGCCGCGGTGAGTCCACCGTTTCATAACAGAATTGAGAGATTCGCTGAACGTCCTGGACTCCTGGGCGGATTTCAGAAATTTCCGAAAACGCTCCTGACAGCTAACAAAAAAGGGCCGCACAAAGCGGCCCTTCATGTTCCCGGGAACCAAGTTGTCTATCGGACTCCGCCACCGCCGCCGAAGCCACCTCCGAAGTTATTGAATCCTCGAACGTTGCGGAAGCGGCCATAATCCTGCTCGGCTTCCATTGAGTTGATCCCGTTGCTGTACGGCTGTGAAACCACCGTGCGACGATCCGCATCCGGATTGCCGAGGTCTGTCAGTACTCGCACAACGATGTCACGGCGAATCTGGTCCAGTTCCGGATCCGAGTTATTCATGGTTCGCTGAACGATCACCGGGAATGGTGCCGACGGCATCCGGGCTGCGATTTCCATGATATGGTCACGGCCATACGGAGTCAGCTCCGACGAATTCTCAACGAACTCGTTGCGATAGATGACAAAGTCCGCCGCTTCGCCGTTGGTTTCCTGCATGTGCCAGTGAGCACGGCTGACCGCGCCGAGTGGCATCACATCCGGAATCGCATAGCGAGATGCAGGGTAGTACTTCTTGCTCCAGGGCCACCAGCTGGTGCCGCACCCTGTGTCACAGGTCTCACAGGAATTGCAACCGGAGGTTGTGCAGCATTCGGAACTGCTGCAGCAGTCATTGGTCGAGATACAACCTGAGGAGAGGAGTCCGCCGAGGGCAAGCAGTGCCCAGGGAGAACGTCGGATTCTTCGGAGCTTCATATCAGGCTCTTCCTGTCCGTTAAGACGATCAGTCCGAAGACTGAGCGTACGATGAAGTGAATTCGAAAGTCAGACCATGGAGGTCAGTGATGAATATTGGCTGTTACTTTTTTCCTGAGCGCGACCAGCTGGTGTTCTTCACCGTGCCATTGGCCGTGTTGTCTCGACGGAAAGCGGACCCCATGCGAGACAACATGGAAGACTTCTGCTGAGACTGCGGGCTGACCTGCCCCTGAGCGGGCCAGTTTGGTGCAGGCGGCACTGGAGGAAGCTGTGAGCCAGGCTGTGGTACAGGAACCGGAGCCATGCCTCCCTGAGGATATGCTGGCATCGGCTGTCCCTGAACTCCCATCGGTGCTCCCTGATACTGCATCTGAGGCTGCATGTGCATCTGCGGCTGATACTGCATCGGAGGAACACTGTAGTCCGACTGCGGAGTCATGGTGTCTCCGAAGGGCTGAACAGGACCGGACGAATAGGCACCTGACATGTCGCCGGCTGGTGGCACGAAGCCACCACTGTTCACGGCTGGATTGTAGAGATTGTATCCCTGAGGCACTCCGGTCATCTGACCTGTTCCGTACGGAGCCACCTGGTAGACATTGTTATCCGGCGGGCCTTCCGTCTGGCCTCGGTGCCACAGCTGTTCGTCGCTTGGATGAGTCACGTTGTAACCAGGGACTGGCGGAACTTCGTCAGGTTCCATCGGTCGAACGATTTCCGGAGAAACCAGAACGAGCAGTTCAGTTTCGACTTCGGAAGCCTTCTTCGACTGGAAGATACGGGGACCAACCCAGGGAATGTCACCTAGGAGCGGCACGCGAGTCACTTCAGCCAGCGTCTGTCGGGAAATCAGACCACCGATGGCAAACGTCTGACCTTCTCGAAGTTCGACAGTCGTCTGGACGCGTTTGACGTTCGTTCCCGGAATTCCATCAACCGAGTTTTCGACGTTGAGTTCGCTGAACTCCGGCACCACCTGCATGCGAATCAGATCGCGGTCAATCACGGTCGGCGTTACGACCAGACTTGTACCGAATCCGCGGAATGAAGTCGCCTGGCCACCACCCAGCCCAATGATGGTCGGAACCGCAAACTCGCCACCGGCGAGAATGCTGGCTCCAGTGCCGCTCAGGACCGTCAGGCGTGGCTCAGCAAGCAGCTTGATAGATCCGTTCGATTGCAGCCATCGCACGAACACCTGGATTTCGCCGTTCTCAAAGATACCGCTCAGAGTACTGGGCGTCCCGCCCATATTGGATCCAATCGAATGGCGGCCATCGTTGAACAGCACTCGCCAGTCAATCCCGGCGTTCCGAAGTTCAGAACGATTGAGCTCGGCCACCATCACTCGCAGAGTAATGTTGTACTCCCCGGGGACGACCAGTTCATTGATCAGGATATCCCGGAAGCCGTTGTTGACGCCGTTGTTCGCACCACCGCCGCCAGCACCGCCGGCGAGGTTTCCGGATGCTGCGAAGACGTTCAGCCCTGCACCGTTGTCGAGGTCATTGAATCGTCCGAGGGAACGATACACTTCGGTTCGTACAACCTGAAGAATGTTCTGAGCTTCTTCAGCATCGTAGGCCATACCGCGGACCAGCACCTGAGCACCGACTGGAATCAGGGCACAGGTGGAATTTGGGTAGAGCACTTTCAGGCGACGTTCGAGTTTTCCGAAGTCGATCGTTCTCTGTTCTTCCAGGCTCGCATCGCGAACGACTGACACTTCATAAATCGAAGGAGTCTCTTCGCCTTCGAACCAGAGTGTCAGGTCGGTCTTGCCAAGTTCGAGGCCGACGACGCTGATTTCGCTCTCGGAGTATTGGACGTAATTCGCGACCGTCGAATCGGTAACCGCGATTCGGCGAACGCGTTTGCTGGTGATCACGAGCTGGCTGTGTCGACGCTCGATTTCCAGGTGATACTGAGGCTTCAGCATCTGATCCACATTTGGGCTGTGAATCGCATCCACCTTTCCGGAGATGGCCGGTGTTTCAAGCTGAAGGTTCTGCGATGCTGGTGCAGGACCAGGAACCGGCGGTGCAAACTGCTGAGCCAGAAGACTTCCCTGAGCCAGCGAAAATGTTGCGGCAGCTCCCGCGAGAAACTTACCAATCGACCTGCATCGCAGGGAGTTTCGCAAGGATCGCAGCAAAGGAACCGGACCCGCGTGATCGACTGACATTCGAAGTGCTCCTTCCGTGTCGCAGCTTCGCGATTGATTTATTGACTCATTCGCGATTCCGTACCTTCAGTGCCCCGGACGATTCAATCCCTGAATCAAACTCCGGAACAAAGCTGCATCATCCATGCAGTGCAGGCACGGGATTCCCTCGTTGTATCGTCGTTGGCCTGGTAAGGATTGAAACAGACACCGCACAACCGTCGTACAGCAAACCCCGATGCGACGGTTGGTCGGATTACGTAAGATGATCCGATGAATTCAGAAAGTCGGATGCTGCTGATCGGACAAAAAAAATGGCATCAGAGTTTCGCTCTGATGCCATTTCCGGCGTTAGATTTTTCCCAAACTGCCAGACCCGACGACTCTCGCTGTCCGGCCGTGCAAATTACCAAACAATCGTGATGTTGTTGGATGGCGGTCCAGGGTGAGCCCAGGGCCGGCGATAGCTGTGGTACGGATAACGGTGATGAACGCCGCCGCCGTCCATATTTGGAATTCCCTCAAAACCGCTCAGGAAAGAGCCAGGAGCCGGACCACCAAACTGCCCGCCGTGAACACTGTGCGCATAGCCTGCACCACTGAGTCCATGGATCAGACCCGCATTGGCAACTCCACCGGCACAGCAGGTTGGTAATGCCGCGCCACACAGACAGCCAGCTTCAACAGCTGGCATGGGATGCATGACCGGCGCCTGAATCACTGGTGCATGAACAACAGGAGCCATCATTGGCGCTGGGCCGTTACAGTCGCAGCCTTTGCCAAATCCGTGCAACCGAAAAACATCACCCGCATTCACACTCAACGGGCAAACCGCAAGGGCCAGCCCCAGAATCACGCCACTCAAAGACTTCATTGTATGCTCCCGAACAGAAACGCGCTGTCTGAGTGTTCCAGGCGGACCGTGGCAAACGACAGCGCGAACCACGGCACTTCGATTTACCCGGTGCCGGGAAAAGTGCCAGGCGTATTTTCTGCGAACAAGGCAAAGTCAAAATATGACGGTCGGTCCGTTCGAAATGTGCGCATAGCGTGGACTTCTCCGGGTTCAGCGTTTCTCTGGCTTTGAAAAGAGGAAGCGACCAGACAAACCCGATGAGTAAAGAAACTGTTTGAGCACGCGCACATTACGGATATGTTCAGCGCGGCTTCTTTGTGACATCGACCGGAGGGATTCAATGCGTCGATCACTCGTTCTGGCATTCTCGCTCACCCTGCTGACAGCCGTGCAGGCTCAGGCTCAGGTCGGTTCACCCGGCATTGACTATTCCTATTCTGTGGGAGCAGGTGCCGGAGTTCAGCAATACCCGTTTGATCAGCAGGATCCGTGGATCCACGGGTACTTTCAGCGATACCCGGCCTACGGCGGCTTCTCCAGCTTCCGGCCGTACAACTACCGTCATGTGTTCTCTCAGACGCAGATTGCCAACGGCTGGGGCATGTCACAGGGCATGCCATACTCGCAGCAGTTCTGGAACAAGTACCGAGGAAGCTACCTCGACGGCAATCTGCATGCACAGCTTCAGGCGACTCCAGCAAATGGGGCTCAGCCTCTGATCTATCAGCCACAGATTCCTGTCACTCCAGCGGGTGCAGTGCGACCTATTGGCTACGAGACTCAGCCCGCGGCTGTGTCGCAGCCAGTTCGCCAGGCTCCCCAGGCAGCTGGCCGTCCCGTTCACATTTTCCCGAATCGGTAGCTTCCGAATGAGGCGGGGCTGAATTCTCTCAGACCGGGACCGCCAGAAGCTGACTGCGGCATCGGCTCCCACAGGGAGCGCCAGATGCAGCACGAAAACTCCCCGCCAGAGACGCTCCGCTCCGGTTTCGATCGGTCCGGAGCGTTTCCGTTTTGGGGCATTTCCATGTTGAGGCATTTCCATTTTGGCCAAACTGGCCGAGCCGTTTGAAATTGCCTGACATCTCGCTGAATTCCTGCGTTCGTCTCCGGTAGACTCCGGTTCAATTGGAACTGTGCGCCGATCCACCGTTGGCAGTGTTGAAGATTCCGCGTCTCAACAGCCCCGGCCACAGATTCAGCACCGGGCAACAGTGTCCGCGACCAAAACCGCTCAAGGAACTCTCTGGATATGAACAAGACGCCTCTGAACCAGTGGCATCATGAACACAACGGCCGCATGGTGGATTTCGCAGGCTGGGAAATGCCGGTGCAGTATTCGTCGATCGTTGAAGAACATAACGCTGTTCGAAATGCAGCGGGCCTGTTCGACATTTCTCACATGGGCCGGCTGCAGTTCTTCGGTGAGACCGCCGCAGAGTTTCTAAACAGTGTTGTGACCAATGACACAGGTCGTCTGAAGCTGGGCGATGTCCGCTATTCACTGGTTTGTAATCACGATGCCGGGATCCTCGACGACGTGCTTGTCTATCGCCTCGAAGATCGCTGGGAACTGGTGGTCAATGCGTCTAACCGACTGAAGATCTGTGAGTGGCTGGAACACTGTGCCGGGTTTGCCGGAATTCAGTTTGTCGATCGAACGCTGACAACCGGAATGATCGCGGTCCAGGGACCAAACGCGTCCGCACTGGTCACGGAACTGCTCGGGACGGATGTTTCCGTGATGAAGTACTATTCTGCGAAAGACGCAACATGGCAGGGACAGCCAGTGCTCGTTTCCCGCACAGGTTACACAGGCGAAGATGGCTTTGAACTTGTGGTCGCAAATGAACTGACACAGGCGATGTGGAATCGTCTGCTGGAGCTCGGCCATTCCAGGGGACTCGTCGCTGCCGGACTTGGATGTCGGGATACACTGCGACTGGAAGCCGCGATGCCGCTGTACGGTCATGAGCTTAACGAACAAATTGACCCGCTCACCGCAGGACTCGATTTTGCCGTACGTTTCAACAAGCCGGAGTATCCGGGCAAAGCCGCGATGGAACAAATTCGCGAAGCTGGCCTGAAGACTCGTCGCGTCGGGCTGAAACTTGAAGGACGACGCATTGCTCGCGAAGAATCGCCAGTGATCCACGACGGCGCGGAAGTTGGCAAAGTCACATCCGGCACATTCTCGCCGACACTGCAACAGGTCATCGCAATGGCTTACGTCCCGGTTTCACTGGCAGGCGATGGGCAGAAACTGCAGGTCAGCCTGCGAGGAACCCCGGTCAATGCCGAAGTCGTTCCGCTGCCGTTCTACAAGCGTTCAAAGTAGGCGAGCCTCCGGGTAAAGGCACATCACACGTCTGCGCAGAACGAAGAGTAGTGTCAGATTCACAAGTTTAATCAGAATGAGCGGCGTCGATTGCTGCCACGCTTCCAGTGCGTCTGTGAGTCCAAAGACGACAAAGGCAGCCGAGTACGGAGACTCCAGGGTCGACTTTCGCGATCGGAGTCCGCGGTGCGCTACTATCACGCCACAGACAAGCCAGATGGCACATTCGGCGAGATTGAACCAGTGGTAAATCGCGGAGAAAACATCTGCAGTGGCTGGGTCCCACTGCCACCATACATGCCGAAAAATCCAGAGCACAACGATGACTCCAACAAAAAAACCAGCAGGGGCTCTGCTGGTTCTTAACGGGAGCTTTCCCGGTTGTTCCGTTCGATGGTGATTCGCTTCGATAAGCAATCCCGAAAATCAATTGGCCCTACTTGCCATTGCGACGGTCGGCAGAAGTCTTCTCGTCCTGGCCGCGAGCAAGTTCCCTCGTCGTCAGGTCATCGCGTTGAAGCAGATTCAGAACGGTATCTCGATACAACTCCCACGCGTCTGACGGTTTGGTCTTTGCCGGAATGGCCAGTGTAATGATCTCGGAAGAGCCTCGGCTTGAAAGATATCGTTCGAACGAACCCGCGACGGCCTTTTCCGGCAGCGCCACGTATCGGAATCCCATGATCTGAGCAGTTTCCTGAGCGACTTTCTGACAGCTAGCACCGGAAGCGATCAGTCCTTTTTCGCCTTCAATGGTTCGAATGTGCAGAACCCGCTGAGGCTGCAGCTGCGACAGCTGAGACATGAGAAACGCGGCTTCAGCAGGCTGATCGCCACTTGGAGTTTCTCCGGACTTCGGAAAACCATGATTGATGTACTGACCCCTGGCATTGAGCGCCGTGCGGTTCTTCATGCCATCAGGATTCAGTGTCCGAATGAAGGTCGTTTCGTAGCCTCCAAGAATCAAACTGTTTTCATGGAGGTGCAAAGCCAGCTGATCCACGATTGCAAGGGCTGCCGGATCATGTCCGCCAACGCTGCCCACAACCAGAGTCCGGTATCCTTCTTCCCCGGCTTGTGCCATCTCGAACGGAATTCCTCCGGTCGACTTGCCGACTTTCTTCCAGGCAAATGCTGCCGGAGCATCGACCTTCTGAGGGACGGCTGGCTTCTTCGTGTCACCCTGTGTGGACGGCTTTCGATTTGTCTGGGCGGTCTTCACATCACTCGCAGGCGGGTTTGCGAGTGCGACGCGAGTCGGCTCGGAGGAACCAGGTTTCTGTTCCGCTCCGGCAAGAACTCCTGTCTTTGCAGTGTTGTCAGCTGCAACTTTTGCAGAGGCATTTGCAGAATTAGATTCGCCGGACTTCGGAGGCTCTGCAGGCTTCAGTGCCGTTGCTGCTGAATTCGCAGTCAATGGTCCAGACTTTAGTTCTTCCTTGAGCGGAACTGGAACCAGAGAGCTGTCGGTCTTTTTCTCTGCACCGACACCCGGTGCTGGAGCCGGAGCTGCAGCGACAGACTGAGCCGGCCTGAGTTCATCAAACGCCGGCACCGCAGGCATCTGAGCCAGCCAGGCCTTTTCTTCCGGCGTGAATTCACCCGGCGCGATCACAGCAGATGCTGCTGCTGACGCAACACCGCCCTGCGCAGAGGGAAGAGACGGCAGGGACGCACATCCGGACAGAAAGACGACCGCAGCCACGGAGGCTGGCAGGGCCGAAACCGACTTGCGGTCAACGATGTGTGGAGGGGACCACTTCATCGGAACCTCACTTCAGCAAATTGTGCAGGGAACGACAGTCGATCAGCTTTCAATACCAAGCTGATAACACAACTGTTCGAAGCGCTCATGCAGTTCATCGCTTGATGAATGCACGTGTTCCGCTTCTGTAATGAATCGCATGTTTTCAACGCACTGAATCTGATTGCCTTTCAGAGCGCGTTCGCATTCGGCGTTTTCTTTGCCGTAGACAAACAGCAGTTTGTGTTCATCCAGCTGAACTTCCATCGGCTTGCGTGGATTCAGGATGGCGATTCCACAGCATCCGTCGTCCAGCAGCAGATCTTCAAAGTCGTACAGGATGCTCTGCAGCACCGGCATATCAATCTGTTCGCGGTAAAGATCCGTGTGCTGTCCGTTGTTTTTGTCGTGGCTCGTTTCGAGCACAACGTCAACGGTTTCGCCGAGAGGATCCAGCAGCGACAGGAATGTATCAAACAGCTTTTCCCGGGAGACGGATGCCATCAGCACCGGAATCCTCGCACCGGTTTCCTGATCCACATACCACTCATGACGGTATCCCGTGCGGGGAACGACTTCCAGGTTGTACGACGGGCGCACAGCATCCGTCAGAGTGAAGTCGCCGTATCGGGCGATGGCCATGTGAGCTTCCAGCTCGTCTTCCGAAAGATTCCGGAAGCTGCTGACTCCGCTTGGAACAGCCCCATCACGATAGTTTGATTTCAGAAAATTCTTCAGAAAGCCCATGACGTTAATCCGGCGCAGAAAGAATCATGGCAAGAGAGCCCGCTTGCCGAAACGTAGCACTCGCCGTCAGCCGAGCCGTCTGGATTTAGACGTTTCATCAAATTTGCGGGAAAGCTCTGAATCCTGAACACGAACGTACCGCTAAGTGAACCTGTTCCGGCAGCCCCTCGGCTCGACACAATCTGCATGGCCGTCCCAGAAATTACGGCTGTCAGAATCGGCAGATTGTGTGATACTGTTCGGCATGGAAAAGAACGTCTGCCTTACTTCACTTCGGTTCAGGTTTGTCGTTGCCACCATTGCCATGATGGTCGCGGCAGCGATCTCGTTTTCCCCCATTCAGGCCCAACAGATTGAAATCCAGGGACGAACGGGAACTCGACCCGGTGCTCGCAGCGAGCCCGCCTCCGCTCAGTCAAAGTCGTCGACGTCCGAAGAATGGTTCCGCATTGAGTTCGATGGCAGGAACGTTGGATACGAATCTCTTCGGACTTCCATTGCCCAGCGAACTGCCAGTCAGCAGGCTCAGAATGTTCCGCCCGACCTGCTTCGGCGTGTCCGGGAAACTCGACTGAAACTCCGACGCTTTGGAACCGACGTTTCCGTCACTGCGCATCTGGAGACGGTGGAGACCGGCGACGGCCTGTTGTTTTCATGGAACCTTCAGCGAACTGCCGCCGATGGTTCCACGATGGAACGCACAGGAATCTGGAATGAAAAAGAACGCGCCTATCAGCTGACTGAAAAGTCCGGTGGACTACAGAATTCAGAACTGCTTCCGTGCGACGAACCAGTACATTCGCCTATTTTCAATGGATGGATGCCAGTCGTGGCCGCAGAGAATAAACGGGGATGGACGAGTCCCGTCCTTTTTCCGGAAACCGCTGCCGTGGCTGATCTGAAACTGCATCGCACTCCCGATCAGGCCCTAAAGCTGCCAGACGGGCGAAAATTCAAGGCAACGCGAATTGAGTACTGGCCATCCGCGGAGCCGGATCAACGATCCAGTCTTTATTATGATGAAGAAGGCCGAACACTTCTGATCGAACAGTCCATGCTGGGAGAAACCCTCCGAATCATTCGCTCCGATGCCGCCACCGCGATGGGCGAAGACAACCTCGAGAGTCTCGACCTGCAGTTTCGTACCGTGTTGCCGCTCAAGCGTGCCATTGCCAATGTCGCAAACTCTCCATCGATTCGACTGGTGCTGACAGCCGGCGAAACCGAACAGCTGTCATTGCCTGACTCCGAGTTTCAGACCGTCGAACAGGTGTCGCCGAACGAACTGATTGTCACTCTGAAAAAGGTCGTCCCAAAAGAACCGGAAAGTACGGCGCTGAAGACACGGACTGACAGGCACGTTCAGGATGAAGCTCTTCAGGAATCTGCCTGGATCGATTTTCGAGTTCCAGAGATCGAGCGCAAGGCCACCATTGTCGCAGGCGGAACGTCAGTCCCGCTGGAGAAATGTCGACGACTGACTCGCCATCTCTGGAAGGAAATGCGCTTCCACCCGTTTTCAACTTCACTGATGCCGGCCAGCCAGGTGCTGACGAAGATGCAGGGAGATTGCACGGAGCATGCGGTGCTGCTGTGTGCTCTGATGCGAAGCCAGCAGATACCCGCCCGAGTTGTCGTGGGATTTGTTTATGTGCCTGACCCGACCTCCTTCGCTCCTCACATGTGGGTGGAGGCGAAGGTCGATGGAATCTGGCTGCCCTTCGATTCGACTCGCGGCCCCGACGGGATTGGACTCACGCACATCAAGGTGGCCGATTCGACACTGCCCGGCGACATTGGCAGCGGGACTCAGCTCTTCATTCCGCTGCTGAGCTTCCTGGGGCACGCGTCTGTGGACATCGCAAGAAATCCACTCTGAGCGAATCAGCCCTTGTTCGGATCGTCTTCAATCGGCTCCAACGTCACACCGCGATACAACTCGGCAATGGCCAGAGTAATCCCGATGGACTTGAGCTCAAAACTCGCCTCCAGGTCGCGCTGCTCGTGGAACAGCCAGTCGCCGTTCGGCTGACGAGTGTATCGCTCGATATTTGGACGATCCTGAGAGATCAGCACAAGCTCTTTCAGCGAAGCAATCCGACGGTACTGGTTGGACTTCTTTCCGCGATCATATTTCTCGGTGGAATCCGAAAGTACTTCGATGATCACCGTCGGATTGATCAGAGTATCCCGCTGATCATCATCAAACTCCTGCTCACCACAAACGATCGTGGCATCAGGGTAGGTGTAGAGTCCCGTTGTGCGAACCTGAACTCGCAGATCACTATTGAAGACTGCGCACGGTCTTCCCTTCAGCGCGTTCCTCGCTTCTCCAACAAAGTTGGCGGCGATCAGGCTGTGATTTGCGGAACCTCCGCCCATCGCGAAGATTTCGCCCTGATAGAATTCGCTTTTTTCCGACGACTGCCGTTCGCGGATCAGGTATTCCTGGGGTGTGATTCTCTTGAGTGCGGTTGACACAGCTGCTTTCCTTTCTGTACGTCGAGGTGCAAACAGGATAACCTGAAATTGCCGAAAACGCACCAGGTGTTTTCTGAGGTGAACATCAATATTTACTCCACAATCCCAAGCAGCGGCAGGCTGTCGCGATAGATCAACCGTTCAATGGCGTCGGTATTCAATCGAGGCAATTGAGTGCCTTCCACCATACGGTTCAGGTTTCGCAGTCCATCGACCGTCGCCTGAACTGTTGTAAACGGATAGTCCGTTCCGAACAGGACTTTGTCCCAGACTCCATATTCCTGAACCAGCATCAGACTCTGATACAGCTGAAACGGACGATAGTGCAGAGCCGAAAGGTCAGCGTACAAATGAGGATGCTTGCGAATCACGGCAATGCATTCCCCTTCGAACGGATGTCCCAGATGAGCAAGGATCATACGGACTTCCGGGTATCGAATCGCAACCGGGTCCAGATGACGCGGAAGTGTGTATTCCAGCGGAGCCTGCGAGATGAATGTCGTTCCGGTATGCAGCAGAACCGGCAAGCGGTTCGTCTGAGCATACTGCCAAAGGTCGCTGAGTCGTTCGTCATCTGGGCGAAAACCAGCATACATCGGCATGAGCTTGACGCCCTTTAGGCCAAGTTCCTGATGCCCATACTGCATTTCCTTTTGCCAGCCGGGCTGAGTCGGATCGAGCGACAGGAAGCCGACCAGCTGCTGAGGATGATTCGCTACGTACCGCGCCACTTCACGATCGTCGACCCACAGCCCGCTGAGCTTCGCCTTTCCGCCAAAGACAATCGTTCGAACATCCGGCAATGATGTCTTCTGATAGTCTTCAAAGCGAACAGTCAGATCAACCTCGACCCCGGCGCGAGCTCGCCTCGCCTGTTGACGAAAGTCATCCTGAAAGTCTCTCGGGTATTCCCAGAAGTGACTGTGAACATCAATGATCGCCATGAGGTTCTACTTCTCGAAAAACGAAGGTCAGCCACAGCACAGCAGCCGTCACAAGAACGCCAAGATTGATCCAGAAGATCGGATCCCACTGCGCGCGTCCCGAATATCCTCGTGCGGCAAACCAGTCCGCAAGAACACCAACCAGCAACTGTGAGGCCATTGCTCCAACGACACCGGCAGAGTTCATCAGCCCGAAGAGTGCCCCAACATGGCGACCACTGATCCCAATCGCGCAGGACCACCAAAGCGGCTGAGTGGCCTGGGTCGCGAAGCATGAGCACGCCGTCAGCAACACGGCCGCCCATGCATGATTCGTCGTGAGCGCGAGAAACAAAGCGATCGCGGCCAGCGTGAACCATGCGCCTCCGGCTGCTCGACGGCGTGCCAGCGACGAGGTGACATTGAACAGATCCATTAACGTCCCGCCGGCCAGCGTTCCAGCGGCAGCAAAAGAAAGCACAACCGACGCCATCACTCCCGATTGCTCTGTGGAGACTCCGCGACCTGAGACCAGGTACTTTGGAAACCATGAGAAGTAGATGTAACTGTTGAACGACGCGCAGATCATGATCAGGCTGAGAATCCAGATGCTGGGATTCGACAGAACAAGCTCCCAGGGAATCGGCGCGTGGCCGGATTCCCTTTTTGTTCCTTCACCGATGTATCGTGCTTCTTCCGGAGTTACAGACGGATGTTCCGACGGCTCATCACGGTACCAACGACGAAACCCTGCGGCCCAAAGCAGGCCCAGGCTTCCGAACACAACAAACGTCCAGCGCCAGCCGATTCGAGCAATCAATGTGGTGGCCAGAAACGGCGACAGGGCTCCTCCGACCTGCGATGCCGCCAGCAGGATGCCCTGCACCCTGCCCCGTTCCTGAATGGGAAACCATCGTGAGACAACTCGCGCCGCATTCGGAAACGCGCCGGCTTCTCCGGCTCCAAACAAAAAGCGAACAACAACCAGCGAACCAAGATTGAAGCAGGCCCCGGTCAGCGCGGTGAAGAAGGACCACCAGAGAGAAATCCGCGTCAGGACTCGCCGGGCTCCGAGCAGATCGCCCCAGCGTCCCGTCGGAATTTCAAACAATCCATACGCCAGCGTGAAGGACATCAGAACGATGCCGGTCTGTGTATTCGAGATTTTCAGATCCTTCTGAATGGCATCCAGCGCCGCAGAGATACAAATCCGGTCGAGATACAAGATGCCGGAGAGCGCACAGAGCCAGCCGAGCACAGCAAATCGAACGCGGCCCACGGGGTCTGCAGCCGAAGATCCACTGTTCGGAGTCGAATAAGGTGAATCGCTCATGCAGCAGAATCCATCACAGGTCAATGTTCGTCGGTGCTCAACGCAGACTCAGCGAGGCTGTCTCAGCTATCGTAACAGGATCAGGCCCCGAAAAACCAACAAGGGATGTCACAGCAGGCGTTGAATCGTCTATGACGTTCGACCCGCTTCTCATCCAGCAGCGCACCCATTACAACTCACCCCCCCCAATCAAGGGATGAAGATCCGGATCCAAAGAGCCGGACAGTTCATTGAAGATTCGTTATCCGTACAGATGAATGAGGTGTACAGAGTGTGGACTCGTCAGATTCCGTTTCGCGTAGACATTGCAGGCGTCATCGAGATCATGGGATCGTCGCTGTACAGCCGCATGGATACTCCGATCCGTGAACTGATCCAGAATGCTCACGACGCGATCATGCGGCGGCGCAATCGTGATCTGACATTCAAGGGCCGCATCGATATTCGCCAGAACGCTGAGCAGGGAACGATTACGTTCAGCGATGACGGCATCGGGCTCAGTCCGCAGGATGCCGAGCAGTACCTGGGAACTCTGGGCATCGGCATCACCGGTCTGCTGAAGGGTCGAGGGTCCGAAGAGCAGCGAACTCATGTGCACGGCGACGGACAGCATCTGATTGGTCAGTTCGGTATTGGCCTGTTCAGCGCGTTCATGCTGGCGGATCGGCTGATCGTGGAAAGCCGTCGTGAAGACTGTCCGGAAGGTGTCCGCTGGGAAGCAGGACCGGGCACGGAGATTACTTTGTCTTCGTCCGAACAGTCTCGTGTCGGGACAACCGTCACGCTGTTCCTGAAACCGCAGTTCAAGGTAATGGCAGAGTCTGTCGACATCCTGGAATCTGCAATCAAGGAATTTGCAGACTTCCTGACTTTGCCCATTCATCTGAACGACAGTGCGGCTCGTATCAACGTGATCAACGTGGCGTGGTTCGAGCCAACGCCGGATCCGGAATCCGTTGAACTCGCGCTGGCCAACTACTTCAACGAATCGCCGCTGGA
>VFQT010003257.1_pt1 | contig 15073 bp, 13 predicted proteins | sample 3512381 | NCBI WGS metagenome assembly VFQT01 (sample SAMN10412376, study PRJNA504923) | tailings metagenome | isolation source: Relicate 2 Philex TSF3 active mining site | place: Philippines: Tuba, Benguet | collected 2017-08-29 | reverse complement strand
ACTCCAATGCGACCGGTTACTTCCACTACACCCCGGCGCTGTCGTTGATGTACGGTTTGGTTGAATCACTCAAGATGATCGAAGAAGAAGGACTCGATAATATCTTCGCGCGTCATCATTATCTGGCTGAAGGTGTCCGTGCTGCGGTCATCAAAGGCTGGGGCCTGAAACTATGCGCAAAAGAAGCCAAGTGGTACTCCGATACCGTTTCTGCGATTCTGGTCCCCGAGGGCAAGAATGGTGCCGAGGTGATCGCGCGTGCTTACAGCCGCTATAACGTTTCCTTGGGCGCGGGTCTGTCGAAAGTGGCAGGTAAGCTGTTCCGTATCGGTCACCTCGGTGACATGAACGAGGTACATCTGATGGCCGCGATTGCCGGCGCAGAGATGGCTATGCTCGATTGCGGTATCTCGGTAACACCGGGTAGTGGCGTCGCCGCCGCAAGCGAATACTGGCGCACAAATCAGCCTCCGTCAGGTTTGCTGATTCGTGGCACCCCGAACGAGCTTAAGGAATCGCATGGAACGAATAGTCTTCCTCGATCGGCAGTCGTTAAAGGCTGAGGTCCGTAAACCGGGCTTCGCGCATCACTGGGAAGAGCATTCGCAGACGTTGGAGCCGTTGGTCGCCGACCGACTGGCCAACGCCACTATTGCTATTACCAACAAGGTGCCGATCCGGCGCGCTGCGCTTGAGCAGCTGCCGAACCTGAAAATGATCGCGGTCGCGGCCACTGGCTACGACGTGATCGATGTTGATGCCTGCAAGGAGCGCGGTGTTGCCGTTGCAAATATTCGCAACTACGCGGTGCACACCGTGCCCGAGCATAGCTTTGCGCTGATCTTTGCGTTGCGGCGTAACCTGGTGGCGTACCGTGAAGATGTGCTGCGCGGTCGTTGGCAGGCACAAGATCAGTTCTGCTTCTTCGATCACCCGATTCAAGATCTGCACGGCAGCACAATTGGTATTTTCGGCGAGGGTGTACTCGGCCAAGGCACGGCGGCTATTGCGAAAGCATTGGGCATGCGCGTGCTGTTTGCTGACCACCCGCCACCAAAGGCGCCGAATGTCGAGTTTACTGATCCGGAAGTGGTGTTTGCAGAGTCAGACATTATTTCGCTGCACTGCCCGTTAACGGCGTCGTCGCGTAATTTCATCGGCCTCGAGCAGTTCAAGAAGATGAAGCGCAGCGCGATTCTGATTAACACCGCACGTGGTGGTCTCGTTGACGAGCAGGCGCTAAAAACTGCTCTGGAAACCGGATTAATTGCCGGCGCGGGTTTTGATGTGCTGACGAAAGAACCACCGAAAGACGGCAATCCTTTATTGGATATCAAGACGCCGAACTTCATCCTCACGCCACACGTGGCTTGGGCATCCGATGGCGCGATGCAATTCTTGGCTGATCAATTAATCGATAACATTGAATGCTTCATATCAGGGAAACCGCAGCATTTAGTGACGTAAGTCGGCATGCTGACGTAAATCGTTATCTCCTCTGCTCTCTCCGTAGCACCTTTAACGCACCCCCGGGTGCGTTTTTTATTTGCTCCGCTTGACCGTCAGTCGACATTGGTAGCCTTTTTGTAAACAAGGCACAAATGAGAAGTGTTCTTTGCCGAATACTTTACGACTTGCTAATCAAGCTTGTGAATTCGGAAAGATCATCGCGCTGCAACATCGAAATTACCCCGATTTACTGTTGATTTACAGGCGTATCGGTGTATCTTCATGTCCAACAAGAAAAACAGCTTCACGACCGGGACTGGTCAACTACAAAAATAATGATCAGCCTCGCCGACCAACACAACCCTCACGGTGTCGTAGTGCTGGCAGAAAAGAAGAAGCATATTGAGACTGTCGTCCAGGTTGCGGAGGCAAAAACCTCTGCTGGTCTGAGACATGATCAAATCATTCGAGATTCATGGATGCGCTGCGTTCATGATCACAAGCTCGATCCGACCCGGATGCAGGAAGCGATCATCCTGCCAAATAATCGCGTTCGGGAGCATAAAGATCAGCTTGAGGATTTTCTTCACATCGCGCGCCACGGTGTAGAGGAGCTTTACCACCAAGTAGCCGGACTTGGCTATGCCATCCTGTTGACCGATTCACATGGTGTTACGGTTGACTTCATTGGTGATATTCAGCTCGACGCCAGCCTGCGTAAAGCGGGACTGTACCTCGGTTCAAATTGGCATGAGACGGTGGCTGGCACGTGCGGTGTCGGCACCTGTATTACCACCGGCGAGGCGCTGACGGTGCATCTTGATGATCACTTTGACGCGACCCATATTCCCCTCACCTGTACTGCAGCACCGGTATATGACCCAGCCGGACAGTTGAAAGCGGTGCTGGATATTTCACTGCTGACTTCCCCCTCTGATAAAACCAGCCAGCACCTCGCGCTGCAGCTGGTAAAAATGTATGCACATAAAATCGAAAACGCATACTTCCTCCATCGCTACCGTGATCAATGGATTTTACGGATGTCGAATGCGCCAGAGTTCCTGGAAGTAAGCCCTCAGTATCTGTTGGCAGTGAACGCTTCAGGCAAGGTCGTTGGCTACAACCATTCAGCGAAAAAGCTATTGCAGCATCACGCGCATGGTGACTTGATGGGCCAATCGATTTCAGATTTGATCGAACTCACCATGGACGAGTTGCCAAATTATTTGTCTGACAGGCCAGTAGATAAGCGCGCTCTGAAAATTCATAACTCGCGACAGCTTGTGTTTCTCTCGGTGATGTGGCCAGCACGTATAAGTATGACTGGCACCCAGCAAGCTGCAGGCGCTGAAATTCCTGCGGAGCTGAAAGCGCTCACCGGAGGCGATGCCCAACTGGAAAAACAGATACGGCGCGCAGCGCGGCTCGTAAACTCACCAATCAGTATTTTGATTACCGGCGAAACCGGTAGTGGCAAAGAATATTTTGCCAAGGCACTGCATCAAAGCAGCGAACGACGCGATGGTCCGTTTATCGCGGTTAATTGTGCAGCCATACCCGACACCTTGATCGAAAGTGAATTATTCGGCTATGCACCGGGTAGCTTCTCCGGCGCGGCCACCAAGGGCAGAAAAGGTTTGATTCAGGAAGCCGATGGCGGCACCTTGTTTTTGGATGAAATTGGCGACATGCCGAAGTCGCTGCAGACCCGCTTGCTGCGCGTGCTATCCGAAAAAGAAGTGGTACCCGTAGGTGCACAGCGTCCGGTGCCAGTGAATGTGCGCGTGATCGCCGCAACTCATTGCAACTTGGAGTCTCGCGTGCGTGAGGGCCTGTTCCGCGATGATTTGTTCTATCGCTTGAATGGGGCGCACTTCACCTTGCCACCGGTACGCGAGCGGCAAGATTTGGGTTGGCTGATTGATCGTGCGATCGCCAAGCAATCGGCAAAATCTGCACAGGAACATCCTTTATCCATAGACGCCGAATCGAAAACGCTGCTACTGCGTCATCGCTGGCCTGGCAACCTGCGCGAGCTCAGCAATGTCATCGATTTTTCTGCGGCAGTATGCGCGGATCAGTTAATTACGGTGGGCGATTTACCAGAGTATCTCGTCAATCCGGACCTGAATGACCCGAATAGCCCGTTGATACCGCGTGATCTGTCGCGCCACGGCAAGCCAGCCCGGGAATTGCTCGGCGTTCTTGAGGCCTGCCAATGGAATGTGACTGCTGCGGCGCAAAATTTGAATATTTCCCGCATGACCTTGTACCGACGCATGAAACAGCACGGCATTACGCCGCCGCGCTGAACCATGGCAGTGACAACGCTGTGACACCCGTGTGACAGTGTCACAAGCCAGAGTTACACCGTAACGTTGGCAAGGTGGTAGGTACTTCAGCTGGAATGCAGGTTTGTCGTTCAATTTGCGCCAAATAGCGCTGAACGTCAGTGAAGTTTGAGGCAAGCGTGGCGTTCATGTATTGGCACACCGATTGCTAACGTTGAACGAGATTCGCTGGTTGCCCGGTCGGTTCAGGGAAAGCGACGAATCAAGCTGTGAGGCGTATTCGCACAGCGGCAGTGTTGAGGGTTGGGCCGGCAGTTGGACCTCCTGATTGGAAGTCTCTCTGCCGGCGTAACCCTGCAGCAAAGGGGGCGAAGCTGCCCTTGATAACAACCTGAGGAGACAAAAATGACTGATAAGCAAAGGCCATTTGGTGTTTCGATGACGGACCGCGAGTTTGCCGAGTGCCTACCGGCAGACGAGGCAGCGTTCCGCTCACCGATCCCGACTCAAATGGTGTCAAACGGTGAATACAACCCGCTGCCGCAGACTGAGCAGCAGAAAAAGGTTGAATTCCTGATCAAGGAAATGGCTGACAAGGAAGCCAAGCGCCACAACATGAGCCGCCGTGAGTTCTTGGCGACTTCATCCGGCATGGCCACCGCGTTCCTGGCGATGAACCAGGTCTACGGCAACATGTTCGAAGTGAGTGAAGCAGAAGCGAAGAACCCCGACGCTGCTGGTGATCGCAAGGCGAAGTACAAGGGCCAGTTCATTTTTGATGATCAGACCCACTTCATCCGCGATGACTTCAAAGAGGAAGGTCTGCTGGGCCTGACCAAGTGGGCCGAAGGCGCCAAGGTCAACCCGAACATCGGCAATATTCCGACCAACTTGTCACGCTACAAGATGGACAACTACCTCAAGGAGATCTTCCTTGATTCGGATACTTCAGTGGCTCTGCTGTCTGGCGCGCCATTTGATGATCCGAACTGGTGGCTGCTGTCGAACGACGCAATCCAGAACGCTTGCCGCGCTGTCAACAAGATGGCCGGTACGGTACGTATGCTCGGTCACGCTGTGATCACGCCGAAGTATCCGAACTGGATGGACGAAGTCGATCGCGCGATCGAGGAGCTGCACCCAGTGTCCTGGAAGTCGTACACCATCGGTGACCCGTTCGGCCCATCAAAATTCGCATGGCGCCTGGATGACGAAAAACTGATGTACCCCTTCTACGAGAAAGCACTGAAGGCAGGCATCAACACCATCTGTATCCACAAGGGTCTGATGCCACGCGACTACGAGAAGGCGTTTGCCGGAACGTGGGAGCATGCGACTGTGAACGATCTGGGCAAGGCTGCGAAAGATTGGCCGAAGATGAACTTCGTGATCTATCACGCCGCACTGCGTCCATGGCTGGCAGATCCACCCGAAATGGAAATGGCTCAGTTCGAGAAGAACGGCTACATCCAGTGGTCGACCGATCTGGCACGTATTCCGGAGAAGTTCGGTGTCAACAACGTCTACGCCGAATTGGGCTCAGTGTTTGCCTCTACGGCAGTCACCAACCCACGCTTCTGCTCTGCGTTCATCGGCCAGATGGTCAACCTGATGGGTCCGGATCGTGTGGTCTGGGGTACCGACTCGGTATGGTACGGCTCGCCGCAGTGGCAGATCGAGGCAATGCGTCGTCTGGAAATCCCGGAAGACATCATGAAGAAGCAAGGCTGGAAGATTCCTCTGGGCGATGGCCGCGGTACGGTCAAGAACAAGATCTTCGGTCTCAACTCGGCCAAGCTGTACCGTCTCGATGCACAGAAGATGGCAGCCGACGCGATGACCACGCCGTTCGACAACGACATGATCGCGAAGATGAAGGCCGAGTACTTGGCTATGGGCGGTCAGCGCAGCAACGCTGCGTATGGCTACATCGCCAAAGAAGGTCGGGAGTTTGATCTCGGCTAATGCTGTGTGGTGATCGTATGCCGGTTCGCCGGCATACGACTCACGCACCGTATAGCTGATTGAGAACAGGAGGAAGAAACAATGAAATTTATAAAAAGCACGATGGTCTTGGGGCTGATGCTTGCATCAGTTGGGGGCGTCGCAGTGGCCGATCACCATGGCGAGAAAAAAACGCGTGTAGGTACCTGTGCGGATGCCAAAAAACAGCAGGATTATTTCTGCGACATGAAAAATGCGGCAAACGATTCCATGGTGGCTTTGGGCACTGCCTGCCGTAATGCTAAGCTGAATGTCAGAGAGGCTTGCGAGGGCGTGGTGGACAAAGACGAGACTTATAAATCGTGCAAGATGGAACAGAAGTGCTAATGATGATCTCCGAAGGGTGGGCGGGTTTGCGCACCAGATTAATCTTCTCTGTTGCTGGTTAATCTTTTTGTGAACCTGAATCATTAACCGGCAGCGCTCGCTGCCGGTTTTTTTTTGCCGATGTTCTGGTAAGCTGATGACAAAAAACAAGCTTAAAAAAATAATCTATCCCTGATCGTTACGTGAATCCCACCTCGAGCCATGAGTAATCGCACTGAATTTACTGCAGTCATACACAATCGATCTTCGCGCCACCGCCCGGCACTGTTGGCATTATCTTTGGCCTGCTTGTGTGCGCTACTGGCGCTGCTTGCTCCGGCGGTTTCGCAATCACAGGTGACGCGCTCCACACCCAAGCCGATACCGCCCAACGAAGCCTACATGCAGCCAGTGCCGGGGCTGTCGCACGGCGAGCTGCGCAAGTTCCGCAACGGTGAAAAACAGTTCAAGGCACCATGGGTGGTATTTCCGTTACTCGGCGGTGAATGGGGTCTGGGTCCTACTTTTCTGGCGAATTCCTGCGTTGGCTGCCACGTGCAGGCCGGACGTGGTCGCACCTTTGATGAGCCCGGCGTGATCGCGTTTCAGCAACTGCTGCGGCTCTCTATTCCGGGTGAAGGGCCTGATGGCGGGCCAATGCCGCACCCGAACTACGGCGATCAGCTGCAGGTATTCGGCGTGAATGTCGGCTTGAAAGAAAATCTCAAGCCGGGTGAAGCCGAGCTGTACATCGATTGGGTTCCGTTTCCGGTGACGCTGTCCGATGGCACGGTGGTCGAGCTGCGTAAGCCTTCGGTTCGGCTGGAGAAGCCGAATTTCGGGCCGATTGACGCGACAGTGATGACCTCGCTACGCAATACGCAAGTGGTATTTGGCGCAGGTTATTTGGAAGCCGTAACCGAAGAAGATATTCTGGCACTGGCCAAAATGCAGCAAACAGTCGGGCTGAATGGTCGACCGAATTATGTACGCGATGATATTAACAAACGCACGGCACTCGGTCGCTTTGGATGGAAAGCCAATCAGCCCAATGTGAAGCAACAGATTGCCGCTGCGTTTCATGGTGATATGGGTGTGACTTCATCGCTCTACATTGAAGAAAACTGCCCGCCAGTGCAAACTCTGTGCCGCGCTATGCCGCCGGGGAACAAACCCGAACTACTCGACTATTCCTGGGATGAGCTGCATTTCTGGCAGCTAGCGCTTGATGCACCAGCGCCGCGTAATCAAGATAACGCACAGGTCATTCGGGGCAGCCAGTTATTTACCCAAGCACGCTGCGCGCAGTGTCATATCCCCGAGCTACGTACCGGTGAATTCCCTGCCCTGCCGCAAATCTCCAAAAAAACCTTCCGCGCTTACACCGACTTGCTGCTGCACGATATGGGCCCCGGGTTAGCAGACGGACGCCCCGATTTCAAGGCAGGCCCGCGCGACTGGCGTACTGCACCGCTATGGGGAATTGGTTTATCAGCGCAGGTGAATGGCAGCACAAACTTGCTCCATGATGGCCGTGCTCGTAATGTACTGGAAGCGATTTTGTGGCATGGTGGAGAAGCGCAAGCGTCACGCGATTTATTTGCCGGTTTCTCCAAGCAGGAGCGTGAAGATTTGATCGCTTTCGTCAATTCACTGTAGTAATTGACCGATGACACTGAAATCTCGTCAGAAGATTATTTATTTCTCGCTGGCGTTTGTGCTGTATTTGCTGTTTCGTCATTTACTTGGCCCACGTTTAGGGCTAGAGGGCTGGTGGCTAACGATAGGTGCTTATGTATTTGCACTGATCTTTCCGAGTATTTATTTGTACCGGCTGTGGGCGGTACCCACACAAACGACCAACACGGAGGAACCGCGCCCATGAAAAAACTCTTGATGGCGTTAATGCTGGTCTCCAGTGTTGCCCACGCCGACTGGATAATGTACGGCGATAATGGCAAGGCCGAGTTTTACTACGACGACAAAACTATCAATACCAGTGGCGGGACGGTCTCTGTGTGGGAGATGCTGAGCTACAGCTTTCCGTTAAATGGCGTGCAATCGAATCGTGCGCATAAAGAGTACAAATGCGATGCACGCCAGTTCCGCAATCTGGCGGGTGAGTTTTTCTCTGAGCCTTATTTGAAAGGCGTAATCGTCAGCAATAACGATAGTGAAGATGAATGGCGCCCGGTGGTAGACGGTACGCGTAACAGTGAACTTCTCGATATTGTCTGCGGCAAGCGGAGCTGACATTGATCGACCTTGGTTTGACTAAACTTGCCGTGATCGGCGCAGTAGCACTGGTGGTAATCGGTCCGGAACGGTTACCGACGGTAGCACGGGTGACTGGTCGCTTGTACGGCAAATTGCAAGGCTATCTCTCCGCACTTAAAAGCGAAGTTAACCTGCAGATGCAGGCAGACAAGCTGAAAGAGCAGATGGCGCAGCAAGCCAAGGAGGTCAGCGAAGCGGCCAAGTTGAACGAGGTCGCCGAATCGGTCGAGCCCTTCCGCTCGGTGGCCGACGATCTGGCCGAGGCCGAGCGAGACTACAGTCATGAGATCGCCGTAGCCAACCGCTCTTTTGGTTATGTGCGCGACCCGAATGCGCCGCTGTCAGACAGTGATCTGTTTCGCAAGCAGCGCGAATTTCAACGAAAAAAACGCCGCAGTGCTGCCAGCCCGCCCGTATGGTTTAACCGCCAGCAGCAGCGCCGCATACGCTTAATCTCTACCGCAGCACGTCAAGCGCGCCTGCATCCTACTCACTCCACTCAAGCAAGCAAAGGTTGAACCATGAATCGTTTTCAGCAACTCGGGCTGGGCATGCTCGGTCTGTTATTCGCTGCGTACGCCAATGCGCAATCCGTTGACTTTATCGAGCCGCGTGATGGCGATACCTTACCAACAACCTTCACGCTCAAATTCAAGGTAGAGGGAATGCCGCTCGCACCAGCAAGCGACAAACGCGAAGGCGTTGGGCATTTTCATGTGCTGATTGATGCGCGCGATATCGAGCCCGGCTATGTCATTCCAAATGACAATCAGCACAAACACTTCGACAAAGGCCAAACAGAGAGTTTGATGTTCCTGCAACCGGGTAAATACAAACTGACCCTACAGTTTGCTGACAGCCGTCACCGCTCCTACGGCGAGAAAATGCGCAAAACCATCAACATTACCGTCGAAGGCGAAAAGTAGATTTTGCAGGCGCCAATAAACGTACGGTGATACACCTGCAAAGATTAGCGCGGTGAAAACCGTCGCCAGCTAGGCGCAGGTGCCGAAGACAGTACATGACGTACGGCGAGGCGCCTGCAACAACGCTAGCGACGGTTTTTTTTAGGACTTGGCCAGGGCTTGAGTGAGATCGGCGATAAGATCATCAATATGCTCAATCCCCATACACAGACGCACTGTCTCTTCCTTGACGCCGGCTTTGGCTAATTCTTCCGGCGATAGCTGACGATGGGTGGTCGACGCGGGATGCGTTGCAAGTGATTTGGTGTCGCCGATATTCACCAGCCGCGTGTATAACTCAAGCGCATCAAGGAAGCGCTCGCCTGCTGCACGACCGCCTTTGACGCCGAAGGTTAGCAGACCGGATGCCCTGCCGTTCATCATGCGCTTGGCGACTTCGTGATCTACGTGCCCTGGCAGACCGGCGTAGTCTACCCACTCGACTTTCGGATGACTTTGCAGGAAGCGCGCGACTGCCAGGGTGTTGTCGCAGATTCGGTCCATGCGTAGCGAGAGGGTCTCTAGCCCTTGCAGAATCAGCCAGGCATTCATGGGCGATATTGCTGCACCCATGTTCCGCAGCGGTACCACGCGCGCGCGGCCGATGTAGGCGGCTGGTCCGAGTGCTTCGGTGTACACCACGCCGTGGTAGCTGACATCGGGCTCATTTAGCCGCTTGAAGCGTGCTTTATGTTCGGCCCACGGGAATTTACCGGAGTCGATAATCATGCCGCCGATGCTGTTGCCTTGACCACCGATATATTTGGTGAGTGAGTGCACGACGATATCTGCACCGTGCTCAATGGGGCGGCACAGGTAGGGGCTGGGCACCGTGTTATCAACAATCAGTGGCACACCAGCCGCGTGCGCGACCTTGGCTATGGCCTCAATGTCAGTGACATTACCTAAAGGATTACCGATAGTTTCTACATAAACTGCCTTGGTCTTGGCGTCGATCAGCTTGGCGAATGACTGCGGATCGCGCGCATCAGCAAATCGCACATCAATGCCGAACTGCGGCATGGTGTGCGCGAACAAGTTGTAGGTGCCGCCATAGAGAGCGCTGGAAGAAACAATATTGTCGCCTGCCTCGGTGATGGTTTGAATCGCATAGGTTATGGCCGCCTGACCGGAGGCCAGTGCGAGCCCTGCGATACCGCCCTCCAGTGCGGCGACACGAACCTCGAGCACGTTTTGGGTTGGGTTCATGATGCGGGTGTAAATATTACCGACGACTTTGAGGTCGAATAAATCAGCACCGTGCTGTGCATTGTCAAAAGCATAGGCAACCGTTTGATAAATCGGCACTGCCATTGCCTTGGTCGTGGGGTCAGGCGTATAACCCGCGTGGACTGCTTGGGTTTCAAATTTCCAGTGCTGTGACATAAGAGGTCTCCGAGAATGAGGATGGCTTGTTTTAGCTTTATCGCGCTGTGGGTGACGCGATGTTTTTAGCGCGCTATGCTTGCGGCACTATACTCAAGCGGTAAACCATAGAACCGGCAAGGGCTTACTGGTATTTTAATTGACCTGCACATAATGCGTTGCACCACGCCTAATATGCCGCCAACACCATCAGGTATTAAATCATGAGTACACATCACTACAAAGAGGACCAGACCCTCACGCATCCCACAGCGCATGGTGATCGCCCGATTCGGATTTGGCAGGCAGGTACCACCAAGGCGGTTCTGCTCGGGATTCATGGCGGAATGTCACACTCTGGCGATTATGAAACTGTGGGTAGCTTTTTCAGGCAGCATGAGGTCACCACCATTAGCTTTGATCTGCATGGCCATGGTACTCGGCAGCTGATTGATATTCCCAGCTTTGAAGTGTTCACCGATGACGTGGTCGATATGCTGGAATGGGTACGTCAGCACTATCCAACCACACCTTTGTTCATCGTCGGGCACTCGATGGGTGCATTGATAGCAACTCATCTGGCTTTATCGAACAAACTCGCGCCTTATTCGGTATCCGGTATCGTACTGTCATCGCCCTACTACGCCAATGCGATTCCGGTGCCGGCATGGATGATCCCGCTGTCGCGTTGGTTATCGCGATTGCTGCCCACGGCGAAGGTACCGATGGAAGATCTGACGCCTTGGCTGACGCATGATCGTGAGATCACTGAGCGCCATGTGGCTGATTCATTGCTGCAGCGACGAGGTAGTTTTGCCAGTATGCGTTTCGGGCGCTGCCTGCTCGATGCACAGGCTGCACTGCATAATGACTTGAGTGGGTGGCGTTTGCCGGTATTTGCGGTGGTTGCAGGCGATGACCGCTTGGCAGATGCGTCAGTAAGTCTTGCGATGCTGCGAACAATTCCGCCGCAACTGCTCGACTTGCATGAGTTCACGCAGAATTTCCATGAAAACTTCAATGAACTCAACCGCGATGCTATTTTTGCAGCAATGCTGACCTGGATGCAATCAGTTCAGCACTGACCATGGCGACCGGCAAGCAAGCAGCTGCCGGAGATACAGCAGTGGATGCTGAGCGCTAGTGAACGTTACGACGGGTGCGTGCTGCAGGCTTGTTACGCGTCTCGCGATTAACGCCGCGACTGCTGCGTCGGGCTCCGCCCTCTGGCACTAAACCCAGCACTGCATTGTCGGCAATTTCAGCACCGATCTCGGCCGCCTCAATACTGGTTTTAGGCACGATTAATGTCGAACCTGCGGTTGGCTGCATGTTGGCCGGGATCGCGTTGGCATCACGAATCACCTGCGGCGTGGTTTTGAAGCGTGCGGCGATGGTTTCGATGCGCTCACGCGCAGCAGAGATGCGCAGCGACGTCCAACTCGACAAGGTGCGGGTCCAGTTGGAGAGATTTTCTTTAAAACGCTCGGCATTCAAATGCGGCAGCAGTATTTGTGTGTCGGCACTACCGGTGATGACCGGCCGGTTAAACTGGGGGTTGAGCGCCTTGAACTCTTCCAGCGGCATCTCGGCCAACTCGGCGGCCAGTTTGATGTCAATGTCGCGGGTTTTTTTAACTGAAGTGAAATAAGGCTGATCCTCGATCACCGGCAGACGCACCTGATACCGCGAGGGCAGTGCCACGATGTTTTTCACTGCCTGCAGCTTAGGGTAGTAGTTGCGGGTTTCGGCCGGCATGTAAGGCGACAGACTGTTGTAGTCAGTGCCCTTACCTGCAGCGCGAGCACGCGCAATCGCTTTGCGGACCGAGCCCTCGCCCCAGTTGTATGCCGCCAGCGCGACCTGCCAGTCGCCAAACATTGCATGCAATTGCTCCAGGTAGTTCAATGCGGCATTGGTAGAGGCGACCACGTCGCGACGCTCGTCGCGAAACGCGTTTTGCTTCAGGTTGTAGCGTAGGCCTGTGCTCGGAATGAACTGCCACATGCCGGCGGCTTTGGCGCGCGAGTAGGCATTCGGGTTGAAACCTGATTCGATCACCGGCAATAACGCGAGCTCGGTGGGCATACCGCGTTTTTCCAGTTCTTGTACGACGTAAAACAAATAGCGCGAGGCACGCTGGCTGAGGCGCTCAAACGCCTCGGGGTGAGCGGCATAGGTCGCGGTGTGGTTAGACACCAGCGTGCTGCTGAGGTCGGGAACACTGAAGCCCTTGCGGATACGCTCCCACAGATCACCATCCGCCATAGCAACCGGCTCAACCGGGAAATCTTCGTCGTTGATGCCAAGCACCGGCATAGCAGCTACTCGCGTATCGGCGCGCGGCTCTGCATCTGCAGCAAGCGCAGTCTCTGTCGGCGCAGCAGCCAGTGCCGATGCCGGACAGGCAAACAGGGCTGCGCACAACAACGCGAGTTGGGTTTTACGAAACATAATAAAAATCGGGATTTACCGGCCTGTTTTCAAATGGTTATTATTGCCAAGGCAGGGCTGCGCAGTGTAGGTGAGTTTAATAACCAACGTCAAGGTTTGATCGTCAGCATGGCTGCTTTCTGAATAGTCAATCCGGCAATTTTTTGCCGCCCGCCCCTGATTAGCCCGGAATTACGGGCGGCTTTCCCGACCGTAGCGGTTGGCGCCAGATCGCCAGTTTCTGAGGATGCTGAGCCACGCGGTCACTGCGCCGGCCCTGACCGCCAGCCGAGCGCATCGGCTAATTCCTGCGCCAAGCGCTGGTAGCCCTGTGGGGTGAAATGAATCAGGTCACGCGCCATCAACGGCGGCTCTGCCCTCATCCAGCGATAGGCCGAGCCCGGCCCGCCCATTGCAGTTTGCATGCTCCACGCCACGCAGCCGTGGCGCGCACCTGCCTGCTGCTGGAGCTGAAAAATTTTTTCGTGGATGGCAGAAAACCGCAGCAGGTTGGCTGACGAGGCACTTGCGTCAGTGCCGGCGCGTGAGGCTTTCTTGCGGGATTTGGGCAGCAATGTGCCTCGGTCTCCTGGCGCAATGAGTACGCAGCGCGCGCCCGGAAACACTATCCGAAACTGTCGCAAGCCGGCGTCCAGCATGTGCGCGTAGGCGTTAGCGTCAAATGGCCGCGCGTTGCCCTCGTTGGTGCCGAATTCCAGCATCACCAGGTCGTAGCTGGACTGATCAAAGTAGCGAGCAAAGAACGCCGGATCAAGCTGCTGCCAGGCTCGCATGGTGGCGCCGGGTATGGCAAAGGTATCGAGTACCGCTGCCGGAGGCTCGCGGTAGTTGAGTTTGACTGCGTGCAGTGTGAGCGGTGACTGGGCGCGCAATTTCAGGATCGAGATCGGGGCTGCATTGCCTGTGATTCTGACCCGCCCGAAGGCCTCATCCGCCTCGAGCGGCACACGCGCCTCCGGGCCACCATCCACACTGACCGCCGCGCTTGCGGTCGAGCTGGCATTGAAGAACAAATCTACGCTTTCGATATCGGCGTCACCCGCAGTATTGCGCATATCAAGCCAAAGATACGCACCCGCCTCACCTTGCAGCGCGTTCATGCCGATGCCGGTTGCCACGCGCTCGGTTCGGCTGTTGTAGGCAAGCTCAGACTTCCAGCCATCCATGCAAAATCCGCGCAGCGGCAAAACCACGCCCGCACGGCCCATGGTCAGCGGTAGGTACGACGGGCGCGGCGCGCTGCCCTGTGCACCGAGAATACGGCGCAGCTCGGCGCTAAAAGACCCCGCCGCAAGATGACTGTCTCCCCAGATGGCAATACGACGCGGGATCAGGCCTGCCTCATCGAGCCGGGGCAGCGGCCTTTGCATGGTCTCGAGCAAAGCACCGATCTGATCCAACTCTTCTGCATCGGGTGGCTCAAGCGCCTCAGCGGGTGCCACGCGGCGCTGGCCAGCCGGGGATTTGGCGGGGCAGCGCAGGTCGGTGGTGTGCTTGCCGTTATCGAGACTGACATGCCGGCTGGCAGTTTGCGCATAGGCCAGCTCGGGAGACAGCCACAGCAGCAGGACGCTGAGCGCCATGAGTAGGCGCCCATACAGAGGGAGGTGCATCTCAGTCAGTGCAGGGAATCACGCGCAAGGCATGTCCTGCCTTGGCACTGAGGTGCCGCACGCCTGAGGCGCGCACAATTTCGGCGCTGAGGGTTTGTATGCCCTTGCTGGACAGGTGCACGCGATCCGCAGCAAAGTAATCATTACGACGGCGGCTGATGGCGTTCCAGTCGATGACTTTGACGTTGCTGTACTCGCTGCTTATCTGCGCCAGCACCGCATTGTTGGGCCCCTCCCAGCGACGCGGCGCTTTGACGTTGATGAGAATAACTCTGCGATCACGCAGATGCGACAGCACGTCACGCAGCGATCGCTCACCCAAAAAGCCGTTGGTGCCGAGATGAATCAC
>VFQT010003254.1_pt1 | contig 15079 bp, 12 predicted proteins | sample 3512381 | NCBI WGS metagenome assembly VFQT01 (sample SAMN10412376, study PRJNA504923) | tailings metagenome | isolation source: Relicate 2 Philex TSF3 active mining site | place: Philippines: Tuba, Benguet | collected 2017-08-29 | reverse complement strand
TTCGACCACCGGCACGCCGCGAATGCCGACGCAGGGGTCGTGGCGGCCCTTGGTGCGGATTTCGCTCGCCTCGCCTTCGCGCGTGATCGTCTCCACCGGCGTCAGGATCGACGACGTGGGCTTGAACGCCACACGCACCACCACCGGCTGCCCGGTCGAAATCCCGCCGGCCACCCCGCCCGCGTGGTTGGCGAGGAATTCCGGTTCGTCCGCTCCCGTTTGATCGTGAGAGGGCCGCATCGGATCGGCGTTCTGCTCGCCCGAAAGCCGCGCCGCCGCGAAGCCGTCGCCGATCTCCACGCCCTTGACCGCGTTGATGCTCATCATGCCCGACGCGAGATCGGCGTCGAGCTTGCCGTAGAGCGGTGCGCCCCAGCCAGCCGGAACGCCGGTCGCCACGCATTCCACCACCGCGCCCAGCGAGGAACCGGCGAGCCGCGCATCGTCGACGAGCTTTTCCCAGCGCTTCGCCGCCACCGCATCGGGGCAAAAGAACGGATTGTTGCGCACTTCTCCGGCGTCGAAGTTGGCGCGGTCGATTGCGTCGCCGCCGATCTCGGTCAGATAGGCGAGGATCGACACTTCGGGGATCACCAGCCGCGCCACGCCGCCGGCCGCGACCCGCGCCGCCGTCTCGCGCGCGGAACTGCGCCCGCCGCCGCGATAGTCGCGAAAGCCGTATTTGCGGTCATAGGCATAGTCGGCGTGGCCGGGGCGATAGGCCTTGGCGACTTCGGAATAGTCCTTCGACCGCTGGTCGACGTTCTCGATCATCAGGCTGATCGGCGTGCCGGTGGTCCGGCCTTCGAATACGCCGGACAGGATGCGCACCGCGTCCGGCTCCTGCCGCTGCGTGGTGAACTTGGACTGGCCGGGCCGCCGCGCGTCGAGGAAAGGCTGGAGGTCCGCCTCGGTCAGCGCGAGCCCCGGCGGGCACCCGTCCACCACCGCGCCCAGCGCGGGGCCGTGGCTTTCGCCCCAGGTCGTGAAACGGAACAGGCGGCCGAAGCTGTTGACGCTCATCGCCGCGCTTTGTCGTGGATGAGGGCAAAAGTCCACTCCCGAAGGGCCGGGGGATGGGCTAGCAGGCGGCCGAAGGAGCTTCGGCATGGCGATTACCCTCTATGGCATCCCCAACTGCGAGCAAGTCCGTATGAATGTACGCGGAATCAATTCGTCTCTTAGGGCTTGAAGATGGCCCAGCCATCAGATGAGTTTGCCGTCGAATTACTTGATGAAAGCGGCGGGCGTTGCGATTGCTGTGGCCAAGCCAGCCGCACGGTATGGGGCTTGGTTCATCAGGGCGAGGCAACTATCGCAGCCTATTGGATGAATTGGACTGTCGGACACCTTGATGATCCCGGTGCGAATCTGGATCTAATACTGGGTGCCTGGGGTGATGGCACGGCCGCTCGCGATCGGATTGCAGCCTCGCTAGTCTATCGTGAGCAAGAGGACAGTGCTCCTGCTTTCATGGTAATTGATGCCTCCGATCGACCAAATGCCGAAAGCGAACTGGTCAGCGGAGCACTAAAACGAGAAGAGGTTATCGGAACCCCGCTCGCAGATCACCTCTTTGCGCTGGTCGATGCCATCTGGGAACAGGATCAGCGCTTTTTCTAAATCTATCGAACGAATGCCGGAGGGATCGTCGTGACGTTAACCATGTACGGGATCAGTAATTGCGACACGGTGAAGAAGGCGCGCAAGTGGCTGGAAGCGCGTGGGCTCGACTACCGGTTCCACGACTACAAGAAGCAGGGCGCGGATGCCGCGAAGATCGTCGGCTGGGCCGACAAGGCGGGGTGGGAGAAAGTGCTCAACCGCTCCGGCACCACGTTTCGCAAGCTGCCCGATGCCGACAAGGAAGGCCTGGACGCGACGAAGGCAGTTCACCTGATGGCGGCGAACCCCAGCGCCATCAAACGGCCGATCGTGGAGCACCCGGGCGGGCTGCTGGTCGGCTTCAACGAGGCGGAGTGGTCGGCCGCGCTGTGACGATATAGTTGAGCGTCAGGTCGTCCGACAGGTGCAGGCCCTTCGCCGGTCCCCAGGCGATCCCGCGCGGCTCGCCCATCGTCAGCCCCGTACCCGCCAACAGATCGTGCAGCTCGTCGGGCGTGACGAAATCGTCCCAGTGGTGCGTCCCACGCGGGATCGCGCCCAGCCGCTCGGCGGCTTCCACCAGCAGCAGCCGCGACTGCGGCGTGCGGTTCGGCGTGGAGAGCACCATCAAGCCATCAGGGTCAAGCGCGCCTGCCAGCGCGGCGAGGAACGCCGGCTTGTCGGCGACATGCTCGATCACTTCCATCGCGCAAACCAGATCGAAGCCCCCAAGCCCCAGCGCGCTTACATCGCCCCAGCGGTATTCGATGCCCAGCCCCATGCCCCGCGCATGTTCGCGCGCGGCCGCCACGTTCTCCTCGGCGGCATCGACGCCGGTCACTTCAGCGCCCAGGCGCGCAAGCGGCTCGCACAGCAGGCCCGCGCCGCAGCCCACGTCGAGCGCGCGCCTGCCGGCCAAAGGCCGGCGATCGTCCGATATCTGGCCGGTTAGCGGCTTCACGTTCCGCGAATCGCCCCCCCATTGCCGGTCGATCGCCTCGCGGATGAAGCCCAGCCGCACCGGGTTGAGCCGGTGGAGCATCGCCGAAGACCCCTTCGGGTCCCACCATTGCGCGGCAAGCCTGCCGAAGTGGGCCGCTTCCTCGGGCCGGATGGTTGCATTCGCCATGTCCCGTCCCTAACAGGGCCGCCGCCCGGCCTCCAGAGCCGGAATCGGAATTGCAGGAGCTTGTCCCTTGGCCCGCATCGTGATGAAATTCGGCGGCACCTCGATGGCCGGCACCGAACGCATACGCCGCGTCGCCGGCATCGTGAAACGGCAGCAGGAAGCCGGGCACGAGGTCGCCGTGGTGGTTTCGGCGATGGCGGGCGAGACCGACCGGCTCGTCAACTTCTGCCGCGAGGCGAACGCGCTCTACGATCCGGCCGAATACGACGTGGTCGTGGCCGCCGGCGAGCAGGTGACCTCGGGCCTGCTGGCGCTGACCCTGCAGGCGATGGGCTGCAAGGCGCGCTCGTGGCTCGGCTGGCAGCTTCCGGTCCGCACCGACGACGCCCACGCCAAGGCACGGATCGGGATTATCGATTCGCCCGAGCTGCTCGCCTCGATGGCGGCGGGCGAGATCGCGGTGATCCCCGGCTTCCAGGGGCTGACCGACGAGGGCCGCGTCACGACGCTGGGACGCGGCGGCTCGGACACCTCGGCCGTCGCGGTGGCGGCGGCGATCCAGGCCGACCGCTGCGACATCTACACCGATGTCGATGGCGTCTACACCACCGACCCGCGCATCGTCGCCAAGGCGCGCAAGCTGAAGAACGTGACCTACGAGGAAATGCTGGAGCTGGCCTCGGTCGGCTCCAAGGTATTGCAGACACGCTCGGTCAGCCTCGCGATGAAGGAGGGCGTCCGAGTGCAGGTGCTCTCTTCATTCATCGACGAAGGCGCGCCGCCCGCAGACAGCATCCCCGGCACCATGATCGTCAGCGACGAAGAACTGGCCAGAATTCAGGAGGATTTGGATATGGAACGCCAGCTCATCACCGGCATCGCCGCCGACAAGAACGAAGCGAAAGTTACGCTCACCCGCGTCGCCGACAAGCCCGGCGCGGTCGCCAGCATCTTCTCGCCGCTGGCGGACGCCAACATCAACGTCGACATGATTATCCAGAACGTCGCCAAGGACAAAGGCGAGACCGACGTCACCTTCACGGTGCCGCTGGCCGATCTGCCGCGCACCGAGGCCCTGCTGGAAGAGCGCAAGGAACCGATCGGCTATTACCGGATGATCGCCGACAGCAAGGTCGCGAAGATCAGCGTTGTCGGCGTCGGCATGCGCAGCCACGCGGGTGTCGCCGCGACCATGTTCAAGACACTGGCGGATAGGGGCATCAACATCCAGGCGATCTCGACCAGCGAAATCAAGGTTTCGGTCCTGATCGACGAGGACGAGACCGAACTCGCCGTCCGCGTGCTCCACACCGCCTACGGACTGGACGGGGAGTAACTAATCCTCCCCGATACGGGGAGGGGGACCATCCGCAGGATGGTGGGGGGCGACGCTCGGTGATCTCACCGTCCGCTGCTGACACACCTCCACGATCCGCTGGATGACGCGGTCTCTATCCGCAAGCACGACTTTCGCGGGCACCCGCAGGGTAGCGACGCCTTGAGACCTCAGGAATGCTGACCGCGCCGCATCTCGCCTGGCGGCGTCGGCGCTGTCATGCCCCCAGCCGTCTACCTCCACCGCCAACCTCGCCGCGGCACAATAGAAATCCAGCACATGAACGCTCGCCGGATGCTGCCTTCGGAACTTGAAGCCGGAAGGGCGCTGCCGCAGTTCGCGCCACAGCAAAGCCTCTGGCAGCGTCAATTCGCTGCGCAGCTTTCTTGCACGTTTCAGCGTGTCACGTGGTCCGGTGATCACTTGCCTGTGCCCCTCCACCACCCTGCGGGTGGTCCCCCTCCCCGTTTCGGGGAGGAAGGTTACTCCGTCGTCTTGCCGTCGAAGTGTTCGTGGGCTTCGTTCGCTTCGGCGCATGTCTTGTGGATCGTGCCGTCGATGTGCTCGGGCGGGCCGTAGATCGTGTAGAGCTTGAGCGTCTCCGATCCGGTCGCCTTCACGTTGTGCCGCGCGCCCTGCGGGACAATCACGCCGTCGTCGGCTTTTACCTGATGGTCCACGCCATCGATCGAGATGGTGCCGGTTCCCGCCTCGATCCGGAAGAACTGGTCGCGGTCGTCGTGGACTTCCTCGCCGATCTCCTCGCCCGGCTGGATCGCCATCAGCACCAGCTGCAAGTTGTGACCGGTGTAGAGCACTTTCCGGAAGAAGTCGTTCTCCTCGGTCAGCTGTTCGATGTTGTCGACAAATCCCTTCACGACGCGCCTCCACTTTAAACTCGAACGGTGAACCGGCAGAGCACCCATCGGTTCCGCAGCAACGAGAATGCTGGCAACCCTGCGTATGCGCGGTATAGCGCGCCGACAAGGTAAGATCCCGACAAGGTTGAGATGGAGGACGCGTGTACGACCGGACCAAGGCGCTGATGGCGCGCGGCACCGAATTTCTCGGAACCGAATGGGCAATCCTGTGCGGCGCGATGTCCTGGGTGTCGGAACGCAACCTCGTCGCGGCGATCAGCAACGCCGGCGGCTTCGGAGTGATCGCCTGCGGAGCGATGACGCCCGATCTGCTGGACAAGGAGATCGCGGGAACGCGCGCGCTGACGTCCAAGCCTTTCGGCGTCAACCTGATCACGATGCATCCGCAGCTGTTCGACCTGATCGCGGTCTGCGCCCGGCATGGCGTGGGCCACGTGGTGCTGGCGGGCGGCATTCCGCCCAAGGGCAGCGTCGAGGCGATCAAGGCGGGCGGAGCGAAGGTGATCTGCTTCGCGCCGACCGTGGCGCTCGGCAAGAAGCTGCTCCGCTCGGGCGCCGACGCGCTGGTGATCGAGGGCATGGAGGCCGGCGGCCACATCGGCCCGGTCTCGACGAGCGTGCTCGCGCAGGAGATTCTGCCCGCGCTCGCCGGCGAGGCGCTGGTCTTCGTCGCGGGCGGCATCGCGCGGGGCGAGGCGATCGCGGGCTATCTTGAGATGGGCGCGTGCGGCGCGCAGCTCGGCACACGCTTTGCCTGCGCCACTGAATCGATCGCGCACCCAGCCTTCAAGCAAGCCTTCTTCCGCGCCTCCGCCCGCGATGCGGTGGCGAGCGTGCAAGTCGATCCGCGCCTGCCGGTGATCCCGGTGCGCGCGCTCAAGAACAAGGGCACAGAGGAGTTCACCGCCAAGCAGCTGGAAGTCGCCAAGCTGCTCGACGACGGCGAGGTCGACATGGGCGAGGCGCAGCTGCGGATCGAACATTTCTGGGCCGGCGCGCTGCGCCGCGCGGTGATCGACGGCGACGTCGAGCGCGGATCGATCATGGCCGGGCAATCCGTGGGGATGGTCACGCGGGAAGAACCGGTGGCGGATATCATCGCGGCGCTGCTCGGCGAGTGCGAAGCGGCGCTGACGAGGCGGCGGGCGGCGTGAATATCCGTCGTCCGGTGGCAGGGCCATCTTCCGGGTGGGAGAGGATATAAAGTTACGCTTGCCAGGCGCTCCCGAAGCTTGGATGAAGGCCCGGGCTGCGCAGACCCTCATCCAACTCCGACTGGCCGTTACGCTGGCAGGTCTGCGTGTCCCTGTCCCCACCGGGAGAGGGAGAATGGAGTAAGCCCCCCAAATGCCAGAAATCCAGATTCTCACTCTCTCCTGCCGGGACCGCCCCGGCATCACCGCACGCGTAACCGGCTACCTGTATGAAAAGGGCGGCAACGTGCTGGAGGCGCAGCAGTTCGACGATCAGGAGGGGGGAGACTTTTTCATGCGGGTCGCCTTCGATCCCGGCCCCGCCGACCCCGAAGCGATCCGTGCGGGATTCACGAGCCTGGCGGCCGAGCTGGGCATGCGCTGGAGCCTGCGCAGCCGCGACAAGCCGCGCAAGGTGTTGCTGATGGTCAGCAAGTTCGACCACTGCCTGGGCGACCTGCTCTACCGCACGCGCATCGGCGAGCTGGCGATGGACGTGGTCGGCATCGTCTGCAACCACCCGCGCGAGGTGTTGACGCACTCCTCGATCGGGGACATCCCGTTCCACCATCTTCCGGTCACCAAGGAAAACAAGCCCGACCAGGAGGAGAAGCTCCGCGCTCTGGTGAAAAGCACCGGCGCGGAACTGGTGGTGCTCGCTCGCTACATGCAGGTGCTGTCCGATGAGATGGCGGCCTGGCTCTCGGGCCGGTGCATCAACATTCACCACTCGTTCCTACCCGGTTTCAAGGGCGCCAAGCCCTACCACCAGGCGCATGCGCGCGGGGTCAAGATGATCGGCGCGACCGCGCACTATGTCACCGGCGATCTGGACGAGGGGCCGATCATCCATCAGGATGTGGAATCGATCACCCACGCCGACTCCCCGCACGAGCTGGTTCGCAAGGGCCGCGACATCGAGCGGAGGGTACTGTCTGAAGCAGTGCGGCTGCACCTGGAGGACCGCGTGCTGCTGAACGGCAACCGGACGGTGGTGTTCAAGAGCTGACGCCGCCAAAAGAGCGCGCGTGGCGACGGTTACTGGCGCGCCACGCCGCGCTTTGAGGAGGCCATATGTGCGATGATCTGACTCCATCCGCCGAGGACGAGGCGCTGGCCCGCAAGGGGCTGCGGCGCCGCGATTTCGCTGCGCTCGGCACAGCCGCCGCGATCGTCGCGTGCAGCGGCGGCGATGGCGAGGCGCGCGCCGGGGCGGCGCTGAAGGAGCGGATGGTGCGGGTGCCCACGCCCGACGGCACCGCCGACGCGTTCCTTGTCCATCCGGCCAAGGGCGCGCACCCCGGCGTGATCCTGTGGCCCGACATCGCCGGTCTGCGCGACGCCAAGAAGGCGATGGCACGCCGCCTCGCCGCCGAGGGCTATGCCGTGCTCGTCGTGAACCAGTACTATCGCAACGGTCCCGCTCCGGTCCTCGCCAGCTTCGCCGAATGGCGCACGCCCGAGGGCCAGGCCAGGATCGCTCCCATGCGCGCCGCGCTCACCGCCGCCGCGGTGACGCGCGACGGGGCAGCCTATGCCGCATTCCTCGATACCTTGCCCGAGGTCGACAAGCAGCGTGGCATCGGCGTCCAGGGTTACTGCATGGGCGGGCCTTTCGCCGTGCGCACCGCCGCCGCCGCGCCCGCGCGGGTGAAGGCGGCCGCCTCGTTCCATGGCGGCGGGCTGGTCACCCCGGATGCCGACAGTCCGCACCGGTTGCTGGCCGACACGCAGGCCGGGTTCCTCATCGCCGTCGCACAGAACGACGATGCCAAGGCGCCCGCCGACAAGGACGCCTTCCGAAAGGCGGCGGATGACGCCGGACGACCCGCCGAGATCGAAGTCTATGCCGCCGATCACGGCTGGTGCGTGCCGGATGCTCCCGCCTACGACCAGGCTGAGGCCGACCGCGCCTTCGCCCGCCTGCTGGCGCTTTACGCCAAGCTATAGAATGTGACCGCAGACCGCGCCGCTTCCCCTGGGCGCGCTTGCGGAGTACCATGCTCCGGTCTTTCAAGGGGGAGGTAAGGCGATGGGCGGTTTCCTGATCGCGCTGGTCGTGGTGGTGGTGATTTTCCTGCTGATGGGCGTCCGCGTCGTCCGGCAGGGTTACGTCTACACGATCGAGCGGCTCGGCAAGTTCACCCTGGCGGCGCAGCCCGGGCTGCACGTCATCATCCCGTTCATCGATCGCGTGGGCCACAAGGTCAACGTGATGGAGCAAGTGCTCGATATCCCGGGCCAGGAGATCATCACCCGCGACAACGCGATGGTGGGCGTGGATGCGGTGGTGTTCTTCCAGGTGCTCGACGCCGGCAAGGCGGCTTACGAGGTATCAAACCTCTATGTCGCGGTGATGCAGCTCACGACCACCAACTTGCGGACGGTCATGGGCTCGATGGACCTAGACGAAACGCTGTCGAAGCGCGACGAGATCAACGCCAAGCTGCTCGCCGTCGTCGATCACGCGACGTCGCCCTGGGGCCTCAAGATCACCCGCATCGAGATCAAGGACATCCGCCCGCCGGCCGACATCTCCAACGCGATGGCCCGGCAGATGAAGGCCGAACGCGAGAAGCGCGCCCAGATCCTGGAGGCCGAAGGCTCGCGCGCCTCCGAGATCCTGCGCGCCGAGGGTGAGAAGCAGGGCGCCATCCTTCAGGCCGAGGGCCGCCGCGAGGCCGCTTTCCGCGACGCCGAGGCGCGTGAGCGCGAGGCGGAGGCCGAGGCCAAGGCAACGCAGATGGTCTCCGATGCGATTGCCGCCTCGGGCGCGCTGGCGCTGAACTACTTCATCGCGCAGAAGTACACCGACGCGGTCAGCCAGTTCGCCACTTCGCCCAACGCCAAGACGATCCTGTTCCCAGTCGAGGCCACGCAGCTGATCGGCACACTGGGCGGCATCGGCGAGCTGGTGAAGGACGCGCTGGGGCAGCAGGCCAATTGATGGACTGGTTCGACGGCCTCGACGCACACTGGCACTGGCTTGCCATCGGGCTTCTGCTGGCCTCTGCCGAAATGGCCGTGCCGGGTCTGTTCCTGATCTGGCTGGCGGGGGCCGCCCTCGTCACCGGCTTGATTGTATGGTTCGCCCCCATCGGCATCGCCTTGCAGATCACGATCTTCGCGGTGCTGGCCATCGTCGCTGTGTTCACCGGCAAGCGTTATCTGCGGAATAACCCGATCACGCCCGCCGACCCCAAGATGAACGATCGCGGCGCCCGGCTGGTGGGTGAGACGGTGCTCGTCACCTCCACCATCGAGGGTGGCATGGGCCGGGTGCGGCAGGGTGACAGCGAATGGCTTGCCAAAGGGCCGGACGCGGAGCCCGGCACGCGCATGCGGGTCTGCGGACACGACGGCGCAGTGCTCATTGTCGAGCATCTCAACTGACCCCATATCGCGCGGCGAAGGAGAACCCGTGTGACCGAAAAGCTGAACCTCACCGACGCCGAATGGCGCGAGAAGCTGAGCCCCGAGCAGTATCATGTCCTGCGCGAGGCGGGCACCGAGCGGGCGTTCACCGGCAAGTACGAGCAGAACAAGGCCAAGGGCGAATACGTCTGCGCGGGGTGTGGAGCGCCACTCTTCCGTTCGGACGACAAGTACAATTCGGGCTCGGGCTGGCCGAGCTACACCGCGCCGGTTGCCGATGACGCGGTGGAAGAACTTCGCGACATGTCGCACGGCATGGTCCGCACCGAAGTGCGCTGCGCCAAGTGCGAGGGCCACTTGGGCCACGTGTTTCCCGATGGTCCCGGGCCCAGTGGCCTGCGCTATTGCATCAACAGCGCCTCGCTGGATTTCAAGCCGAAGGAGTAAGGCCGTCCACCCGCGCTGCGCCGAGCGCCGCAGCGCAGCATTAAAGCGATCCAAGAGCGCGGAATGGGTCTGGCGATCAGCCCCATAGCGGCGAACATCGCGGAAATCCGCCATTTTCTGGCGGTTGCGTATTTTGCATCATGACATGCGTTATTTCGCACTTGCACAATTTCTCGCGGCGAGGCATATAGTCAGTGCCTTTCAGGCATCCTCTCCCAAACTTTTAAGGCCCGGTCGGCAACGACCGGGCCTTTCTTTCGTCCGGTGGTGCCGATCAAAACCCGGCCGCCGTTTGAAATGTCCGCAGCCAGTACCTAGCTTGCCCTCACCGGCAGGAAGCGCCTCTGTAGGGCTTCCCAACAACAGGGGTCACGGCATGGCTGAGGCGGCTGCGAACGTAGATGAAAGATCGGTCAAACTGCAGGTCGCGGCCGCGCGGCAGGAAGAGAGCGGGCACGGCATAGCCCGCCTGGCTCGCGCCGCGATGTCGACGCTGGGTCTGGTTGAGGGCGACCCGCTGGAAATCACCGGCAAGCGCACCACGGTGGCCCGCGCGGTGCAGGCATACGCCGAGGACGAAGCGCTCGAGGTGATCCGCCTCGACGGGCTCCAGCGCGCCAATGCGGAAGTCGGCTCCGGCGATCACGTCATCGTCAAGAAAGCCGAATCGCGCCCCGCGCAGCGCGTGATCTTCGCTCCCGCCCAGCGCGAGATGCGGTTGCAAGGCCCCTCGCAGGCGCTGAAGCGCACGTTCTACGGGCGCCCGCTGCTTGCCGGAGATATCGTCGCGACCTCTGGCCAGCAGCAGGTCCGCGATCTGCCTCCGCAGCTGGCCCGCATGTTCAACGCGCCCGCCTATGCGCTCACCCAGATCAGGCTGACGGTCGTCTCGACGGTTCCCAAGGGCATCGTCCACATCGACGAGAACACCGAGGTCGAGCTGCGCGAGGAGTTCGAGGAAGCGCGCGCCAGCCGTGCCGATGTGAACTACGACGACGTCGGCGGCATGGGCGATACGATCCGCCAGCTGCGCGAGATGGTGGAGCTGCCGCTGCGCTATCCCGAGCTGTTCACCCGCCTGGGCGTCGATCCGCCCAAGGGGGTGCTGCTCCATGGCCCGCCAGGCACTGGCAAGACCCGCCTGGCGAAGGCCGTCGCCAATGAAAGCGACGCGTCGTTCTTCACGATCAACGGGCCGGAGATCATGGGCTCGGGATACGGCGAGAGCGAAAAGGCCCTGCGCGAGGTGTTCGAGAACGCGTCCAAATCCTCGCCCTCGATCGTATTCATCGACGAGATCGATTCGATCGCGCCCAAGCGCACGCAAGTTCATGGCGAGGCCGAGAAGCGCCTGGTCGCGCAGCTGCTCACGCTGATGGACGGGCTGCATGCGCGCTCCAACGTGGTGGTCATCGCGGCGACGAATCGCCCCGACGCGATCGACGAGGCGCTGCGCCGTCCCGGCCGCTTCGACCGCGAGATCATCATCGGCGTGCCCGATGAAGCCGGTCGTCGCGAAATCCTGGGCATCCACACGCGCGGCATGCCACTGGCCGAAGACGTCGACCTCAAGGAACTGGCGCGCACCACCCACGGCTTCGTCGGCGCGGACATCGCCGCACTCGCGCGCGAGGCGGCGATCGACGCGGTGCGCCGCATCATGCCGCAGCTCGACCTCGAGGCGCAGACAATCCCGCCCGAAGTGCTCGAAAGCCTGTCGGTGATCCGCGAGGACTTCGTCATGGCGCTCAAGCGCGTGCAGCCATCGGCGATGCGCGAGGTCATGGTGCAGGTGCCCGACATCGGCTGGGCCGACATCGGTGGCCTGGACGAGGCGCAGCTCAAGCTACGCGAAGGCGTGGAGCTGCCGCTCAAGACACCCGAGGCGTTCCACCGCCTCGGCATCCGTCCCGCCAAGGGCTTCCTGCTCTACGGACCGCCGGGCACGGGCAAGACGCTGCTGGCGAAGGCCGTGGCGAAGGAGGCGGAAGCCAACTTCATCGCCATCAAATCGTCCGATCTGCTGTCCAAGTGGTACGGCGAGAGCGAGCAGCAGATCGCGAGGCTTTTCGCCCGCGCCCGCCAGGTGGCGCCGTGCGTGATCTTCATCGACGAGATCGACAGCCTGGTGCCCGCGCGCGGGTCCGGCGGCGGCCTCGGCGAACCGCAGGTTACCGCACGCGTCGTCAACACCATCCTCGCCGAAATGGACGGCATGGAGGAGTTGCAGTCGGTTGTGCTGATCGGTGCCACCAATCGCCCGGCGCTGGTCGATCCGGCGCTGCTGCGGCCGGGCCGATTCGACGAGCTGGTCTATGTCGGCACGCCCGACGAGCCCGGGCGCGAGCACATCCTCAAGATCCACACGGCGCGGATGCCGCTGGCCGATGACGTCGATCTTGCCGACGTCGCCCGCCAGACCGAGCGCTTCACCGGCGCCGACCTGGAGGACGTGGTGCGCCGGGCGGGCCTGATCGCCATCCGCAAGCGCGGCGAGAAGGTCGCTGAGGTAACCGGCGAGGACTTCGCCGAGGCGCTCACCGACTCACGCGCGACCGTGACCGAGGACATGGAGAACGAGTACCAGCGCATGAAAGGCGAACTGAAGAAGCGGGCGATGGAAGTGTCGCCGATTGGCTTCATCGCGCCGGGCATGCTAGAACCGACGCGAGAGAAGAAGCACGGGTAGCTGGTGCCAAGTCCGTCGCCCCCGCGCAGGCGGGGGCCCAAATGAGTATGCCCGTTAGCACCGCTTATGGCGAATAGCTCATCTGGGCCCCTGCCTGTCCGACTGGCAGTTCATCCTGAGCGCCTGCCTTGGCAGGCAGTCGAAGGGCAGGGGCGACGGTAACGACATTACCGCCTACCCCTTCTTCAGCGCGTCGGGCATCTCCTCGCGCAGCCACTCCAGCATGGCCTCACGCATCGCGAAGCGAAGGCGCGCCATGCGGGTGGGGTCGGCGGCGCTCATCACGAGCTTGAGCTCGACGGCATCTATCTTCACTTCCGACACCTGCAATTCGCCGGTGCGGCGGTCCCACTCGGGCCGCGCTTTCAGCAAATCCTCGAATGCCGCGCGGATCGGCGCGATGGGCTGGCCGGCGACGATCGGCAGCACCACGCTGCCGGTGATCCCGCCCGCCACCCGCGTCCAGTTCTGGAAGGTCGTTTCGAGAAACTTGGCGGTGGGCACGATCAGCCGCCGGTCGTCGGCCGTGCGCACGACCACATAAGTCATGCGGATGTCCTCCACCCGGCCGCTCTCGCCCTCGATCACCACGAGGTCGCCGATGCGGAGCGGCTCGGTCAGCGCCATCTGAATGCCGGCGATCAGCGACTTCAGGGCCGGCTGCGCGGCGGCGCCGACGGCAAGGCCGGCAAGACCGGCCGACGCCATCAGCGTCACGCCCACGTTGCGCACGCCCGGAATGCCCAACAGCATCAGCGCCACCGTCACGAAGACGATCACGAAGCCCAGCGAGCGCGAGAGGATCGCGATGCGCGTGCGGCGGCTGCGGGCGGCCAGTTCGTCCGTGGACAGTTCGGCGCGGCTGTCCATGGCAACCGCAAATGCCCTGACCAGCGAGAACGCCACCCAGCCGAGCAGCGCGGGCACCACGAACCGGGCCACGCTGTCCCACAAGTGTGCGAGTGCGGGCTGAGCTTCCGCCGCGAGCGAGATCGCGACCGCCACCAGCGACCACCGGATCGGCTCGCGCAGGCGATCGACGACCACCTCGTCGGATGTGAGCGCGGAAAGCCGCGTCACCCGCCCCAGGATCGCGAAGAGCAGCGCGTGGAGGGCCAACGCAGCGACCAGCGCGATGCCTGCGGCAATCGCTGCACCGGTCGCCTGTTCGGCCCAGTGGAGCGCGCGGTCGAACCTCACTTAGTGCCTCCCCATCGAGGCGGGGAGAACGGATGCGCTATCGGTCAATGCGCCGCGCCCCAGCTCACCCCGGTGCCGATCTCGACGCCGAGGGGAACGTCCAGCTTCACCGCCGGCAGGGCCGCCTCGGCCATCACTCGCTGGATCACCGGCGCGGCTGATGTGACTTCGCTGTCGGGCAGCTCGAAGACCAGTTCGTCATGCACCTGCAGCAGCATCCGCACTTCGCGCAGGCCCGCATCGTAGAGCGCGGGCATCATCCGTGCCATCGCCCGCTTGATGATGTCGGCGCTGGTGCCCTGGATCGGCGCGTTGATCGCCGCCCGCTCGCTGCCCTGGCGCTCGGCCTGCTGCCGCGAGCCGATGCGCGGGAACCAGGTCTTGCGGCCGAACAGCGTTTCCGAATAGCCGCGCTCGCGCACGGTCTCGAGCGTCTGCACGATGTAGCGCTGGATGCCGGGAAAGCGCTCGAAATAGCGGTCGATCATCGCCTGCGCTTCGTCCGCGCTTACGCCCAGCCGCTGGCCCAGCCCCCAGCGCGAGATGCCATAGAGGATCGCGAAGTTGATCGTCTTGGCTCGCCCGCGCGTGTCACGGTCGACGGTGCCGAACATCTCCATCGCGGTGCGCGAGTGGATGTCCTCGCCCGCCGCGAAGGCTTCCTTCAAGGCGGGCACGTCGGCCATGTGCGCGGCCAGCCGCAACTCGATCTGGCTGTAGTCGGCCGCCAGCAGCACATTGCCCGGCTCGGCAACAAAGCAGTCGCGGATCTGGCGGCCCACTTCGGTGCGAATGGGGATGTTCTGCAGGTTCGGATCGTTCGACGATAGCCGCCCGGTCTGCGCGCCCACCAGCGAATAGGATGTGTGGACGCGGCCGGTCGCGGGATTGATCGCCGCCTGCAGCGCCTCGGTGTAGGTCGAGCGGAGCTTGGAGAGCTGCCTCCACTCCAGCACCTTCACGGCCACGTCCGCGCCCTGGGCCGCCAGCCCTTCGAGCACGCTCTGGTCGGTCGAATACTGGCCGCTCTTGCCCTTCTTGCCGCCCTTGTACCCCATCTTGTCGAACAGAATCTCGCCGAGCTGCTTGGGGCTGCCGATCGTGAACTCCTGGCCGCAGATGCCATAGACATCGCACTCGATCGCCTTGACCTGCTCGGCGAACTCGGAGGAGAGCCGGGCCAGGCACTCGCGGTCCACCTTGATGCCGTGGCGCTCCATCTGC
>VFQT010003253.1_pt1 | contig 15080 bp, 7 predicted proteins | sample 3512381 | NCBI WGS metagenome assembly VFQT01 (sample SAMN10412376, study PRJNA504923) | tailings metagenome | isolation source: Relicate 2 Philex TSF3 active mining site | place: Philippines: Tuba, Benguet | collected 2017-08-29 | reverse complement strand
AGGGCAGTGTGATCCAACTCATCGGAGAGGAGTTCACCGGTCCGCTGCATTTTGTGCAGTTTTGGTTGGATGCAGTACGCAGCTGGGAATTGAAACAAAAGCGTCAGACACTGACGGGACTGAGTGTCACAAAAGATGTGCAGGATGCGATCCTGGCAGATCCTGTCAGAAGTCGTACGGTGGATATCATCGACATTCGGTACTGGCATTATGAAGCGGACGGAGATGTCTATGCCCCGGCCGGTGGGCAATCGCTGGCGCCGCGGCAGCATGCCCGCTTGCTCAAGCCACAGCGTCCGTCCTTTGCTTCGGTGCATCGCGCTGTGCGTGAGTACGCAGTGAAACATCCCGGGAAGGCTGTTATGTATTCTGCTGACAACGCAGAGGCCGCCGGGTGGGCTGTGCTGATCGGCGGTGGATCCTTACCGGTATTGCCTGCAGGAATAGCACCTGATTTACTGAAGGCCGTGGTATCCATGCGACCGGACAGTTTGGTCAGTACCTATGCCCTGTCCGGTGAACATCATGTGCTAGCGCATTCGGGTACGGGTTCGGAACTCACGGTGAACCTTACCCGAAGAACGGGCTCATGGGTGCGTCGTTTCATTGATGCAGGGACGGGCAGATTCACTGGCGATAGTGCTGTGTTACCGGGGGGTATTGAGCACAGGATACAAGTTCCATTGCCGGGAGCGCTGGTATGGTTAACGAGGGTGGATAAAGGAAAATAACGCTGACGCATGAAGCAGATCTCATTCATATTTATTTTTTGCTGCCTGGCTGTTGGGCTGATGGCTCAGCCTCTTCAGCGTCTCAGGGTAAGTCACGACGGCAGATATTTCCGGACGGAAGATGGCCGGCCTTTTTTCTGGCTGGGAGATACCGGCTGGTTGCTGTTCAGCAAGTGTAGCCGAAGTGATGCGCAGAAGTACCTTGATGCCCGAAAGCGTCAGGGTTTCAATGTGGTGCAGGTGATGGTCTTACATGAGATCTTCGATGCGAATGTCTATGGTGATTCTGCGTTGATCCGCCGGGATGTTTCAAGACCGCTGATCACGGAAGGATCCGATCCGAAGGATCCTCAGGCTTATGATTTTTGGGACCATGTTGATTTCATTGTGTCAGAGGCAGAACGTCGGGGCATTTACATCGCGATGGTGCCGGTCTGGGGCAGTATTGTCAAGGCAGGGCACGTATCTGTGGCTCAGGGTCAGGCGCTGGCAAGTTTTCTCGCCCGTCGATACGGACAGCGCAGCAACATCATCTGGCTGAACGGCGGTGATCTCCGGGGTGATGAGGGCATGCCGGTCTGGCAGGCGATCGGAACAATGATCAAATCCATCGACCCGATCCATCTGATGACCTTTCATCCCCGTGGAAGATACTCTTCGAGTGACTGGTATCATCGTGCTGCGTGGCTTGATTTCAACATGTTCCAGAGTGGGCATAAGTCCTATGCACAGGATACCAATCGAAACGAGATCCGGCATTTCGGGGAAGATAACTGGCGATACGTTGTGCATGATCGGGGCTTGGATCCCGTCAGACCTACACTCGATGGTGAGCCTTCGTATGAAAACATTCCATATGGATTGCATGATAGTCTGGCAACGCGCTGGACAGCGGCGGATCTGCGCAGATACGCTTACTGGAGTGTTTTTGCCGGTGGGGCAGGTTTCACGTATGGAGAGAATTCCATCATGCAATTCCATCACAAGGGAGATGCTGATCGGAATTTCGGGGTGCAATTTAACTGGGAGGAAGTGCTTGATGCACCGGGCGCAGTTCAGATGAAGCATCTGGGTAAGCTCATGCATGAATTCCATGGATTAGATCGTCGACCGGCGCAAGAGTTATTGGCAGAAGATCCAGGTATCAGATATGAATATATTTCTGCTACTAACGGTGATGGTTACGCGATGTTTTATACGTACACGGGTCGAAACTTTAAGGTCGATCTGTCGAAGCTGGATTTCAAAGTATCCCGTGCCTGGTGGTTCGATCCGCGCACCGGGCGCAAGCAGTCATTGAAATCATCAGGTATAAAGGGAATACAAACGTTCGATCCACCGGGAGATCCTGGTCCGGGAAATGATGCGGTCTTAATCCTGACAAAATGAGGCATCTGTCCGCCATCTTGTTGCTGTTGTTCCTCGGCTCCTGCAGTCGGACTGTCTATCTGTTCACTTCCTTCCGGGAACCTGCCCATGAAGGCCTTCGGATGCTGTACAGTCGAGACGGGCTGAGATGGAAACGCATGGACACGATCCTCTTGAAACCTGAAACAGGCCGGCAGCGGGTGATGCGGGATCCATCGTTGACTCAGGGACCGGATGGCATCTTTCATCTCGTATGGACAACCAGCTGGCGAGGTGACCGGGGCTTTGGATATGCGTCATCTGCGGATCTGATCCACTGGAGTCCGCAGCGAATGATCCCGGTCATGCAGCACGAACCTTCGACGGTCAATGTGTGGGCGCCCGAAATTACATATGATGCAGATTCCGGTCGGTTCATCATCATCTGGGCCAGTTGCATCCCGGGTCGTTTTGATCGCGGCATTGAAGATGACAGTAATAATCATCGGATGTATGTGACGACGACGCAGGATTTCAAGGCGTTCACACCGACGAAACTTTTCATGGATCCCGGTTTCAGTGTGATCGATGCCATCATCGTCAAGAAAAATGACACGGCATATCGATTGGTCCTGAAAGATAATACAAGGCCGGAGCGAAATCTTCGGATCGCGGAGGGCAGTTCACCTATGGGTCCCTGGACGAATGTGTCCGCGCCTTTTACGGGCAAGTTCACGGAAGGTCCGACCCTGATCCATCGACGTGGTTGGTGGATCATCTATTTTGATGCCTATCAGGAGCGTCGTTATGGTGTGGTACGGACCCGGGATTTTAAGTCATTTGAAGACATCAGCACACGGACACGCATCCCTGAAGGGCATAAGCATGGTACGATCCTCGAGGTGGATCGCCGCTATATTAAGGCATTACGGTTTCATCTAAAATCATCGAAATGAAAAAAAGAGCGATTGGTTTGATGGCGATGATCTTTGCTGGTACCGGGACATTGACGGCACAGGATACGGTGCGGTACACGGGGCAGGTGAGGTCCAATGTAGATTATCATCACGGACAGCTGGTATCGGCGGTGGGTGTTCATAATATCCAGACGATGCGGGCGCTGCGCAGTGGCTCTGATGCTGCATCGTGGACATATAACCATGCGCCGATGATGGCATACTGGAAAGGCAGGTACTGGGTGAGTTATCTGAGCAATCCGGTGGGTGAGCATGTGCCTCCTGGCCGAACGCTGTTGCAATCCTCGGCGGATGGATATGCGTGGACGGCACCGGTCGTGGCCTTCCCGCCGTATCGCATCCCCGACGGTCATGTCAAGCCCGGGCATAAGGATACCGCACGCAATGCCTTCGCCGTGATGCACCAGCGCATCGGCTTTCACACTTCAGCATCCGGCCGATTGTTCGTACTGGGTTTCTACGGCATTGTCCTGGGTGCGAAAGACGATCCGAACGACGGGAACGGGATCGGTCGCGTGATCCGGGAAGTGTTCGCCGATGGACGGATGGGTGATATTTATTTTCTGAGATACAATAATGGATTTGGGGAGAAAAATACCTCATATCCATTTTTTACATCTTCTCGGGATAAGGATTTTATCGCGGCCTGCGAGTCTTTCCTCTCCGATCCGTTGCAGATGATGCAGACCGTGGAGGAAGCGGATCGCGATGATACATTGATCCCGTTGCGCCGGGATTACAAGGCCTTCAGTCATTACCGTTTGCCGGATGGTCGGATCGCAGGGCTTTGGAAGCATGCGCTGACGAGCATGAGTGCGGATGGGGGAAGGACCTGGCAGTATCTTCCTTTGCGGGCACCGGGTTTCGTCAATGCCAATGCCAAGATCTGGGGTCAGCGTACCTCGGACGGCCGATTTGCCACCGTGTACAATCCTTCGGAATTCCGCTGGCCGCTGGCCCTCAGCATGAGTCCTAACGGTGTCGAATACACGAATTTATTGTTGGTCAATGGAGAAATCAGTTCGATGCGTTACGGTGGCGCCTACAAAAGTTATGGCCCTCAGTATGTTCGCGGTATCCAGCCGGGGGATGGCACACCTCCTGATGGCAGCATGTGGATCAGTTACAGCATGAACAAAGAGGATATCTGGGTGTCGCGCATTCCGGTACCGGTTCGGGATCGGGCAGATGCCCATGCAGACGATCGGTTCGCTTCAAGCAATGCCTCCCTTTTATTTAATCAATGGAACATCTTCAGTCCCCTGTGGTGCCGGGTCGGCATCGATCGGATCGGTGATTCCACGGCACTGGTACTCCGGGATGCGGATCCTTTTGATCATGCGAAGGCAGAGCGGGTCTTCCCATCCTCCGGTCGGTTACGAATGGAGCTCAGCCTCACAGCGGATCAGACGGATCACGGTGTGTTGGAGATCGAGCTCACGGATGCACGAGGTATGCCTACGCTCCGGGTCATGCTGGACAGTACGGGTAAGATACTTACCAAACAGGGCTATCGTAACAAGGCGGTTGGCAGTTATGTGAAGGGACGAAAACTGTCGATCGATCTGAGGCTGGATGCGGCCTCCCGGTTCTATACCATATCGGTCGATGGCGGTAAGCCCGGCAATAATCTGTGTTTTCAGCCAGTGGCGGAAGTGTCTCGCGTGGTCTTACGTACCGGTGCTGTGCGCCGCTTTCCCGATGCGGATACGCCGACCGATCAGGATTACGATCTCCCCGGTGCTGAAAATAAATATAAAGAAGCCCGTTATCTGATCCATTCCCTGCGAACGTCTGTGCCAGAATAAATCAACGCATAACGCATGAAGATCCGGCTACTGATCGCAACCATTTTTTCCCCGGCCTTGTTGTCAGGGGTCAGCGCGCAGTCTGGCCGATCCATACTGCAGGCGGACCGGTTCCGTCATTATGTCGATTATTTCAATCGGATGGAGGATGAGAACATCCGACAGGCGATACCGAACGACAGTGCCTGGTCGTGGATGAAACGTAACATCCCCTTGTTCGAATGTCCGCAGCAGAATGTCGAAGAGATCTATTATTACCGGTGGTGGACACTTCGGAAACACATCAAACAGACCCCACAGGGATTTGTGATGACGGAATTCCTCGTGCCACGTTCCTATGCAGATAAATATAACCTCATCGCTTCGGCGCTTGGGCATCAAATCTATGAAAGCCGATGGCTGCATGACCAGCGCTATATGAATGATAACCTCCGGGTGTGGTATCGGGGAAATGACGGAAAGCCTTTGAAGCGATTGAGGTTTTACAGCAGCTGGAACATGGACGCTATCTACGCACGATATCTCGTCAATGGTGATGCCGGATTTCTAAAAGACATGTATCCGGATCTTCAGGCAGACTACCTGGCCTGGGAGATGGAGAAGCGTTCGGCCTCAGGCCTTTTCTGGCAGTACGATGTGCGGGATGCCATGGAGGAGACCATCAGCGGGGGAAGAAAGGAAAAGAATGCACGGCCGAGCATCAATGCGTATATGTTTGGTAATGCGCGTGCATTATCGCAGATCGCAGCGATCTCGGGTAATATGGATGCTTCCCAACATTATGCACGTAAGGCTGATACCATACGCGGACTCGTGCAAACACAGCTTTGGAATTCTGCACACTTGTTTTTCGAAGTCAGAAAGGAGCAGGGAGATACCCTTGCCAATGTTCGAGAAGCCATCGGATATCTGCCCTGGTATTTCGGACTACCTGACTCGACGTTCAATATCGCATGGAAACATGTGGTCGATACGAATGTGTTTTGTGCGCCATTCGGCCTGACGACGGCTGACCGCAGGCATCCCGGATTCCGTACACATGGCTGCTGCAAGTGTGAGTGGGACGGCCCGGTCTGGCCTTTTGCCACTTCGCAGACGCTTACGGCCATGGGTAATGTTTTACGCGATCACCGGCAAACATGGGTCGATCGACGAACTTATTTTGATCTCTTTGAAACCTATGTCGAGTCACAGTATTATCGGGGCCGGCCATACATCGGCGAGTATCTCGATGAGCGAACGGGTTACTGGCTCAAGGGCGATGAGGAACGCAGCAGATATTATAATCATTCCACCTTCAACGACCTGGTCATCACCGGCATTGCCGGTTTACGACCACGAGCGGATGATGTCCTGGAGGTCGATCCGCTGTTGCCGGCCGGAAAGTGGGATTGGTTCTGCCTGGACAATGTATTGTATCACGGCCAACGAGTTACCATCCTTTGGGATCGCGATGGGCGAAAGTACGGCAAGGGTAAGGGATTGAGCCTTTGGGTCAATGGTGTGAAGAAGGCGTCCGCTCCGGAGTTGGGAAATCTGAAGGCCAAATTGTAGGAGATGATCAATGTAAAAATTTCGGTTATACGTGGGCGTTACCTTCTTTCACTGTTGTTGCTGAATATCCTGCCGCATCTCCTGAAGGGCCAGTCGCAAACGGAGATCATGATGCTTTCCGGTCATGGTGCCGATGATCCTGTTGGGTGGGATTTCATGTGTACGGGTGGGAAGAATGCCGGGAAATGGTCACGCATCGCTGTTCCCTCATGTTGGGAATTGCAAGGCTTTGGCAAATATGATTACGGGTTTGCGAAGGATAGCATCCGGGGAAAAGAGCAGGGATTTTATCGCAGAACCTTCAACACACCATCATCCTGGAAGGGCCGTCGCATCGAGATCGTCTTTGAAGGGGTGATGACTGATGCTGAAGTGAAGATAAATGGGAAGTCTGCAGGTCCTGTTCATCAAGGTGCTTTCTATGCCTTTCGATTTGATGTTACGCGGTTGATACGTTTTGATCGCGAGAACCTCCTGGAAGTGAAAGTTTCCAAACATTCCGCCAATCAAAGTGTCAACGAAGCAGAGCGCAAGGCAGACTTCTGGATCTTTGGCGGCATCTTCCGGCCGGTGAGATTGGAAGCGCTACCGGTCACGCATATACGTAATGTGGCGATCGATGCACGCGCGGATGGCCGGATCCGTATCGCATTTGACTCAACGGGAAGTTATGACAGTGTGTCTTTGGTGCTCAAATCGATAAGTCCGGGCGGCATGGATCAAACGTTGAACCTCACGCGCATTGCGGATGCGGAACGTACACTCCTGGAAGCCCGGATGGCGAATCCCCGCCTTTGGACACCGGAAACCCCGGAGCGATATGAAGCCATTATAGCCATTTATCGTCAGGGGAAGGAGCTTCATCGTGAAGTCACGAAGTTTGGTTTCAGGACCGTGGAGGTGAAAACAAGGGACGGCATTTATGTCAACGGGATTCGCGTCAAACTCAAAGGGGTGAATCGTCATACCTTCCGGCCAGCGACTGGAAGGACTTCCAGTCGACGCATCAGCGAAGAGGATGTGTTGTTGATGAAGGAAATGAATATGAATGCTGTGAGGATGAGTCACTATCCACCGGACGGACATTTCCTGGATGTCTGTGATTCGCTTGGACTCTTCGTGCTTGATGAACTCGCAGGCTGGCACGGGCACTATGATACGGAGACTGGAATAAGATTGATGCGGGAAATGATCGATCATGATGTCAACCATCCTTCGGTGATCATGTGGGTGAATGGCAACGAAGGGGGGCATAACCGCGACCTTGATCCGCTTTTCGCGCAGTATGATCTTCAGCAGCGGCATGTCATCCATGCCTGGGAGCGCTTCAACGGATTTGACACCCAGCACTATCGGGAATTCAATTACGGCATCGGAAACTATGATAACGGCCGGGACATCACCCTGCCGACGGAATTCCTGCACGGGCAGTTCGATGGCGGACATGGTGCAGGGCTTGAGGATTACTGGGAGAAAATGTGGCGGGATCCCCTGAGTGCCGGCGGATTCCTGTGGGATTTTGCAGACAATGCTGTTGTACGGAAGGATCTCGGTGATTCTTTGGACACCGATAAACATCGCGGAGCGGATGGCATCCTGGGCCCGCATCTGGAGAAGGAGGGCAGTTTCTTTGCGATCCGCGAGATATGGAGTCCGGTCTTCATTGAACGGCGGGAGATCGCAAAAGGTTTCGACGGATCTTTCATACTGGAGAACAGATACCATTTCAGCAACATCAATGCTTGTCGGTTCCAATGGACATTGAAACGATTCGGCATGAAGGATACACAGACCAAATATGGTCAGGCCGAGGCTCCGTCCATCATGCCCGGTCAGCGCGGCAAACTGAATATAAACCTGCCGGACAACTGGAATACCTTCGATGTGCTGGATCTGACGGTCATTGGTCCTGACGGGAAGGAGGTCATGACGAGGAGTCATCCCATCAGCACACCGGCTGAGATCGGATCACGCATGGTCGTTCGTTCCGGACCTGCTCCTGCTCGTCTGGAAGATCGTGATTCTATCTTTCGTGTACACGTGACCGGTAGTATCATTGACATACGCAAACGTGATGGAATGTTGCTCGGGGTCTCGAATGCAAAGGGTGATGTTCCTTTTCATCATGGCCCTGTCATACAGCAGGGGGTGAATAATTTTGGATCTGCCACACATCGATATGCGGGAGATGATTTGTTGATCGAAACCATCTTTGATCGGAAGGATCACTACAATACCCTGCGTTGGACCATCCATCCCAGCGGATGGATCCGCTTACAGGTGGATTATTTTCCCGGAGCATATTTCACGGATTTTATCGGAGTGAATTTCAGTATGCCAGAATCTGAGATCCGCAGCGTAACATACATGGGTGACGGGCCTTATCGCGTCTGGAAGAATCGAATGAAGGGCAATCGGTTCGGCGTATGGACGAAAGAATATAATACCACAGAGACGGGAGAGTTCCCCTGGAAATACCCGGAGTTCAAGGGATATCACAGTCGGTTCTACGGTGGATATTTCCAAATGAAGACGCAACGTTTCAGCGTGGTCACTGAAACAGAAGATCTATTCCTGCGGCTATTCACGCCCGCGTGGAAGACCGATGCATGGCATAACTATGAACCCATCTTTCCCACGGGCGATATATCCTTCATGCATGGCATCAGCAGCATCGGCAGCAAGACACAGCGGAATGTCACTACCGGTCCGATGGGTGGCCAGCACATATTGTATGACTATGAAAAGGAGCCTTCCAGGCGACTGAACATGGTCCTTTATTTCAATTTCAATGCACCAAGATGATGCGATTCTTATCTTATATTCTTTTGCTGGGATGTACGTGGTTCCAGCCGGTCAGGGCTCAGGTAGCAGTTACGGATCTGCGATGCGAATCGCGTGTCGAGCCGATGGGCATTGATGATCCCATGCCCCGGTTGAGCTGGCAACTTCGGTCGGCGCAGCGAAATGTCCGGCAGACCTCTTACCGTGTACTGGTGGCATCCTCGCTTGCGAAGCTTGATCGCAATGAGGCGGATATATGGGATTCGGGAGATGTGGATACACAACAATCCGTGCAGAACCCATGTACCAGTGATGTGGCATTTCAAAGCAGCCGTCGATATTACTGGAAAGTGCGTGTCAAAACGAACAAGGGAACATCTTCGTGGAGCAGCCCTGCCACGTGGACGATGGGCCTGCTGAGTCCGGAGGACTGGGGAGATGCCCGCTGGATAGGACTTGACAAGGCGTCGCCATGGGACAGCATCTCCCAGTGGTCAAGACTCTCTGCGCGATATGTACGAAAGGAATTTAAGTCTTTACGGGTCATCAAACGGGCGACGCTGCATATATCCGGACTGGGCCTGTATGAGTTGTATCTGAACGGCCGGAGGGTTGGTGATGAGGTGCTGGCCCCCAATCCGACAGACTATCGTAAGTCGGTGCTGTACAATACCCATGATGTTACGCAATATCTGCGCAGTGGTGCCAACGCCATAGGGATCATCCTGGGTAATGGGCGATTTTTTACGATGCGTCAAAACTATAAGACGCATAAACATAACACTTTCGGCTACCCTAAATTATTATTCCGTCTAAGCATTGAGCACGCTGACGGCTCAGTACAAACCATTGTTTCCGATGGCAGCTGGAAAATAAATGTAGACGGACCAATCCGCACCAATAATGAATATGATGGGGAGGAATATGATGCCCGCAAGGAGTTTGGTCCGTGGACAAGCCCTGGTTTTGTGGACAAGGACTGGATGCCGGCTGCTGTCGTGCCAGCACCTTCCGGAATCTTAAGGGCACAGTCATCAGAACCCATGCGGGTGATGCGGCGCATCCGGCCTCTTTCCATAAAACCTGTATCGGACGGGCGCTGGATCATCGACATGGGTCAGAACTTTGCAGGCTGGCTGACGATCAAGAATATCCGTGGAAAGCGTGGAGATCGGATCACGTTGCGATTCGCGGAGAGTCTGAAGCCGGATGGTACCCTTTTTACCGCCAACCTTCGGGATGCAAAAGTCACGGATGTGTACACGTTGAAAGGTGGTGGGATCGAAGCCTGGCATCCTGTATTCGTGTATCATGGATTCCGGTATGTAGAAGTAAGTGGATATCCCGGCGGACAGCCCAGACCTGCAGATTTCGAGGGGGCACTGATATACGACGACATCGAGACAACGGGTCATTTCCAGACTTCCAACGCCACGCTGAATGCGGTGTATCGCAATGCCTGGTGGGGCATTGCATCCAATTACAAGGGGATGCCTGTGGATTGCCCGCAGCGCAACGAACGTCAGCCGTGGCTGGGAGACAGAACCATCGGGGCACAGGGCGAGTCGTATATGTTCGCTAACGGTAACCTGTACGCGAAATGGATGGATGATATCGCGGAATCGCAGATGGAAGCCGGATCGATCCCTGATGTAGCACCTGCCTTCTGGAATTATTATTCGGACGATGTCACCTGGCCGGCCGCTTTCATCACCATCTCCAATCATCTCTACAATCAGTTTGGGGACAGCCGTACCTTTTACCGTCATTATCCCGCCATGCGGAAATGGATGTTGTACATGCGATCGAAGTACATGAAAGGCGGGATCATGACGCGGGATAAATATGGCGACTGGTGTGTGCCGCCAGAGACCTTGACGCTCATTCATGCAAAGGATAGTACGCGGAAGACGGATGGTCAACTGATCGCAACGGCATACTATTATAAACTACTATCCTACATGCAACGCTTCGCGACCCTGAGCGGACAACCTGCACATGCCGCGGAATATGGACGAATGAGTGATACGATCCGGCAGGCATTTCAATCAAGATTCTTCGATGCAAAGCGCGTTCAATATGACAATGGCACGGTAACGGCCAATCTCCTTCCGTTGTACTTCGGGATCTGTCCGGACTCCCTGCGCACTGTGATCTTTGAGAAGATCCGTCAAAAGATCCATGTGGAAGCACATGGTCATATCACCACCGGACTCATTGGATCACAGTGGTTGATGAGGGGACTGACGGAATACGGATATGCCGATCTGGCGTGGATCCTGGCCACCAATGATACCTACCCGAGCTGGGGATACATGGCGGCGAACGGTGCTACGACGATCTGGGAATTGTGGAATGGTAACACCGCCGATCCCGGAATGAACAGTCAGAATCATGTCATGCTCCTGGGAGATCTTATTACCTGGTGTTATGAAAATCTCGCCGGCATCCGGTCGGATAAATCTAAAGTGGCCTTTCAGCGGATCATCATGAAGCCATCGCTTCCGGCGGGACTGGATTCTGTCAATGCATCTTTCAGAAGTCCATACGGCGAGATCCGGAGCCGCTGGAAGAACAGTGCTGATCGATTTGTGTGGCGTATCACCATTCCCGCCAATGCTACGGCGGAGATTCATATTCCTTCCGCTGACAGCAGCGAGATCTTCGTGGATGGTAACGGTCTCGGCTACACGAAAGAAGTCCGCTGGCTGAAACGGGAGAAGGGTGCTGATGTAATCGAGGTGCCTTCAGGTCAATGGACGATCGAGCGGAGAAAAGGATTCAAGCGGGGGATCGTCCGGGAAGCATTCATCTTCGATCGGGCGCCGTTTCCCGAAAGTCATGCCGCCACGATCGCGGAAACGCCGAAGGGATTGATCGCGGCCTGGTTTGGGGGTACCAAAGAAGGAACCAAGGACGTCTGCATCTGGACGAGCCGGTTGGCAGGAGGGAAGTGGACGAAGCCCGAGATGGTGGCAGACGGACGACTGAATGATTCTGTACGGCATGCCTGTTACAACCCCGTCCTTTTCCAGATGCCGGATAACGGGCCGTTGCTGCTGTTTTACAAGATCGGTCCGAATGTTGCCGGGTGGACGGGTTGGATGAAGCGTTCCTTCGATCATGGACAAACATGGTCGGAGCGTGAGGCCTTGCCCGATGGATTCCTTGGTCCCATTAAGAATAAGCCGGTGCTGATCGGCAACACACTGCTCTGCCCATCGAGTACGGAGAAGTCAGGCTGGAAAGCGCATATTGAAATGACAACGGACATGGGCCGAACCTGGACCAAGACGAATGCCATCAATGATGGAAAGATCGTCAGCGCCATCCAGCCTTCTATCCTGCAACATACGGATGGTCGATTCCAGATACTCTGCAGGAGTAAGGAGCGTGTCCTTCGTGAAGCATGGAGCAGTGATGGCGGAAACACGTGGACGGCCATGCAGGCAGCGTCACTGCCCAATAACAACTCGGGTACAGATGCGGTGACATTGGCTGATGGTCGTCATCTGCTGGTGTATAATCACGTGAAACCTGCCCCTGCGTTAACGAATGGCAAGGGTCCGCGCACCCCATTGAACGTAGCGATATCCCGGGACGGGAAGCGTTGGGATGCTGCCGTCGTACTGGAGGATTCACCGGTGAGCCAGTATTCTTATCCTTCTGTGATCCAGACGAAGGACGGATTGATCCACATCGTGTACACCTGGCGGCGGGAAAAGATCAAATATGTGTGTATCGATCCGAAGAAACTGGAAGGCAAACCCATCATCGATGAGGCATGGCCGCAGGTACGTAGATAATCCATCAAAGCGATTGGATTTGCCATCATCTCCGCTTGTGAATTTCTATAACATTGTAGGATGATTTCTGATTCAGTCATTCAAGGATCGGCTCCGAATAAATTCGTACCGGTCATGATCACACCTTTTGATCTTCGTGCAAAGGTCGATCTGGATGTGGTCTCCATGCTGGTAGAGTTTTATCTGGCGGCCGGTTCCAGGGGGCTTTTCGCCAACTGTCTGAGCAGTGAGATGTTCAGCATCACAGAGGATGAGCGGCTTGAATTAACGCGGCACATCGTTCAGCAGGTAAATGGAAGAGTGCCCGTGGTGGCAACGGGTTCCTTCGGGCTGACGATCGGCGACAAGGCTGATTTCACCCGTCGGATCTATGATACGGGCATCGATGCGGCGATCCTGATCACCGGTCACTTTGCGCAGGAACATGAGGATGATGAGGTGTTGCTCGGCCGCTTTAGTGATTTCTTCGACCAGACGGGCGATATTCCGTTGGGGATGTATGAATGTCCGGCTCCTTACAAACGCATCATCGGGAAGGAGACGTTCAGGAAACTGCTGGCAGCAGACAGGATGATCTATCACAAGGATACCTCCATCACGCATGAAAACGTATCTGGCAAACTGGAGGTCTGGCGGGAGATGAACAGCAGGCTGGAATTCTACGACGCGCATACCCCGAATGCCCATTTTAGTCTGTCGCAGGGAGCGACGGGCATGTCGTCGATCTCCGGGAATTTCTATCCGGAGATCATGGTGTGGATGGTCGATCATGCCAACGATCCGGATCGACAGGAGGATGTACGATGGATCCAGCAGGAGCTGACCGCAGCAGATCCGCTGATCCATACGGCCTATCCGTTGTGTTCGAAATATTTCCTGCAACTACGCGGGTTTCCGATCCGAACGATCAGTCGTGCGGTGGCAACGAAACTCACGCCCGAACAGCGCAGTGCCTTTGATGCATTGCATGTAAGATTTCTGGGATGGTGTGACCGATTGGGCATTCATCCCGTGGATATGCGTCAGATCAAATAAATATAAGCATGTCACTTCCGATGAAGATATTGTTTCCGGGTCAGCTGGTATTTGGCAATGGTACATTCCCCGGCCTCGCGGAAGAACTCATCCGTCGTCGGCCGGCACGAGTATTGATCTGTTCGATCATCCCGTTGTTCGATGTCACGACAGCATTTCAGGAGCGATTAATGCATGCCGGCATTTTAGTCGAGACGGATACATCGATCGTGGCGGAGCCATCCTTTTCCGATTTTCATGCGCTCATGGATCGTGTCCGTGATTACGATGCGGATATTGTCGTGGGCATTGGTGGGGGCAGTGTGCTGGATGTTGCGAAGCTGGTCGCCGCACAGCTCGGCAACCCGCAGCGCCTGGAAGATTATGTGGGCATCGGATTGCTGAAACAGCGGTCGCGTCTGCTGGTGTGTGTACCCACCACTTCCGGTACGGGCAGTGAAGTCTCGCCAAATGCCATCTTGGTTGATGATGCGGATGGACAGAAGAAGGGGATCATCAGTCCCTTCCTGGTGCCGGATATCGTTTATGTCGATCCATTGCTGACACATTCCGTACCTCCTGCGATCACTGCAGCTACAGGCATCGATGCACTCACGCATTGTCTGGAAGCCTACACCAATAAATTCGCCCTTCCTTTCATTGATAACTTTGCACTGGAAGGCATTCGCAGGATCTCCGCACATATCGTTGATGCGGTGGTGGATGGCACAAATGTCGTGGCACGTGAAGAGGTATCCCTGGGCAGTCTTTACGGCGGCTTCTGTCTCGGACCTGTCAATACCGCAGGTGTGCATGCCCTCTCATATCCATTGGGTAGTTTATATCATCTCTCCCATGGACTATCCAATGCCCTGCTGCTGCCCTGGGTGATGGAATTTAACATTCCTGCTGCTCCGGGCAGACATGCGGAAGTCGCAGTTGCGCTGGGTTGTACACGCGGTAAGGATGATATGGAAACGGCCATGGCAGGTGTCGAAAAGATTCGCGCCCTCAATCGGGCCTGTGGTATCCCTTCGAGACTGTCGGATGTCGGCGTGA
>VFQT010003252.1_pt1 | contig 15084 bp, 17 predicted proteins | sample 3512381 | NCBI WGS metagenome assembly VFQT01 (sample SAMN10412376, study PRJNA504923) | tailings metagenome | isolation source: Relicate 2 Philex TSF3 active mining site | place: Philippines: Tuba, Benguet | collected 2017-08-29 | reverse complement strand
GGGGGTCTCCTTCTTTGTCTGCGTCGGTGACGGGGGGGTCTCCTTCTCCTTCGTCGGTGACTTTTATCCGACCCATGATCACCATGCGTGTTTGGCAACAATTCCATGAAGATTTTTTTGAAAAGACGACGGCGGCGACGGGCAACCACCATACGGTCGCTGAAGTCGAAGCCCATATGACGTATATGAGTCAAAATTACAATATTCACAAAAGAAACATTTTATTGGAGTATATGAATTACTTGTTGCAACATCAATCCCATTTGATCACCGAGAGTCTCTTGACTTGGATGGAACGCATCATTCATGCCAGTTTGGATGTGCCCATGCATATTATTTTGGGATGGTTTTTATTTTGCCGTGGTAGTGGGTGATGACAAAGGCGGTCTCTCCTCTTCGAGTGGAGTCTTTGCGAAATAAGAAGACATACGCAAATGCAATCCATTCATGAAACGTTGGGCAGGGGGCGTGGATCCGAAAAAAGGGCACGACATATCTTGTATGTTTGCATGATGTTCTTGTTCCCGGCGTATGGGAGACGACAATGGTGTCGAAGTAAGGGAAGAAGAAGAAGTCGATGATAGTGTTGAAATAGGAAATGAGTTCATTGTTTTTGTTTTTACTGTCTGTTGGATTGTTTTGTTTTGTTTTTTTTTTACTGTTTGGGGGGGAGGGGGGGTGTTCGATGGATGCTCTCTTGTTTTTTTTCGGGAGGGTTGATTATTCTTGTTATGAAAAAAAAATGTTGTAAAGATTAAAAGGAAAATCATAATTTAATTATTTTTTTTTTAAAAGAAAAAAATATAAAATTTTAAAAAAAAAAAAAACAATGACTTCAAATACGAGTCTCGATTCCGAATGGAAACAATTTTTGCTAAATTCCTCCAGTCATACAATGAGCAATGTTTTATTGCGTCCCATGGAAACAAAAGAAGAGACGGTGGTTTTATACGAAAATAAACATACATTTTCGTCGTCGTCATCTTCTTTTTCCATGCATAATACATCTATGGGATTGTCGTCGTCGTCGTCGTCGTCCATGACTTCTAACACAACAGTCGAAAAACATGCCCCGCCCTGCGAAGACTTGTACATTTCCACAAAAACCAAAGTTATTTATTTGAATCGGGCGGTGGATACCGAACGTTTGTTTTGGGAATTGCCCATTCTGGAATATTGGAAACGCGAGGAAGGTATCATCCGCAAACAAACGAAAATTATCAGTTCGTCTCCCGAAGAATTGGCCGCATTGGAAACCAAACTGCGTGTACTTCGAGACGAACAACATTTGTATTGCACGGAGAACGTGATGCGTTCGGTGAATACCTTGGGAAAACGCAATGGGATCTTCAAGGACGAACGCAAAATCACGGTGGGTTTATCCAAAAAGGACATTATGAATTGTCGTGGGAAAGTCAAGAAGGCATTTATGAATTGTGTGGCGGTACTCTTTCGTTTTTATTACGACAATACCTTCAAAGAAATGCACGTGAAAATATTCAATACGGGAAAAATGGAAATTCCCGGGATTTTAACGACCGATATTTTAAATGGATTAAAAGTGGTCATTAAAAAGTCATTAGAACCTTTTTTTGCTCGTGAGGATGCGGCGTCGGCTGCTGCTGCTGCAGCGGCATTGATTGTGGCAAAAGGCAAAGACCAAGCAACACAAAACGAGAACGAGAACGAGAATACAAATGCAAATACAAAAAAAACATTGGAGTTTATCGAGAATGCGGCGACGGAAAATGTGCTCATTAATTCGAATTTCAATTGTGGATTTTGTATTAATAAGGATCGCTTGTATGCCATTTTGCGTTCGGAGAAATATGGCATTGAAATTACCAACGATCCGTGTCATTATCCGGGATTGAAATGCAAGTATTATTTTAAAGGGGGTGTGCCACTAGCCGAACAAAATGGTCGCGTTTCGGAGGAGGATCGCCAATTGACCGTGTCTGAATTGGAAGCCAGTCGGCGATACACGAAAGTCTCGTTTATGATTTTTCGTACGGGCAGTTGTTTGATTTTAGGTAATTGTTCCGAGGAAATGATTCGTCATATTTATGATTTCTTGCGTCAAATGTTTGTCGCGGAATATGCCCACATTGTCGCCGAAAACGAATCCGCTGTCGTCAAAACAAAGAAAAACAAGCCTCGCAAACGCAAAATTGAAATGAGTACAGAGTATTATACGGCGGCTACTGCTAGTGCTAGTGCTACTGCTACTGCTGCTTCTACGGTGGATATAAATGTGGATGTTTGAGAAAGAAGCAGATGCGATGATCGTTTTGTTTTGACCATTACATAATTTTATTTTTCAATTGTTTTATTTTTCAATTTTTTGTAAAAAAAAAAAGAAATACATTTTGCCTTCCCCCACCCTTCCCAATCTTCTTTATAAGTTGGTATAAGAGTCATCTTATGTTCAACATATATTTCAAACAGTATTTGTAAAAAATCTGTTTTTGTTTTTATTTTACAATAAAAAAAATATTTTGTAAATACAATCACTTCTCCATATTTTTTTTTGTTCTTGTTTTTCTTTTTTTTTTTCAACAATGAAAAATACACAACGACAACGACGACCCTGTCGTGAAAATCAAAAAACACACACACACACACCATGGACATCGTGGATGAAAATACGGATCCAAATACGACATACCTAAAAAAAAGAAAACTCAGTTCATCTTCGCCGTAATCAACCACTCGGCCAATAAAAAAGAAGAAGATGCAGAAGAAGATGCAGAAGAAGACGGAAGCGGAATATGCGCCACCATTTTTCCCCATTCGGGTACAATGAGTGTCTCTTCTTCTTCTTCTTCTTCTTTTTTGTTTTTTCGATGTGTTTGATATTGTTTTGTGGTGGTGAGAGCTTGGATTTTAAACGCGGCATCTTCTGGATTTTCCAAAAGCCGCAATAAAACATGGACTTCGCGACTAAACCACTCGATCATGCGCAACCGTTGCTCGACCGAACAAATTTCGTGGGGGCGATTGATCCACAGAATTTGATTGACCAAATCCAAAATGAAATCGACTTCATTCAAATTGGTCATGGTATCGTAAAATCGTTCACGCATCAAACATTCCAATTGGGGGAAGCATGGCTGATAGTTGTTGTTTGTATTTGTATTTGTATTTGTATTTGTATTTGTATTTGTATTTGTATTTGTATGAGTGTCTGTATTTGTGTCTTCAAAGCCGAGATGGCTTAAATACATGATTTGAAGCAAATCGGCGGGAGAGGCCGGAAAATAATGTTGCCAATATTCGGCGCACAAATAAATGCTTTGTTTGGAGGCTTCTTTCGCTGATGTGGGACAGCCCATCGCGAACAGATGTTGACGATAGGTTTGAAGGAGTGCCGACCATCCGGCTTGGAAAAAAACATATGGCATGGGCGGATCCATTTTTTGGACTCGATGGAAATATTCGTACAACAAGAGAATGTATTCACACAAGATACGTTCTTTGAGAGGTGGGATATCCCTTCCCTTCGGGCGGATGAGTCTTTGCCGAGTCCTCGTAGCAGTGCGGTAAGTCGCCGCTTCGCGTAAAGCGAAGCGGTGAGGGTAATGCCTCTCTCCTCCAGGGTGAGGCAGCCTTTGGTAACTCATTTTCACAATTAGGTGTCTACAAAAATAATTAAAAAAATATATACATATATTATGTCCAAAGAAATATTTCACTCGTATTGGCAATTATGTAACTATCCCATGGTTGGTTGGATACAAATCATTCCTCTTGTCTGCATGTCGTAACGAAATTGCGAAGAAACAATTTAAAACGTTGATTCTGAAATAATGGAAAGGTAAGAAATTTCAATTTTTTTTTACAAACAAAAATGAAAAAAAAACATTGAAAAGAAACATTGAAAAGAAACATTGAAAAGAAAAACACACCATGAATCATCATACAATCATAAATCATCCAAAGATTAATATAGATAAAGTATTTCAATACGCTTGTAAGAATGGCCATTCAGATCTTGCAAAATGGTTATTCGAAATAAAACCAACCATCGATATTTCTGCTGATAATGAACATGCGTTTATATATGCTTGTGCAAACGGTCATTTGGAAGTGGCTCAATGGTTATTTGAAATAAAACCAACCATTGATATTTCGGCTGGTAATGAATTTGTGTTTAGAAATGCTTGTAAGAATGGCCATTTGGAAGTGGCACAATGGTTATTTCAAATAAAACCAACCATTGATATTTCGGCTGAAAATGAATTTGCGTTTAGACATGCTTGTTATAATGGACATTTACAAGTGGCTCAATGGTTATTAAAAATAAAACCAACCATTGATATTTCTGCTGATAATGAATCTGCGTTTAGTTATGCTTGTAATTATGGTCATTTACAAGTGGCTCAATGGTTATTTGAAATAAAACCAACAATTAACATTTCTGAAAATGAATTTGCGTTTAGATATGCTTGTATAAAGGGTCATTTACAAGTGGCTCAATGGTTATTTCAAATAAAACCATCCATCGATATTTCGGCTGGTAATGAATTTGCGTTTAGATATGCTTGTATAAAGGGTCATTTACAAGTGGCTCAATGGTTATTTCAAATAAAACCAACCATTGATATTTCGGCTGGTAATGAATATGCGTTTAGATATGCTTGTTCTTATGGACATTTACAAGTGGCTCAATGGTTATTTGAAATAAAACCAACCATTGATATTTCGGCTGGTAATGAATTTGTGTTTAGAAATGCTTGTAAGAATGGCCATTTGGAAGTGGCACAATGGTTATTTCAAATAAAACCAACCATTGATATTTCGGCTGAAAATGAATTTGCGTTTAGACATGCTTGTTATAATGGACATTTACAAGTGGCTCAATGGTTGCTGGAAATAAAACCAACGATTGACATTTCTGCTGAAAAGGAAGATGCGATTAGATATGCTTGTTATTATGGTCATTTACAAGTGGCGCAATGGTTATTTCAAATAAAACCAACCATTGATATTTCGGCTGAAAATGAATTTGCGTTTAGACATGCTTGTTATAATGGACATTTACAAGTGGCTCAATGGTTGCTGGAAATAAAACCAACGATTGACATTTCTGCTGAAAAGGAAGATGCGATTAGATATGCTTGTTATTATGGTCATTTACAAGTGGCGCAATGGTTATTTCAAATAAAACCAACCATTGATATTTCGGCTGAAAATGAATTTGCGTTTAGACATGCTTGTTATAATGGACATTTACAAGTGGCTCAATGGTTAGTTCTGTTAAACCCAAAGAAGTATAAAATCAAGGTGTCGGATGATGATGATGATGGTAATATTGTTTATGAAATTACAAAAGAATTGAATATTCGTGGGATGAAAGAAGTGTCTGAATGGGAAGTCTGTCCAATTTGTTGTGAAGCCAACGCAGATATAATAACAGAATGCAATCATTCGTATTGTGAAACATGTATCCGTGGTTGGTTGTTGGATACAACCCATTCGTCTTGCCCAACCTGTCGCAGTGAAATTGCAAATAAACAATTTAAAAGGTTGAAAATCAAATGATGGAGAGAGAGATTTGGAGACTCTTCAATATACACATGTTGTACATATAATATATACAGCGTTTATTCATATATAAATAAATATGTATACATATATTTTTTTGTATATACGTTTCAAGTTAAAAAAAAAATCATAATTTAATTACTAAAATTATGACTTTTTATTTTATATATGTAAGGGAATCCAGCTGAAAGTCGACGCCCCTAAGCGGGCATCGATGCGACCTTCGGCTTAACCTCTATTCACCTGGACTGATACACCGGTGTATCAGTTCAGGTTTGTAAAGTTTATCTTTAAAGCAATTTTTCGTCAGAAAAATTGCTGGTGAACCTGCGAGTAAAACGAGCAGGTGAATAAAGATTAACACTGCCTTGTGTTTCGCGAAGTTATCAATCTTGTTTTTCTTTTGTTTGCAATATATCCATGTAATCCTCCGTGTCATTGTTGTGTACATCGGTACCCTTCATCATGCGGCCAATTTTTTTGAAGATGTTCGCCCATTGGGTATACGACCAATATCCATGCAAACAAACAGTGCCGCCACAAAACACCGTAAATGTCTTGGACACAATGTCATCGGCCATCTTGTGAAATCCCATGATACACGGAATCCACAACACAATACGTATCACAAAAAACAAGACCGCATTGAAAATATCAAAGGCGAGAGATTTGATGTGCCACATCCGTTTGATGAATTGGAAAAACGCGCTGATTTCTAAGAACCCTGTCCAACAGTATGCCATCATACTGGGTACAAAAAAAATGCTCAACACGATGAAAATGGAATACAAGATGTGATGCAAATACGTCGACAAGAACATTCGTTTGTTGTAAAAAGCGTATCCCACGAGACATTCCACCACGCTGCTCGCCAAGAAGGAGGCATAAATACCGATGGCAAACGGGACATATTTTGTAGCTAAATATCCAATGCCAAACAAGACGTTGAACCCGGCATTCCACAAGACAATGATGTTGCCGTAATAGTCAATGTCGGTTTTCTCGCAATACGCAAACACCAAAATATAAAACAAGGTGAATCCTACCGTCATCCAGAAAAAGTCGGACTTTTCGAAAGGTTGATTGTAGGATTCCATGAAATCATGGATTTTTTCCATGAATCCTTTGTTTTTTTCCGTGTCGACGTCGTCGCCGTTGTCATCTTTTTTTTCTGTAGGAGGGGTGGGTGGTGACTGTGGAAAACAAACATCGTCGTCGTCGTCGTCGTCGTTGTCAACGACTTCATCAAGACAACATTTTTGATCTTCAACTTTTTGTGTTTCCCCTTCTTCTTCTTCTTCTTCTTCATCTTCTTCATCTTCTTCAACTTTTTGTGTTTTTTCTTTTTGAAGGGGTTCTTCTTCCACTTCTGTTTCTGGAAGAGTTTTAGGCGATTTTGATGAACCTTCATCTACAAGTAAAGCACAATCAGGGCTCTGTTCCTCTTGATCCACTTGTTTGTCATTTTGTGCTTGTTCTTCTTCCACTTGTTCCTCCTCCTTCCCAAGTCCTCGACCTTCCAAGGAGTGGCAATCCGTGACTTCTTCCATGGTTTTTTTGGTGTATCAATCAATTTAGAAAAAAAAATCGAACAAACACAACACGCGTATTTTTTTCTTACTTGTGTGTTTTGTCTTTGTAACATTTCAACGCATCGTGACGCATCGCGACGCGAATCGATGGATTTCCCTAAAAATGAAAATTTGTATTGAGTTTATTTAGCGAAAAATACGTTGATTTTTGAAGTTTATAAGGCAAATAATCAAATCAAAAGAAAACATAAAAAAAAAACACCCACATCCACACACATCTTTTTCTTTTTTTTTTCAAACTTTCCCAACCCAACCCAACCAAAACAAATAAAAAACATGAGTGTTCCTCCTCCTCCTGCTTCTTCTTCTTCTTCCCATGCTGTTGTTGCCGCTGGTGCCGGTGCCGCTGGTGCCGAGACTTTCCGTCTTCCTTCCGACGAAACCTTACGTCAAGCCGCCAAATTGGGTATTGTCGAGGACCGTCCCATCATGATGGATTATTGGGTGGGTTCCATTGAGAAATCCGTGTTGATTGGTGTCAAAGCCGACGAAACCAAAGAAAAAATGCTTGTTCGCAGTGAAGAAGAATACACCAGTACCATACAGAAAATCTTCAAAGTGGGCAATGAGTACATTATTATGACCGAAAATTCCATTTATTTGGTCGATGCCAAAATTCCCACCAAACGCATTAATACCTAATTTATGTGCCACTGAAAAACACACACACGCACACATGCATTCATAAAATTATATATACGGAAAAAATGTGATTGATTTTCCGATATCGGTTCGTCTGCTGCGCATCATCGATTGTACCATTCTTCGGACCGTGAAAGGTTTTTTTTTTCCAAACATATATAATTTTATAAAAAAATGAAAACGAAAACATTCAAAACAAAAAGAAAAAGAAAAATCAAAGAATCGCAGATAATTGATCCATTTGTTCGGGTGTCAACACCTCGGGAAACACCACTTGGAATTCCACCGTTAAATTCCCCGAATTGCCCTCACGCACCATACCCAAATTCGAAATGATTTTCTTGTAGCCCGGACGAATGATCGTGCGATTCGTCAAATTATTCAGCATGAGTTGTTTGCCACTGGGATGCATCACCTCGAACGAGAATCCGCACAAGGATTCCTTCAAGGTGATGGTTTTCTTGTACAATAAATTCATGCCCTGTCTCTCATAGATGGCGCTCGGTTCACATTTCACGACGATTTTGATGTCGCCGCGTTCCGCCCCACGGACATGTCCCCCTCCCGGCAACACAATCAATTCTTCGTCGTCCACTCCCGCAGGAATGGGCACCTCGATTATCTTCATTTGGCTGATTTTCATGTCGGTGTCCAATTCGTGTGTGGTGACTTCCACTTCGACGGGCAATATCATCCCGGTGTAGGCTTGTTGGAAGGTGACGGTGACATGTTTGACGATGGGTTCCAAAGGTTCCAGAACATTATTATTGGTTGGATTCATCCTGTTGGGAGGAGAGAAAAAGGGTGGCGGTGGTCCTTGACCGAAAAATGCAAAAGGATGAGGAGGATGATTTATAGGAGCCCCGTTCGAAGCAGAAGAGGAAGTGAACACGTGAATCTGTGGACCCGCCGCGTGTACCGGGAAAAATCCGTGGGGAGTCGCACGCGACAAAGAGCCAAACATCATATTCAAAAGATGATTAATGTCTTCCATATCCGACGAGGATGGTGGCATGCCGCCTCCATGAGCATCCATTTGCAATTCCATGTCGTAAAAGGATCGTTTTTGTGCATCGCTCAATGTTTCGTAGGCTTCATTGATCACTTGAATTTTCGAATGGGCTTCCGGCGACGAATTACGGTCGGGATGCCATTCCAAGGACAAGGCACGATAGGCCCGTTTGATGTCCGCGGGGGATGCATCCGGTGCTACTTGCAAAATTTCATAATAATTGGGGGAAGAAATAGATGCCATTTTTTTTTTGTTTGTGATTTTATTTTATTTTATGATTCAAAATAAAAAAAAGAAAATGCAAATAGGGGGAAAAAAACAAAAAAGAAAGTGGTTAAATACATACAAAGAATCGATGCTTTATATATTTATACTTCCGACGCAACAATATTTTTGTTTTTTTTTGTAAGGTTTTTTCCAATTTATCTTTATTTTACGGGCTTGTGTCATTCATGTCTTTCGAAAGGATGACAGTCACAGAAAAACAATTGAATGAAAAGTACAATTTATGCAACACTTTTTTGGATGGCATTCACAAATGCATAGACACAAAGGAGGAAACCACGGTTCATTTCAAAAATATTTTCATGCATGATGCTTTCAATTTGGATAAATGTTTCCATTCCACGAGATCCATTACAAGAAATGAGATGGACTATAACGTGGAATACATCATTCATTTTAAAAAAGCACATCAAATGACTCAAACATTTGTAACGATGCCAGCATTGATATCGACGCAAAATAACAAAATAAATTTAAAATTAAATGGTCATGTCATAGAATGTTACAAATGATTCGTTTCTTTTGCACCTTTTTACTTTCCAAAAGACAACCATCCGTGGGATTTGGCCCACGTATAAATAAAATACAAAGCAATAAAGATGATGAAAATACTAAATAGTCCTTGAATGGAGGCCACCATACGGGACAATGCACAATACCACGACGAATCCGTCGACGAACATGTATTGACCGTTCCTGCGTGAAAAACCATTCCTCCCCCGAAATTGGCGGAATTGGGGAAACTCGATTTACCTTTTCTTCCCATGACAAACAAAAAAGATTAAAAATTTGTGTGTGTGTGTGTGAAAAAAAAAAGAAATAAATTAATCTATATATAATGAATGTAATATATATAATTAGATGATTATATTTTTATTCTAATACAACAATAATTTTTACAACGAAGAAAGAGGAAACACGATGGAATGAACCAAATGATACACGTCTTGTCGTTTGTATGGCAAAATACACTTTACTAATTCCACACCATTGGTTTCGACGATGATATGGAAAGAACAACGATCCGTCAGAACTTTGGACAAAATCAATTTCTCATTCATGTCTTTTTGCACCTCTATCGCCCAAACGTGCTGACGCAAAAAAATGTCCAAATTTTCTTGACCGTCCATTCGTTCTTTGAATTCACCGAATGTAATCGGATCGCAATTTCCCACACAAAAAGAGAGAAATAGGATGTTCTGTAACACAAAATCCACTTGTACATGATGTGGATAAGGGGTTGTCTTGATTTTATAATTTTCCATGTTATTTTTTTTTTTTAAAATTTCAAACAAAATATTAATTAAAACTTTTTAAAAAAAAAATAATAATGACGGCAAGCAATCTTTTTCTTTGATTTTTCGTACAATTATTCATCCATTCATTCATTCAATATCTTGTCAAGAGAGACTCCAGAAACACGCCAAGTTTCCTCACGAAATAATATTCGTCGGACATCACCACAGAATCCATTGATTTCAACAAATCTTCTTTTAAACGGGATTGTGCCTCCAATACACGAACCTCGGCAATCAATTGAACGACCTCGTCCTCGGACATTCCCAAATACTCCACGACTTCTTGGAATGAATGCATAATCTGTGGCCCCTTCTCCAAATCAAACGAAACAAAGAACGAATTCTCTCCCGTTCCTTCCAATGGATACAGGGAATAACCCAAATACACCCATTGCACTTTCCTATCGAAGGCCCCCTTTTCCGGACGCCTTTGAAAATACTTGGCTTGGATCTTTTCAAACTCGAATGGAACCTTTTTGTACTTTTCTTCAACAACAATTTTGGGATCGGCCATTTTTTTTTGTTTTTTCTTAATATCGATAATGCATAAATATATTCATGCACTGAGGGAGGGAATGAATAAATTTATGAACAAATGAATAAAAATTAAAAATGTTGTTTTTTTTTTCATTCACATACCTTCCTTTTCTTCCTCTCGAAATCTACATTCAATTCGAGAGAGAGATAAACATATTCGTTGAATTTTTTTAACCTATCCAAAGGATCCTTCATCCACTTTTAACCCCGCCTCCTCCTAACTTACTTACCCACCACCGTCCGCATTTTTCATTTCCTTTACATTCGTTTGCTATAATCATAATATTATTTAATCTTTATTCACCCGGTCGTTGCACTCCCAACGATTTTTTTACCACAACATAATCGTTCGTTTTGAATACAATCCATCCATCCAAATGCAATCAAGTGTGGCGGTTAGAAAGAAACGATCGATTTTATCATCCTTGGCAAGTGCCCAGAAAAGAAAGAGAAAAACCAGGGCACCACCTCTTGTCATTACGGAGAAAGACCGGGAGAAAATCCATCAGGCATGCGAGCACTATCCCTTGCTGCATAAAAGTCGTCCAATTCTAGTCCCCATGGGGGCATCAAAGATGTTCAAGGTACTGGGGAAGAATTCGCCGGCAAATTTGTTTTCTCCCATTGTAACGTTTTACTCTTGGGTTGATTTACCCTGGAGAACATTAGAAAAGGAGTTGATAAAAATGGAGGATTATGAATCGTTGCGAAAGTGTGTGAAACATCGCGACTTTATTATGCCGGTTATCAAGAGGCGATCCAACCATTATATTCGCAGGTATGGTCTGCCCAGTTTAAAGCAACATGTGGCCCATATGAAATGGATCCAAGCAAAGATGATTGAAATCGGCGAGGAAAAGAAAGAAAGGAAATGGTTGGCACAAGTATTTGGAAATCAAGATTTGTGGCATATTATTCGATGCTTTGTTGGTTTGAATGTGTATTGAAGAATATAAATTGATTTTTTTGTTTTTGTCTTTTGTGTTTCATGATTGGAATAAAAAATGCTTTTGTAAAGAAAAAAAAGAAAGATTTATTTTATTTTCATCCATTTCTAATTTATTTTTTATTGACATACAACAAACAACCCACAATTCATTCCATGTATGGCGGCTTTTCACACACCAAAAAGAAAACGAGTAGAGTACGATACCGATCACACGTCTTTAACCAACAAAAGACAACTGTCCGCGCATGATTTAATGGATTCTTTTATTTTTGTGGAACAAAATACACGATCTACAAATCAGATTATTCAATTACGCATGCAATTCCGTGATTTCATCGAGAAAAACAATCAAGCCTATCAACAATGTTCTCGTGTTATAGGCGATCCAATCCGAGCTTCTTCCTCTTCTTCCTCTTCTTCCTCTTCTTCTTCTTTTTCATCTTCTTCTTCTTTTTCATCTGCGGCTTCTTACAATTTTGATCCGCATTCTTCTCTTCTCAGCCATTGTTGGTTGTGTGGCTTCCACTTCCACGAAACAGACTCCATCCATTGCGAACACATGTTGCCTCTACTTCGTGCGGTTTTATTCTTGGGCATATCCTTGCCTTCGATGAACGCAGAGGGAGAGGACGAAGAAAAGCGAACAGAAGCAGAAAATCCTCCATCCTTTCGCCACAATTATCGATATGCGCATGCCTCGTGTAACTCCGTAAAATCAGATCTCTTGTTCATCCGTTGGGTGTATCAAACAGATCGCCAGGCATTACCCAGCGTCGAGTTAGACACAGACACCATCTCTTACTATTGTGAAGCATTGTTGAGCAGTTTGTCCATCTATCGAGAGAAGGGCAATATCACCGAACATAAACGTCAGATGCACCGGGTTTTGCATAGGCGAGGCGACGACGCTACCAAACAAACCTACAGGAAAGATCTCCGTGAACATTTTGGTGTCTATATGCAACCCATCATCGACCAAATCAATCGCGAAATTCAAAGTCATCAATCCTTCCGTGAGTATTTACGCCAACGCTTTCGATTCGTTCGAAGCCAGTTGGTGCAACCATTCAAAAATTTTCTACGGAAGATCAAATCTTCGAAATTGGACCATCGTTTCCGTTTGATTAACGACAACGAAATAGACAATCGATTACGAAAATTCATAAAGAAGGAAAATGTGTTCATTCCATCGGCCCCAACCAAGAAACCTAAATCAACGCCTCAATTTCAAATGAAAAGGTCCAATTTAATGGACATTTTTTCGCGTTCCGACAACGAAGATGAAGCCCACAACAACCAAAATGAAAATGAATACAACGACGACAACGAAAATGAAAATGAAAATGAAAACAACGAAGAGGAAGAAGAGGAAGAAGAGGAAGAAGAGGAAGAGGAAGAGGAATACTACAATCGATACTACAATCCATACTATACCAACAATATGCAATCTCCCTTGCCTCATGGCTTGCCACATGGCGGTATCACTCGTCCCAACCGAAAGAAAACAAGACGGCGCATCAAGTCATCAACCCAAAGGGGCAAGTCATCGTCTCGAAGGAAAGATGCAACCTATCAAAAAACCAAACAATCCAAGATTTATAGAAATGGACGGGGTTCCAATTGTTTGTAGACACGATCGCTGTCATTGGCAAAGCGTTCAAAGGGCATCGCCAAACTACTCTGGTCTTGCACATACTTGAAATATGCCACGGCTTCGTTGTGTACATTGGGCACAGCATAATCCAAGACCAATTTGTTTAAATACTCGACTTGTTCGGTGATATTCGTGGGATAATGATCGGCGTATTGGAGATAGATGCTGCGCATGACGATTTTAAGGACATCGGCATTCTGCGGGGGAACATTGAAACGTCCCTCGGACATTTTGTAGACACCCGCGCGGATTCCATTTTGAACGATTTGCATATTCTCGGCAGAAAAATAGACTTGTGCTAAAACGTTCCATTCCCATGATCCATTTAGCGATTCAAAATAATTGCTCGCGCGGTTTTTCAGGGCGATTTTTTCGTGCATTTTGAATCTCGTTTCGGGATCCTCGACATTGACAATATTCACGCGTCCATTGTATTTTTGTCCTTCCAAGAGTTGCGCCACCGTGGGTTCGCCCGTTCGAAAAGGTTGAAAGGGTGTTGCGCTTACAGGTGAAGATTCGGATTTTTCATAGGGGGAAGAAGATGATAATGGGAACATCGTGGGGTTTTATTTTTTTTTGTTTGTGTGTTTTTTTTTGATTTGTGTTTGGTTTTTCTTTTTGTAGTGTTTTTAATTTTTTTTTGTCCAATGTGTGTGCGTATTTGTTTTATTTATTTATTTTTTCCCTCCGAATTCGATGTAAAACGAATCGAGGGTCCAAAATAAAAACAATCGATGTTTGCCTTTTTTCACGACGAATTTGTGTGTAAATTTATTTACAAAAAATGTAATTAGCCCCCATTTTTTTTTCTCGAAACAACAACAAAAAAATCCATTGATAAAAAAAACATACAAACAAACAAATCTTTATTTGGAATCTCTCTTTTTAACTCGCCTTCATTATAAAAAAAAAAACAAACAAACAGAAAAAGATGGATCCTTTTTTCACTTACGTTGGATACGGAGCCATTTTCATATTGGTCATTGTCCTCATCGCGTTCGGTGTCATGTTGAACAAAATTTACAAACAAGATACCTATCCTCCCATGCAAAATTCTTGCCCTGATTATTGGAACATGGACGGCTCGGGCAATTGCGTCTTACCCCCCAATACCTCCAACACGAAAAATCGTGGAGGCAGCAATATTACTTTTGATGCGTCAGACAACAGCAAGTTTGATGCTACCACCACTGCCAATGGTCAAAACGAATGGTACACAATACTCAAAGCAAACGGAGATACCACCGGCACCAAATTGACTTTGAATGATAAGGACAAATGGGCAGAAATACCTGCGTATAAGGGCATGTCCATGCGATGCGCTCAACGCAAATGGGCCAATAAAACTGGCCTCGTTTGGGACGGTGTCACCAATTATACGGGTTGTTAATCTTTAAGACATTATAGAGATTAAATTCAAAGAAAAACATAAGAACAAATAAATTCAATCTCTCTTTTTTCTTGTTTGGAAGACCCAAAAACAATCGTTGAACGACAATCCGTCGATGTTCAATGGATGTTTTTATGAGACATTATAGAGATTGAATTGAAAGAAAAACATAAGAACA
>VFQT010003251.1_pt1 | contig 15088 bp, 18 predicted proteins | sample 3512381 | NCBI WGS metagenome assembly VFQT01 (sample SAMN10412376, study PRJNA504923) | tailings metagenome | isolation source: Relicate 2 Philex TSF3 active mining site | place: Philippines: Tuba, Benguet | collected 2017-08-29 | reverse complement strand
CCCCATAGCACTCTACCATTTTCCCTGGGTTCGCCGCCCAGAGGGAATCATTCCTACTCCCCTTGAACTAGCTGAATTTGAGCACATTATCACGGTAGAAGACGGAGCCATTCTCGGCGGATGGGGACAGAGCATTCGCTCATATTCAGCCCTTGCCCATCAGCAGTGGCAGCATTTCGGAATAAGAGATGAATTTGTGGCTCATGGAAGCATCGCCCAACTTCGCGAAGATTGTGGCATGAGCCCCGAACAAATAGTAGCTGAGGCCCTTAAGCTTCTTTCGCTATAGTATTCACCCAATTTTGGATCAAGGTCTGACCCTCTGGGGTAAGTATGCTTTCCGGGTGAAACTGAACCCCGTAGTGCATCATAGACCCAACTTGCCATTCAATGGCCATGCACTCTCCTTGAGTGGTTTCTGCCAAGATCTTGGCTGGAGTCCCAGACAGAGATTGGAGCACCAATGAGTGGTATCGACCCACTCTCATGGGAACGGGGATAGAGGCGAACAATGCTCCCCCAGCATGCTGGATCAAACTGGGCTTCCCATGCATGGGAACCTGGGCGTGAACCAACTCGGCGCCTGCCAACTCTCCCATGGCTTGCATGCCCAAGCATATGCCCAAGAGCGGCATTCGTTGAGAAGCTCTCTGCATAAATGGGAGCAAATCACCTGAGCTACTTGGAGTTCCAGGGCCAGGACCTATGACCAATGCATCGTAATGATCCAGATTGACTTCGTCCAATTCCAAATGAGTCTTGACCTCAACATTCGAGCCTGTTGCCTGAAGAGCATGCACAATGTTGAAAGAGAAGGAGTCGAAATTGTCGATGAATAGAAGGTTCACAAGCGGTATTTTTTATTGAGGCCGGGCTGAAATCCTTTCAAGTAATTCGGCTCAAAATAGGCGACATCCGAAAAGGACCCGCTCATGAATGCTTCGATAGACTCGGCGAGCAAAACAGCCGCCGTCAATTCCACATCTATTCCTGCACAGGTCTCAGAAACCTTAAAAGCACCATTGCCCACGGCCCATGTGCGCGAACCTACTTCCGGAAGAGCTTCTTCCTCCAACACATAGGGTCTAAGCCCCGAAAATTGATCGGGAAACGACAAAGACAGGGCATACACCTCCGATCGACGGGCATCCATCAAAGCCCAAATAGCCGCACCTTTAGACCAATCAGAACCCAACTCTGTGGCGGCAGCCTGAGCCAATGCTTTTAACCCCGAAACAGCCAACAAAGGAATTTTCCAGGCATAGGCCATTGACTTGGCTAAACTGCTTCCTATGCGAAGTCCTGTATAGGATCCAGGACCCTCATTGACCGCTATTCCAACCAAGGAATATTCCTGCTGCTTGGCTTTTGCCAGCGCCTGTTCCACCAGCAAAGGCATTTGCTCGGAATGGCTCTGTTGAACCCGATATACCGACTCCCAAATCAGGGTCTTGCTCTCGACACAAGCCAAGGCTACCGAGGGGAATTCGGCCGAAGATTCAATCAAAAGCAGGGCCGGTTTCATAGGGCACTCAAACGTTTGGCATGTCCGTTCAAATGAACCAAATTCTTCATATTCTCGACTTGCTCGAGCGTGTAAAGCAACTCTTTCAAATGGTTCAAGGCATACAACTGACGCTCAGAAACTGAGGTCAACGCGGCCATTTCGTATTCGTGTTTCAGGTCCATGCCCGCCTTGTGAACCCAGTCTAAGTAAGAACCCAATTTATCAGGCACGCGCTTGCCCACTTGCGATAGCTCGTAAATCTGGGTCAGCAAATCCTTCAAGCGAAGTTGAAGCTCTTTGTCTTCATCATCCACAAAGGACAAGGTCTCGACTTGGGCTTGATCATAGTTCTCAATAGAGGCAGCATGAACTACATCAGTCAATACCACACGTTCGGTGCAGCGGCAGGTGATGTCCAAACTGCCATCTTCATACACCTGATCGACAGAAATCAACTCGGCTTTGGCCGCCAAAGACTGCAACTCCCGATCCAAACTACAGGCAACGACAAAAGGACATTTGACCAATTGAACATGCTCGAGCATGGCCTTGTACCTAGGCTCAAAAATATGCAGACGAAACACCTCATTTTCAAACAAGACTAAGGGCAAAGGAAAGAGGGGCAGCAAGGGTTGCACCTTGCAAATTTATGGCGATTAGGGCAATGAAGCGCGAAGCCCAAAGCCGAGGCGATTGCCTACATTTGCAGCATGGCCAATCGCGAAGTTTACATAGTGGGCGCTAAGCGCACCCCCCTGGGCAGTTTCAACGGTTCTCTCTCTTCAGTACCCGCTCCAAAATTGGGAGCTGTCGCCATACAAGCGGCTCTCGAACAAGCCGGCATTGACCCTAATTCCGTGCAGGAAGTGTATATGGGAAGTGTATTGCAGGCTGGATTGGGCCAAGCGCCCGCTCGTCAGGCGGCAAAATTTGCCGGTATTGGTGATCATGTACCCGCTACCACTGTAAACAAGGTTTGTGCTTCTGGCATGAAGGCTGTTGCATTGGCCGCCCAAGGTATTCTATTGGGGCACACCGACATTGCAGTAGCCGGCGGCATGGAGAACATGAGTTTGGTTCCTCACTATTTGCCTCAGTCTCGCACAGGCACCAAATACGGTGAGATTCGCATGCAGGACGGACTGCAACTCGACGGCTTGACCGATGTATACAACCAAGTGGCCATGGGCAACTGCGCTGACACCTGTGCCAGCGAATACGGTTTTACCCGCGAAGACCAAGATGCTTATGCCATCAACAGCTACAAACGATCGGCCCAAGCCTGGGCTGATGGAAAATTTCAGGCCGAAATAGCGCCTGTGACCATCAACACTCGCAAGGGTGAGGTACTGTTTGCCGAAGATGAAGAATACAAAAACGTCCTATTCGATAAGATCCCTGGTCTGCGCCCCGCTTTTACCAAAGAAGGTACTGTAACCGCCGCCAATGCGAGCACCATGAACGATGGAGCGGCTGCTTTGGTGTTGGTGAGCGGAGAGAAATTGGCCGAATTGGGATTGACCCCCTTGGCCAAATTGAGCGGTTTTGCCGATGCCGAGCAAGCTCCTGAATGGTTCACCACGACTCCCTCTAAAGCCATGCCTTTGGCCGCTGAAAGAGCGGGTATTAGCCTCGAAAAGATCGATTACTTTGAATTCAACGAAGCCTTCTCGGTTGTGGCTTTGGCCAACAACAAAATCCTGGGCCTCGATGCCGAAAAAGTGAACGTCAATGGAGGTGCTGTTTCCTTGGGTCACCCCTTGGGTGCATCTGGGGCACGAATTTTGGTAACACTGATTCAAGTATTGAAACAGAATCAAGGCCAATACGGCGGTGCCGCTATCTGCAATGGAGGCGGTGGCGCTAGCGCCATGGTCATCGAAAATTGCGCATGAACTCAAACTCCGTCATTGTCTGCTTCCTGTTGGGGCTCCTCCCCTTAGGATTGAAAGCCCAACAAACACCCGAAAAAACCCAACGCTCGATCTTGGCATTGGAAGGAGCTTGGTTGTGGGCCGACACTGACTCTGCCCGTTTGGCCACAGCCCAAAAGGCACAATCTCTTTTACTGGAAGGCCTCGGCCAAAAAGGGTCTTGGGACTTTGACTTTGACTCCCTTCGTACGAGCACGATTGCCATTGCCAGCCATCCCAAAGCACCTTTTCGAGTCTTCACCTGGAATGCCGTCCTGCTCGACAAGCGCTTTGTTCATTTCGGAATCTTGCAATACAAAAAGGGTAATGAACTGTACAATTTCCCATTGTTCGACTCTGCTCAAGCTCTTCCAGAAGCTTGGGATGACAGCGAGTTGAGTCCCAGCGAGTGGATTGGAGCCCTTTATTACCAGCTCATACCACTGAATAAAACCGACTGGATGGTTCTCGGCTTTGACGGCCACAACATCAATTCCAATCGCTCCATTGTTGACGTCATTCATTTTGAAACGGGTGAAAACGGGACAGATTTGAGTTTCGGTCGAGCCCTTTTTCGCGAAAGCTTGGAAGACCCCTCAAGAGCTACTCGCATGGTCTTTGAATACCACAAATCGGCGCGAATGCTGCTCAGATTTGAAGAATCAGAGCAGTGGTTAGTGGTAGACAACTTGGGCTCTCCCATCGAGGGAGGCAACAGCAACCCCTACTTGCAATTTCCTACGGGCGATTACTCGGCCTATCAAGAGCAAAAAGGAGGCTCCTGGGTTCGCTTTGATCTGGAGACCTTGCGCTTCGTCAAAGACAAAGAGGTTGAAAACGACCCTGAAAATTTGGAACTGCCCCAGCCAGAACCTGAAAGCGATCAGGACTAAAGCCCTAAACTTTCCATTTTGGATTGGGTTTCCTCCCATTCTTTTCGAGCATCGCTACCCGAATTAACGCCGGCTCCCGCATAGAGCCAGGTTCCATGTTGAGACAATCGCGCACAGCGCAACTGCACCCAAGCCTGAAGGCTTTGATCTTTCCAAGCCCCCAACACACCGGAATAGGCCCCACGGTCAAACAAGATGCTACTTCTCAAGGCCTGCATGGCATCGGCCTGCGGATAACCAGCCACAGCGGGCGTTGGATTCAGCATCTCCAGCAATGCTGGCAAGCCCGATAATTCTATGTTAAATCGATACTCGCAGCGCAAGTGCCGCAAATTACCATACTGGGTTTCTTGCAAAGCATCGACTTGAAACCCAATTCCCAAACCCGTCAATGTTTCTTCGATGAATCGACCGGTTACCGATTGCTCCAGTTGTTCCTTGTTGGACCAATTCTCGCCAGCTTTCAAGGTTCCGGCCATCGCCAATATTCGACCCTCACCATTCTCCCACTGCAGCAAATGCTCTGGGGTGGAACCCATCCACAGGCCCAAATCCGGTTGATAGTAAGCAAAACTCATGGCTTGGCTATGGCGTTCCCTCATGGCCCTCCAGCGCTGATTCAAGGATAGATCAGACGAGGAATGAGTAGCCGCGCAGCGGGCCAAGACCAGTTTTTCAAAATCACCTTGTGAGATGCCCTGTTTGACCCACTCGACTTGATTGGAAAATTGGGTAAAATCGGCGCATTCTTTGGGCGACCAAGTCAGTTCTGCTCGTCGACCCTCGAGATAGGCCCAAGGCTCTTCAGCGGTGGGCGCGGAACAGAGAACTTTGAGTTCATGAGACCCAAACGATGAAACAAACAGGGCCTCTTTTTCTTGCAACACAGCGACCCAGTTCATGGATCGTGATTGACCCTTTCGAATCAGAGGTTCAGTCCTGTCGGGCCACTGCATCACGTACAAACTCTCTGATTCCTGCATGGTTCAATCAAGCAAGCCCTAGGGCATGGAGGAAAGCCTTACCTTTGCAGGGGGCCTTTCTTGAGCAAAATTCCCATCCCGAGATGACAAAAACAATTTATTTAATTCGTCACGGCCAAACCGATTACAACCGTTTGGGCATTGTTCAAGGATCTGGGGTTGACACTCAATTGAACGAAACCGGAAGGAAACAAGCCAATTGTTTTTACGAGGCCTACCGTCACATTCCCTTTCAACGCATATTCACCACCGAGCTTCTGCGCACCAAACAGTCGATCGAACCCTTTGCGGAACAAACCGAAATACCCATTGAGCCCATTGCGGAATTGAATGAAATCAACTGGGGCTATTTAGAGGGAAAGACCCCGACCAAAAAGGACAAAGCCCTGTTTTTGGATACCATTGAGCGATGGGCGGCTGGCCAACTGGATCACGCCATTGCCGGAGGGGAAACTCCCTTGGAAATGTTCGAGCGCCAAAAAAGAGGCCTAGAGCGAATTCTTCAAACCCCAGAAAGCCCGGTTTTGGTTTGCATGCACGGGCGAGCTATGCGCTCCTTTCTCTGCTTGTTAACGGGTGCAGAATTGAAAGACATGGACCAGTTTGAACACGGGAACCTCTGTTTGTACGTACTCGAACTCACTCCCGGCGAAACCCATTTCCGACTGATCAAAGAAAACGATCAGAGCCACCTGAGAACGATTGATTGACATGGAAAACCTGATCACCCTCACCATCATAGACCGAAACGGCGTTGAGCACAGCATTCAAGCTCCCACAGACATGAATCTGAACTTGATGGAACTGGCCAAGATGGAAGGTCATGGAGTAAAGGGTGAGTGCGGAGGTATGGCTCTTTGCGCCACCTGCCAGGTGTACATTGAATCGGATCATGCCCTGCCTGAGCAGAGCGATGCAGAATTGGATATGCTCGATCAAGCTTTTTTGGTGCAAGACAATTCTCGCCTCGGATGCCAAATCTACCTGCGCCCCGAACTGGATGGATTGAAAGTGCGCATCGCGCCTGAACAAGATTGATGTCATCCTAGCTTTTGGACAGGCTAGAACTCAGTTGATATTTTCCAAAATTTCTTTGAAAGTATTGAGGATTCACGTACCTTTGCAATCCTTTTTAGCAAAGAAATGGCAAATCATAAGTCAGCAATCAAGAGAATCCGATCAAACGAAGCAAAGCGCGATTTGAACCGCTACCAGCACAAAACCGCGCGTACTATCGTGAAAAATATTCGCAAAGCGGCTTCCAAGAGCGAAGCTGAAAGCTTGTTGTCAAAGGCGTTTAGCGCACTGGACAAATTGGCCAAGCGCAACGTGATCCACAAAAACAAAGCTGGAAACTTGAAGTCAAGCTTGAAAAAGCACGTTGACTCTTTGGCATAAGCCAACATAACCCCTTTGAAAAAAGCCTGGCCCAAAGCCGGGCTTTTTTTATGGCCTAAACTCAAAGATCTGGAGAGTCTTTAATAATTCTAGGAATCGTGGGCCGAACACCGAACCGAACAGCATTTAAGTCTTCAGAATTTCGGAAAATGTTTCTTTTAAGATGCCAATACCGGCCTGGCCCATTCCGTGTTCAGACAACAACTGAGATTCCGTAAACCGACTCAAATCGCTGGGTTCTCGCACGCCTAATCGCCAAAGGGCCCGCAAGGCTGGCTGTGATAGCCCCGAGGCTCGCAATTGCGGATGCAAACTTTTGATGCGCTGCTCCCATTCGAGCTGCACATGAATGTTGCCCTGCAAGTCACAGCGGGACACTCCCATACCTTATTCGCTGACGGTAGTACCGATGGCCTCGCCCTTCACCAGACGCAACAAATTGCCTGATTCGTTCATATCGAACACCACAATGGGTTTGCGGTTTTCTTGGCACAGAGTAATGGCCGTAAGGTCCATCACCTCTAGACCCATCTCATAAACCTTTTTAAAGCTGATTTGATCGTATTTCACGGCATCGCTGTGCTTCTCTGGGTCTTTGTTATAGATACCGTCTACACGCGTCCCTTTGATCACCACATCGGCTTCAATTTCTACTGCACGCAAACTGGCGGCCGTATCGGTAGTGAAATAGGGATTGCCTGTACCGGCTCCGAAAATGGCTACACGGCCTTTTTCCAAATGACGCATAGCTCTGCGACGAATGAAGGGCTCGGAAATTTGCTCCATTTTGATAGCCGATAGCAAGCGAGTAGTTAGACCCGCCTTTTCAAAGGCACCTTGCAAGGCCATGGCATTGATCATGGTAGCCAACATACCCATGTAATCGCCCGTTGCACGATCCACGACACCCCCTTGGGCCCCTTGCACACCGCGATAAATGTTTCCACCGCCAATGACTATGGCTACTTCCACTCCGGCTTCTACCACCGTCTTGACTTCTTCTGCGTATTGGGCCAACATGTCGGCATCGATACCGTAGGCTTGTTTGCCCATGAGGCTTTCACCACTGAGCTTGAGGAGTATGCGTTTGTATTTCATCGGGATAGCAGGGTTTTGAGGTAGGGCGCAAAAAAAATCCCTCAAAATTGAGGGATTCTTTTGAGAAATTTCAAATTATCCGAGTTGAACTCGTGTGAATTGCTTCACTGTCAAACCGGCTTCTACATCAGAAAGCATCTTTTCAACGGTCTTGGAGCTGTCTTTCACAAACTCTTGACTCAACAAAGTACTCTCCTTGAAGAACTTGTTCAATTTACCTTCAGCGATGCGATCAATCATGGCTTCTGGCTTGCCTTCGGCACGGGCTTGCTCGCGGCCAATCTCCATTTCGCGCTCGATGCGAGAAGCGTCAACACCACTTTTATCGACAGCTACAGGGTTCATAGCGGCAATTTGCATGGCTACATCTTTACCAGCAACGGTATTGGCTTCAGTAGGAGCAGCGCTCAACTCAACCAACACACCCATGCGGTTAGCTCCATGAATGTAAGATACCACGTTGGCACCTTCCATCAAGGTATACTTCGACACATCAATTTTTTCACCGATTTTGGCCATCTCGTCTAACAAACGAGCAGAGATGGTCGCATCACCCATAGGAAGGGCTTTCAAAGCATCCAAATCAGCAGGCTTGTTGTTCAAAGCAATCTCAGCAACTTCTTTGGCGAAGGACACAAAACCATCGTTCTTGGCTACGAAATCAGTTTCGCAGTTCAATTCAATGATCACACCTGCCGAAGCATCAGCAGAAGTCATAGCAATTACAGCGCCTTCTGAAGCATCGCGATCGGAACGCTTTTCAGAGATTTTGGCACCTTTTTTTCGCAAGTAATCGATAGCCGCTTCAAAGTCACCTGAGGTTTCCATCAAAGCTTTCTTGCAATCCATCAAGCCAGCACCGGTCATTTGGCGCAACTTGTTTACGTCAGCAGCAGAAATATTCGTCATAAAATCGAAAGATTACCCTTCTTGGGTTTCGGCTTCAACAGCCACTTTTTTAGTTTCCTCTTCGTTCTTCTCCTTTTTGCGCTCAGCAGAACCTTCCATGATGGCGTTGGCCAATTCAGAAACGATCAAATGAATGCTTTTAGAGGCATCGTCATTGCCAGGAATGGCAAAATCAATGTTCGTAGGATCAGAGTTTGTATCTACCAAAGCAAAGGTGGGGATGTTCAAACGCATGGCCTCAGCAACCGCTATGTGCTCGCGCTTTACGTCTACCATGAAGATAGCACCAGGCAATTTGGTCATGTCTTCGATACCACCCAACATGCGAGCCAACTTGGCTTTCTCACGGTCCAACATCAAACGCTCTTTTTTGTTGATGCGTTCGAATGTTCCGTCAGTAGCCATGCGGTCGATAACCTGCATGCGCTTAATGCTGCGGCGAACAGTTTGGAAGTTGGTCAACATACCACCCAACCAACGCTCGGTCACGTAAGGCATACCAGCGCGCTGGGCTTCTTGAGACACGATTTCTTTGGCTTGTTTCTTGGTAGCTACAAACAAAATGCGGCGACCAGATTTGGCGATATTGCGGATAGCCGATTTGGCTTCTTCCAATTTGGCTTCGGTCTTTTTCAGATCGATAATGTGAATGCCATTTTGCTCCATGAAAATGTAAGGAGCCATTTTGGGATTCCATTTGCGGGTGAGGTGTCCAAAGTGTACACCAGCATCCATCAAGTCTTGTTGCGTATAAGCCATTGTAATGATTAACGTTTAGAGAACTGGAAGCGCTTACGGGCCTTCTTCTGACCGCTTTTCTTACGTTCAACTACGCGAGAGTCGCGGGTCATGAAGCCTGCGTGACGCAAAGAGCTCTTGAATTCACCGTTGATGTCTACCAAGGCCTTAGAGATACCCAAGCGAATGGCTTCTGCTTGACCAGAAATACCACCACCGCGTACATTGACCAGTACGTCATATTTACCTCCATTTTCAGTCAATTCAAAAGGTGACTGAACGGCTGACTGGTGCCAAGCCAATGGGAAATATTGATCCAAGGGCTTCTTATTCACTGTGATAACACCGCTACCTTCAGTCAGGTACACACGGGCTACAGCGGCTTTTCTTCTTCCAGAATTATTGATCATGCTTAGAATCTTAGAAAGTCAAGGGCTTAGGTTGTTGAGCAGCATGTGGGTGCTCGGTACCTTCATAAACAAACAAATTGGTAAACAACTTGCGACCCAAACGGTTCTTAGGCAACATTCCGCGAACAGCTTCCTCGATCAAACGAGTGGGCTTCATGTTTTTGGCCAATGTGCTGCGCTGACCACCGGGAAAACCTGTGTGACGGAGGTATTCTTTCTTGTCAGATTTGAAACCAGTCAACACCACTTTCTCAGCGTTGATGACAATCACATTGTCACCGCAATCTACGTGCGGGGTAAAGCCAGGCTTGTTCTTGCCACGAACTACTGCGGCAATCTGAGAGGCCATGCGGCCCAATGTCTGACCTTCAGCGTCAACGACGTGCCACTTCTTGTCAACAGTGGCTGCGTTGAGCGAAATTGTTTTGTATGTACTCAGCGGATTCACGTTATACTATCCCTTGTTTCGGTTTTTTGGGGTTGCAAAAATAGCACAATAATTCTGCCTTGACAAGATATCCACAAACTTTTTTGCTGCTCATTTGAATTAGACAGTTCACACGAGCAAAATCGAAGTCAATCCTAGCCAAATTGAGTTCTAGGCTACCAATCGTCTTCGTCCGGCTGATAGGGCCCACGAAGCGCATATTTAATACCCTCTACCATGTCCTTGACTTCGCGATCGGCCGCCAACAAATAGTAATCGGTCAGCTGAAAACCTTTTTTCAATCGCATGTAGTATTCATGGTAGGTACGGGTCTGTTTGCCACTGGTTCCATCTTCGGCTTCGATATGCACGAAATTGGAAAACTGGTAGCGGTAACGATCGTCTTTGAAACGAAGGGTCATTCGGTATTCCATGTTGCCCTCCTCCTTGGTTTTGTGTTCACCGTGTTTGGTGATCATGGGAATGGTGATGACCATGGTGATGCGCTCCATCACGACATCTTCCACGAGCATTTCCTTGACGGCTTTTTTGCCAAAGCGCTCCTCGAGGAAATTCTTGGCACGGTAATACAACGAATCAGAGGTACACGTTTCGCATTCAAAGTCTTCCACCACCCCTTCGTAGTAGATCACTTCACGCAAACTATCGTAGGGAGGCACAAAGCGAACATATACCGCCTTGGGTTGTACCCACTCCTCTTCCTCTTCGCCAGAGCCCCATCCGCCGTCATCACCACCGCCCCAAGGATCTGAACTGCCAGCACCCAAATCAGTACTATCACCTCCTCCAGAGCCCCAATCTTGGGCTTGCAAATTCGCGCTACTCAAAAGCGCTATCAGGGTAAACAATAAGGTAAGCAAAGAGGGCGAAAAGCCGCGGTTTTCTTTCTTCATGTCAGCAATAGCGGGCAAAGATACAGTTTTCAAGTTGGGTTGAGGGTTCAATGTCTTGAACTCCATTAACGAATTCCGTGCCGAATTATTCTAATCCTTTTGAATTTAATAATAGCTTTTGGATCTCTTCCCAGTTGAAGCCCTGCGGATTGGCGACAAATCTACCCTTAGAAAAGCGCTTCAAAGGACTCTGGCCCTTGCGAATGATGCGCTGGTCTTCTTCGGGCAAAGCCGCGATTTGGCTGCAAACCTCGCTGCAACAGGCTTGGTACTTTTCGGCACAGGCCGCACATTGAATGAACAGCAAATGACAACCCGTATTGCCACAATTGATGTGGGTATCGGACGGTTCACCGCACTGGTGGCAGAGGGAAATCACATCGTCAGAAACCCGCTCAGCCAAACGCTGATCAAAAACAAAATTGACGCCTTGGAAGCGATTTTCCAGACCTAGCTGCTTGACTTGGTTGACGTAATTGATGATTCCGCCCTCGAGATGGTAGACTTCGTTAAAGCCCTTGTACTTCATCCAGGCACTGGCTTTTTCGCAGCGAATTCCTCCCGTACAATACATGAGAATGCGTTTGTCTCGATCGTGATCATGCTCATCAATGACCCCTTGGAGTTCTTCGCGAAAGGTATCAGCATCAGGACAAACTGCCCCTTCAAACTTACCTACCTCGCTCTCATAATGGTTGCGCATATCAATGACCACCGTGTTGGGATCTTGTAGCGCTTGATTCCACTCGGCCGCTCGCATGTATTTGCCTCTGTTAGAAGGATCAAATTCAGGGTCTTCAATACCATCAGCTACAATTTTGGCCCTTACCTTAACATCCAATTTGATGAAGCTCTTTTGCTTCTCTTCGATGGCCACATTCAATCGCAACCCATTCAAGAAATTGTAGCCATACAGATATTCTTTAAAGGCCTCAAAACGTACACTAGGCAACGCAATTTGGGCATTGATACCCTCTTCGGCTACATAAATACGACCTACTACCTCCAAAGACACGAGGTCTTGGTACAACTGATTCCGAAATTCGGCAGGGTTTTCGAGCCTGTGGTAGGTGTAAAACGAAATGGTCGTATATGGCCTTTGATCGGCCTCCATTCGTTTTTTCAATTCCTCCCGGCTAACAATGTTTCGCAATAACATGGTCGGGTAAAATAGGTTAACGCAGCAAAGATAACGAAAGAGGGCGGCCTTGCGGCCGCCCTCCTACACATGTGCTTGAGGCAAAGAATTAATGGCGAACCATCACTTTGCTGCTGTGAACGCCGTTGGCCGTAGCCATGCGAACCACATACATTCCTTCAGCCAGAGCTTGAGTGGGGATCTGAGCCACACCGTTGCTCATGGAACCCGAATACACCACTTGACCTTGAACATTGGTCAATTCAATGCCCGCATTCAAGGCATCCTTGCTGCGAACAAAAATTACCTCATTGGCAGGATTGGGGAATACGTGTACACCAGCGGCCACATCTTCAACAGATGTCATTGCCAGCTCGATGGTCTCTGATTGCAATACCTCTTTGGTGGTCATGTCCTGAACGAAGATGACAACCTTCAAGTCGTCCCAAGTCTCCACGCTGTTTTCTGAGGCGTGTTTGATGTGCTGGGCCGAGGTTCCATCTGTAGGAAGGCGGTATTCACCTACAAAGGCGTAGCTCAATTGCTTGGTCACGGGAGTACCCTTGGCCAAGCCTCCCGTCAACAACATTCCGTTGGCATCAGGCATCATCTTTTTCATGACATCCTCAAACTGAGTCTCTCCATTGCTTTTGATGTTCCAGTAAGTTGTTCCCTCTACAATGGCTCCAAACAAGCGAATGTTGCTGCCAGTAAAATCCACCAAGGGTTTCAACGTGATGTCAGCCGTGATCTGGTTTTTCCAAGTCAAAGAGGCCGTAGCACTGATTTCTACAAAAGCGGGTTTGGCACTGAAATCATTGTACAAGGCGGTAGTGAAAGAACTGGCGTTTTGGTCCCAGCCGCCGTCAACTTCCATGCGGGGCACAGAATTAATACCGTAATAGGCCGTACGAGTGCGAATTTCATCTGTGCAATAGGGGTCTCCTGTTCCAGGCCACCAAACTTGATACTTAATGGTAGAGTGGTCCGTGCGGCCGTCAACTACGGTCAAGTAGTTTGCGTTACCTGCTTTGCAGGGACCGCAAGTTGAAGAAGTAAATACCTCATTCAAAATCTTGAGTTTGACAAACTGATCTACGACCTGAACGGTTTTGGTCAAAGTAGGGGCCGTCACATCGGTACCGTTAACTTTGGTCAAACGAACACTAACTGTGTAGGTTCCTACTCCAGAAGGAGTCCATTTGGTGGGGTGACTGATGGTAGAAGTGGCACAGGTAGCCACTGACAAGCCGCTGGCTGTTCCAGCGACCCAATTAGAACCGTCGGTGCTATATTCAAAGTCAACACTATTCAAAGCAGCCGATCCTTGATTGACCACGCCTACTTGAACCGTAAAAGGAGCCTCTGACAATTTCAAATAGGGCGCAAGATTGATACCATTAGCAGCAGCTGCATTCACTGGTTGTGTACCGGGAATGAAGGCAAAGTAGCGGTTATCAGCAGGTGTGGGATCGTTGTTGTTGGAACACGCAAAGGCAGGAGAAGAAGCATGACTAATTGCGGTGCTTCCGTCAATTTGCATACCTAAGGTCAATTTGGTCTTATCCGTACAAACGGCGCTGTTTTTCACGCACTGAACACGCTGGTCAACGACGTAAATATTGTTGCTGCTTTCTTCCAAGACAATGCTCATATAGGACCAACCGGTACCAATATTGGCTTCGGTAGCCGAGGCATACATCACCCACAACTGGCGATTGGGGGCAGTACCGAAAGTTTTTGAAACAATGTAGTCACCGCTAGCGTTCAAGGTCAAGCCCCAAACACAAACCGATTGATCGGGAATATTAGCAGAAGGCAATGCTTGATTGGCCGCAGCAGGGGCAGCCATTGAGGAGGTGTAATCAAACGTTAATACTCCAGTAGATGATACTTTGAAAGATGTTACATCTGATCCGTTGAATTTAAAACCAAAAGGAATGGACTGAGCCGCTGACCACTCGGGTGAGGTCTTGGCACCCGACATCACAGTAGTCCATGTGGCTGGCAATCCACCGCCAACAGGATACTCAGGATCAGCATTCAAATTGCCCGGGTTACCAGTACCGGCACAGGGTGATAAATAATACCCTGACTGTGCACCCAATGCAGCGGCAGAAAGTGCAAAAATGGAAAGTAAAATCCTCTTCATAAATCTTCGAATTGCAGCAAATGTAAGGATTGAACAAACAGCAAAAGTGTCAGCCAGACACTATGATGTTTGCAGGGTCATCGACCCATAGAACTCTTCCACCTCGCAAAGAGTCTGTTCTACTTCCGCCAAATCCATTGATTGTACCAATCGGCTGCGGTATTCCTTGAAATCGGGCAAACCCTTGAAATAATTGAAATAGTGCCGTCGCATTTCAATCAAGCCCAAGTTGTGGCCCTTCCATTGTATGCTTTTCTCCAAGTGAATACGGCAGGCTTCCAATCTCTCTTGAAAGGTGGGACCCGCCATCAATTCACCTGTTTTCAGGTAATGTTTGATTTCGCGAAACACCCAAGGGTAACCTATGCTTGCTCTGCCAATCATCAAGCCATCGACACCATAGCGATCTTTGTACTCCTTGGCTTTTTCTGGACCATCTATGTCCCCGTTGCCAAAAATGGGAATCTGCATGCGGGAGTTGTTTTTTACCTTGCCAATTAAGGTCCAATCTGCCTCACCTTTGTACAACTGCACCCGAGTGCGGCCGTGTATGGACAAGGCCTTGATGCCTACATCTTGCAAGCGCTCAGCCACATCAACAATGTTTT
>VFQT010003248.1_pt1 | contig 15097 bp, 10 predicted proteins | sample 3512381 | NCBI WGS metagenome assembly VFQT01 (sample SAMN10412376, study PRJNA504923) | tailings metagenome | isolation source: Relicate 2 Philex TSF3 active mining site | place: Philippines: Tuba, Benguet | collected 2017-08-29 | reverse complement strand
GAAATCTCGACCCCGAGAACACATACGCCATAAATAATAAGGGGAGCGTTCGCGTCGCTGCGGCAGCCAAGGCGGCGGGTGTGAAACGATTCCTGCTGGCATCTTCCTGCAGCAACTATGGTCTCGCGGGAGACGAGATGCTGGATGAAACCGGTGCCCTCAATCCCGTCACGGCTTACGGCGTTTCGAAGGTCCGGGCCGAACGGGAAATCGCTGAACTCGCCGACAAGGGGTTCTGTCCAGTGTACCTCCGCCCTGCTACGGCCTATGGCTTGTCGCCGCGTCAGCGCTTCGACATCGTGCTGAACAATCTCGTTGCGTGGGCCACGACCAAGGGTTTGATCTACCTGAAATCCGACGGCACGCCCTGGCGTCCTATCGTCCATATCCGCGACATTTCCGCAGCCTTCCTTGCTGCGCTAGAGGCGCCACGTGAGGCGGTGTTCAACGAGGCGTTCAACGTCGGCCAGACCGGCCACAACTATCGCATCCGCGACATCGCCCAGATCGTCGCGGACGTCGTGCCGGGCTGCCGCATCGAGTATGCGGAAGACGCTGGCCCCGACAAGCGCTCGTATCGGGTGAGCTTCGAGAAGATCAGGCGCGTGCTGCCGGAATTCAAGCCTCAGTGGGATGCCCGGCGCGGCGCCGAGGAGCTGTTTGCGGCATATCGCGACGCCGACTTGAGCGTGGACGAATTCGAGGGGCCCCGCTACCAACGCATCGGTCACATCCGCCAGCTCATGGCGAGCGGCGTTCTGGCGGACGATCTGCGGCGTAGCGCACCGAAAGCCGCATGAGCCATGCGCAAGGGTGGTCTGCTCGCCGGCATCGACGAGTGCGCCTCCCTGGGCGAGGAGCTGTACGGCCTGGCGGCTGCGTTGTTCCCGATCTGCCGTAGCATCACCGGCAAGGGAGTCCGCACGACCCTCGACGCGATCGCGAAACATGCACCGCTCGAGATCAGCGAGGTGCCGAGTGGTACGCAGGTGCTCGACTGGACGGTACCGGACGAGTGGAACGTCCGCGAAGCTTACGTGGCCGATAGCACGGGGCGGCGCATCGTCGACATGGCCGACTCCAACCTACATGTCGTCAGCTACAGTGTGCCCGTCCGCGCGCGCATGCCGCTTGGCGAATTGAGTCCGCATCTGCATTCCCTGCCCGAGCAACCCGATCTGATCCCCTACCGCACCAGCTACTACCGGCGAGATTGGGGCTTCTGCATTTCCGACACGCTGCGCCAGAGCCTTCGCGAGGATACTTACGAGGTCGTCGTGGATGCGACACTCGCCCCGGGTACTCTCACCTATGGCGAGCATACGAAGCGCGGCACGGATCCCTCTAAGGGGGAGGTCCTGCTGTCGGCGCACGTCTGCCATCCCTCGCTTGCCAACGACAACTGCTCCGGCCTGGCGGTTCTGGCGATGCTCGGACGCTACCTGGCGACCCGACCCACGCGCCATGCCTACCGGCTTCTGTTCGCGCCGGGTACCATCGGCGCGATCACTTGGCTTGCCCGAAACCGCGAGAATTTCGGTCGCATCACGCACGGTCTCGTCATTTCCAACGTCGGTGACGGCGGCGGTCCGACTTACAAGCGTAGCCGGAGAGGCGACGCGCCGATAGATCGGGCTGCCGCGCACGTGATCGGTCGATCCAAGCTGCCGGCCGCCCGTGTGGTCGATTTCTCGCCTTACGGCTACGACGAGCGACAGTTCTGCTCTCCCGGGTTCGACATGCCCGTGGGATCGCTCCAGCGGAGCCAATGGGGCACGTTTTCCCAGTACCACACGTCCGCCGACGATCTCGACTTCATCCGTCCGGAGCATCTGGCGCAATCGTTCCGCCTCATTGTCTCGATCCTGGATGTGCTGGAACGCGATGCGCGCTATGTGAACCTGGCGCCATACGGCGAGCCGCAGCTCGGCCGGCGCGGCCTCTATGGCGGCTCTGGCGATTGCCCGGATTTCCGCATGGCGCTGCTGTGGGTCCTGAACCAGTCGGATGGAGGACACAGCCTGCTCGACATCGCCGAGCGTGCCGGCTTGCCGTTTGCGCTCGTTGCCGATGCCGCTGACGCGCTGGTTGACGCGGACTTGCTCAGGCGTTGCGGGGATTGACCGCCGGCCTTTGCTGGCTCCTACAACCCTTCCAGATGCGGCCACGACCGGTCGCGCTCGGAGATGACGCTGACGGGCAGCGGCCACCTGATGCCGACGGCCGGATCGTCGTAACGGATGCCGCGTGCTGCATCGGCAGCATAGGGCGTGGAGATCTTATAGGATACTTCCACGTCGTCGGTCAGTGTCTGGAAGCCGTGCGCAAACCCCTTCGGCACGTAGAGGATCGTGAGGTCTCCCGCCGAAAGTTCGAAGCCCTGCCACTTGCAATAAGTCGGCGAATTCTGCCGCAGGTCCACGAGAACGTCGTAGATCGCCCCGCGCAGACATCTCACCATTTTCGTCTCGGCGTGCGGCGCCTGTTGGAAATGCATGCCGCGCAGCGTGCCGCGTCTCGCCGAGTAGGAGATGCTGTGCTGGGGGAACACATGGTCGAGCCCACTGTGTCGCAGTGTCTCGTCGCAAAACGTCCTTACGAAATAGCCGCGATCATCACGCACCGGAGAAAGCGAGATCAGCCGTGCATCCGCGAGCGTCGTTTCACGAAACTCCATGTGTGTCGTTCCATTATGCCTGCCCTTGCTGCCCGGGCCACCCGACAGCCGTTCCCTTTTGTAGTTGGGACCCGCACTGCAGCATTGCATGCACCGCGCCAGTCACCGCAGCCTGTCGCCGCGCCTCTGGACCCGTTCGCGCCGAATGCTTAACACTTGCACCCGAGAACGTGAACGAAGCAGAGACTGATTTGCGAGGGCAGATGAGCGGTTGGCGGGTAGGGGTCGATTCCGGAGGAACGTTCACCGACATTTGCATGGTCGAGGAAAGCACGGGGGAGCTTAAGGTCTGGAAGGTACCGTCGACCCCGGACGACCCCTCACGGGCCATCGCGGCGGGAGTCGTCGAGGGGCTGCGTGAGGCGGCGAATGTCGACCCATCCGCCACCATCTATTTCGGACACGGGACGACGGTGGCGACGAATGCGCTCATCCAGCACCGCGGCGTCAAGACGGGGCTCGTGACCACCGACGGCTTCCGCGATCTCTTGGAGATCGGACGCCAGCGCCGTCCCCATCTGTACGACTTGCAGTGCGACAAACCGCCCGTGCTCGTGACGCGGGACCTGCGGCTCGAGGTGCCGGAACGTCTGCGGCACGACGGACGTATCGAGAGACCGCTCGACGAGGATACGGTTCGCCGCGCGGCCCGACGCCTGCGCGAGGCGAACGTCAAGGCCGTCGCCGTCTGTTTCCTGTATTCCTATATCGATCCCCGGCACGAGGTGCGCGCCCGCGATATCCTGGCGGAGGAGCTTCCGGGCGTATTCATCACCACCTCACACGAGGTCGCTCCCGAGTTTCGCGAGTTCGAGCGCTTCTCGACCGCCGTCGTGAATGCCTACCTCGGGCCTGTGCTTGCGACCTACGTCGAGAAGCTCGGGCCGCGCCTGGACGCGGCTGGCGTCAAGGGGCCGCGGCACATCACACAGTCGAACGGCGGTGTCATGTCGCTCGCCACAGCCCGTGACAATGCCGTTCGCACCGTGCTCTCGGGCCCCGCGACCGGCATCGTCGGTGCATTACGCGTTGGCGCGCTATCTGGTCACAACAACCTCATCACTTTCGACATGGGCGGCACATCGACCGATGTTTCGCTGATCGAGGGTGGCCGACCGAAGCTCGCCGCCGAAATGGAGGTGCACGGCTACCCGCTGAAGACGCCGATGCTCGATATCCATACGGTCGGCGCCGGTGGCGGCTCGATCGCCTATATCGATGCGGGCGGTCACATGAAAGTCGGCCCGCGCAGCGCAGGCAGCGTGCCGGGTCCCGTCTGTTATGGTCTTGGCAACGACGAGCCTACGGTGACGGACGCGAACGTCGTCCTGCAGGTGCTGAACCCGCGCCATTTGCTGGGTGGGCGTATGGCGATCGATCAGAAGAAGGCCAAGGCCTCCATCGACCGCTTGGCGGAGAGCCTCGGCCTCGATCCCATGGCGACCGCGCAAGGCATCATCAGTGTCGTCACGGCGAATATGGCCAAGGCGATCCGGGTCATCTCGGTGCAGCGCGGCTACGATCCGCGCGATTACACGCTTGTCGCGTTCGGTGGCGCCGGGCCTCTACATTCGAGCCGCCTGGCGCGTGAACTCGACATGCGTCGCATCCTCGTGCCACGCAATCCCGGAATCTTGTGCGCACTGGGTCTGTTGCTAACGGATCTCATGACAAACTACGCGCAGACGCGCCTGATGCCGCTCGACGGCGCGGCTCCCGCCGCCACGCGGGAAGTATTCGCCAGTCTGGAACAGCGCGCTGCCGCATGGTTCGCCGACGAGGGCATCGGTCCCGAGGGCCGGCGGCTGCGGCGCACGGTCGACATGCGATACGCCGGACAGAACTACGAGCTGTCGATCCCATATGACGAGCACCTCACGCCCGACGCTCTGATCGCCGCGCTGCGGAGCGGCTTCGAGAAGGCGCATCGGCAGATGTACGGCTACATCGCGCCCGAGGAGCCCATCCAGATCGTCACATGCCGCATCGAGGCGACGGGGCTCGTGCGCCCGGCCGAACTGCGCGCCCACCCTGAAGCGATTTCCCCGGTGGCCGAGGCGATCGTCGATCGCCGGGATGTCTGGCTCCCCGAAGCGGGAGCGTTCGTGGAGTGCCCGGTCTACGATAGAGAGCATCTCGGGCCGGGGCACGTCATCGAGGGGCCGGCCATCGTCGAGCAGATGGATGCGACGACGCTCATTCTTCCGGGGCAGAGGGGCGAGGTCGATCCCTACCTCAACATTCTCGTGACGGAGTGAAGCGGTGATGGCCACGACGCAAGGGCAGGGTGCCGACAAAGCTTCCGCGGTCAACGTCGATCCCATCACCGTCGAGGTCATCGGCAACGCGCTGTCCTCGATCGTCGAGGAGATGGGCGAAACACTGGTGCGCGCGTCCTACTCGACGAACATAAAGGAGCGGCGCGACATCTCCACGTGCCTCTTCGATGCCGAGGGGCGTACACTGTGTCAGGCGTCGCACATTCCGATCCATCTGGGTTCGCTGATCGGTGTGGTCGAGGAGATTGCGCGCCGCGTGCCCATCGCGGAGACCAAGCCCGGCGACGTATTCATCGGCAACGATGCCTATACGGGCGGTGGCACGCATCTGCCCGACATCGTGCTCGCCGAGCCGATCTTTTATGGTGGCCGCCTCGTCGGCTGGGCGACCAATACAGCCCATCACGCCGATTTCGTCGACCGCAGCCACGCGCACATCTTTCAGGAAGGGCTGCGCATTCCGCCTGTGCGTCTCTATCGCGAGGGCGTTGTCGTCCAGGACATTCTCGATCTCGTGCTGCTCAACTGCCAGGTGCCGCGCGAACGCCTCAACGACTTGCGGGCCCAGATGGCCGCGAACCGCCTCGGCATCGCGCGCTTCTGCGGGCTTTGCGAGCGCTATGGGACGGGCACCCTGCTGCAGGCCTGTGCCGCGCTCTTGGATTATGCCGAGCGGCTGACGAGGGCCGGTCTGCGCAGCATTCCCGATGGCGTCTATCACTTCGAGGACACGTACGAGAGCAACGAGTTGGACGAGGTGCTGAAACTCGGGGTCGAGGTGAGAATTGCCGATGGCGAGATCGATCTTGCCTTCCGCTCGCCTCCTCAGGTGCGCGCCGGTATCAACCTTGTCGAAACAGGGTTGCTCGCGGCGGTCTACTACACGGTGAAGGCTCTCATCGGACCCGAGATCCCGCCCAATGCGGGACTGTTCCGGCCGATCCGGGTCAAGGCGGAAAAGGGTACGATCCTGAATTCGAACCCTCCTGCTGCCGTCAATTCCCGTCTGCATACCGGCCAACGTGTTGTCGATCTCATCCTGGGTGCCCTTGCACCAGCGATGCCCGATCGTATCGTCGCGGCCTGCAACGGTGCCTGCACCAATTCTACGTTTTCGGGCGTGCATCCGGTGACTGGGCAGTTCTACGTCTATCTTGAAACCATCGGCGGAGGCTTTGGTGCCCGTGCGCACAAGGATGGTCTCGACGGCGTCCACGTGCATCTCACCAACACGTCCAACCTGCCGGTCGAAGCCCTCGAAACCGAGTATCCGCTAGTCCTGGAACGCTACGAGCTCGTCCCCGAGTCCGGTGGCGCCGGGCGGTATCGCGGCGGCATGGGGCTCTATCGGCAGATGCGCATCGAAGGTCACGAGTGTCGCACCTATGTGCACAGCTCCCGGTTTCGCGCGGGCCCGTGGGGACTTTTCGGCGGCAAGGAGGGCGGCCGGGCCCGCTTCGAATTCTCCGACGGTGTCGAAATGCCGGCCAAGGCGCGCGCCGTGATTCGCGACGGCCAGCGCATCTACATCACGACGCCCGGAGCGGGAGGCTATGGCGACCCCAGGTTGCGCGATCGTGCGCAGGTGCAACAGGACTTGATCGAAGGGCGTATCTCGGAAGACACGGCTCGGACGGTTTATGGCCTCGCCCCCGCCAAATAGGCCGCCCAAATACGGCTCGCGACGTCCCGTAGTCTCGACAATGCGGTGTGACTGCAACTAGTGTTCCGGCTCCGACACTTGGTTCCCCGTGTGTCGCACTCTGGACTAAATGTCGGAGTCAGAAGGAGCACTCGCAACTTCATGATTCTAGTGTAGCTTTTTCATATGATGTTTGGTTGCGAGCCCAGCCGCAACCGGGGACCAAACGTCAAATGCGCTACACGGGAACCGACGAACTCGGGGCAGACGATTGCGGGGCGGACTCGAGTGGTATCGGTCCAGGCTGTCAGGGGCCGTAGGGTCGGACTCTCTTGGCGTGGGGAGGGATCGCTATGTCGTCAGCGCAGATGATCGCATCGGGAGCCGTGCCGCGCGTGGCGCCGAGCCCTGTGGCGGCGCCGTTCGTCCCGGCTCGGCCGGCAGTGGAACCTGAGACGGGCCCGCCAGTCGCGGACGATCTGCTGTTTGCCGACGATCGCGAAAAATTCATTCCGTTGACACGGAATGCGATCGCCGATCGTCTCACGCGTCCGCAACACTGGCGACAGGGCGACGCCCAGCATGCCCGCCGGTTCTTCCGCTTCTTGAGCTATTGGCGTCAGCAAAGCTATGCCGCGCGACTGCTCGAGCTTGACCGCATCTACGAGCCGTTCAGCCCAGACAGCGACCTCCTCATTACACGCAAATTCAGCCCGCCGGAGCGACTGGCGCTGGAGCGCCAGCTCGTTTCGCAGGTCAAATCTCTGTTGCAGGGCGCCAACTTCACGCGGATCGACCCGAGCAACGTCGAAATGATCCTGACGAAGGAGAGCCATTACGGGCTCGATCTGCACGTCGATCTGAAGGCCTTCGATGAGCTCGAGATCTATTACCGCGGCGCGACGCATCGCAAGGCCTCGCGTCGCTCGCTTCGCAAGTTCTACTTGCGCAAGGAGGAATACGAGGTTCCCGTCTTCCAGCGGCTCTTCATTCTGTTCAAGCTGAAGTCCGCCGAGAAACGGGCGCGCGAGATCATGCTGGAGAAGGGCTGCTCGCTCGAAGACGCCGAGAAGATCGTGAAGCGCAACCGTTCGATGTTGCCGGTCGAGGTGAAGAGCGACTTCGTCTACATGAAGCTTTTCAAGAATATTCCGCGCGCGGACATCGAGATGGTATTCCCGAATACCAAGGTCCGGTTCCGTCTTTTCGACAAGGTCAAGCTTGGTGTCAGCGCCGGTGGCGGTCTCGGCATGGGCGTGATCGGCACCGCCGGCAAGCTCGCCGTGGCGACCAATCCCGTAGCACTGGCGGGCGCGGTTGCCGGTCTGGGTGGCATCGCCTTTCGCCAGGCGGTCGCCTTCATGAACCAGAAGAACCGCTACATGGTGACGATGGCGCAGAATCTCTACTTTCACGCGCTGGCGGACAACCGGGGCGTCATGTCTCTGATGGCCAACCGCGCGGCCGAGGAGGACGTTAAGGAGGAGATGCTGCTCTATACCGTTCTCGCCAAGGAGCGGGTCAACCGGCGCGAGATGAAAGATGTCGATCACGCGATCGAGCAGTATTTGTTGAACACGTTCGGTGTGAACCTCAACTTCGATGTCGAAGACGCCCTATCGCGCCTGATCGCCGATGGCGTCGTGCTAGAGGAGCCCGACGGAACTCTGCGCGCCATGCCGCCACAGCAGGCCGCGCAACATATCGATATGCTCTGGGACAAGCTTCTCGACGAGTTGCCTGATATCGAGAGCTTCGAGGGGCGCGAATTCGACCCCGAGGACGAGGGTGCGGACGCGGCCAGCGCATGACCGCGAAGGAGCAGGATTACGCATGAATGTGACGCGGGTGAGTGTGGAGGTGCCTGGGGCGACCGAGGCACGGACGGCGTCGGTTTGCCTGGAGGATCTGGCCGATCCGCCGGCGTCGGCAACGACGCTGTTCGAGATCGCGGGTACGCCGCGTTGGCGCGTCGACGCCTATTTCGAAGTAGTGCCCGATGCCCAGGCCCTCGCCGCTATGTTGTCCAGCCAGCTGGGCGGGCAGGTATCCGTAGAGATCGAACAGGTTCCGGACGAGAATTGGGTCGTCGTGTCCCAGAAGGCGCTGCCGCCGGTGCATGCCGGGCGCTTCGTCGTGCATGGAAGCCATGACCGGGATCTCGTGGGGCATCGCATGGACGCCATCGAGATCGACGCCGGGGAGGCGTTCGGCACCGCCCATCACGCGACGACGTTCGGCTGTCTATCGGCGCTCGAATGGTTGACGCGTCAGGGCAGCTTCGCGCGCGTCCTGGATCTGGGCTGCGGGTCGGGCGTGTTGGCCATCGCGGCCGCAAAGGCCTTGCCGGAGGCGCGCATCCTCGCCAGTGATATCGACCCGATCGCCGTCGATGTGGCGCGGGAGAACGCCCGGCGCAACCGGCAAGGCGGTCGCGTGCAGATCGTGGTGGCCAAGGGCCTCGATCACCCCCGGCTGCGCGCGGCGCGTAGCTTCGACCTCATACTAGCCAACATTCTGGCCGGCCCGTTGATCGATCTGGCTCCGAAATTGCGGCGTGCCTTGGCGATCCACGGTGTCGCGGTGCTCTCTGGTATCCTCGCCGAGCAGTCTGCCGAAGTGGAGGCGGCCTTCCGCGCGGTGGGCCTGCCGCTTCTGCAGAAGCGGATCCGCAACGGCTGGGCCACCTTGGTGTTACAGGGCTGAGCGGCGTGGCGATGGCGCCTCAGCGCATCGCCTTCACTTTGGCTTCGATCGTGTCCCAGATCATCGCGGCGATATCGTTGCCACCGAACGCTTTGACCTGACGGATGCCCGTCGGCGACGTGACGTTGATCTCCGTGAGATAGGGGCCGATCACGTCGATACCGGTGAAGATGAGGCCGCGCTTCTTGAGGTGGGGTCCGAGCCGCGCGCAGATCTCCTTGTCGCGCGGTGTCAGCTCGGTCGGCTTCGGCGTTCCGCCGACATGCATGTTGGAACGCGTCTCCCCCTCCGCTGGAACGCGATTGATCGCGCCCGCCGGCTCCCCGTCGACAAGGATGATACGCTTGTCGCCGCCGCGCACCTCGGGCCGATACTGCTGCACCATGAACGGCTCGCGGAACACCGTCTGGAAGAGCTCGACCAGTGAATTCAGGTTGCTGTCGCCTTCCTGCAGGCGGAACACGGATGCGCCGCCGTTGCCGTATAGCGGCTTGATGATGATGTCCTTGTGCCGTGCGCGGAACTCTCGCACATCGTCGAGATTGCGTGTCACCATCGTGGGCGGCATGAGATCCTGGAACTCCAGAACCCATACTTTTTCCGGTGCGTTGCGAACGCTCGCGGGATCGTTGACGACGAGTGTCTTGGGGTGGATGCGCTCGAGGAGATGCGTCGTCGTGATGTAGCCCATGTCGAAGGGCGGATCCTGACGAAGCAGGACGACGTCCCAAGTGCCCAGATCGATGCGGCGGGTGTTGGAGAGTTTGTAGTGATCGCCGACCTTGTCCTCGACCGTCAGCGTCTGGCCGGTCGCCATCAATCGGTCGCCGTCGAGCGTCAGGTGCGGAGGCGTGTAGTAGAACAGCTCGTGGCCACGGCGCTGTGCCTCGAGCAACATCGCGAATGTGGAGTCCCCAAGGATGTCGATGCGGTCGATGGGGTCCATCTGGCAGGCGATCTTGAGGGCCATGGGGCGCCGTCCTTCATGCTGTCCGTGAAATGTCGCGCTATCGAAAGAGCTTGTAGGCCGCAAAGTCAACTGTCACGGGCGCGGCGTCGAATTGACGGCTTGTCTCGAACAAAATGAGAACATATAAGTCGCCGTCATCTTGCATCAATGACGAGGACGAGTGAGGCGGGGTATGGCTTTCACGTTCGTGCATACCGCGGACTGGCAGGTCGGAAAGGTGTTCGGCCGCTTCGATGCGGAAAAGGCGGCTGTGCTGCGGCACGCCCGGCTGGAAGTGGTGGCGCGCATCGCCGATCTTGCGCGGGCACAGGGTGCCGCGCACGTCCTTGTCGCCGGCGACGTTTTCGATGGCGAGACGCTGCCGCGCACGCTCGTAATGCAGGCGCTTCAGGTACTCGCCGCGCAGTCGGGGATCACGTGGCATTTGTTGCCGGGCAATCACGATCCCGCTCGTCCGGGCGGTGTCTGGGAGACGGTCGCGGCCGCCGGCGTACCCGGGAACGTGCGACTGCATGTGCGCCCCGAACCCCAGGAGATCGCGTCGGGCGTACATCTGTTGCCTGCGCCCTTGACGGCCAAGGCGACGAGCAATGATCCGACCGCATGGATGAGAGCCGCGCCGACACCCCCGCACGCACTGCGGCTGGGGTTGGCGCATGGCTCCGTACAAGGCTTCGGTGGCGAGGGCGATGCGGCCGTCTACATCGATCCGGCTGTCACGCGCACGGCTGACTTGGACTATCTCGCGCTCGGTGATTGGCATGGGATGAAACGCATTGCCGAACGCATTTGGTACTCTGGTACGCCGGAGCCGGACGGCTTCGGACAGAGCGATTCCGGAAACGCGCTCGTCGTCCGCATCGACGGTGCCAGCATCGATGTCACCGCGCATGCGACGGCAAAATTTTCCTGGTTGGAGCGGCGCATCGACGCGTCGCGCGCCAATGCCTTGGCGTCGATCGAAGCTGAGTTGAGCGCGCTCGGATCGCGGTCGCTCGCACATCTGCTGATGCTGCGTCTGGACGGCTTCCTGACGATCTCGGAAGCGGATGCGCTGGAGGGGGGCATCGATCACCTGCGTGCACGGCTGTTCGATCTCGCGGTCGATCGGCGCGGTATGTCCCTGTCGGCGGGAACGTCGGATGTGGACGGCATTTCGGACCCGGGGCTACGGTCGGTCGCGGCGCGGCTGCAGGTGATGGCCGAGACACCGAACGAGGATGGCCGCATCGCGCTGCTGGCGCTCCGTCGGTTGAAGGCACTTTCGGGCGGCGACAGCGCGGATCGGCAGCCATGAAGATAAGAGCCATCCGTGTCTCACAAGTCGGCCGTTTCAACGATCCGGTCGCCGTCGAGGATCTTTCCGGCGGGCTCGACGTGCTCGCGGGCCCCAACGAGCTCGGAAAATCCACACTGCTATCCGGCCTGAAGGCGGCTCTCTTCGACAGATACAACTCGAAGAACAGGAAACTCGAGGCACTGCGCCCCTACGGCGGCGGCGCACCGCTTGTCGAGGTGGACGTGGAAAGTGACGGGCGATTGTGGCGTCTGCGTAAGCGCTTCCTGTCGCAGCCGATGGCAGAGCTGACGCCGCTTTCCGGTGGCCCCTCTTTCCGTGGACCGGAAGCGGAGGCGCAGCTGGGTCAGATCCTCGGTGCCAAGGACGGCGACGGCCGTTTCGCACTGCTCTGGCTATCGCAAAAGGACAGCATCGGAGCATTCGCGCCGGGCGAGACCGAAGGCGGCGTGCAGTCCATCGAAGAGGCGCTGGCGCGGGAGGTCGCCACCGTTGCCGAAGGAAAGGCCGTTCTGAACGTTCAGCGCGAAGTACGGCGCCGGCTCGGCGAGTTGATGTCGGCTCATGCGACACCGAGGCCGGTCGGGCCTTACCGCGCGGCGCGAGCCACACTCGAAGCCAAGCGTGAGGCGATGTCGGCGGCGCAGGCGCGTCACGCGGCTGTCACCGGCCTCCTCGATCGCGTGGCAGACCTCAAGACCACGCGCGAGCGCCTCGCGAGCCCGGAGCAGACAACCGCACGCCGGGCACGCGCAGAAGCGGCACGCCAACGTCTTCAAGAAGCGAAGGAGGCGAGTGCGCGTCGCGACACGGCTGCGGCGAGCCTGCGTGCCGCAGAAAGTCAATTGAGCCAGCGGCGGGCCGCACGGCAGGCGTTCGCCGCCACACGCCAGGAGGCCCAGCGTCTCCACGGCGCGATCCTGGAATGCGAGGCGCAATTGGCGAGCCTTGCCGTTCGTCAGGCCGAGGCCGACGAGGTCGTGGCGCGAACGGTCGCCGAAAGCCGAGAACTGAAGGAGCAGGGACAGGCCCTCGATGACGAGCGTGCGGCAGCCGCGGCGGCCGACACACGTCGGCAGACTGTCCAGCGCGTAGCCGATCTGACGGCACGGGCGCGTGCGGCCTTGGAGGCGCACGCCGAGGCCGAGGCGGCGCGCGTTGCGCTGGAGTCCATCCGCGTGACACCGGCCCTGGCGGCCAATGCACATACGCACGGGCGCGAAATTTCCATCCTGCGCGCCCAGTTGGAGGCGACGGCCCCGAGGGTGCGCGTGGCCTATCTGCCGGGCGTCGATGGGGCCATTCGCGTCGGCGGCCAACCGCTTCGCGACGGCGACATGCGGCTGGTGACAGGTGCGACGACGATCGAAATTGCGGGCGTCGGCCGATTGCAGGTCGATCCCGGGGCATCCAGTGACAGCGACGACATGCAGGCGGACCTGGAGGCTCGCCAAAAAGCCTTGGCCGATCTCTTGCGGCAAGTCGGTGTGGGGGATCTGGCCGAACTGGAATTCGTGCTCACGAAGCGTCGCGAAATCGAGCGCAGCCTGGGCGATGCAATGTCCAAACTTGCGGTTCTGGCGCCCCACGGCCTGCAACGCCTCGAAGCGGAGCGGTCGCGCGAAAGTGCCAAGTTGTCGGATGTCGCGGAAGGGGAGGTCACGGCCCGCCCCTTGGCCGAGATCGAGGCCGAGCTTCAGCAGGTGCGCAAGGCGCACGGCAAGCTCGTCGAGCGTCTCGATGGCGAACGTCAAGCACTGGCGCGCTGCCGCGAGGACGTCGCACGGTTCACGTCGCGACTGGAAAGCGATCGCAAGCGTCATGCCGAAATCGTCGCGAGCTTGGCCGATATCGCAGATCTGGAGGCCCACGCCATCGCATTGGCCCAGGAGACCGAGAGCGCGGAACGCGAGGCGAACGCCGTACGCCGCGAACTGACCGCCTGGAGCGAGAGAGCACCGGACCCGAAAGGCTTGCAGGTGCTCGAGATCGAGTTGGCAGAGAGCGAGCGGGCCATTGCGGTAGCCGAGCGCACCCTGCAGGAAGCACAGTTGGAGATCGCCAATATCGAAGGGCAGCTCGAGACGGCGCGCAACGAGGATATCGAGGCGCGCCTGGCCGAAGCGGCGGCTGCGGTTGCCGTCGCAGAAGCCGAGGTGGCCCGGTTCGCCGACGAGGCGGCGGCGTTGTCGTTGCTGGACCGGGAACTGTCGGCCGTCGAGACATCGACGCGCGATCGTTTCCTGCGGCCCGTGATTGCGCGGCTCCAGCCTTATCTCGACGCGCTCCTCCCCGAAACGACACCGGTGCTGGCCAGTGGTTACGGGCTGGAGCGTATCGTTCGCGACGAACGCGAAGAACTACTCTCGAGGCTGAGCGATGGTACGCAGGAGCAACTCGCAGTGCTGGTGCGCCTCGCCTTCGCACGGCTCTTTGCGGATGCCGGTCGCCCCGTCCCCGTCGTCCTCGACGATGCGCTCGTCTATTCGGACGACGCCCGCATCGCCCGCATGTTCGCCGTATTGGAGGCGGCGGCGGAGCACCATCAGTTGATTGTATTCACGTGCCGGGAGACGGCGTTCCGTGGCTTGCACGCAAAGCAGCTGTCTGTGGTGCCGTGGCGATCCACCGCTTGATCCGCACGTGACGTGCGTCGGCTCAATCGCAGAGGCTGCGCGGGGTGACGAAGCGTAGAAGACGCGCCGCGCCGGGTGCGGTGCTGCGCCAGTCGCCGCCTGGCAACTCCATCGCCACGAGTGCGCCGGTGGGGAGTTTCTCTTCGAGCGCCGCCATCGGCCCTGCTGGCCCCGTGCCGACGAGCGCGAGCGCCAGTCTTTGGAGACCGGGATTGTGCCCGACGATCATGAGGTGATGCACCCCTGCGGCGGTCTCCTGGATCAGCGCGAGGAGCTTCTGCGGAGATGCCAGGTAGAGTTCCTCCTTGAAGACGATCTTTGGGAGCGATCCGATGGATGCGAACACGAGGTCGCATGTTTCCCGTGTCCGCACGGAGGTCGAGGACAGCACGAGATCCGGCACGAGACCTTCTGATCGGATGAAGCGTCCCATGATTGGCGCCGCTTTGCGGCCACGCGGTGAAAGTGGACGTGCAGCATCGGCCAGCCGAGGATCGTCCCAGCTGGACTTCGCGTGGCGCAGCAACGACAAAATTCGCGTCATTCCCAACCCTCCTCGTTGGACACGGTCCGGCCTTTTGGGCAATCGGCCGGCAAGCTACCTCTGGCCTGCCCTCGCATCGCGCGATAACTTGGCGCCCGATTACGAAAACGGTGGGACGGCCCGCTCTCGGCAAAACGGTGAGGAAACACGCGAATGGCGCACAAGGGTATGATCTTCGGCATCTTTCTGGCCCCGTTTCATCGTGCGGGCGACAATCCCACGCTCGCGATGCGTCGCGACATCGAGCTGATCGAATGGCTCGACGACTTGGGCTTCGACGAAGCGTGGATCGGCGAGCACCATTCTGCGGGCTGGGAGTTGATCGCATCCCCCGAGATTCATATCG
>VFQT010003246.1_pt1 | contig 15118 bp, 12 predicted proteins | sample 3512381 | NCBI WGS metagenome assembly VFQT01 (sample SAMN10412376, study PRJNA504923) | tailings metagenome | isolation source: Relicate 2 Philex TSF3 active mining site | place: Philippines: Tuba, Benguet | collected 2017-08-29 | reverse complement strand
CGAAGATCATCGCACCTGCGGCGAACGGCAAGGCCCAGGGCAGGAAGAGCTGCGAGAAGCTGACGGCATACGCACCGAGAAAACCCGCCACGGGCTCGACGGCGCCCGTGAGACTGGCGACCAGAAAACTGTAACGGGCCGAATACCCCGTCGATAGGAGCGCGACGGCGACCGCCAGGCCTTCCGGTGCGTTCTGCAGTCCGATACCGATGGCCAGCGTGGTGCCTGCAGCGATGTCGCCGCCGCCGTAGCCGACACCGACCGCCAGTCCCTCCGGGATATTGTGGATGGTGATGGCCAGGACGAAGAGCCATATGCGCGCGAGCACCTCGGAGGGTGGCCCCTGTCGGCCTTGGGCGAAGTGTTGATGGGGGATGAGGTCGTTCAGGAGTGCAACGAAGGCGACCCCGATGACGATGCCGGCGACGGCAATGCCGGCAGCCGTGACTTTGTCGCCATAAAGGAGCGTTCCGCGCTCGATCCCCGGGATGATCAGCGAAAAGAACGAGGCGGCCAGCATCACGCCGGCTGCGAATGCAAGCAGTGTGTCGCTAGCGCGTTGCGAGATCGTGCGCCCGAAAAGAACCGGCAAGGCGCCTAGAGCGGTCATTGCACCCGCGAGGAAGCTACCGAGCAGACCCCACCAGATCAGGTTCACGCGACGGGTTCCTCTTCACGGGGGGAGTGAATTGGCGAGATCATCGCGTGCGTCTCCGCTTCGTGGGTGGGCAGCCCGCGGTTGCAGGCTGCCCAGAGCGGTCGGCCCACGGTCAGTTGATGTCCGGTTCGGGCACGGGTGCGCCGAAGCTCGTTTCGAGGAAGTCGAAATCGCAACCGTCGTTCGCTTGCTTGATGTGCTGCGAGAACATCCAGCCATAACCGCGTTCGTAGCGCGGCGGCGGCTTTGGAAGCGCGGCGCGGCGCGCCTCGAGCTCGGCGTCCGGCACGTCGAGCGTCAGCGTGCGTGCGGCGACGTCGAGCGTGATCTTGTCACCGGTCTTCACCAGGGCCAGCGGTCCGCCGACGTAGCTTTCGGGGGCGACGTGCAGGATGCAGGCGCCGTAGCTCGTTCCGGACATTCGCGCATCTGAGATGCGGACCATGTCGCGCACGCCCTGTTTCACGAGCTTCGTCGGGATGGGAATCATGCCCCATTCCGGCATGCCGGGACCACCCTGCGGGCCCGCGTTGCGCAACACGAGCACGCTGTCGGCGGTCACCGGCAGATCCTCCCGGTTGATCTCCTTCTTGAGCTGGTTGTAGTCGTCGAAGACGTAGGCAGTACCGGTGTGCTTGAGGAAGCGCGTCTCGCAGGCGGACGGCTTGATGACGCAGCCATCGGGTGCCAGGTTTCCTTTCAAGACCGCCAGCGCGCCCTCGTTGTAGATCGCTTTGTCGAGCGGGCGGATGACGTCGTCGTTGTAGACCTCGGCGCCCTCGAGGCTCTCGCCCCAAGCCTTGCCGCTGACGTTGATCTGATCGAGATCGAGGAACGGTTTCAACCGCGTCATCATACCGAGCAGCCCGCCCGCGTAGTAGAAGTCTTCCATAAGGTACTTGTCGCCGGAAGGCCGGATGTTGGCGATGACCGGTACCTTCCGGCTGGCGGCGTCGAAATGCTCCAGGCTGATCGGTTGCCCCGCTCGGCGCGCCATGGCGAGCACGTGGATCACCGCATTGGTCGAGCAGCCCATGGCCATCGCTACGGTGATGGCGTTCAGGAACGCTTTCTCGGTGAGAATTTTCGCGGGCGTCAGGTCCTCCCACACCATGTCGACGATGCGGCGGCCGGCCGCCGAGCACATGCGCACGTGGTTGCTGTCGGCGGCGGGGATCGACGAGGTGCCGGGCAGGCACAGGCCCATGACATCGGCCAGCGCCGTCATCGTGGAGGCCGTGCCCATGGTCATGCACACACCGTAGGAGCGCGCGATACCCATCTCGAGCTCGCCCCAGTCCTTCTGCGAAATGTTGCCGGCGCGGCGCTCGTCCCAGTACTTCCAGGCATCCGAGCCCGAGCCCAGCGTCTTGCCGTGCCAATTGCCGCGCAGCATCGGGCCGGCGGGTACGAAGATCGAGGGAACGCCGGCGCTGGTCGCACCGAGGATCAGGCCGGGTGTGGTCTTGTCGCAACCGCCCATCAGGACGGCGCCATCGACGGGATGCGAGCGGATCAGTTCCTCCGTCTCCATCGCCAGGAAGTTTCGATAGAGCATGGTCGTCGGCTTCACCTTGCTCTCCGAGAGCGAGATGGCCGGCAATTCGACGGGGAAGCCACCCGCCTGCAGGATGCCGCGCTTCACGTCCTCGACGCGATGCTTGAAGTGCGCGTGGCACTGCGCGAAATCGGACCATGTGTTGATGATCGCAATGACCGGCTTTCCCGCAAACTCCTCGACGTCGTAGCCGATCTGGTTCATGCGGCTGCGGTGCCCGAAGGAGCGCAGGTCGTCGGGCGCGAACCAGCGCGCCGAGCGCAGGGACTTCGGATCTTTTTTCACCGTGGCCATTTCGTTCTCTCCCTAGAGCCTGCGGCGCGGCGGCCATTCGGCCCGTTCTTCTGGGTGCTTGAGCGTTCGTCCTCAGCCGTTCGAGGCGTGAGCGGACGGGAGCCAAGATTTACCGAACCCAGACACACAATGCCATCGGGAGATGCGAGGGCGTGCGGCGAGATGCGCGCCGGTAGATTTTGACGTGGATCAAGAGCCGCCCGGGCCTCGCGGCTAGCATGTGGTCGTGATCGAGTTTGCCGTCGCGCTCGGCTCGCCGATGGACCCAAGCTGTCGCTCTTGGATGAGGCGCCTGATGATGAAAATTATGTCGACCGGTCCGCTCGGTGCGCGAATCGAGGGGATCGATCTGGCCAAGCCGCTTTCCGACGGCGATTTCGCCCGGATACTCCAAGCGGTCGGCCGCCATAGCGTCGTCTGCTTCCCCGGCCAAACGATCGACGCGGGCCAGCAGAAGGCTTTCGCCGCGCAGTTCGGCTCGCTCGAGGTCAACGTCGCCTCGCGCGGCTTCACGGTGCCGGATCATCCGGAAGTCATGGTGCTCTCCAACATCGTCGAGAACGGCAGGGCGTTGGGACTGGGCGATGCAGGGCAGGACTGGCATACCGACATGTCCTATTCGCAGCCCATCGCCTTCGTGAACGTCAACTATGCCCTGAAGGTGCCGGTGCGGGACGGGCGCCCGCTCGGTGATACCGAATTCCTGGACATGTACCGGGCCTATGACGACCTGTCCGAAAATCTGAAAGCAAAGATCGAGGGGCGAACGGCGACGCACGACTTCAACAAGTTCTGGGAGCAGATGTTGAAGCGTCCCGGAACACAGAGAAAGCCACTGACCGTCGAGCAGCGCCGCCAGAAGCCGCCGGTGCATCATCCGATCGTGCTCGAGCATCCGATCTCCGGACGGCGGGCGCTCTACTGCAATGTCGGCTACGTGACGGCGATCGACGGGCTACCTCAGGCCGAAAGCGATGCCATCCTCGAGACGCTGTTCGAGCACCAAATGCGCGACACCTACAAGTGGGCCCATCACGGGACCGAAGGCGATGTTCTGGTGTGGGATAACATGTCGACGGTGCACAACGCGGTGGCCGACTATAGAGCAGACGAGCCCCGCCTCATGCGGCGGTGTCAAGTCATGGCCGATTGGGTATTCTCCCCAGCTGCGAAAACAGCAGCGAAGGCAGCTTGATACATGCAGAAATCAGTCGATCGGCCGTCGATGGCCGAGGGCGTGGCGAAATTTGCGGCCGGACTTACCTGGGACGACATTCCGGCACCTGTACGCCTGCGAGCGAAGCTCCAGATCCTGGACGGACTTGGAACGGGCATTGCCGCGAACGCCTATCCCTTTGCCGCACGCGCGCTGGAGGGGGTGAAGGCGCTCGGCAGTACCGGACCGTGCTCGGTGATCGGGCAGACCATGAAGCTTTCGCCGCGTGATGCGGCGCTCGCCAACGGCATGCTGGTGCACGGCCTCGACTTCGACGACACGCATCTGGGCAGCATCATACATCCGACAGCGGCATCTTTGCCGGCAGCTTTGGCACTCGGCGAATCTCTGGATGTGAGTGGCCGCGACATGCTGGTCGCATACGTCGCGGGCATGGAGCTTGCCATTCGCATCGGCTGGGCGGCGGACGGACGCTTCCATCACACCGGCTATCACGCGACGGCGATCGCCTCGCACTTCAGTTCCGCGCTCGTCGCCGGCAAGCTGCTCGGCCTCGACGCCAAGGGACTGACGATGGCGCAAGGTGTGGCGGCGAGCACCGCGGGCGGCGTTCAGGTATTCCTCGAGGAAGGCGCCTGGACCAAGCGCATGCACCCTGGCTGGGGGGCGACGGCCGGCATCACCGCGGCGATACTGGTCAAGAACGGCTTCGTCGGTCCCCGGCGTCCCTACGAGGGCAAGTTCGGCCTTTTCGATACGCATTTCCAGGCGGATTCCGCCGAGGTCGACGGCGGACGGCTGGTCTCCGGCCTCGGCTCTCACTGGATGCTGGCGGAGACGGCGATCAAGCCCTATCCGGTCTGCCACTTCATCCATGGCTGCGCGGATGCCGCCATCGAGATCAGCCGCGAGATCGATGCGGCCGATATCGTCTCCGTAGAAGCACTGCTGCCCGAGCCGACGCTGCACATCGTTGCGGAGCCTGCGTCGCAGAAGATCGTACCCAAGACCGACTACGAGGCGAAGTTCAGCGCGCAGTTCGTGATCGCGACCTGTCTGGCCTTGGGCAGGTTCGGGCTCGCCGAGTTGAAAGATACGGCGTTCTCCGATCCGGAGCTACTGGCGCTTACCGCCAAGGTCACCTGCAAGGCCGATCCCGACACGGCGTTCCCGACGTACTTCTCCGGCGGCGTCGTGGTTACGCTGAAGGACGGGCGAACGATCCAGCGCCACGTCCGCGTCAACAGCGGTGCGGGCGAACGCATGCTCGATGTCGATGGCGTCAGCGCGAAGTTCCTGGCGTGTGCACAGATGAGCATCAGCGCGGAGAAGGCGGAGAAGATCCGCCAGCTCGTGCTGGCGCTCGATGAGCACCCCGCGAGCGCGCTGGGCGCGGCACTCAGCGCTTGAGGAGAGCCCGCCCCAGGACGTCACAAGCTGTCACGGCCAACCGAAAAGGGGTTCGCAGGCATGACGGAGAAGAGTTTCGATGTGATCGTCGTGGGGGCTGGAAACGCTGCCCTGTGTGCCGCGATCGCGGCGCACGAGGGTGGCGCCAAGGTTCTGGTTCTGGAGAAGGCGCCCGAGGGTGAAAAGGGCGGGAACGGCTATTTCACGGCGGGTGGCTTCCGCTTCATGCATTCGGGGCTCGATGATGTTCGCGCGGACATCCTCGTCGACATGACGGACGAGGAGGCGGGCAATGTGATCCTGCCTCCCCATGACCGCCAATACTTCTACGACACCTTGATGAAGGTCACGCGAGGCCAGTCCGACGAAACTCTGGCCAGCATCCTGATCGACCATTCGCGCACGACGATGGCGTGGCTGCGCGAGAACGGCGTGCGCTTCATCCCGATGTACGGGCGCCAATCCTACGAAGTCGACGGCAAGCAGCACTTCTACGGCGGCGTCAATATCGAGGCAGTCGGTGGTGGTGCGGGCCTGATCGAGTTTCTCGTCGCGCGCTGCGCCAAGCTCGGGATCGAAATCCGTTATGAGACGGCGGCGACGAAGCTGCATCAGGCCCAGGACACGCGGATCACGGGGCTCACCGTTCGTGACCCGAAGGGATATCACGAGCTCACCTGCAAGGCCGTGGTCCTCGCATGCGGCGGCTTCGAGTCGAACCCGGAGATGCGCGTCCGCTACCTCGGTCAGGGCTGGGATCTCGCTCGGGTCCGTGGCACCCGGCACAACACGGGTGACGGTATTCGCATGGCGCTCGAGATCGGCGCGGTTCCATTCGGCAACTGGTCGGGGTGCCACTCGGTGGGCTGGGACATATCGGCGCCGCCGTTCGGCGATCGGTGGGTGCTGGACAACTTCCAGAAGCACTCCTATCCGCTGGGTATCATGGTCAACCTCGACGGTAAGCGCTTCGTCGACGAGGGCGAGGATTACCGCAATCTGACCTACGTGAAATTCGGCAAGGCCATCATGAGCCAGCCGCATCGCACGGCCGTGCAGATCTTCGATCAGAAGACCGTGCACCGGCTTCGCGACGAGTATCGTATCAAGCAGGTGACGAAGGTCGAGGCGGATACGATTGCCGGCCTGGCCGAGCAGCTCGAAATTTCAGCCGAAGCGTTGACTGCGACCGTGGACGCCTACAACGAGGCCTGCCAGCCCGGTCGATACAACCCGTCCGTTCTCGATGGCGTGACGACCAAGGGTATAACTCCGCCCAAGAGCAACTGGGCGCTGCCGATCGACAAGCCACCGTTCGTCGCCTACGTGACCACAACGGGAGTCTCGTTCACTTTCGGCGGCCTCAAGATCGACGAAAAGAACGCCGTGCAGGATCTCGCCGACCGCCCGATCCCCGGACTGTTTGCAGCCGGAGAACTGGTTGGCGGGCTCTTCTACGAGAACTACCCCGGCGGCACGGGATTGATGTCCGGCTCCGTGTTCGGCCGTCGCGCCGGCTTGCATGCGTCCGAATACGCTGGGCTGGCGGCATAGATCGGGAAGCACCTATCGTCCGGCCGACCCTCGGCCGGACTGATTGGCCGCCTTCAAGGCGCATGCCCTCTCGGCCGCGATGGCCTGGAGCGTTTCAGCCAGAAGATCCCGGATAATGCCATCCGTGAACGAGAAATCACCGCTGCGGTCGGCAGCTTTGCAGTCGGCCAAGCGAGCCTCTAGATCGGCTATTCGCCGGTCGAGCCGTGCCAGATTGTCCTTACCTCTGCCCATTGAATTATTTTCGCAGTTTCGGGACGCCTAACCATGATGCGGGTCAAATTCCGCTCCCCGGATCTCCCCCGGCATTGACCCTCTGTTAATCGAAAAATCAGAGTTTCTCGACAATTCGCGCTTCACTGACAACAGCCGCAGGAATGTTAAGGCGAATGCGGCGTTCTATCTGCGTCATGCCCGGTATGGGCGCATCGATTGGGGCTTGGCGGTCCCCCAGAGAGGTTGCTGTGTCATGGAAATCCCTGAATCGCTCTTTGCGCCAGGTGTCATACTCGTGGCATTTTCGTTCGTCGTCATCGCTTTGTTGTACATGATTCAGAGCGCACGACGGTCATCGCGCAAGGACAAGAGCGACAGGACGCAGGATCACCTCCGCAACCTGGGTACGTGACGCGCTCGTGGCCACGATCGCGCCTTCGCTCGCCAGCGATGTGCAGTGGATGACAGTGTGGCCTTGGATCGGCCGCTATCGTTTCGAGAAATTCATCGTCGCGCTGCGCATGGCGATGCCTTGCGTCGTCACGCTCACCGTGTGCGATGACTGACCGATCTTGACGGACATCGTGCCGGAGAAGCCGCCGCCGGAAACATTCAACGACATGCTGTTGTTGCTGGCGCTGCCCGATGCCGAGCCCGAGACGTTGAAGGTGCGCTCCTCCCAGTTCCCCGAGGCGCGGCTACCGGTGATGCGCAGTTGGCTGCGAATGTGGATCGGGTTTCTGTCACTGCGGCATTGGATCGCCATCTTCAGATCATTACCGCTGCCGGAATAGTAGGCATTGCAGTTGATGCCTTCGGTAGTTCCGTCATTGTAGGTGATGCGTCCGCTGCCGCCCCAGGAGCCCGACAGTGCCGAGACGGGATTTGCTGAGACCGTGGTGGCACCCGCGGCCATGAGGGGGAGGCATACGGCGAGCAAGGCAGCGCCCCGCCCGTACTTCGAAGCTCGTCTCGGATCAGATTGCATCATGACCTCCGCGCTCGAGTGCGCAATGCTGTGTTCCATCGGCATTTCGGTCCCGTCGCCGCGGCCGGTCGCCGTGAGAGCTTACGAACGGAACCAACGGGTTCAAATCGTTCCGCACACCCAGACAACCAAATCCACCGCCACTTTGGCAAATCCTTGATCGAGTGCCTTCACGGCCGGACCGGCTTCCAGGGTCGGCGTCGCGGTTTCCGCCTGGAACTGCCTGGAGCCTATCACGCGGCCATCCTTGTCGAGGACGCGCGCCGAAAGAGCGACGACTGCGCGAGGAGGCGCGCCGTCCACGATCTGGAATTGACGCACGTCGACGATGAGTTGGAAGTCCGATTGCCGACCATCGGGCGAGCCCGACAAGACGTTGGGGTATTTGGCGGCCTCGAACGCCTGAACGAGCCGGATCTGTACCAGACGCGTTAGCACATCCGGCCATTGCGCATCGTCGAGGTTCGGCTTGGGGCCACCCGTGACGACGATCTTCTCGCTGAGGACGTTCGCCAGCGCCGTCGGTTCGGGGATCAGGAGTACGCCCGAGGGGATCTTTTCCAGTGCCGGCATCGAGGCGGGGACGGTGAGATCGTAAATTCTCGTCACCGGCTTCTTGCCACCACCGGCAAAGCGCTCGAGACCCGCCAGGATGGTATCGACCTTGTCCGAATTCCGCGCCAGAGCCCCGGTGAACGTGTCGATGTTGGCGACGGCACTCTTCAGATTGGCCGCGTTGTCCGCGATCACGGCCTCGAAGCGCCTCAAGGCGTCGCGGCCGGCTTGAGACAGGCTTTGACCTGCGTTCGGCTCTGCTTCGAGCACGTGTTTTTCGCTCGTCGCCGCGGCGAGCAGCGGCAACGTGGCAGAACCTCCGACAAGCGCGACGGCGGGAGCGCCGGCCAAACCCTGGAAGTCGATCGTCACTTTCGTATCGGCCCGCACCGGCGTCGCGCGCTCGATCGCAACGTCGATCATGACATCGGTGGGTTGCTTGGCATCGAGTGACATCGCGGTCACCTCACCGACGCGGACGCCATTGAACAGCACGGCGGAGCCACGCAGAAGTCCCGCGACGGGTCCTGAGAACTTGATGCGGTAGTTCGCTCGCTCGGCAAAGCCGCCGGCGGTCTCGAGCCAGTAGACGAACGAGAACCCAGCCGCCACGACCACGAGCGCAAAGAGTCCCATCAGCGTATAGCGTGCGCGCACTTCCATGGTTTCGATCTCACATCGGTGGACGAGCGGCTATGTGCTCGAAGATTCTGCCTCTGCGGCCACGGAAGTACGCCTGTACCCAGGGGTGATCCGTGGCCAGGATGGCGGCCATGTTGCCGCTTGCGACGACCTTGCCTTCCGCGAGGACGGCGATTCGATCGCAAATGGTGTGCAGGCTGTCCAGGTCGTGCGTCACCATGAAAACGGTGAAGCCGAGCGTGCGCTGCAGCGTCTTGATGAGCGCGTCGAACTCGCCCGCAGAGATCGGGTCGAGACCGGACGTGGGCTCGTCGAGAAAGAGGATGTTGGGATCGAGCGCCAGCGCGCGGGCCAGGGCCACGCGCTTGATCATGCCGCCGGACAACTCGGATGGCAGCTTCTCCGCATCCTTCGCGGTGAGACCGACCATCGCAAGCTTGGTCAAGGCGACCTCGTCCATGACCCGCTGCGGCAATTGGAGATGCTCACGCATGGGGAACTGGACGTTCTCGCGGACCGTCAGCGACGAGAACAATGCGCCCTGCTGGAAGAGAATGCCCCAACGGCGCTCGACGGCGGCACGTTCTTCGTCGCTCGCCTCGGTGAGATTGACGCCGCTGACCTCGATCGTGCCGGCCCGTTTGGGCACGAGGCCGATGATGGTGCGCATGAACACCGTTTTGCCGCTGCCGGAACCGCCGACGAGACCGAGGATTTCGCCCGGCACGACATCGAGCGAGAGGCCTTTCAGAACGGTGTGATCGGCAAAGCCCACCACGAGATCGCGGACCTTGATTATCGGGTTCTTGATCTGCTCTGCCTGCATCGTCTCACATCCCGATGGCGGCGAAGTAGATCGCGAAGAGACCGTCGAGAACGATCACCAGGAAAATCGACTTCACTACCGAGGCGGTCGTCTGGAGCCCGAGCGACTCCGCGCTGCCGCGCACCTTCAGGCCTTCCGAGCAGGCGACAAGACCGATGACCAGGGCCATGAACGGTGCCTTGATCATGCCGACCTTGAAGTGCGTCAAGGAGACGGCCTCGTGCAGGCGGGCAATGAAGATGTGGGGGTTCATATCGCCGTAAAGCGCAGCGACGAGGCCGCCGCCATACAGCGCGGCGAGGATTCCGAGAAACGTCAGGATCGGCAGGCCGATGACGAGGGCCAGCACACGGGGGAGGATGAGAACGGCGACGGGGTTGAGGCCCATCGTCTGCAAGGCGTCGATCTCCTCGCGCATCTTCATGGAGCCGAGCTCGGCCGTGTAGGAACTGCCCGAACGTCCCGCGACCATGATGGCAACCAGAAGCACGCCTATCTCACGCAACACGAGAATGCCGACCATGTCGACTACGTACTGATCGGCGCCGAATTTGCGGAAGTGGAAAAATCCCTGCTGCGCGATGATCGCGCCGATCAGCAGCGTGATCAGAAGGATGATCGGCACCGCCTGCCAAGCGACGCGATCGAGCTGATGGACCATCGACGTCAAGCGGAATGTCGCGGGCCGGCGGAGCACTTCGACAAGCGCCCGACCGACGGCGCCCAGGAGATTGAGCAGCACGACGAGATCGCTCGCCGTGGTGGCGATGCTCCGGCCGATCGCTTCGAGACCGGATGTCCATCCGCGCTTCGGTTTGGCCACGATGGAGACGTCGCTTGCTGCGCGGACGTTTTCGGCAAGCCCCGCGAAGCGGTCGGCAAGGCCGGCAACATCGATATGCACCGAGCGCGCCTTGGCTTCCCGCTCCAATCGCGCCAGGATGCATGCACCATACGTATCGAAGGCTTCGACGCGCGCCATGTCGACGCGCAACTCGGTCGCGGGGGCCAGACGTGCGAGGATCTCTGTCAATCCGGAGTCCAGCCGCCCGGCATGCTCCACAGTCCAACGGCCCGACGCCGTCAGCACCAAGCGACCGTCGGCCATCTGGCTGGCCAGCAATGATTGGGTATTCGCCAACTGCCAAGCCCCCACATGCAGCGCGCTGCACATGCAATGGTATGCGTCGCGTGATTCGGCAACCGCCTTCGACGCAAGGCATTGATAGTCGACACGCCGGCCGCCGCAAGCCGATTGGGGCCGAACACGGCCCTCCCGCCGCTCCGTGTTGCAGAAAAGGCAGCAATCCGGTCCTGCCGGCAGCGAAAAGGCGGACCAGACGCCGTTGACGGCCGTCAAACCCTGCAGGACCGACGGCACCTACGAAGGAGAGGACAGCCGGTGAGCGGAGGTTCGTGCGATGAAGGCCATGGTGCTGGAGCAGGTGGGCCAACCGTTGCGGATGGTGGAACGGGATCTGCCCCGGCTCGGGGCCGATCAAGTGTTGCTCGAGGTCTCGGCCTGCGCGGTGTGCCGAACCGACCTTCACGTGGTCGATGGCGATCTGAAGCACCCGCGGTTGCCCATCATACCCGGACACGAGATCGTCGGCCGCGTCCTCGCAACGGGCGTGCATGTCCGTGATCTGGCGGTCGGGGACCGCATCGGTGTTCCCTGGTTGGGCCACACGTGCGGGACATGTCCCTATTGCCGCTCCGGACGCGAGAACTTGTGCGATGCGCCGGGGTTCACCGGCTATCAGATCGACGGTGGGTTTGCGACGCACGCGGTTGCGGATGTACGCTATTGCTTTCGTATTCCCGACGGCTACGACGATGTGCATGCCGCCCCGCTTCTTTGCGCAGGATTGATCGGATATCGCTGTTTGGAGGCTGCGGGCGCAGCGGCCCGCCTGGGCATCTACGGGTTCGGTGCCGCAGCGCATATCGTCGTGCAGATCGCGCGTCATCGCGGGCAGAGGGTTTTCGCGTTCACGCGACCCGGCGACACGGAGGCGCAAGCGTTCGCGCGGACGCTGCGGTGCGCATGGGTCGGTGGCTCGGATGAAGCGCCGCCGGAACCGCTCGACGCCGCGATCATCTTCGCGCCGTTAGGTGCACTGGTGCCTGTCGCCTTGGGCCACCTCGCCAAGGGAGGGACGCTCGTCTTGGGGGGCATTCACATGAGCACCATTCCCGCGATGCCCTACGAGATCCTGTGGGGCGAGCGCGTCGTACGCTCTGTCGCCAATCTGACGCGGGGGGACGGTGTCGCGCTTATGGCGTTGGCGGCGCGCGTGCCGCTCGAGGTCAGCGTCGAAACGTTTCCGCTCGCCGATGCCAACGCGGCGCTGGATCGTCTGCGGCGCGGCGCTTTGACGGGGGCAGCGGTTCTGGTTCCCGGCTGCGAATGAACGCGGCGCCCGGTGAGGCAAGGAGGCACCACGTGGTGATCGGACCTACCGCAGCGCGCAAAGGCACCTATCTGATGTGGACGTGCCGTGCGCGTCCGGTCCGCTGTGCTGGCGTGCGGAGCACGCGTGTTTTCGAGCATCCCGTTCCGAAACGGAGGAGAGCGACATGAAGATCGGCGTGCCTCGCGAAATCAAGACACACGAATACCGCGTGGGAATGACACCCGGTTCCGTTCGTGAAGCGGTGGCACACGGCCATGAGGTGTTCGTCGAAAGCGCAGCCGCCGCGCGCATCGGTATTTCCGACGAGGACTACGCGAAAGCCGGCGCGACGGTCGTTGCCACGGCCGCCGACGTGTTCGCCACGGCCGATCTCGTCGTGAAGGTGAAGGAGCCGCAGCCCGCGGAATGCAAGATGTTGCGGGAAGGGCAGACGCTGTTCACGTACCTCCATCTGGCTCCCGATCCAGAGCAGGCCGAGGCGCTGCTCCGCTCAGGTGCGACAGCGATCGCCTACGAGACGGTGACGGGACCGCGTGGCGGCCTTCCCCTGCTTGCCCCGATGAGCGAGGTCGCCGGGCGCATGGCGGTACACTGCGGAGCCCACTGCCTCGAGATCGGGCAGGGCGGGCGCGGCATGTTACTTGCCGGCGTTGCCGGCGTGGCGCCTGCCAAGGTGGTCATTCTGGGAGCGGGCGTCGCTGGACAGAACGCGGCCTGGATGGCGATCGGGCTGGGCGCTGATGTCACTATTCTCGACATCAATACCGAGCGGCTCTACGCGCTCGAACAGCAATTCGGTGCGGCGATAAAAACGATCTTCTCGACGCGCGCGGCGGTGGAGGAGTACGTGCTCGATGCCGATCTGGTGATCGGCGCCGTCTTGGTGCCGGGCGCGGCGGCGCCGAAGCTGGTGACGCGCGAGCATGTGCGCGCTATGCGGCGCGGTTCGGTCATCGTCGATATCGCCATCGATCAGGGCGGTACATGCGAAACATCGCGTCCCACGACGCACGCCGATCCGACCTTCGTGGTGGACGACGTGGTGCATTACTGTGTCGCCAACATGCCCGGTGCGGTGGCGCGTACGTCCACGTTCGCGCTCAACAATGCGACGCTGCCGTTCGTCCTCGCGCTCGCGGACAAGGGGCCGACCGCGGCGATGGCCGCTGATGCGGGGCTGCGGGACGGTCTCAACGTTCATGCGGGCAGGGTCACGCATCGCGCTGTCGCGGAAGCCTTGGGTCAGCCTTTCACCGATCCGGCGAAGATGCTGGCGGTGGCGTGATAACGCATCGCTCGAAGGGAGCGCTGGGCGAAAGCGGCCTGGCGCCCCTTCAGCGTTGCTTGTGAGCATCACGCGCCCGCTGATGCTCGTCACGGGCCAGCTGGCGGTCCAGTACGTCGACAAGGGTTGCGAGATCGTCAGGTAACGGCATACCCGCAGCGCGGATGGTCGCGAGCTTTTCGCGCAACGTGAATTCCAGCTCCTGGCGATCGTGCGGGCGCTCCGCCAGCTCTCGCATCAGTATTTCCAGCTCGATCTTGGCGTTGTCGAACATCCGTCATGCTCCTTGTCGTTCGCCATCACGTCAGTCGCGGGGATCGCCTGTCACTACCGTTCGTCCAAAGCCCGCCGCATGCGCCGCATGAGGATGCCGCGTGAGCGATCGTCGGCGGCACCTTCGAACGCCTCGCGGAGGTCGAGTGTCAGTTGCGCCAGATCGTTGTGCCAATCGGGCCGGCCGACCATTTCAGGCTGCAGCCGGCGCGGTACCGGTAGACCACGGGGGGCTGCCCCGTCGGCCAGCAGCTCGATCTCGTCGTCGAGCACGGGAGCGATGACGCGCTCGTCTGGCATGCCTTCCGCGATGATGCGGCTGCGCAAGGCGTCGATCTCCGCGTCCTCGCCATGTACGAGAAAGAGTGCCCGGTTGATCGGCCGACGGGCCTTGATCCACTTGATCAACTCGTCGCCGTCGGCGTGCCCGCTGTAGAGGTCGGTCTGCCGGATCGCCGCGCGCACCTTGATCTCGTCGCCTTGGATCTTCACGCTCGTGACACCGTCCGCCAGCAGCCGGCCGAGGGTGCCTTGCGCCTGATATCCCGTGAGTAGGACCGTCGCCTGCTCGCTCCAAAGCCAGCGCTTGAGATGATGGCGGATGCGTCCGGCGTCGCACATGCCGCTGGCCGCCAGAATGATCGCGCTGCCGTCATAACGGTCGATCGCCTTGCTCTCGTCGCGCGTCTCGGTGAAGCGAAAATGGGGATTGCTCAGTAGCGAGGGCTGCTTGTCTAGTCCTTCGAGTTCGCGGGCATGTCGTTGAAAAACTTTTGTGATGCGGATCGCCAGAGGCGAGTCCAGAAATATCGGCACCGGCGGGATGGCGCCCGATTGCTGCAGACGTGTCAGATCGGTGAGCAGTTCCTGCGTGCGCTCGACGGCGAACAGCGGCAGTAGCAGGACGCGGTCGCTGCGTAACGCCTGCTTGACGATCGCAGCCAGCCGTTCGCGACGCTCTGCTTCGGTCGTTCGGGCCCGAGGCCGTCCGCCATAGGTCGACTCGCAGACAACGTAATCGAAGCTGGACGGGGCTTCGGGGTCCGGCTCGAAGAGCTTGTGCTCGGGACCGATGTCGCCGGAGAACAGCAGGCGCAGAAAGCGTTGGTCGTCGCGGCCCGTCGCGATCTCGATCTCGATGGAGGCAGAGCCGAGGATGTGACCCGCATTCCAGAAGCGAGCACGAACGCCGTCACCGACCTCGGTCCAGGCTCCGTACTCGAGGGTGCGGAAATTCTCCTGGCAGGCTTCCGCGTCCTCCTGCG
>VFQT010003245.1_pt1 | contig 15125 bp, 18 predicted proteins | sample 3512381 | NCBI WGS metagenome assembly VFQT01 (sample SAMN10412376, study PRJNA504923) | tailings metagenome | isolation source: Relicate 2 Philex TSF3 active mining site | place: Philippines: Tuba, Benguet | collected 2017-08-29 | reverse complement strand
CCCAGTTAGAAATCAATTTTACTGGAGGAATGGTTGTGATAACAGGTGAGACAGGAGCTGGTAAAAGTATCATCATGGGTGCCTTATCACTTACCTTAGGTGAGCGAGCAGATAGTGCAATGGTGAAGGACAAGGAAGTGAAAACAGTCATTGAAGCAGTGTTTACTTTACCTAAATCCCAAAAAATTACTCAACTATTTGAAGAGGTGGAAATTGAATGGGATGATGAAATTATTGTCCGTAGGGAAATTCAAGCAAATGGAAAGTCGAGGGCCTTTGTAAATGACACCCCTGTTTCACTTTCGCAATTGCAACAATTCTCTGCGCTCTTAGTCGATTTGCACCAACAGTTTGATACACTGGAATTAGGAAATCAGGAATTTCAGCGTGTATTGGTGGATGCAAAGGCAGGTGTTTTACAGGATGTTATTCAATGCACTAAATCCTATCAGTTATTTGCTCAAACTCAGAAAAAAATTGCTGCAATAAGAGCTGCTGTAGTAAAGGCCGATCAGGAAAAAGAGTATAAGACTTTTTTATTAAAAGAATTAGAGGAGCTGAACTGGCAGGCTGGTGAAGAAAAATCATTGGAAGATGAATTGAATATGCTTTCTCATGCAGAGCAAATTAAAACCAGCTTACTCAGGGTATCTAATGGCATGCATGAAGGTGAGCAGCCAGTATTGACAACTGTAAAGTCGCTTGTAACGCAGTTGCAGTCGGTTAGTAAATATCATCATCAGTTACCAGATTTGGTAAATAGATTTGAGTCTGCCTATTTGGAATTAAAAGATATTGCTGCCGAACTTGATGCAGTACTTGATGGAGTTGCAGTTGATGATGAAAGACTTGATCAACTCAATCAGAGAATCGCATTGGCGCAGCGATTGGTAAAAAAACATGGTTTAGTAGCTGCTGATCAATTGATGGAGGTTCGGGCAACACTAAGTGAAGAATTGAAGGTGTTGAGTAATGCAGAAGGTGATATAGCTCAATTGGAAAAAGAGCTAGCCCAGCATCAATCTCACGCTGAACAGTTAGCTAAAGCATTGAGTAAGCAGAGGAAAAAGGTTATTCCTGACTTGGAAAAATCTGCTAATGAATTATTAGGAAGAGTGGGTATGCCCAATGCCAAATTAAAAATCAATATTGAAGAAACGGTCTTGAATGAAACAGGGATAGACCGTATTGCGTTTTTATTTGATGCCAACAAGAGTGGAAAATTTGAGCCCTTCAGTAAGGTGGCAAGTGGTGGAGAATTAAGCCGACTCATGCTGGTATTAAAATCATTGGTTGCAGGTTCTCTGGAAATGCCCACTTTAATTTTTGATGAAATTGATAGTGGTATTAGCGGAGAAGCTGCAAAACAAGTTGGATTGCTTATGGGAGAATTATCACAACAGCATCAACTGATTACCATTACGCATCAGCCCCAGATTGCGGCTTTAGCAGATCAACATTTGTTTATTTATAAAAAAGAATCAAATGGTGCCATCAATACCAATGTAAAATCGCTTGATGAAGATGCTCGTGTATCTGCAATAGCACAAATGATGGCTGGAGAAAATCCAAGTGCTGCTGTTTTAGCCAGTGCACGGGAAATGATGAAACGCTAATTGCTTATATTTGTCCTATAAATTTTTTCAAACATGTCTAACCAACTCCTCAAAGGAAAAAAAGGAATCATTTTTGGCGCTCTTGATGAAAAATCTATTGCGTGGAAAACCGCATTGGCTTGTCACGAACAAGGCGCACAAATTGTGTTAACAAACGCTCCAGTTGCACTCAGGATGGGAGAGATCAATAAACTTGCTGAACAAATCAATGCTCCTGTTATTGGTGCAGACGTTGTGAATATGGACGACCTCAAAAATCTTTTTGAGCAAAGCATGCAACATTTTGGAGGTGGTATTGATTTTATCTTGCATTCAATCGGCATGAGTCTCAATGTTAGAAAAGGAAAATCTTACACAGAGATCGATTATGGGTTTAACCAAAAGACCTTAGATATCTCTGCAATGTCTTTGCATAGGGTATTGAGAACCGCATGGGATATGGACGCTTTGAATGAGTGGGGTAGTGTGGTAGCATTAACTTATATAGCAGCTCAACGTGTTTTCCCTGATTATAATGAAATGGCAGATGCCAAGGCTTTGTTGGAAAGTGTTTCACGTAGTTTTGGCTATCATTACGGAGTTAAGAAAAAAGTTAGGGTAAATACCATTTCACAATCTCCAACAAGAACGACTGCTGGAAGTGGGGTGAAAGGTTTTGATGGATTTGTTACTTACGCTGAAAAAATGAGTCCACTTGGTAATGCTTCAGCAGATGATTGCGCGAACTATTGTGTTACCTTATTCTCTGATATGACCAAAATGGTAACCATGCAGAATCTTTTCCATGATGGCGGTTTCTCTTTTACGGGAGTGACCAACGCGGTTATTGATCAAATGGAGAAGTAAAAAATATCGGTATGAAGTGGAGAGATTATTTAGGCTATGTAGGAGTGATAACGGGATCCTTGACTTTCGTTCCACAAGTATACCAAGCCTGGGTTTCAAAATCAGTCGGAGATCTATCCATTTGGATGATCCTTATTCTTTTGTTGAATGTAACTATCTGGCTGATTTACGGAATTACAGGGAAAGATAAGGCCATGATACTGGCCAATACCATCATTATGATTTTATCGTTGATGATGCTTTACTTCAAATTGACATTCTAATAAAAAAGGCCACTAAGTAGTGGCCTTTTTTATTTAATCTTTTTTAATATTCATCCTCATTAAAGAAGAAGTCCTCCTGACTTGGATAATCGGGCCAGATATCATCAATACCTTCATAAATATCTCCCTCATCTTCCAGTTCTTGGAGATTTTCAATTACTTCAATAGGAGCTCCGCTTCTGATTGAATAGTCGATGAGCTCATCCTTGGTAGCTGGCCAAGGTGCGTCTTCTAAGTAGGATGCTAATTCTAATGTCCAGAACATAAGGACAGGTTTTTGATTTCCGGCAAAAGTAATGGTTAATTCGAATATTCCAAACCTGAAGATTGGTTAACTTCATCACAAATTTGCGACATGTTAGAGGCTAAGGGGATACTCAAACAGTATGGAAGTTTAAAAGTCCTGCAACAAATCGATTTATCGGTTCAAACCGGTGAAATTCTAAGCATTGTAGGTTCGTCTGGAGCAGGTAAAACTACTTTATTGCACATTCTAGGAACGTTAGACCAACCAGATGCTGGTGAGCTCTGGCTACATGGGAAAAGATATGATCAACTCAGAGGAAAGGCGTTGTCGGCTTTTCGCAATCAGCATATTGGCTTTGTATTTCAGTTTCATCATTTGTTACCAGAATTTTCTGCATTGGAAAATGTTTGTATTCCTGGATGGATAGCAGGTGTTTCCAAAAAGGAAGTGGAAAAGAAAGCCATGGCGCTTCTAGAGCGACTAGGAATTGCTAATAGAGCAGAACACAAGCCGGGCACGCTTTCTGGAGGAGAACAACAGAGGGTTGCAGTAGCCAGGGCATTAATTAATGGCGCCGATGTCATTTTCGCAGATGAGCCTACCGGTAACTTGGATTCAGAAAATGCAAACGCCCTCCACTTGTTATTTAAAGCATTACGTGATGAATTCAACCAAACATTCGTTATTGTTACACACAACAAAGAGTTAGCTGGAATGAGCGATCGTGTACTGGAATTAAAAGATGGTAGCTGGGTTTAATTTAAGATACTCTTGGCGTCCAAGGAATTTCTTCCGCGTTTACCTGCTTGGCTATATACCTACTCAGGGTAAATAGATAATCGCTTAATCGGTTGATGTATTTGATGATTAAATTATCATGTTCTTCTCCATCTAACAATAAATTCACCACTAACCTCTCGGTCCTTCTGCAAACACAACGTGCAATATGGATATGAGAAACAGTAGGGTGGCCACCAGGCAGAATGAATTGCTGTAAAGGTGTAAGCTGTTCATCCATACTGTCCATTTCAGCTTCAAGCAGTTGGACATCAGCTTCCTTGATATCTGGAATTTTCAATTTAGTTTCTTTTTCAGGATCGCAGGCCAATGCAGAACCAATGGTAAATAAGCGATCTTGAATTTCTTGTAAAAGTGATTTAATTTCTTTGTCTTCTATAAGGTCCCTGCATAAACCGATGTATGAATTGAGTTCGTCGACTGTCCCATATGCCTCAATGCGTTCATGAGATTTCAACACTTTGGTTCCACCAATTAAAGAAGTGGTTCCTTTATCGCCAGTCTTCGTATAGATTTTCATTGCCATGTTCACAATTGCTTTCCAAGATAATGTGAAAGTGGCTCAATTGTTCGGTCAAAGGCAGCATTTTTTTACACAACACTTGCAGCATCCTTCCGCTTGTCGCTTTCAATCAATCCATCGCGCAAGCGGATAACTCTTTTCGCGTAATTAGAAATATCTTCTTCATGTGTAACGAGAACTACTGTATTCCCATCATCATGAATCTTGGAGAAAATATTCATGATTTCATAAGAAGTCTTGGTATCCAGGTTACCGGTAGGTTCGTCGGCCAATATGATAGATGGATTGTTAACCAATGCCCTGGCAATGGCCACACGCTGACATTGTCCACCAGACATTTCATTGGGTCTATGGTGACTTCTTTCCATCAAATCCACTTTCCTCAATACTTCCATCGCCATTTCCAAACGGGTTTTTTTAGAGATGCCTGCATACACAAGCGGTAAAGCCACGTTTTCCAATGCAGTTAGTCGCGGTAAAAGATTGAATTGCTGGAAAACAAATCCGATTTCTTTATTGCGGATATCAGCCAGATCATTATCAGGCATGGTGCTCACATCATGTCCGTTCAAGATATATTTTCCTGCAGTTGGCGAATCCAGGCAACCTAAAATATTCATCAAAGTGCTTTTGCCTGACCCGGAGGGTCCCATTAATGCCACATATTCATTCCGAAGGATATCTAACGAGACTCCTTTTAGGACCTGCAACTCTTGCTTGCCCATGTAATAGCTCTTTCTGATTTCTTCTAAATGAATGACGGAACTGGACATGTTTTATTTTTTAATCACTTTCGGTACTGTAAAAAAATCTTCTTTTGATAATGGTGCATTTTTAAAAGCCTCGTCAGTTGAAATGGAACCTTTGACTTCATCGGCTCTTAACCTGTTGCCAGCTCCACTTATATGGGTCAAGGGTTGAACGCCCGTTGTATCAATTTCATTAAGCTTTTCAACGAAGCCAATCATTTGCGACAAATCCTGTTGTATTTCTTCCAACTCCTTCTCTGAAAAGGAAAGTTTAGCCAATTGCGCAATTTTTAATGTGGTTTCTTTATTTAGCTCCATGAAGGAAGGGTATAAAGTGCAAAAATAACCATATTCAACCCAATCTGGGTGAATAATTGATGAACGGAAATGCATCATGTCTATAGCGCTGAAACCCTTCGCTACATTTATTATCTTTGCGGCATGAGCAACGAGAAAGCAATCGTTATGAGTGGCATTAGGCCGACTGGCTTTTTGCATTTAGGCAATTATTTTGGCGCCATTAGAAATTATATTCGACTTCAGGAAGCCTATAGTTGCTATTTTATGGTGGCAGATTTGCATGCACTTACAACACATCCTGATACCAAGGAATTGAAAGAAAATGTGCATAGGGTGCTGGCTGAAAATATTGCTTGTGGAATCGATCCTCAAAAGGCCGCCTTATATTGTCAGAGTCATGTAAGGGAAACCTCAGAGCTATACCTATACCTGAATATGCTGGCCTACCTGGGGGAACTGGAAAAAACCACCACGTTCAAAGACAAGGCGAGGTTGCAGCCGGATAATGTAAACGCCGGATTGCTAACCTATCCTGTTTTGCAGGCTGCAGACATTATCCTACATCGTGCAACATGGGTTCCAGTGGGCAAAGACCAGGAGCAACACCTTGAGATGGCACGTAACTATGTTAAACGTTTCAACCACAGGTATGGCGATGTTTTTCCAGAACCGATGGCCTATAATTTTGGGGAAGATCTGGTAAAAGTGCCTAGCCTGGATGGTGCAGGAAAAATGAGTAAGAGTGAAAATCAATTGGCTACTTTATACCTGGCGGATAGTGATGAGATGATTACCAAAAAAGTGATGAAGGCTAAAACTGATGCTGGTCCCGCTGAACCTGGAACAGCAAAGCCTGATTATATAGAAAACATTTTTCAGTTGATGGAGCTAGTTTGTGAAAGATCGGTTATTGATTATTATGAATCTGCCTATCAAAGTTGCTCAATTCGATATGGTGATTTGAAGAAGCAGTTGGCTGAAGACATGGTGAAATTTATTGCTCCTATCAGGGAAAAGGCAGAAGCAATTCGAAATGATAAAAAATACCTTGCGGAAGTGATGGAAATGGGTGCTGACAAGGCCAGGAAAAGCGCCGTGGCCACAATGGAGCTGGTTAGAGCAGCAATGGGACTTAATTATTAGTTTATTTGATGGGGTTAAAAAAAGTAGGGCAGATTGAAGTGAATGTAAAAATGAATATGTACTTTGTCCGCCCAACCTAATAAGTACTGGAATTAGAATTTTATGGCAAAAGCAAAAAAACCAAAACACATTGCTATTGCAGGGAATATTGGTGCAGGCAAAACCACCCTGACAGAAATGTTGAGCAAGCATTACAAGTGGATACCTCAATTTGAGGATGTTGATCAGAATCCTTATTTATTTGATTTTTATGAGGATATGCCGAGGTGGAGTTTCAACCTGCAGATTTATTTTTTGAACAGCAGGTTGAACCAGTTGCTGGAAATCAGCAGGGGAACAGAAACCGTTATTCAGGACAGAACCATCTATGAAGATGCATATATTTTTGCTCCCAACCTTCATGAAATGGGGTTGATGAGTAAGCGTGATTTTGATAATTATTTCGATTTCTTCCAGAATCTAAGACAGATGGTGAAACCGCCAGATCTCATGATTTACCTGCAGGCTTCTGTCCCAACACTGGTAGGTCAAATTCAAAAGCGTGGAAGGGAATATGAAGAAAATATCCGACTAGATTACCTCAAGCGCCTCAATGAATATTACAACAAATGGATTGAAGGATACAAAGAAGGTCCTTTGCTCATCATTAATGTTGATAACACCAAGTTTGTTGAAAACGAAGAACATCTAGGTGAGATCATTGCAAAGGTAGACGCTGAATTATACGGATTATTTTAGTCGATAAATACTTCGAAGTCACCTCCAACTGGTACTTTTTGAACTGCTGCAGAAAGTTCAAGTAATTTCCATACCGCTGCTTTACCTGCTGAAGTGAGGTGCAATGAAAAATCATTGACATACAAATCAATATGGTTTCTCATCACAGATTCTTGCATTTCTTGAGCATTATCTGTTACAAAACTGGAAAGTGTTTCAGTATGCTGATTGGCATAGGCTAAACTTCGGTTGATCACTCGATCAATTTTTTGTAGTAAATCAGGATGGAAGTTTCGCCTGGCTACAATTCCACCAAGCGGTATGGGATGACCAGTGTTTTTCTCCCAGATTTCACCTAAATCAGCACATTTAAATAATCCTTTTTCTTGGTAGGTAAACCTGTTTTCATGAATGATGACTCCGGCATCGACAGAACCTGATAGCACAGCATCTTCGATTTCATGAAAAGGCATAAAAATCTTATGCAGTATTTCCGGATAAGCCATCGAGAAGAGCAAATGAGCAGTGGTGTGAATACCTGGTAGGGCAACTTTAAGATGAGGTAAATCTTCTGGTGCTATAGATTTTTTAGCAATAAAAAGTGGACCTACACCTCTTCCCAATGCACCACCTGCATTTAATACTTTATAGTGGGGTAAAATTTGTCCCAGTGCGCCATAACTTATTTTAGAAACATCCAAATTTCCTGTCCTGGCCAATTTGTTTAGCGTTTCAACATCTTCAAATTGATAAGAGAAGTCTAGCCCCTCGGTGTCAATTTTGCCATTGAGCATCGCATCAAATATAAAGGTGTCATTAGGACACGGGGATAATCCAAAACTTAATTTCATTTTGTGTTAAGTTGTTGTAACAAATTGCAGCATGCTGCGGTTGACGACTGTATGGCTTCCTTTATTTTCCAGTTTGATTTGTTCCTTTCACCAACATAATTGGAGATGCCACGGATCTGAATAAACGGAGTCTGTTTCATCAAACCCACATAATGGAGTGCTGCACCTTCCATGCTTTCAATAGATGTTTGGTATGTGTCTTTATAGCGACTGATTATAGTTCCCGTAGTTGAAATTTGGTTGACGGTGACTGCAGTTAATTTTGGCAAGTCGGTCATTGATAACAAATGCTTGTGTGGATTTACCAATAGTTTTTCTTGATAAGGGGGCTCATTTGGGTCTGCTAAATGGAGGCTAAAAATATCCTTGTATTCATTATTTTCCATAACCCCCATTTCAGCAATGGACTCAGCTTTTATAACAACAGCATCTCCAAGTGTAAGTTGCTTGTCGAAGCTACCTGCAATTCCTATTTGAATGATTATATCAAAAGGTTGCTCATGCAGTTTATGCATCAAATGATAAGTGGTGGCTATCATGCCGATTCCAGTAACTGCACAGTGAATATCCAGCTTGGGATGCATCAACGAACTACTTTCAATTTCCGCAAGCTCTGGTTGAGTTGCTGCTATAATGAGCACTTTCATACTGCAAATTTCAACTTTTAAGCTGAATCCAACACTTTTCCTTCCAAATCAATGCTTGTTCTTATAAATTCCATGCTTAACTTTGCCGCCCGTTATGCCAGTTTTTTATTTAACCAGAAAAGAGCATTTCAATGCCGCTCATAAACTCTTCAATCCATCCTGGAGCAAAGAGAAGAATGATGAGGTATTTGGAAAATGCGCCAATGAAAACTGGCATGGGCACAACTTTGAACTTTTTGTTACAGTCAAGGGTGAAGTCAATCCAGATACCGGTTTTGTGATCGATGCGAAACAATTAAGTAGAATCATCAAGGATAGGGTTGTAGAGGTGTTGGACCATAAAAACCTAAATCTGGATGTACCTTTTATGGCTGGTAAACTCTGCTCTATCGAAAATCTCACCTACGAAATATGGCAACAATTGACCCCTTTTCTACCCAAAGGTGTTGCCCTTCATTGCATTAAACTGGTTGAAACTCCTCGTATCTTTGTAGAGTATTTCGGAGAATAATATTCCCTTTTTTTAAACAAAACGACTTATCTCTTGTTACAAGTAAGTCAAATTTAATCTGGAAATGGGTGAAAAGGTAGCAGTATACAGGCAAGAACATTTTAATGCAGCACATCGTTTGAACAATCCAGTGTGGTCGGTGCAAAAAAATGCTGAAATTTTCGGCAAATGCAATTTGCCCAACTATCATGGTCATAATTACGAGCTGATTGTAAAAGTGATTGGGGAAGTAGATCCAGAAACGGGATATGTTATCGATATGAAAGTTTTATCTGATATCATCAGTGAACATGTATTAGATAGGTTTGATCATAAGAACCTCAATGAGGATGTACCTGAGTTTAAACATATTAACCCAACCGCGGAAAATATTGCAATTGTTATATTTAAAATTTTAAGACCGTTAATTGATCAAACATTATTGCTTCAGATACGTTTATATGAAACGCCTCGCAATTTTGTAGAGTACCCCACACACATTTAAAAAAACTAACATGGCATATATCAAGGTTGAACAGTTTGAAGATAAGATTACCTCTGGTTTAATTGATAACTATAGAGAGAGTATTGCTTTGTTGGGTGAAGACCCTAACAGGGAAGGTTTACTGAAAACGCCAGAACGTGTTGCAAAGTCAATGCAATACCTTACCCAAGGATATCAGATTGACCCTAAGGCTATTTTAAATTCAGCGAAGTTTCATGAAGAAGTGAGTGAGATGGTGATTGTAAAAGATATAGAGTTGTTTAGTTTGTGCGAACACCATATGCTCCCATTTTTTGGTAAGGCTCACGTGGCTTATATTCCTAACGGCTGGATTACTGGATTAAGTAAGATTGCGCGTGTGGTAGATACTTACAGCAGGAGGCTGCAAGTGCAAGAACGTCTTACTTCTCAGATCTTGCATGCCATAAAAGATACGTTGAATCCATTGGGGGTTGCTGTGGTTATTGAAGCATCTCATTTATGTATGATGATGCGTGGTGTTCAGAAGCAAAATTCGGTGACAACCACTTCTGCATTTAGTGGAGAGTTCGAAAAGAATGAGACCAGAAGTGAGTTTATTCGATTGATTGGTTCAAGATTGCATTGATTTTTGGTTTGTAAACTACATTAAGCCCGATTTAATTCGGGCTTTTCTTTTACTTTTGCACTCTCAAATTTCTCTATGATCAAAGCGTTTGTTTTTCCGGGTCAAGGTTCACAGTTTCCAGGTATGGGTAAGAACCATTTCGAGGGCAATGCATTTGCCAGAAGATTTTTTGATCAGGCCAATGAAATTCTTGGTTTCAAATTGTCGGATATCATGTTTAATGGTACCGAAGATGATTTAAAGCAAACAAAAGTTACCCAACCTGCTATATTTCTTCATTCTTTCATTGCTTACAAAATGATTGATGGTGCAACTCCTCATATGGTTGCAGGACATTCATTGGGCGAGTTTACGGCGTTGGTCGTCAACGGTACTTTACCTTTTGAAGATGCATTAAAATTAGTGAGTATTCGAGCTATGGCTATGCAAAAAGCATGTGAATTAAATCCATCCGCAATGGCTGCTGTGCTTGCTTTGTCTGATGAAGAAGCTGAGCGAATTTGTAAAGAAATAACAGCTGAAACTGGAGAAATAGTTGTTCCAGCCAATTTTAATTGTCCTGGTCAGTTGGTTATCAGTGGTTCAAATGCAGGTATTGATATTGCTTGTGAAAAAATGAAAGCAGCAGGAGCCAAAAGAGCAATAAAGCTGCCAGTTGGTGGAGCTTTTCATTCACCTTTGATGGAGCCTGCAAAAGAAGAATTAGCTAAAGCTATTCTTTCTACCAATTTCCATCGTCCAGCTTGTCCTGTTTATCAGAATGTGGTTGCCAAGGCAGTTAAAGATCCAGAAGAGATCAAGCAAAATCTTATAGATCAGCTGACTGGTCCGGTTAAATGGACGCAGACTATTGAGGCAATGATACATGATGGTGCCTCAAACTTTATTGAAGTTGGTCCAGGTAAAGTCTTGCAAGGCTTAATCAATAAAATCAATAAAACTATTCCTGTAGAATCAATTAATTGATTCTTTTATGCTTGTGCTTGTGGCCCGCCAAATTGAAAAGGAATTTGCACTTCTTCAAAATCCTTGATGACGCCATGCAAGTCTTCAAATTTATTGATGTTATCAGCTAGTGCGTTGAGTAATCTTTTTGCGTGTTGGGGGGTGAGTATGATTCTAGATTTAACCTTGCTTTTGGGTGTTCCAGGCATCACATTTACAAAGTCGACTACAAATTCAGCGTGACTATGGGTAATGATGGCCAGATTCGCATACTGACCTTCTGCAACTTCTTCAGCTATTTCAATATTGATTTGGTTTTGTTGTTCGCTCATGATCTGTGATTTAGGTCCCAAATATACTGTTTCCAAGTTGTTTGCTAACTCCCCATTTCCCAGATTATTTGAAGTCGCCATTCTTTATTACGAATTGGTATTTGGCTAAACGCAAGTACATTATTTTTTTCTCTTCGCTGATCACCAATAATTTTTGCTTGGATTTTAACTGCTTTTCTATAATTGTATTGCAGGAGTAAATAATTTCTAGTGCCCTGGTCAAAATGTGCTGGAATAGAATAAAACGAGGTTAAGTCTCTTTCATAGGCATATACCCTTGAACTATAGCTATCAGTAGAAAAAAAAGTGTAACGTAGGCTAATGCTCAATGGTTCATTCAGTGGTTTAAAAATGAATTCCAAATAGCTAAGTTGTCCAGTTGAAGCTGATTTGAACTCCTCTTTTACTTTTACTAATTCATTTCTGCACCTAATCATCAAACTTTCCAAAGGCATAAATGAAACATGGGTTCTCCAGCGATGGGTCTCGATTTCTCCAATTTGATTGGTGTGGTTCATTTCGTAACCTTGGTTATTTGTTCTCTTCTCAATTTGATAACGGGTTGATATTTCTGTTTTTTTGTTTGGTCTCCAATTATATTGAATGGAATAGAGACTACCTCTTTCAGGTCTGTCCGATGTATAGCCAAGCCAATGATTATGGTAATGATCCACAAATCCCTCAAGTTTATGTTTTGCATGGACCAAAAAATTAAAACTGAACAATAAGCCGGTTTCATTACCTGCTGCTGAATTTCTTGAAATACAATTGGATTCAAATGCTTGATATTTTGGACTCATGTTTCGATAGATAAATGATACATCCAGCTTGGGATCAAGACTTTTTAATAAGCCTATATTAAGCGCATGGTCAAATTGATGATCAATGCCTAACTCGCTGAACAAGAATCCAATTTTAGTGGGCTTTGCAAAATCAATACTCATGTTGTTCCAGTGGTTACCTGATAGGGCGTATTGATTATAAGGAAGCGTCCTTTTTTGAATGGGAATCGAAAATGTAGTTTGTATGAAATTCAAACTAATTGCGCCTTTTGGTAAGTGTAGTTTTACTTTACCTCCCCAGCTGATTTTTGTCAACGAGTTTTTATCTGCCATTTCTGCTTCATTTCGGTGCAATCCAGATAACAACAATGAACTCACTGTAGCCTTATTCGTCATGCTATCAAAAATTACATTAGCATCAATTTTTAATCGGCCAGCAAATCCTCCAATCTCCAGTTTTCCTTTTTTTAGTACAAGGGCAATTCCTCTGTGAAACCTATTTTCATCGGTCCCTGAATGTGGTTGTATAAATTTACCTTGTCGGTATCCCCCTAATAAGTTACTGCTTCTTCCAAATGCATATCCTTGCCAGTGAATCAAACCTTGCCCCATATTGATATTGTAGTCGCCGATTAATAAATCTTTGAAAATTCCTTTGTTTTTCAGGTGAAAAAAACCGCTATAATGATCAAGCAGGTTCTGCTCTCCTGCATCTTTTTCTAACGTGAATCCAGCATACAATTGATCTTTGTATTTGAATTTGTATGCCAACAACTGTCTGTTTTTTGTAAGCCAAGATGTTTTTGAGGTATAATTATTTGGTTTTCCACCTGTTCTGAAGAGTAGCATGTGTTTGCCCTGGGCAAAACTGTGTTTAACATTGATTTTGTCTGATGAAGTGCTGAAGTACAGGTAGGGTAATATTTTCTTAACTACGGCGATGTTCCATCTGTTAATGGCTTGCAGTTCTAATAAACTTATAAAGTTGCCATACATTTTTCTGTGGAGCATGAATGCTTCGATCTCTTGTGGTCTTAATATCAATAGGGCCGACAATTCTTCTGCCGTCACAGTATTGATGTTGAATTTCAAATGTCCATCAATCGGAAGATTTTCAATGGGTTCAATTGTTTGTTCCGTAGAGGTGGTGGACAATTGTTCCATTTCATTTTCAATTTCTTCCTGTGCAATGGCAAAATGACCAAGAACCAATAGAGGTATCAACAACTTATTTCTTTTCATGAATACGTTTGTTAAGCTGCAGTTGCAAGGAATAGCCAAGATGAGGGTGGTTGGATAATGCAATGCCAGTCGATATGGTTTTGGCATGACCATAAATACCAATTGCCATTTGTCCACTTCCATTTAATCCACTCCAGAATTCAATTTTTGCATGAGGTCGCCAGCTGATTGCTGGAAGGATTTGAATTTGTCCCTGTTTTCGGATTTCGATTTGAACAAATACAAGATGATTTACCTGATGCCCTATGCCAACACTAATTCCATCAGGAATAATTGTTTTATTCAAATTACTTGATCCTAGTTTTCTGTTGTGCTGATAGTGAAGCGCTAATAATGTTTTATCATTTATAAGCTGTGCAATACCTGCAATGGTCTGTAAAAAAAAGTCAGGGGTATCATCTGTTAATTTAAATTGGGCAATACCCATCGATATACCTATTGTCGATGTTTTATTAAAGGGAAGTCCGTAGTTGACTTGACCGGTAAAATGGGAATATATACTACCACCCTGGATTCCTGTGTTTATGCTGATGTTCCCTGATGCTAGCGGAAGTCCCGCTGAGAAACACAGCTGACTTAATGAGGAAAGGCTGTATTTGTTTTCAATTAGAATACCCAATTCCTTATTTTTTCCAAAACCAAGGAGCGCTGGTAAATCACGTAAGCCAATAATTCGGGCATGATTTTTTTGGTATGCTGAACTATGCGCTGGAACAACAAGCTGGTTGTTCCAGTTTTGGGTATAAGTATAACAAGGGAGCAACAGTAACACACAAATCCATCTCTTCATGGGTTAAAATTGCTAATGCGCAGGGATCCTGCCATGAGCAAAACATCATATTTGGGTGTCATTTTCCACCTGTGTACCTTTGCAGTATGAAATTATTAGATGGAAAGCTCGTTTCACAAGCAGTAAAAGACAAATTGAAGTCGCAAACTGCAGAAAGAATTGCACTAGGGAAAAAAGTGCCTCACCTCGCAGCTATCTTAATTGGCAACAATGGTGCCAGTGAAACTTATGTTGGTTCAAAAGTAAAGTCTTGTGCAGAGATTGGTTATAAATCGACTTTAATCAGGTTAGAGGAAAACGTGACTGAACAAGAACTGTTGTTTAAGCTGAATGAATTAAATGAAGATTTTGATATCGATGGAATCTTGGTTCAACTTCCATTACCTAAACACATCAGTGAACAAAAAATTATAGAAACTATTTATCCATCTAAAGATGTAGATGGATTTCATCCTGAAAGTGTTGGAAGAATGGTACAAGGTCTTCCTGCATTTTATCCTGCAACGCCTTATGGGATTCTATTATTGCTTGAGCATTATCAGATTGAAACAAAAGGTAAACATGCGGTAGTAATTGGTCGAAGTAATATTGTTGGAAGACCCATTAGTATTATGTTGAGTAAAAATGAATATCCGGGAAATTGTACAGTTACTGTTTGCCATTCGCACACGCCTAACTTAAAAGAGATTTGTCTTCAAGCTGATATAATTATTGCAGCATTAGGCCGACCAG
>VFQT010003244.1_pt1 | contig 15129 bp, 14 predicted proteins | sample 3512381 | NCBI WGS metagenome assembly VFQT01 (sample SAMN10412376, study PRJNA504923) | tailings metagenome | isolation source: Relicate 2 Philex TSF3 active mining site | place: Philippines: Tuba, Benguet | collected 2017-08-29 | reverse complement strand
GCGAGATTCAAAAAGGTGGGTAAACACTTTTTGACTTCTGCTGCCGAAAATGACACAACAGGGGCCGTGCTGTTTCCCCGCCTGCGGCGACGCTGCCACCGACGGGAGCGAAGCACGCGCTGACGGATTTTAGCGTGGTCGATCAAGAAGTTTTTTTCTCCGCTGGCAAAGGTTTTGACTGTGCTGCCCGATGCCCTGTGGCGAACGGCTCAGGATATTTGCGAAGTTCTTGAACGTGCCAGACTGCCCTTCTGCCTGATTGGCGGACTGGCACTGCAGCGGTGGGGGCAGCCGCGTGCAACGGCGGATGTGGACGTCTCTTTAATGGCGGATTTTGCCCGCGAGTTGGAAGTGGTGGAACTGCTGCTGAATCGCTATCAGGCTCGCATTGAAGATGCCCGGGAATTTGTACTGCAGCACCGGGTGCTGCTGCTGGCCAGCAGGGAGGGCGTGGCCCTTGATGTCAGCTTTGCTGCAATTCCTTACGAGCAGCGAGTTTTTACACGCAGTATCACCTGGAAACCAGATTCTCAGCGGCAATTGCGGATCTGCTCGGCTGAGGATCTGGTGGTGCTGAAATCAATGGCCGGCCGTCCGCAGGACTGGATCGATGTGGAAAACATCATCCTGCGGTGTGACAAAAGCCTTGATCGGCAGCTGATTTTGCAGGAACTGGTGGAACTGGTACAATTGGCGGATGATGCCACGGCCCTGCCGCAGCTGCAGGGTCTGCTGGAACGGCACAGTTAACTGTGAAATCTGCAACGGTGAAATCTGATGTCTGGTTGTCTGCTGTTCTGAGCTTCCGCCATGGTGACTCCTGAACAACGCTGGCTGGAAACATGGAAGAAGGCGGGGCCGGTGCTGGAGCGGATCCGCCAGGCTGAGCTGAAGGCACTGCCCGCAACGCTGCCACCGGCATTTTGTAGTAAACCGGAAAACCCATTTCTGAACGCTGCCGTCCGGCTGCGGCAGAAACTGATGCGAATCCACCTGCGGCAGCTGCAGCAGGAACTGCAGGCTGCTCGGGAAGAATTGGCTCGACTGCAGGCTGAACTGGATCAGGCTGGCGGATAGTTTTCACACCAGCCGGTGTTCAGTGTTTTCGGGAATTCCTGCCCCAACCCATGCCTTCGTCAATCCCGAGTGACAGCGGGCCCCTTCATGACAGCAGACGGCCTTTTATCAAATGGCTCCGGCGTCTTTTGAGCAGAGCGTGCAGCATTGAACTTTGAGGAGCAACTGATGGGCCCGGATGCACTGGACGTGTCAGGAAAGAACTGCGATGGCTGAAAGAACCCGGGGTTTGTATTCCGCACTTTCCTCTTCGCGTATTTACTCCGCGGTGCAGACTCTGCTGGCGGGCAGGCAGTCCGGCAGGTTTCTATTGGAGGAGCATTATCGATTACCTGAATACGGCATCGTACTGGACGTCGGGTGCGGTCCGGGAGTCCTGGTGGAAAGTGTAGCCCCTGAGTGTCGATATTTCGGCTTCGATCCGAATGCTGATTACATTGCAAAAGCCGGCGCCCGTGGGCGAGGGACTTTTGTCTGCGGAACAATGTCCGAGTTTTTGCAGCAGCATGGTGAGGAACTCAAGGGGTCGGTAGACGTGATCGTATGCTGCGGGGTACTGCATCATCTGACCGACGCTCAGTCTCACGAACTTTTGCAGGGGTGCCATAGCCTGCTCAAATCAGGCGGCAGATTGGCCTGTCTTGAGCCGACAAAACTGATTCGTCAGGACAAACTGAGCCGTCTGATGCAGTCATTTGACCGCGGAGCCAATATTCGGTTTGACTACCAGTGGGTGCGCCTGCTGAGGGAGCATTTCACCTGTGTTGAGTCACAAGTTGCCAACAATTTCAACTGGATTCCGTGGGTGCACATACTGCTGACCGCCGTACGCTGATCGTCGGTAAGTTTCACTCTGTCCGCGGTTTAAACGCTGGACTTGTTCGTCGCTGATGGAATCCGTGGAGTGTCCCGCATGACTTCCGTGCCATTTCTTGAGCTGAAGCAGCAAAATTCACTGATCTGGGATCAGATTCAGCCCGAATTCGGATCTCTGGTGCGTGAAGCCCAGTTCATCCTCGGGCCGGCCGTGAAAGCGTTTGAGGACGCATTCGCTGCCTATTGCGGTGCCAGACACTGCATTGGGCTCAACAACGGTACCACGGCTTTGCACATGGCCCTGCTGGCCTTTGATATCGGGCCGGGCGATGAAGTCATCACTACGCCTCACAGCTGGATCAGTACCAGCTGGGGAATTGCGTATACGGGTGCCAGGCCGGTTTTCGTGGATATTGACAGGCAGTCGTATAACCTTGACCCTCAACTCGTTGAGGCTGCCATCACGCCTCGAACCAAAGCCATCCTGCCTGTGCATCTGTACGGGCATTCGGCTGACATGTCGGAATTGAAAGCGATTTGTCAGCGGCATGGTTTGGTGCTGATTGAGGACGCTGCACAGGCTCACGGCGCGAAACACTCCGGAAAGGTCGTTGGTTCACTCGGCGACGCCGGCTGCTTCAGCTTTTACCCCGGAAAAAACCTGGGCGCCTTTGGCGAATCGGGCTGTGTGACCACCAACAGCGACACGGTGGCGGAGCGAATTCGCTGTTTAAGGGACCATGCTCAGGCAGGTCGCCATAATCATGTCGAAATCGGCTATAACACTCGCATGGAAGGGATTCAGGGACTGGTGCTGCAGCGAAAGCTGGCCCACCTGCCGGCCTGGACGCAGCTGCGGCGACAGCATGCGGAATTTTACCTGAATGCTCTGGCGGGAATTTCCGGGCTGACGCTGCCGCGATTCGCGGATCCGGACTCACATGTCTGGCACTTGTTTGTGGTCCTGGTGCCTGATCGAGATCGATTCCGGTCTGCACTGGACGCTTCAGGGGTTGCGACGGGAGTCCACTATCCCTTGCCGATCCCGTACCAGCCGGCATTTGCGCATTTGGGTTATCGCCGCGGCGATTTTCCGGTTACGGAAGACGTGATGAGCCGCTGCGTTTCGCTGCCGATGTTCCCGGAATTGACGGAAGAGCAGAGAGATCTGGTGGTGAGTTCGGTCAGAGCGGCCTTGCAGAACGGTTGAGTGGAATGAGCACTGTACACGCCATGAAAATACTGGTCACGGGCGCCGCAGGTTTTATTGGTTCGCACTTGTGCGACGAACTGCTGTGCTGCGGACATGCAGTGACTGGACTGGACAACCTGCGGAATGGTGCGCTGCGGAACCTGGACTCCGCCTTCGCGAACCCCAATTTCAGATTCATTCAGGGGGACATTCTGTCGGCAGCGGATTGCCGATCAGCCTGCGAGGGCCAGTCAGTCGTATTCCATCTGGCCTGTCTGGGGGTCAGGCATTCGCTGCACAGTCCATTTGAAAATCATCGGGTCAATGCGGAGGGGACTCTGCAGGTTCTGCAGGCCGCTCGCGATTTTGGTGTGCCACGATTTTTTTACATCAGTACATCGGAAGTTTACGGTCGGACGGATACATTTCCGATCAGCGAGCGTTGTCCAACCGTGCCGACGACCGTTTACGGAGCCTCGAAACTTGCCGGCGAGCACTATTCGCTGGCATTTCGAGAGGCCTGCGGCCTGCAGAGCACTGTTTTTCGAATCTTCAACAATTACGGACCTCGTTCCCACTTTGAGGGCGATGCGGGTGAAATGATCCCTCGCAGCATTGTCCGTCTGCTCAACGGACAGCCTCCCGTCGTGTTCGGCGACGGCCGAATTACTCGCGACTTCTTCTTCGTTCGGGACACAGCACGCGTTTTGAGCAGGATGCTGGCAGTACCGGGGATTGAAGGCGCGACAATCAACATCGGCACGGGAGTCGAGATTTCGATGCGGGAACTGGCGGAACAGCTGGTCAGGACCAGTGACTGCCCGGAACTAAGGGTGCAGTATCTTGAGGACCGTCCGGCGGATGTCCCCAGACTGTGGGTAGACAACACCAGATTGCGGTCGATGATGTCTTTGGGTGATCTGATGCCCTTTGCTGATGGTTTGGCCGAGACGTGGCGATATTTTTCCGGGCTTGACAGCCCCGAGAATCTGCTGCGCGGGCTCAGTCTGAACAATTGGACAGCAACAGTGGAGAAATCAGCATGAGTGGCAGTGCCGTTCGAATTCCGATTACGGTACCTTATGTTGGTGAAGAGGAGGCGTTGGCAGCAGCGGAGGTGGTCCGCAGCGGCTGGCTGACTCAGGGGCCAAAGGTTGCTGAATTTGAGCGAGTTTTTGCGGAGTACTGTGGGACTGAGCATGCAGTAGCTGTTTCGAATTGCACGACTGCTTTGCACCTTGCTCTGATTGTGCTGGGCATTGGGCCGGGTGACGAGGTGATCTGTCCGTCGATGTCATACATTGCGACGGCGAATTCCATTGTGCATGCCGGGGCAACTCCTGTTTTTGCGGACGTGGACCCCAGAACATTCAACCTGGACCCCGACGCCGCCGAAGCCGCCATTACGCCGCGCACCAGGGCCATCATGCCTGTGCACCAGATTGGCATGCCGGCCGACATCGATCGGTTTCTGGAGCTGGGCGAAAAATACGGCGTGAAAATTTACGAAGACTGTGCGTGTGCCATCGGCAGTCGCTACAAGGGACGCCCCATCGGCGGCCATACCGAACTGGCCTGCTTCAGCCTGCATCCGCGAAAAATCATCACCACCGGTGACGGCGGAGTGATTACAACGAACAATCCGGTTTATGCCGCCAGACTGAAAACTTTGCGTCAGCACGCCATGAGTATCTCTGACACGGCTCGCCACGGTGCTGCCCGGGTGCTGATCGAATCCTACGACGAGGTGGGGTACAATTATCGCCTGACCGACGTGCAGGCGGCAATCGGTATTCAGCAGGTCAGACGGCTGGGCTGGATTGTGCGCCGCAGGCGGGAATTGGCGGAACGTTACAACCACGCCTTCGCCAGTCATCCATGGCTCAGGACGCCCTTTGAGCCCGTCTGGGCTGAGAGCAATTTCCAAAGCTATGCACTGACACTGACCGAGGCTGCACCGCTGAGCAGAAACGATCTGATGCAGTGGCTGCTGGAACGAGGCATTGCGACTCGCCGAGGTATCATGCTGGCTCACTTTGAGCAGCCGTTTCGGGAATCACGCGGGGTTGAGGATTTGTCCAGGTCTGAGCGTGCGAGCGGAGCCTCTGTGCTGCTGCCGCTCTACCCGGCGATGACGGATGAAGAACTTGAGTATGTGGTCAGGACTCTGTGGTCCCCCGAATTGCTCAGGCATGGTGCTGAATCAAGTGCAAATGACGGTGTGGTTGCGGGCTGATGTCAACCGAGCACGGAATACCTGCCAATCGTTTTAATCCCCACTGCTGGATTACCGGCAGTCCGGAGATTGGTGAGGGTACCTGGATTGGGGCGTTTACTCTGATTGACGGTTTGGGGGGATTAAGGATTGGCAGGGGCTGTGATATCTCAAGCGGTGTGCAGATTCTGTCACATTCCACAGTGAGGCGATGTGTCAGTGAGCGGCAGTACAGCAGCATTGATTATGCCGCGACTGTCGTGGAAGATCATGTCTTTATTGGATCGGGTGCCATTATCCTGATGGGGGCTCGAATCGGTCATCATTCGATTATCGCTGCGGGGGCCGTTGTCACTGAAGGTTGCGTGATACCTCCCTGGTCGTTGGTTGCAGGAGTTCCTGCGGTGGTGAAGCGGTGCATCGAGGGTGAGTTTGCGCAGTGGCGCCAGCCGAAAGTGTTGGGTGATGAAACAGCTTGATTGTAAACGGCCTAACCCGTCTGTCTCGATTGTCGTCTTTTTCTACAACGAAGCCGGGAATTTGCCATTGCTTGAAGAGCGGGTGACGGCTGTTGTGCAAACGCACCAGATGCACGCGGAGATAGTTCTGGTGAATGACAGTTCAACTGACGGGTCAGATCAATGTGCGAGGCGGTGGTTGTCGCGAGTCTCTTCTGGAGTTTCTGTCAGATTCTCTCGCAATTTCGGTTCTCATGCCGCGGTGGCGGCCGGGTTGCAGTATTGCTCTGGGGACTGTGCCGTGATCATGGCTGCGGACCTGCAGGATCCTCCCGAACTGATTCCGGAATTGGTTAGCAAATTTCTTGACGGCTATGATGTGGTCTGGGCATGTCGTTCTCAGCGGTTGGGTGAAACCTGGAGCACAAAGGCAGCAGCTTCCGTTTATTACCGACTGATGCGCTGGCTTGGTCTGCCAGATATGCCCCCTAAAGGTGCGGACTTTTTGCTGGTCAGTCGTAAAGTGGTTGATGCGTTCAATGCTAGTCCCGAGAAACACACCAGCGTGCTGGCCATGATTCTCTGGATGGGCTTTCGGCAAACTTTCATCCAGTACGCAAAGCAGTCCCGGCATTCGGGCCACAGCAAGTGGACATTCGCAAAGAAGATCAAGCTGCTGATCGACTCGGTTGTTTCTTTCAGCTACGTGCCTGTTCGGGCTGCTTCACTCGCAGGGCTCGCAATGGCCACCGCGGGCTTTTCATATTCAGCTCTGATCGCGGTACTGTGGTTGTTAGGGCGAGTCTCAAGTGGCACCGGCTATGCCGCGATGATGTGTGTGTTGCTGATCGGGCAGGGCGCGATACTGCTGACGCTTGGAGTGCTGGGCGAATACCTCTGGCGAACGTTTGATGAGTCGCGGCGGAGGCCGAGGTTCATTATTGACCAGTTAATTCGCAACCCTGTTACAGAATCCGAGCCGGTGTGATGCAGGGGTTCAAATGGGTTTTGGAGCTTTATCTATGAAGGCGGTCAATGTCGCTGTAATCGGCGCCGGATATTGGGGCCCGAATCTCATTCGCAATTTTCAAAACTGTCCGACAGCAAAACTCGTGGCCGTTTGTGATCGTGACACTGAACGGCTTCAGAAGGTGCTTGCCGGCTACCCGACTGTGCGAGGTTGCAACTCAACCGACGAACTGCTCTTGGATTCATCGGTGGACGCCGTGGCCATTGCCACACCGGTGGGAACTCATGCTCCGCTGGCATTGGCGGCCTTCGCCGCCGGAAAGCATGTACTCGTCGAGAAGCCATTGGCTTCCAATGTTGCCGACGCGGAGGCGATGGTGCGGGCGGCGCGTCAAGCCGGGCGCGTGCTGATGGTGGACCACACATTCCTGTTCAGCAGTCCTGTCAGGAAGATGAAGGAACTGCTCGATACGGGCGAATTGGGGGATCTCAATTTTGTTGACAGTGTGCGAATCAATCTCGGACTGTTCCAGCATGATGTCAATGTGGTCTGGGATTTGGCACCGCATGATCTGTCGATTATGGACTACCTCATTGGAAGGCTGCCACGCAGCCTGTCCGCCTTCGGGGCCTGCCATACACCGGGCTCCATCGGTATCGAAGATGTCGCCTATCTGAATCTTGACTTCGGCACCGGACTGCTTGCCTCCTTCCATGTGAATTGGCTCAGTCCTGTCAAGATCAGGCATTTCATCGTTGGTGGAAGCCGCAAAAGCATTGTCTTCAATGACCTCGAGCCTTCTGAGAAAATTCGCGTTTATGATCGCGGCATCACCGTTGAAGAATCACTGGAAAGTCGCCGCGGAGTGTTGATCGGTTACCGGACCGGGGATGTCTGGTGCCCGCATCTGAAGCAAATGGAACCCCTGCAGGAAATGGTCCGACACTTCGTGCACTGCATACAAACCGGTGAAACGCCGATCAGCGACGGTGAATCGGGGCTGCGGATTGTCAGGGTCCTTGAAGCCGCTCAGCACAGCATCAAAGCCCAGGGTGGAAGAATTACTTTGTGAAGTCCGCCGCGACTGTTGGCAGACTGGGGGAATGATGGAAGGGGACAGAGTGACAGCGTTTCGGGAATTTCATTCACGGGTCCGCGACGTGGCCGTGGGTGAGGGTGTCACTGTTGTGCAACCGGTGAACCTCTACGAATGCAGTCTGGCAGATGGCGTGTTTGTCGGGCCTTTTGTCGAAATCCAAAAGGGAGTCCGCATTGGACGACGGACCCGGGTCCAGTCCCACTCCTTCATCTGCGAACTTGTCACCGTCGGGGAAGACTGTTTCATTGGTCACGGTGTCATGTTCATCAACGATCTGTTCCGTGACGGTGGTCCTTCAAAAACCTCCGCTGGCTGGCAGCGCACTGAGATCGCAGACCGCGTATCCATCGGGTCAAATTCGACCATTCTGCCCGTCAGGATCTGCAGCGATGTCGTGATTGGAGCCGGGAGTGTTGTGACGAAGAATATTGATTCCCCTGGAGTGTATGCCGGGAATCCTGCGAGAAAAATCAAAAGTCGTCCTGCGGCTGGCGGAGCTTCTGCCAGTTTCAGCTGAATGCAGGCCACGGTGTCGGGAAACCGATTTTTTGTGCTCTACGGGCACCTGTAAATTTGCTTTTGTCGGGCTCATTTTGCGGGACACGGTTTACGGTGACAAAACAAGCTGGTGCTGAAATTCGTGTCATTACTCCCCACGATGGCGTGGAAGCATTTCGTCACGCAGTGACATCACTGTGGCGAGACCGGAAACTCACTCGGGAACTGGCCTGGAGAATGTTTCTCCGCGACACAAAGGCTCAGTTCCGCGGCAGTTTTCTCGGCTGGTTCTGGATTTTGCTGCCGACGCTGGCGAACTCCCTCGTTTGGGTGTTTTTAAGCAACAGCGTTGTCAGCATTGAAACGTCAGGTGTGCCATATCCGCTGTTTGTGTTCGTGGGGAACCTTCTGTGGACCTGTTTCAACAACGCCCTGATTGGCGGACTTGGGGTTCTGAATGAAGCGCAGGGCACGCTCGGAAAAGTAAGCTTTCCGCCCGAAAGTCTGCTGATAGTCGTGTTGTGGAAGTCATTGCTGAACCTTGCTGTGACGTTGCTCGCCCTGCCCGTGTTTCTGCTGCTCTATCCTGTCCCCTGGCGACCTGAAATTCTGCTGTTTCCAGTGGGTGTTCTGCTGACGATCGCATGTGGTCTGGCGCTGGGGTTGATTCTGGTTCCGGTGGCGGCGCTGTTTCAGGATTTAAGCCGAGCGGTTCACCTGGCATTGAGATTTGTGTTTTTCCTGACTCCCGTCGTGTTCCCGCTCCCGGTCTCTGGTCTCGCCAGAACCCTCATGCTGTGGAACCCCGCCACCTGCCTGATTACCGCTGGTCGTGGCTGGCTGTTGGGGGCCGAGCAACCTGACGTAGCAGCCCTGGTAACCGTAAGTAGCTTGTCAATTCTGCTGCTGTCAATCGGTGTGATCGCCTTGAAAGTGGCCATGCCTCACATCGTCGAGCGTACCGCCGGTGGCTGATGCTTCGTCAGCCGAAACTTGATTGGTCAGTGAGGAATTCGGGAAGAGACATGAGTGACGACGTACTGATCCATGCGGAACATGTTTCCAAGAAATTCTGTCGCTCGCTCAGGCGTTCACTCTGGTACGGGGTACAGGGTGTTCTGCATTCGCTTAATCCATTCTCAGACGCTCAAAGTACTGCTGATTTTTCTGGCCCGGTTGATGACAGTCTGCTGCGGAAGGATGAATTCTGGAGTCTCCGGGATGTTTGCTTTCAAGTCCGCAGGGGTGAGTGTCTTGGGCTGATCGGTCACAATGGGGCGGGAAAAAGTACGCTGCTCAAGATACTGAATGGACTGATACGACCCGATCGGGGGCGGATTACTATGCGCGGCCGGACGGCCGCCATGATTGAGCTGAATGCGGGCTTCAACAGCCTGCTCACTGGTCGCGAAAATATTTATAATCAGGGAGCCCTCCTGGGGTTTAGTAAAGCGGAGCTGGACAGACGTTTTGACGCCATTGTTGATTTCTCAGAGCTTGAAAACTTTATCGACACTCCGGTTCAAAATTACAGCTCTGGCATGAAAGTCAAGCTGGGGTTTGCCGTCTCTACTCAGCTCGATCCGGATATCCTCCTGATAGACGAGGTGCTGGCTGTCGGCGACCTTGGCTTTCGTTTCAAGTGCCTGAACCGCATTAGCGAGATTATGCGGGAAAGTGCCGTGATTTTTGTATCTCATTCGATGACACAGGTGATGCGTGTTTGCAGTCAGGTGATTATGTTGAAGGATGGGCGAATAGTTTTTCAGGGTAATGATGTTGCCCGGGGGCTTGAAAGCTATTATGCGTTATTCGGTGGCGGCTCGCCTACGGAGGTTGGCAGCCTCGACTTGCGAGTTGACGCTCTGCAGATTTCTGCTGCGGACGGCGGGGTCTGTGAGTTGGGCGGACAGGTTGCAGTGGGGCATGGGCAGGAATTGAGCGTGCGATTGTCTGTTCGACGTGTTAATTCCCGCATAAAAACTGCCGTTGTTCAGGTGCTGTTCTGGAATCAGGAGATGATTCCGGTACTTGACGTAATGGGGCAGGACGACTACGGACAACTGGTGGAGCTTGCGGGTAACAGAACCGATCTTGAACTGAGGCTGCCCCCGCTGCCGCTCAATTCAGGGCGATTTTCCATGAGCATAATCCTGACTGCGCCTGGCCTGCAGCAGGTTTACTGCCAGCTCGACCAGGCCGCGAAGCTTCTGGTCACGGGGGGCAGCCCGGCCTCCGGTGCCGGTTGTGTATTAAGCGGAGTCTGGAGCAGAATTGAAAATCGCCTGTCGCTGCCGGCACGCAGCCTGCTGGATCGAAGACGAGCAACTGGCGAGAAGTTAAGTGCTGCGGACACTGTACTGTTTGACGAGTTGTCCGAGGGTGACATAGCGATTGATTGTGGTGCAAATGTTGGGGTGATCACCCGAGCGATGGCAGCACGCGGGGCCTTGGTCCATGCGTTTGAACCTGACCCGGTTGCATTTGCTGAGTTGCAGCAAAATGTTTCAGGCTTTTCTGGTGTTATTCTGCACCACGTGGCTGTAGCTGCCGCGCCCGGGAAGATGCCGCTGTATTTTCGAGAGGAAAGATCACAGAATGCTGTCGCCTACTCCGTGGGATCAACATTGCTGGCGGGCAAAACAGATGTCTGCACTGATGACTTCTGTGAAGTGGAAGTCGTGCGGCTGGCGGATTTCCTTCGAAAATTTCCCCGAGTTCGCCTGCTGAAGATGGATATCGAAGGGGCTGAGTGCGAGGTTTTGGAGGACCTGATCAGCGAAGGTCTGCTCGATCGCTGTGACCTTGTGCTGGTGGAAACGCATGAGGAATGGATTCCGGAAACTGTTCCTCGCCTGCAGCGGATCAAGCAGCGATTGTCTGACCTCCAGTACGATCACGTCCACCTCAACTGGATCTGAAGCTCTCAAATGTGTGGAATCGCGGGGTTCGTATCGTACGACGGGCGAGTTAACTGCGACAGTGTTGCCGGGTTTCTGCGCACATCGCTGGCTCACCGCGGACCGGATGGCTGCGGTCAGTTGAATCGCCTGAATGCAGTGATTTGCCATACGCGGCTTTCCATTATTGACCCCGAAGGCGGTCATCAGCCGATGTCCACCGATGACGATCAGCTACATCTGACTTACAACGGTGAAATTTACAACTATCGTCAGTTGCGTATGGAACTGCAGCGACTTGGCTGTCAGTTCCGCACGAACTCCGATACCGAAGTTGTCCTGTATGCTTATCAGCAGTGGGGGCGGCACTGCGTGGACCGTTTCGAAGGGATGTTCGCGTTTGCCCTGCTGGATCTCAGACGCCGAGAAATACTGCTGGCAAGGGATCATTTCGGCATCAAGCCTCTGCTCTACAGACGCCTGCCCGACAGTCTGGCTTTCGCCTCAGAAATTCAGGCACTTCAATCGCTGCCGGACTGGGACGGCGAAGTCGATCTGCGGTCCATCGACTTGTTTCTCAGGTACCAGTACATCCCCGCGCCCCTGACTGCGTGGAGGAATACTTACAAACTGCCCGCCGGCCATCGCATGGTCGTCAAACTGGACGAGCCAGTCGTTGTGATGGAGCGGTACTGGCAACCGGATTTCAGTCAGAAGCAGAAAAGAAGCGAACGCGATCTTCTGCACGAACTTGACGCTGTACTGCGAGACAGTGTCTCGCGTCATCTGGTGGCGGATGTCCCCTTCGGAGCGTTTCTGTCGGGTGGCATCGATTCGTCACTGGTCGTTGCCTACATGCAGGAACTGCTGGATCAGCCTGTTCGTACGTTTTCAATCGGATTCGACGAGGGCAGATACAGTGAGCTGCAGTATGCTCGAATTGTGGCCGCTGAATGCCGGACGCAGCATCACGAACAGGTGCTGCAGGCCGATGCATTCTCTGTGCTGCCGGAATTGGTCCGACACTACGGCGAACCCTACGGGGATCAGTCCGCAGTCGCCACGTGGGCCCTCTGCAGACTCGCCCGCAAACATGTGCCGATGGTTCTTTCCGGAGACGGTGGCGACGAACTGTTTGCCGGTTATGGCACTTACCATGGCTGGCTCAAGTCTGCACCGGCGACTCGCCCTGCTGCCTTAATGACGGGTCTGCGGGGAGCTGCCAGGCGGCTGAAGAGGGCTGTCAGCGGACAGCCAAAGTGGGTTACTGTTCCAGAGGATCCGCTGGTGAATTGGTTTCCGATTGTCGGGCGATTTTTTCAGCGCTCGCTGCGCAGCAGCCTCTGGCGCTCGGAACTCAGATTCGTCTCGGATTTGCCCGACGAGGCATTTCGGGCGGCACTTGGCCAGGCCACCGGATGCTCCAGAATCAATCAGGCCCAGTACATGGATCTGGAGACGTTCCTGCCTGAAGACATCCTCACCAAGGTGGATATCGCGAGCATGTCCGTCGGACTGGAGGTCAGGCCTCCGCTGATTGATCGTCGCGTATTTCAGTTCGCTGCCTCGATTCCCGAACAGCAGCTGTGCAGTATGACCCCTGAATTCTGCGGCAAACTTCCGCTGAAAAATCTTGTTGCGCGGAGATTCGGTCACGAATTTGCCTTTCGCAGAAAGCAGGGTTTTGAGATTCCGCTGGAGAGCTGGCTGCGTGGTACGGTTGAACGGCGACAGCAGTTGCTGCACAACTTGACAGACCGTGACTGCGGGCTGCTGGACTGGTTCTGTACGGACGCGCTGCAGGACGTGGTTCTCCGGGGCTCGGCATGGAACCTGTGGTTATTATGCATTCTGCGTGAGTGGCGTCTGCAGCAGCGCGCTGCGTGAAGCATCGGATTTTGGGAACTGCACGGTCTGATTCATGCCACTTGCACACATGGATGCAGAGACGCCGCCAACAGCCCCGACCTGGGAAGAATTTGCAGCGTTTCGCGGCCGCCGATTCCTGTTTGCTGCCGGCCATTTTGACTACTTCAGCGGTGCCGAGCGTCAGGCAGTGTATTTTGCGGCGGAACTGGTACGCCGCCTGGATGCTCAGGTCAGCTTTATCGGCTGGGGGGGAGATGGTCGTTTTGCTGATGAAATTCGTGCGGCCGGTGCTCGACCGGTCACGTTCCCGCTCAACCCGGGTATCCCGAGCTGGTCCGACCGGCTGCAGCTGCTGAAACTGGCGGCTTTTATCCGCAAGCAGCTCAGGCCGGAATTCCTGCTGCCGTATGTCTGGATGCACTGCCGGGTGCTCGGTGCCATCTGGCGTTTGACCGGTGCCGAATTCTGCTGGTGGAATCAGCGTGACGAGGGACGAGGGATCCGCCGTACTTGGCTGGAGCGGCGTCTGATGCGCACGTTGCCCGCCGTGGTGTCGAATTCATGGGAGGGACGCGATTTTCTGACAGCCGCTTTTGGGCTGGCGGAATCACGGGTGCGGGTGATCAATAACGGCGTACTTGTGCCGGTTGAGGGACGAAGTGCTGCCTGGAGGCAGCAGCAGGGCATTCCCAACGATGCCTTTGTTGTCGCCATGCTGGCCAACCTGACATCCTTCAAGGATCATCTGACGCTGCTGAAAGCATTTGCCTGGTGCTGCGGGCGATGCGAAAATTGCAATATGCAACTGGTGCTGGCAGGCAGCCATGAAGAGACCACAGATTCGATACGTGCCCTCGCAGAAGAACTTGGGGTAGCAGAACGACTGCACCTGCCAGGGTCAACGCGGGATACGGAGGGGTTGCTGCGTTCGACGGATCTGGTCGTTCACAGTTCACTGACAGAGGGCTGTCCGAATGGAGTGCTGGAGCCGATGGCGCTGGGTTTGCCTGTGCTGGGAACAAATATTTCGGGTTTGCGTCAGGCGCTGGGGCGCCGCGCTGCTGCTTGCTGTCTGAGTGCTCCCGGCGACTGGGCTGACCTCGGTCAGCGGATGCTGGAACGCGTAAGGAACGGGCAATTGAGCGCGCTGGAGGGGAGCCAGAACAGGCAGCGAATTATTGAACACTTCTCGATCGACACGATGGCCAGGCAGAGTTTGGATGTGATCAGCACCGGTACTGGAGTTGTTGCAAGTGACCGCAGCGGGAAATCTGCCGCAAAGCTGTTGGCAGTGCGGAGCCAGTGATGCTGAGGCGCCTCAGGGGATATGCTCGTTGGCTGCAGTTTCAGTATTCGTCGTACCAATGGAACCGCTACTTCCGCCGCTGTGAGCGCCAGTTTCTGGAGTGGCAGAACAGTTTTTCTCAATCGGATGCTCAGGTTCTCCTGGGCATGCATCTGCATAGGTATGGCGGCGTCCGAAACCATCTGCTGGCGATTCAAAAGTATTCGTCGTTGCGTGTCTTGTTGGTGCCGGAAGAGTCAGATCTGCGGCGATTCGGTGCTGCACCTTTCAGCGAGAATCGCGACGCTTTTCTTGAAACTCCGCCACCACAATCGGCGTTTGCGGTGCATACGCATGTGCTGCCAGATTTGGTGCTCTGGGCCGAGCGACATGCAAAGGGCAGGTTGCTGTGGGTGCACACCCACCATCTGTTCTATTACCCTGAAGCCGGCAGGCGGGGAATTGAAACCTGGCAGTCTGACCTCAATTCAGCAATGGTCCGCGGAGCCAAAAACAGCGATATCTGCCTGTGTGTCAGTCGCTGGGAACAACAGACGCTGCAGCAGGAACATGGTATCAGGTCTCACTATCTGCCCAACGGAGTGAATGTCAGCCAGTGTGATCTGGCCAAACCTCAGAGGTTTCGTAAGAAGTTCCGGTTACATGGTGATTTTCTGCTCTGGGTGGGGCGTCTTGATCCGGTCAAAAACCCTCGGGCTTTTGTCGAACTGGCCATCCGCCAGCCTGACA
>VFQT010003243.1_pt1 | contig 15130 bp, 12 predicted proteins | sample 3512381 | NCBI WGS metagenome assembly VFQT01 (sample SAMN10412376, study PRJNA504923) | tailings metagenome | isolation source: Relicate 2 Philex TSF3 active mining site | place: Philippines: Tuba, Benguet | collected 2017-08-29 | reverse complement strand
CATCCACCGCAGCGTCGTAGGCCTTGGAGGAAATGGTGCCCACCGTGCCGATGACCCCCACTTTGCCGTTGTGCGTCACGCGTACCAAGGCACGCGCACCAGGTTCGATGACGCCGATCACGGGTACGGGCAGTGTCGCCGACAACACGTCGAGTGCCACCGAAGCTGCGGTGTTGCATGCAACCACGATCATCTTTGCGCCGTGATCACGCACGAGACTTTCGGCAAGTTCCACCGCAAAGCCACGCACCTCATCGGCGGGTTTGTTGCCGTAGGGATATCGGCCCGTATCGCCGATGTACACGAGCGACTCGTTGGGCATCAAGTCGATCAACGACCGCATCACGGTGAGACCACCGAACCCGGAGTCGAATACACCGATCGGTGATTCGCGGTTCAACACCATGCGCTTCGTAGGCTATTGCGCGGTGCGGATGACGACGTTGATGGCGAGACGCACACCGTGCTGACTGCAACATTCATGGCGCTCGCCGCTGCGTGTTTGCACGCCGGATGGAACCTTGCCGTCAAGCGAAACACCGACTCGGGTCTTGCATTGTGGGGACAGTTCTTCATCGCCATGTTCATCGCCGGTGGGGTGCTCATCGGATGGTGGATCTTTTTCGACGGGCCGAGTTTCGCGTGGCAATACACGTTGCTGTCGGGCATCACGCACCTCCCCTATTCGATGTTGCTCGTTCGTGCGTACAACACGGGCGACTTCTCCGTGTCGTACCCCATTGCACGCGGCGGCGGAGCCGTCGGCGCCGCGGTGCTCGGTGTGGTGCTCCTCGATGACGTGCTCTCGCAGTTGACCGTGGCGGGCATCGTGACAGCAGCGGTTGGCTTCTTCCTCTTGTCGCGTGGCTCACTGCGCCAGCTGCGATTCGCGCTCGCAACGGCGGTGGTCATCGGTATCTACACGGCAATCGATGCCACGGGCGTGCGTGAATCCGCGGATCCCACCGCATACGCATTGAGCATCTTCGTCACCACCGGGATGACCGTGTCGGCATGGACCTTCATCACGCGTCGCAAGGAAGCACTCACGGCGCTACGCACGCAGTGGAAACAGTTCGGCATCGCGGCCATCGGGACACTCGGTAGTTATTGCCTGGTGTTGTTGGCGATGCGGCGGGCGCCGGTTGGTTACGTGGCGGTGCTTCGCGAATCGAGCGTGCTCATCGCCGCATTCGCTGGATGGAAGCTGCTCGGCGAAGTCGATCACCGACGTCGCATCGGCGGCGCTGCCGTGGTGCTCGTTGGCTTGGTGGCGCTCGTTGCCGGCGGCTAGAAGTAGATGACTTTTTCGGCGTTCGACGCCGCGGTATCGAGATCCACCGTGTAGGCGCCAGTCGACAAGTACTTCCAGCCGCCGTCGCACACGATGAAGACGATGTTGGCACTCTCGCCACGCTCCGCGAGCTCGTTCGCCACCTTCAATGCACCGGCCAACGATGCACCCGAGGAGATTCCGGCGAAGATTCCGCACTCCAGCACCAAGCGGCGCGTCATCTCGATGCTCTCGCGCGGTCGCACGATGCGCTTGCGGTCGAGGATGCTGCGACCCTTCCACAACTCGAACACCGGCGGGATGTATCCCTCGTCCAAGTTGCGCAAACCTTCGACCAATTCACCGAGCGGAGGCTCTACGGCCACGATCTGAATGTCCTGGTTGTGTTCCTTCAGGTATCGCCCGACACCCATCAAGGTGCCACTCGTGCCGAGCCCGGCGACGAAGTGGGTGATCTGCGGGCAGTCGCGCAAGATTTCCGGTCCGGTGGTTTCGTAGTGCGCACGTGGGTTGGCTTCGTTGCTGTACTGATGCAAGAAGCACCACTCCGGATGATCGGCTGCGAGCGCTTCCGCACGACGCACCGCACCATTGGAACCTTCGGGTCCTGGCGTGAGGATGATTTCCGCACCGAATACTTCGAGCATTTGACGGCGCTCGATCGACACGCTCTCGGGCATGAGGATGGTGATCGGGTTGCCGGTGATACGTGCAATGGCCGCCAATGCAATCCCCGTGTTGCCCGACGACGGTTCGAGAATTCGCTGACCCTTCACGAGTCGCCCGGTTGCATACGCGCGCTTGATCATCGCGTTGGCGATGCGGTCCTTCACCGAGCCGAAGGGATTTTGACTCTCGAGCTTGGCGAATAGTCGCACGTTCGCACTCGGCGACAGCTGGCTCACCTCCACTAACGGCGTATTGCCGATGAGTTCGAGCACGCTCGCGTGCGACCGCTCCGCAAGGTTCACTGCGTTGATGTCGGCCATGTCGTGCTCCAGGGGGTGAACTGCGTTGATAACGCTCCCACCAGAAAGGGTGAAATCCCGATAGGAGTAGTCAACAATCTACCTGTGACGTCCAAGGATGAGCGAGTCGGGTCGAGCGTCAGCAGTCACACATGCAATGCCGAGCCAGCGCCCCGAACGGCTCGCCGTACCGGCGCCATGACCGGCTCGCCGCACCACTCTGCTGCCCTGGTTTAGGGACGCTTTTCGACCGCCGTCTCGGTGATCTCACCAGCAACAATGCGGAAATTGCGCAGCCGCGGAGGGTCGTACTTCAAACTGAGAATCGCATAGTTCCAGTTGGGGTCCGGTGCTTGGGCCACGTCCGTGGCACTCGGATAGGCCTCGGTTTGGGTGTGGCTGTGCACTACCCCGATGACGGCAAGACCGCGATCGTCAGCCGACTGCTCGACTCGCATGTAGTCCTTCGGGTCGAGCGTGTAGATGATTGCCGAGGCAGCAGCGTTGCGACATGGATGGAACTCCAATGCCTCGTCGCCACCAGGCGCACCAACCAAGAGACCACACATCTCGTGGGGCTTGCACGCGCGCGCGTGATCCACGATTTGCTGCTCGATTGCATCGGTAATCACAATGCGCTGCGAACTCATCATGTGGAACGCTACCTAGGCTCAACTCACCGCAATGGCAACGAAGAATGACGACACCACCGTGCTGGCAAGCAATCGCCGTGCCAGACACGACTACACCATCCTCGACGTCGTCGAGGCTGGCATCGTGCTGCACGGTAGCGAGGTGAAGAGCGTTCGTGAGGGCCTCGTGCAAATCGCCGAGGCCTACGCACACGTGTCCCGCGGCGAAATGTGGTTGGAAAACATGCACATCTCCGCCTACAAATTCAGCCACGGCGTCGGCGCGCACGAACCGGTGTACCCGCGCAAATTGCTGCTCAACCGCAGTGAAATCCGCCGCCTCTCCGAACGCATGAACAAGGAACGGCTCACCCTCGTGCCCCTCGACGTACACCTGCGCGGCGGTCGGGTGAAGGTGGAGTTGGCCCTCGCCAAGGGTCGCAAGAAGGAAGATCGACGCGCCGCAATCGCCGAGAAGGAATCCAAGATCGAGATGCGCCGCGCTCTCGGTCGCCAACGCCGCGGCAAACCCGAGTAGCCCCGAACGAGCCCAGCACAGTGCCATGACCACAGCAACGTCGAAGGGTCTCCGTCACGACATCCAACAACTCCGCGGCATCGCAGTGCTTGCCGTCATCATCAACCACCTCGGAGTCGCGTGGTTGCCGGGAGGCTACCTCGGCGTGGACATGTTCTTCGTCGTATCCGGTTTCGTCATCACACTGTCGATGCTCTCGAGTGGATCGTCACCGGAGTCGCGAACCCACTTCTTCGTTCACTTCTGGATCCGCCGCATGTTCCGACTCTGGCCGATGCTCTTCGTTACCGTCATCGTCACAACGGCATTACTCCTGGTGACCGGACTGGCAAATCCGGATTCACTGCTCACCGGCCTCACGTCGGTACTGGCGCTGTCCAACTTCCGCCTGCTCTTCGGGCGGCTCGAGTACTTCGCATTAGACACCGGCGCGGACTGGTTCATGCACACGTGGTCACTTGCCGTCGAAGAGCAGATCTACGTGGCTCTCTCCGTGGTGTTTGCCGTCGTTGGCGTGGGCCGAACGGCGATTGCCGCACCTCGGCGACTCCGACGGCTCCTCATTGTGGTTGCCGTGCTCGTGTCCGCTTCCCTGCTGTTGGCTTTTCTGCCGATCACTTCGGAGGTCGTTCGCTTCTACGCGCCGCATACTCGCTTCTACCAAGTTGGTGCCGGTGCATTGATCGCGCTCATTCTCGCCCAACGAACCATTTCATCTGTTGCCCTCCCCCGCAAACAGCGCTTGAGCCTGCTGTTGCTCAGCAGCGTTGGACTTGCCGCATTGTTCGTCTTCAACCCGTGGTCCGGTCGTGTGATCTCCCTCGTCGCAACCTTGCTCACAGTGCTGATCATCGTTGTCGCCGGTGCCGAGCAGCAATCCGGCGGCTTCGTCCGAGGTGGCTGGTTGGGCTTCGTCGGCGACCGGTCATACGCGCTTTATCTCGTCCACTGGCCAGCACAGCTACTGGCAGAAGCGGTGATTGACGAGGGGTATGCACGACATGCCGCGAGTCTCGTGCTGACATTCGTGCTTGGGATTGCCGGTTACCACTTCGTAGAAAACCGCAGCCGCCACTACTGGAAGTCGCTACGTCGCCGACATGCTGGCGCAATCGCGCTGACAGCGCTGCTGATCACATTCGGAGTTACTGCGTTCGCTTTCGATCGCAGCGAACGTATCGCCCGAAGCGCTGCTGTGGAAATTCCACCAGAACGGTGCACACGCGAGGACGCATCAATATGGGTAATCGGCGACAGTCATTTCACCCACGCTCCACTCGAACCGTTGCTCGCGCGCGCAACATACGATGACTGTTTGCTTCTCGGCGGCTACGGGATCGCCATGGAAGTCGTCTGGCTTGATCGCGAGTCGGCCGGTCAGCGAGAAGTTCGCATGAAGCTGAATCCAACAGCGTGGCTCATTGAACAGATTCGAAGTGCCGAGACTCCGCCGCAAGCACTGGTCATCGTTCATTTCTTGTCGGCATTTCTTTCCGACCCGGCCACTGCACCCCCATCCGCCAACTTCGTTGCCACCGAATGGCAATCGAGCACCGGATCCATGGTGACTCGCCAGGAGTTCGCCGAGCTGTTCGCCGAGAATCTCCGACAGATTGCTTCGGTACTGGACGAACGCGGCGGGTCACTGATCGTCACCTCACCCCCACCGGACTTCAACTGGTTGGGCGTAGGCGAAGATCCAGCAATTTGCGCGAATCGAATCGTGGTGAGTCGCGAGTGTGCCATCTTGCGCACGGAAGCACGGATTTCACTACCGGCACATGAGGCTCGTGGTGGCGAGACCCGTAGTCTGCTCGACGGCCTTCAGCGTGAGCTACCCAACTTCACCCATGTGCGACTCGACACCCCCTTTTGCAAGTCCGAATACTGCAGCAATTTCAGCAAGGGCAAGTTGGTGTACCTCGACGACGACCACCTCAACTTGGCCGGCGGACAGATGCTGAGTGACTTCTTCGATGAGGTGTCGAGTCGAATCACGCCGCGAACCCAGCCATAGCTCGCGTCGCGCGGGGACGTACGTCACGCGACCGCACAACCGTGTTGCACGCGTGCGTACACTGATGACGTTACGCAAGTTCAACGGGGCTGACAGGTTTCGACGTCAGTGTCGCTGGTCGAGCGTGCGACCCGAGTTGCTCAGACTCGAAAAACGGGGCAACCAAACAACTGCCAACAAGCAGTTCGCTCTCGCCGCCTAATCACTTAGGTGTCGGAGAGCACTCGTGAGCCGCAAGGTCGCACGGGGCCGATCCACCGCAGCCCGGCAACAGAAGCGGAGGATGACAGCGGGAAAGCACGCTGACGTCGGGAAAGACCGGTGGCATCTCGGAAAGACGAGACGCGGCCTAGGTAACTAGGTAGTCGACCCGCCGACGGTGTTGCGACAGCACCACAGTGGGGATGGTCGTATCACGGGCGCTCAACGGCTGATGGACGGGGGTTCGATTCCCCCCAGCTCCACTGCGAGGTATGCACATAAGTTGCTACCTCACATGCACATAACTCCCGGTTCGATGATCGCAACGATCAACAAGCCGGGAGTTTTGCTGTTTCAGGGTGTCTGCCGGCCGTAGCGCATGTTTCGGCGCATAGAAAAACCCCGCCGAGGTGCTCCTCAGGCGGGGTGTGGGCGTCGCGCTACTTCACGTACACGTTCACCTATATATAGGTTGCGCGTTTATCTCACGAGTGCTGGTTGTTGCGGTGGGCTGTTGCTTCGTACGTCGATGATCGGGTTGTGGATCATGATGCCGAGTTTCGGTTTGCGGCCGCGCCGCTTGTAGGTCTTGGTTTTTGGGGTGTACCCGTCGATCAAGCGTCGGTTGGTGGCCTCCACTGCGAAGAGCACCATGAGTCCGGTTTTGTAGATGCCGCGTACGCGGATGCTGCCGCGTTTCAAGTTCTCGGTCGCTTCGTTCTTCAAGTTGCCGAAGAAGCCTTCGACGAGGTTTCGTCGCATCATCGACATGCTCCACTGGAACGACCCGAACTGCTCTGTTTGGTTGAGCGGTAGGTCGGTGGCGTGGATGCGTGTGTATTTTTTCGCGCACACCGATCCTTTCGCGACGTGTTGTGGTGTGTTGCTGGCGAGCGGCAGGAGAGGGTTTAGTTTTCCGGCGAGCGGGCATGCGATTTTTCCTGCGTGCGCCGGGCAGACGTAGTCTTGCGCCCCGTTTTTGAGGGTTTTGCCGTGGCGGACGAGGGCGTATTTGGCGCGTGCTGCGATCAGGTCCTGGTACACGATTTTCTCTGCGACGGGGGCGTTCACTGGCGGCGGGATGAGGTGGCGGAGATGCTGTGGTGTCGACGGGGAGTGGGGTTGTCCGTCGATGATGATCGCGCCTTTCACGGTGTTCGATACGCCGAGCTGCGAGGCGGTGAGTTCGAACACCGGGTTGTACCCGAGGGCCCGCACCGGGTTCAAAAACCCGGATCCGTCGATTGTTGAGGTGTACTCGCGGTCCGCGAGAACGTCCATGGGTTGGATCTGTTCTCGCTGCATCTGCGCCGACGCCGCAATCACGGCTTGGAGGGCGTTCTCGACCGGTTGCACGGTGGCTGGCCTGAATCGGATGCTGCGCGCGAACAAAGGTGCGGTCCCTGTCGGGTCGTTCGGCACTTGGACGACGGCCGCCAAGTCGTATCCGAAGATCGGTTTCTTCCACGGTGAGTCTTTCGAACGCTTCTTCCATTTCGCGTCCGGGTCCGACGTTTTGACCTCACCGGTGTTCTTGTCGGTGCGCCGTGTCCCCCACGAGTCGATGCTCGTGCCGTCCACCGCCAACGACCCGGTTTTGGCCGCGCTTTGGTGCGAGTACTCGAGGACCTGGTCGCAGAACTTGTCGAACGTCGAATGGTTCTCTCCGGCGAGCACTGTGGTGATCTCGTTGTAGAGGTGTTCAACCTGGCGGCGTGTGATCGTCCCCGTGATACCGAGGCGTCGTTTCGATTCGGCGTCGAGCCCGTTGAGGGTCCGGTAGATGCGCGCCAGGTGCAGCACTCCTTCGTCGGCTATGAGCATCAACCCGACGAGGAGCATTTTGACGGTGAATGTTCTCGGTCGGCCGCTGCGCATGTTGCGCATGGCGAGCAGATCTTCGAGCATTTGCAGCTGGGTGCCGTTCTCGACGTGTTTCGTGTAGCGCACGATTTTTGCGGCGAGCGGGTGCTGCACACCGTTGCGTTTGTTGCGTTTGTAGCGCGCCGTGCCCGCAGAACGCTTCGTCATGGTTCGCGCCTTGGTGGTGCTATTTTTCAACGCACACCGGTTTCGAGTGGTTGAGATGTTTGATGTACCCAGTGAGCCCTGAGACGGTTTTCAGGTCGCAGAACATCAACGCGTCTTTCAGCGGGTATCCGGTGTCGAGCACCCATTTGATGTACGTCGCTCGCAACCGGTCGGGGCTGTACTCGGGGAGGTTCGCTGGCACCCATTTTTTGGGTTTGTTGTGGTAGTTCTTGCCGCGGCCAGATTCGGCCAAGAGCTCCTCGGCTTGAAACAATCGTTCGAGGGTTGGTGTGCTGCGCGCTAAAAGCGGGTGGATCGGCCGGCAGTGCGTGTCGAGCCGGAGAAATATGCGAGAATCATCACAAGCATCGTGCTTTCCACTATGCCGATGTATCGCGCCACGGCATACGCCTGTTTGCGCCCCTCGAACGAGTCCTGCCCCCGCCCCGAGAAACAAAGAGGCGAGCAGCCTCTTGCTGCGGTGCTCGTTCGTAAGGTGCTCAGCGAACTCGATGAGGGCGTGAAGGTCTTCATCTGTGTACGGGGCGTTGAGGTCCGGTTTTGGAATCAAGATTTGGGATTCTTCGAGCGCCACACCGGCCGCCCTGGCGAGTGCTCGCAGGGTGTGTCTTCGGCTGGCTGCGGCGCGTGCGAACCGGGCGGCGTATCGGTCGATGTTCCGGGCGGTCAACGCTTCGCGGAGTGATCCTTCGAGATGTTCTTGTTCGGCCCAGACGAGAAACCCGGTGAGCGTCGAGAGCCCCATCGGCACCGAGATCCCCGGCTCCTGGCGGGCGGCTTCGAGCATGAGGTCTCGCACCTCACCCCCGCGGGATCGCCACAGCAAGGCTGAGCATTTCTGGGGACGGCTGCGCAGTGGGTCGAACGTTTCGATCATCGTTTCGGCCTGCTCAAACCCGAGGTTCTCGACGCTTCGTGCCAATCGTTGGGTTGCCCGCTTGTTGCGCTGTTTTCGCACTTTGATCCGGGCCCGGCTCGCATTCGCGGCGTTGTTGTGCTTCACGTCTTACAAGGTGCCCATCGCGGCTTGTACGGCATTTTTTGCTGCGCTGTTTTGTGGTAGTTTACGACTATTCGTCAAGTTAGTTTCTCTTCTACTGCAGGGGTGTTCGAGGTTTGACTGCGCCCCGTTTCCGCCCCTCACGGATTTTTGTGAACCCGCGGCATTTCGGCCGCCGCCGCACCGCCCCGGCCGCCAAACATTCTGGTCTCACTCGTGCCGAGTCCGCCTGGGCGGTGTTTCAGCATCGCGCCGCCGTCTCGGTGTACGAAGAGTTAGATCATCTCGACAAAGACCACGTCTGGCTCGCCAAGAAAACCGGTGCTGATCCGGGTTGGTTGCTGCGCAAACTGCGCGGCCACGCCCCAGCCGATCTCGGAGAGATCCTCGAATGGGGTTTGATACTCGGAGTGCACGTGCTACCGGTTATCGACGAGGTCGAGGATCTCGACTTATAGGCACTGATGCCCCAAGAAAGTCCAGCCCACCGTCAAGGTATTGTCGCAAGAGGTTTCTGGTGCCGGTTTCGCGTTCCGACACTGTCAAAAGCGAACGATCGGAGGCGCCTATGGCCAAAGTAAAAAACGAGACAGCAAAGCCCAATCGGTCCAAAACGATTGCGAAGACTCCGACTACCAAAGCCTCGGTCGTGTCTCGTAAAGTCAACAAGGCTGTGTCCCACAAGAACCCAACGACTTCACCCGCTCCACTAACAAAGTCGAAGCAGCGCGTTGCTGATCACGGTGAGGTTTTCACTCCGGACTGGCTGGTTGAGGCCATGTTGGATGTTGTCAAGTACGAGACTTACCGCATCGATTCGAGGTTTCTTGAGCCCGCTTGTGGGAGTGGGAACTTTCTTGTCAAGGTGCTTCAGCGCAAGCTGGCTGCCGTCGAAAGCAAGTATGGAAAGTCAGACTTTGAACGCCGCAACTACGCGCTTCTCGCGGTGATGTGCATCTACGGAGTCGAACTTCTGCAAGACAACATCGAAGAGTGTCGAGCAAACCTCCTCGCCGTTTTCGCAGAGTATCTGGGGGCCACACGCCAAGATGACGTATATCGGGCGGCGCACCATGTGCTTACCGAGAATCTCGTGCATGGCGACGCAATGAAGATGTGTACTGCTTCTGGTGCGCCGATCTCATTCGCTGAGTGGGGGTATATAGGGAAAGGTAAGTTCCAGCGCAGAGATTTTCGCCTTGACTCACTTGCCCTTTCGTCGACTTTCAGTTCTGACGACTCGCTTTTTTCCACACTTGGAAAGCACGAGATATTCACGCCAAAAACGACTTATCCGCAGATGACGGTGAGCGACCTCGCTCGCCGCTCGCCGGAGGAGATCAGATGAACTCTCAATCCGCTTTCATCTTGCGTGGCCGCAACCCCGACATTCTCACGTGTATTGCCAACCTGTCGAGCGACGAAGTTTTCACACCCCCCGAGCTCGCAAACCAAATGCTCGACGCTCTCGCCGCCGCCTGGGCGTCCAACAATGGTGGCTCAAACATCTGGGCCGACAAGTCGGTCAAGTTCCTTGACCCCTGCGCAAAGTCGGGTGTATTTCTGCGCGAGATAACAAAGCGACTCACCGACGGCCTGAAAGACGAGTTTCCCGACCTCAATGAGAGGGTGGATCACATCCTCACACAGCAGGTTTTCGGCATTGCCATAACGGAGATCACGAGCTTGCTTGCACGACGAAGTCTGTACTGTTCGAAGCGTGCGAACGGTGAGCATTCCATTGCCGAGTCATTCACCGACGAGGACGGCAACATCTGGTTTGAGCGCACAGAGCACGACTGGGACGGTGCGAAATGCAAGTTTTGTGGGGCAAACAAGCGAGACTATGACCGCGGATCGTTGCTGGAATCGCATGCGTACGCACTGATACATACAGCAGATGTCAAAGCACGATTAGCTGAAATTTTTGGAGGAAACATGCAGTTTGACGTAGTTATCGGAAACCCGCCGTACCAGCTTGGACAAAGCGGTGGAGAGGCAGTGGGCGGATTCGCTATGCCGATTTATCAAGAATTTGTGAGAGCGGCAAAACGCCTCGAGCCACGTTATGTGGTGATGGTGACACCTTCAAGGTGGTTCGCGGGTGGCCGCGGCCTGGACGAGTATCGGAGCGAGATGCTTCGGGACCGCCGAATTCGAGTGTTGGTGGACTTCCCAAATGCTAAGGAGGTGTTCCCTGGCACCCAGATAGAAGGCGGTGTTTCGTACTTCCTGTGGGACAGCACGTGGAACGACGCCTGCGACGTATCAACGTTTGAAAATAGCGAGCCGACTTCACCCACAATGCGTAGAAATCTCGACGCATACGATATCCATGTACGTCGCAACGAAGCGGTTCCAATTCTCGAAAAGGTCTTACGAACGAATCAAAAAGATGGTCTCGGAAACCTGGCTGCAAAAGTTTCACCAATTCAACCATTCAGTATTCGCACCAACTTTCGAGGCGCTGAGAAGAAGACCGGGTTGAAGAAGCCGATCCTCTTGATTGGCAACAACAGCGAGACCTATATAGAACGAGCCGACATTCCACGGAACGATTCTTGGGTAGACGACTGGAAGGTTCTTCTCGGACGAGCTTATGGAGCCGGTGGAAGTTTTCCAATAAAAGTCTATAACCAACCAGTAGTGGCAGGTCCAGGCACAGCGTGTACTGAGACCTACCTGGTGATTGGAAGATTCAAATCCGAAAAAGAAGCAAGGAAATTTGAAAAATACTTACGAACACGATTTGTCCGATTTCTTGTTTCGCTGCGAAAAAATACTCAGGATATATACAACGAACGCTTTCAGTTTGTACCAGATCTGCCAATGACCCAAGACTGGACCGACAAAAAGCTCTACAAAAAGTACAAGCTGACCAAAGACGAAATCAAGTTCATCGAGTCGCTCATTCGCCCGATGGAAGATGAAGATGCGTAAGACAATCGAAGAGGTTCTGGCACCCAAGCCAGCTTCAAGGCTGCGTATCTATGCGTACTCAATCGACGACGACGCCCACAAAGGCTTGCTAAAAATCGGCCAGACGACCAGAGACGTCAAGAAGCGAGTGGAAGAGCAGCTCAAAACGGCTCGAATCAAGAACTATCGCATTGAACTTGACGAGTCCGCCGAGCGCGAGGACGGCAGCCTCTTTACTGACAGCCAGGTGCGTGCCGCACTGAAGAAAAAGAAGTTTGACAACCCTGAAGGCGAGTGGATGCGATGCACCGTAAAGGATGCAAAGACTGTTCTGCTCGAACTTCAAACCGGGAAGACAGTTGCCGGCAACCGCGACCAGAACTTTCCGATGCGCGACGAGCAACGTGCAGCAGTTTTGAAGACTCACGCCTACTTCCACTCCATCTGGGAAGAAGATATGCACGCCGTGCCGCGCTTCCTGTGGAACGCAAAGATGCGCTTCGGCAAGACTTTCGCCGCGTATCAACTCGCCAAAAAACTGGGCGCCAAGCGTGTTCTCGTCGTAACTTTCAAACCCGCCGTAGAGGACGCCTGGCAGACCGACCTCGAATCCCACGTTGACTTCGATGGCTGGCAGTACCTGTCCCGACAGTCCGGCGGCGATCCCTCAAAAGTGTCAGCAAGCAAACCGCTCGTCTACTTCGGATCCTTCCAGGATCTCCTCGGGCGAGACGACGCCGGCAATATCAAAGCAAAGAACGAATGGTTGCACACCTTGAACTGGGATCTTGTCATCTTTGACGAGTACCATTTCGGAGCCTGGCGTGATACCGCAAAGGAGCTTTTTGAGGGCGAAGAAGAAGCAATCGCCAAAAAAGAAGCCAACATCGAGTATGCCTCTGGGCTCGCAGATGTGAACGAAGACCTCGGCGTTCTCAGCGAGAAAGAGACCGAGTTTCTTCCAATTACGACCAAGGCTTACTTGTATCTGTCTGGCACACCATTTCGCGCTCTGGCATCTGGCGAGTTCATTGAGGAACAGATTTTCAACTGGACGTATACCGATGAACAGCGCGCAAAGTCGGAGTTTGCCAAGAAGAACCCCGGCAAGTGGAACCCATACGCTGCGCTGCCGCAGATGCATCTACTGACATACCAGATGCCAGACGAACTACTTTCGATTGCGAGCTCTGGAGAATTTGACGAGTTCGATCTGAACGCTTTCTTCGAGGCGTCTGGTGCGGGCACTGCTGCATCGTTCAAGCACAAGTCCGAGGTGCAGAAATGGCTCGACATCATCCGCGGAGCACATGCCCCGACGATGGTTGATCATCTAAAAACAGGCACCAAGCCGCCGTTTCCCTACTCCGACGTACACCTGTTGCCGTACTTGCAGCACTCGTTTTGGTTCATGCCTGACGTTGCCGCATGCCATGCGATGCGGAACCTCCTCCAGGAGAAGCACAACGTGTTCTGGCACGACTACACCGTGATGGTCGCCGCGGGTGCAAGCGCCGGGATAGGGCTCGAGGCGCTTCCACCGGTGCGCCAAGCCATCGGCAATGGCCATGACAGCAAGACAATCACTATCTCGTGTGCGAAGCTGACCACCGGAATTACCGTGCCGCAGTGGTCGTCGATCCTGATGCTGAAGAATCTCAAATCACCTGAGTCGTACTTTCAGGCGGCATTTCGGGTGCAGTCGCCATGGACCATCAAGAACCCAAACGGCGACAACCCCAATGAGGAGGAGGTCTTGAAACCGAGCTGCTGTGTCTTCGACTTCGCTCCCACGAGGGCGCTGCGCCAACTTTCTGAGTACGGCATCGGCCTATCCCCGGGCGAGAACAACCCCGAGCATGCCGTACGCGATTTAGTTTCATTCCTCCCGGTGCTCGCGTATGACGGTGCAAACATGACCCAAATCGATGCAGGCGGCATTCTCGACATAGCTATGGCGGGCACGTCCGCCACGCTGCTCGCGAGAAAGTGGGAGAGTGCGCTGCTTGTGAACGTCGACAATGACACGTTGCGCCGCATACTGGCGGACCCCGATGCCATGGCCGCCGTGGAGCGCATAGAGGGCTGGCGTTCCCTTGGCGACAACATCATCGAGACCATCATCAACAAGAGCGAGAAGGTGAAGGAAATCAAGAACAAAGCTAAGGAGAAAGACCTCTCGGACAAGCAAAAGCGTGAACTGACTGAGGAGGAAAAGGAGTACAAGTCGAAGCGAAAACTTGTACAAGAGAAACTCATCAAATTCGCCACAAGGATTCCTGCGTTTATGTACCTCACCGACTTTCGTGAGAACACTCTTCAGGACCTGATCACCAAGATCGAACCGAAACTCTTTGAAACTGTGACCGGCCTGGAAGTAAAGGATTTCCATCTACTTGTTCGGTTGAAAGTGTTCAACACGGATCAGATGAATCAGGCTGTTTTTGCATTCCGTCGCTACGAAGACGCCTCGCTTCGCTACACCGGTATCGAGAGCCACGAGGGGCTGACCCACATCGGCCTCTACGACACCGTGGTCGCGAAGGTCAAGTAGGTAAGAGATTGTCTCGCTCTCTGTCGCCCAAACTTCTCGCCGAACTCGAGTTGGCTCTCGAGTCAAACGAAGGCCGTCTCGGTTCCGTTTACCGCCTCATCAAATCTGGAGTCGACTCCGACAGGGCAATCGTCGACGCTGGCGGTGCGGCGAACACCGGTGCCGCAAGCAACCTTCGGGCCACCATTCGCGCCATCCTTGACGGAAAACTGCCGAAAGGTCCGTCCCTCGCCCTCCAAATCGGAAGAAGCATCGGCGGTCTCCTGCGCGACAACCCGGGCCTGAGCGAGGACACCAAAGCACATCTCGAGGACCTGAGAACTCGACTTGAGGTCCTCGCCTCCGACCCCGACGCGATCGAAAGCGAGACCCGCATCTTGGAGAAAGGATCCCGAGCGCTCGAAAGGTCGCTCGAGAAACTTCCCGGGGTGTACGTCTACACGCTTCCGTCGTTTCGGCGGGTGCTGCAAAAAACCGACCCGGACAGGTCGTGGTTCAAAGTGGGTGAGACCACAAAAGCGGCAGGCAAGCGAGTCGCCGACATCGCGCAAATCACCGGCCTGCCCGAGAACCCGTGGATCGCGCGCGTCTACCGGCACGCTGAACTGGCCCCCAAAGCGCTCGAAAAGATGTTCCATGACCTGCTTGCCGCCGCCGGCCACAACCAGGCACCGGGTCGACATGCCGGCGAGGACTGGTACGCAACCAACCTTGAGTTTCTTGATGCGATCGCCAATGCTCTCGGATGCGAGACGTCCGTAAACGACGAACCAGTCGACGAATAGGCCGCATTTTCGGGTCTTTCAGGCGCTGAAAAATCCCTCGAATTTCGCTGAAAGGGGTGGTGGATAACCCTCGGAAACCCCCGCCCAGTCAGGGTCTCGTACTTATGTGCATACCCCACTGCTTCATCCTGCGCGGCCTTGCGCCGCGCCGACTCACGCCTGGGGTGTCA
>VFQT010003242.1_pt1 | contig 15138 bp, 16 predicted proteins | sample 3512381 | NCBI WGS metagenome assembly VFQT01 (sample SAMN10412376, study PRJNA504923) | tailings metagenome | isolation source: Relicate 2 Philex TSF3 active mining site | place: Philippines: Tuba, Benguet | collected 2017-08-29 | reverse complement strand
ATTGTTGATTCTCACGGATTCATCTCCGATGGTGCTTTAAGTTCAATTGTCTGGTGGCGAGATGGCCGAATCATTGGACCTGATGAATCAACCCCTTGGCTTCCCTCGGTAACTAGAGATTTGGTTTTTGAACTTGCCAATCAGGGCGGCTATGAGGTCAGGGAGGAAAGAGCAAAGCCTGAGGATTTAGCTGGTTGCGAAGTATGGAGTCTGAGCGCTCTGCAGGGAATTCGAGGCGTTACAAGCTGGGGAGATATCCCCCTGGCTCCACTTAGTCTGTTGAGCCCCTTTAGAAAACGGCTTGCCCTGTTAGCAAAGCCTCTCCCCACCCCAGAAGAAGTGATGGATGTGATTGCTGAGCAGAGTTAGCTCTCTTTCTAGAGGATATGCAGCAGGATTGGTTTTCCTGTTTTCGTCCTTAGAATTTCTCATAGCGCAAGTGAAAGCTGGGAAATGACCGACATTCTTAGCACAATCCTTGGCCTCATTGAATCAGTCCCTAGTTGGCTGAGAAATCTTCTGGCTGGTCTGGCGATCATGCTGGAAACATCGATTTTCCTAGGTTTGGTAATGCCAGGTGACACAGTCGTCCTGGTGGCTTCCACCGGTGTCACCGACTGGTCAGACTTTTTCTTCCTGCTGATTGCAGTGCTGGTTGGATCACTCATTGGCGAATCAATCGGCTTTGCTGTCGGCCGCTACTTCGGACCCAGACTGAGAGAGAGCAGACTGGGCAAAAAGATTGGCGAGAATAACTGGAGAGCAGCCGATTCGCTGGTAGAAAAAAGAGGTGGTATTGCAGTTTTCATCTCGAGATTTCTTCCAGTTCTTCACTCCACGGTCCCTGCTGTCGCGGGGATGACCAAAATGCCATATCGGGTTTTTATCTCTTGGACATTTGCTGCGTGTGCAATTTGGACATCTCTATATGTAGGTGTTGGCTATGTGGCTAGAACTAGTTACGAACAACTATCTGGTGACCTTCGATTGGCAACAGTGGTTGGGATTGGAATCCTGGTGGTCTTTCTAGTCTTTATTGCAATTAGCAAGAAGGTGCTGAGCAGAATGCATGAGCAAGACTGATGTGTGGCAGATTTGTAATAGCTAAAGAGCTTTCTGGAATCACTGAACTATTTGAACTGGACGAGGTTCCAGAAAACTACTCTCCTGTTAGTTTCAACATTGCCCCAACCCAGCAGGTTCCAATAATTGTTGAGCGCGAAATTGAATCGCTGCCATCGAGAGAACTGCATCCTGCTCGCTGGGGTTTGATTCCCAGTTGGGCTAAAGAGGTTTCAACCCCTCTGTTCAACGCGAGAATTGAAACGGCTTTAGAGAAACCCAGCTTTCGAGAGGCGACAGAGAAGAAAAGATGCGCAATCCCAGCCTCTGGTTATTTTGAATGGCAGGCCAGTGATGCTGGAAAGAGGCCCTTCTATATTCACCCTGCCGAAGGAATGCTTGCCTTTGCGGGTATTTACTCCTGGTGGCGAGATCCGAGCAAGGCTGCCAGTGATCCTGCTCGCTGGGTGCTCAGCTGTTCGATTTTGACTAAGGATTCGAGCCCAGCGCTAGCTGGAATTCATGATCGCAACCCTGTCTTTCTGTCAGAGGATAATCTGGCCGCCTGGCTGGCCCCTGACTACCAGACCACCCCGGAGCTTCTGACAGCCCTGAGCAAGGAATCTGATTTGGTGGCTCAGGAGCTGAGTTTCCATGAGGTTTCCTCCAAGGTTGGTCAGGTCTCCGTAAACTCCCCAGAGCTCATCCAGCCCCTATAAATCAAGCATTTTGGAAAATGTCTGACCTGGTCATAGACTGACTATTCGAACAAATGTTCGATAGGGGTGCCATCAATGCAGACAGTTATAACTGGGGTTGTCCTCAACCCTGATGGCGCCCCTGTCTCCTTCACCTATCAGAACCGGCACTACCTGGTCTCCTCTCGGCCAGTGCGGTGGTACAGCAGGAAGCTGTGGTGGCAGGAAGCTGAAGCTGCCCCGCGAGGTAGCGGCAGCGCTCTAATGGAAGTTGAGATGTGGCGCTTATGGGCGGTAAGCGAATTTGATCGCATCTTTTTAGAGCTAAAGCACCTGCAGCCAGAAGATTCTTGGGAGATCTACAAGATCGATTCCTGATGAGCTTCGTTCACCTAAACGTTGCCAGTGCATATTCCGCCCACTACGGAGTAAACAGACCAGAGCAGCTGGTGGCTGCCGCCAAAGCTATTGGGTTTGATGCTTTAGCAATCACTGACCGAGATGGCCTATATGGGGCAGTGAAGCACATTGCCGCCTGCATCAATCATGGAATATCTCCGATCGTAGGGGTAAGCATTGCCGTCCGCATAGGCGATAGCGCAAATCGTGTCGTGATCCTCGCTCACGGTCATAACAAAGGTCGTGGCTGGTCGCAGCTGTGTCGAATAATTTCTAAGGCTCAGCAGCATAAGAGCAAGAATCCTCAGATTGAGATATCTGACCTAGCGGCAATCATGAAAGAAGAGCCCAGCTGTTCGATTCTGCTCGGTGGTGAATCGGGAATCGCTAAATCGATATTGAATGATGTCAGGGCTGCCAAAGATGAGCTTGCTGTTTGGAAAACACACTTTCCTAAACCAAACACGCTGGTGATTGAGCTAAGCAATCTGCTAACCGAACCTGGTCAGATCCACTCAGAACAGCACTGCAAGAAAATGCTAGAACTGGCGATTGCTGAAAAAATACCGACGGTTATAACCAATGCGGTTAGATATCTGCAGCCAGATGATGCCATCACTGCTGACGTCCTGGATGCTGCCCGATATCTTGAGCCACTGGGTTTGTTTCAACTTCAACCCAATGCGCAGGCCTGGCTAAAGCCCACTCAAGAAATGTCGCAGCTGGCACTAGAAATTACCGAGCAGACTTCCCTAGCAAAACAAATCATTGCCAGCACTGCTCGCGTGGCAGATCTTTGTCGACTGGACCCCGTTTCCGATTGCAGCTGGGGAAAACCAAAGACACCCGAAAAGGAGGCTCTCGGAATTCAGGACAATCCCTTTGAGGTTTTGTGGCAGAAGTCTCATGCAGCAATTCAATGGCGCTATCCGGGAGCAAAAGCAGCTGAGTTAGCCAAGATTCAACATCAGCTTTCCAAAGAGCTAATCGCCATCAACCAACTTGGATTTGCCACTTACTTCCTAACAGTTGCTGATGTCGCCCAAATGATTCGTGACATGAAGATTCGCATTGCAGCCAGGGGCTCTGGAGCGGGTTCACTGGTTAATTACCTGCTTGGGATCAGTGGTGTTGACCCAATTGCTGAGGGGTTACTTTTCGAAAGATTTCTCTCCACCGAAAGAAGCACGCTGCCTGATATCGACATAGATGTTGAGTCCGCCAGGCGGCATGAAATATATAGGGCAATCTTCCGTCGCTATGGCGGATCCAGAGTCACTCTGCTGTCAATGCAGTCCACTTACCGAGGCCGCGGAGCGGTAAGGGATGGTGGTCTAGCACTGGGATTGGATGATGATGAGATTGATGAAATTGCTAAGAATATTTGGCGATTCTCGGCTCGCAGTATTCGAAGGGCAATGAACGAAAAACCTGAGCTTGCCAGGTTTGCCAGTGATAGCAAGAACAACCGTCATCTAAACCTGCTGGTTGATATAACAGAGCGGCTAGATAGATTGCCCAGACACATCTCTGTTCATCCCTGCGGAGTGATTCTAGGAAACTCCTCCCTGCTTTCACTGACCCCAACCGAGCAAAGTGGCATCGGATTGCCAATGAGTCAATTCGATAAAGACGATATGGATCCCATGGGTTTTCTAAAACTAGATGTGCTGGGGGTAAGAATGCAAAGCGCGATGGCATATGCGGTGAGGGAAGCTAAGCGAGTAGGTAACAGAGAAATCGATTTAGATAGCATCCCTAAGGACGATCCAGATGTCTACAAACTGATTAGAACCACCAGCACTCTCGGAATGTTTCAGATTGAATCCCCTGGCCAAAGAGAGCTAACTGGTAAACATCAGCCGACTCGCTTCAATGATTTGACTTTGCAGATTTCACTTTTTAGACCTGGACCAATGAAGGGCAACATGATCAAGCCCTACCTCGATGGCAGACACGGCCTAATCCAACCTGACTATCTCCATCCAGACCTAAGACCAATTCTGGAAGAAAGCTACGGTGTAGTGGTCTTTCATGAACAGCTGATGAAGATAATGCAGACGATGACTGGCTGCACTCTCGCTAAGGCTGATGAGATGCGCAGAATGCTTGGCAAAGACGCCAAGGCTGCTGCAATTGAAAAATATTTTCGTTCAGCGGCGAAAGCCAGAGGGTATTCCAATCAGCTGATTGAAAAGGTTTGGTCAATTATTGAGGGCTTTGGGAGCTTTGGTTTTTGTAAGGCTCACGGAGCCGCTTTCGCCCTTCCCACCTATCAGACGGCCTGGCTCAAAACCTACTTCCCCACCGAATTTATTGCAGGTCTTCTAACCCATGATCCTGGGATGTATCCAAAGAGGCTGCTCTTAGCCGAGGCAAGAAGAATCGGTGTTGAAATCCTGCCAATTGATGTCAATCACTCAACCAACGAATACCTGGTTGAAAAAACAAAGACTGGGACCGCCGTTCGAATGTCCCTTTCGGAGGTTTCTGGCATCTCAGTGCCCGAAATAGAAAGGATTATCTGCGAGCAGCCATTTATGGATATTGCTGATTTCTATCTAAGAGCCAGACCCTCGAGAAGAACCATTGAAAGACTTGCTCTGATTGGTGCCTTAGATTCTCTGGCAGGGATTTCAAAGCTAGATGCCCAAAGCAATCGATCAGATTTGCTCGTTTACCTCAGGCAGCTAACAGCCAGGCGACCAAAACCAGAAGATCACAACCAGCTGAGCTTTGAACTTGGTTCACTACAAAACCTTCCAACTGGTAATCCTGAGCAAACTCCAGAGGAAAAACTCTCGCATGAGTTGGCCGTGACGGGAATGGACATATCGCAGCATGAAATAGAGAAATTCCAAGCGATGCTCGATGAACTCGGAGTGGTTAGGGCACAGGAGCTAGCTGGCCTAAGAAGCAATACCGAAGTTTTGGTAGCGGGAGTAAGGGTCGCTACCCAGTCGCCCCCGATGCGAAGTGGTAAGCGAGTTGTCTTTATCAGCCTGGACGATGGAACCGGTTGCGCCGATGCCACCTTCTTCGATGAAGCGCAGCGAAGATGCTCGAGTCTGCTTTTTCAAAACAGGCTTCTCTTAATATCAGGAAAGACCCGCCGCACTGGCGTGCGAGGGGTCTCGATCCTGGCCGAGAACGCCTGGGATCTCAGGCAGCTCTGGCTTGATTGGGAGAGTTCTGCTACTCCTGGTTGAAAATTGAAAGCAATCTGATGATCTCAACGTAGAGCCATAGCAGAGAGGCAGTCAGGCCGAATGCTGCTCGCCACTCCATGTTTTCTTCCCAGCCCTGATCAACTCCAACTCGAATAGTTTCAAAATCAAGGTTCAGGGTGAAAGCGGCTAGGCCAACGCCAACCAGCGCAATCAGCCATCCAAATGGAGAGCTGTATGCACTCATGCCAGCAAACAGGGCGAAGCCAAGATTGATCATTGCAAAGGCAAAGTAACCGATGAGGGCGAAGGTCATGAAACGTGTGAAACGAGCATCAACCTTTACCCAACCGAAGCGATAGGCAAGAAACATAGAACCTGCGGTAGCAAAGGTTCCGACCACGGCGGTTTGAACAATGCCTGGGTACATTCCCTCAAGAATTCCGCTTAGTCCACCAATAAAGACGCCTTGCACCAGCGCATAGGCAAGCATCACTCCAGGTCGGACAGTTTTTGAAAACGCTGCCCACATTCCAAGACCCAGACCCACAAACATGGCGGGGAGAGTAAAGGCATAGAGGCCAAAGAACCAGGTGGCTGTCGCGCCAATCAAAACAGCCAGAAACATTCCAATGACTTTGGAAGTAGTTCCCTCCATAGTCATTTTGCCGCCAGTAATGCGGCCAAATTCCTTATCTACCTCAACTGGACTCATCTGCGTAGCAGCCATCCCAGTTCGAACAGCCTGATTGAAAATCGGGTTGTGTGACAATGTTCCTCCGTTAGGTTTTCTGACAAAAGTGTAGGAGAGAATGCTGGAAAAAACCTGCAAACTTCCCTCTCCCAGCCCTAGTAGCCTGCTGCTATGAAGTTTCAGGTCAGAGTCAAGCCAGGATCCAGTCGCAACTTAGTGGAAGAAAGCGAAATAGGGCTGGACGTATGGCTTAAAGCACAGCCAGAGAATGGCAAGGCAAATGTCGCCTTGATTTGTGTCCTAGCGGATCACTTCGGAGTTTCCAAAAACCAGGTCAGAATCATCAGTGGTCAAAGCTCGAGACGAAAGTCTGTGGAAATCGAAGATTTTGGTGGACCTGAGGGGACTTGAACCCCTGACCCCCTGCATGCCATGCAGGTGCGCTACCAACTGCGCCACAGGCCCAAAACTCACATAGTCTACACAGATTTTTATGCCACTGGCACGACCGGGCAATCCCGCCAGAGTCGCTCCAAGGAGTAAAACTCACGCTCTGATTCGTGCATTATGTGCACCACCAAGTCGCCAAAATCAAGCAGTATCCAACGAGCTGCCTCTTTACCTTCCGCAAATCTGAGCTTGAAGCCAGCCTTTCTCATCTGATCCTCAACTTCATCGGCGATGGCCAAAACCTGCCTGTCATTTTTTGCGGAACAGATTAGGAAGACATCCGCTAGAGCGAAGGGTATCGAGACATCTAAGGCGACTAGGTTTTCTGCCAACTTATCACTAGCTGCCTTGGCCGCAATTTTCAGTTGTTGATCTGTAGTTGAACTAATGGTCACTAATTTGCTCCGACCGCACTAAGAATTAGAAGAACTGCAGTGACCGTGGCAGCGGTGAGCAGAATTGAACCAATGCCAATGGCCCAAGGCTTCCACCAACCCTTTTTCAAAACTGCTGACGGTACGACGCCATCATCAGCGCGCTGCTCGATAAGTTCGAGTGCACTGATTGGTTCGACAACTGACATGACTCCAGTCACAGCATCATCCGAAAGAGATATTTGATCAAGCTCAGCACCGTCAAAGGTCGCTGATGAGGGTGAGGTCATAGGATCAGTAACCACGGCAATAGATCCCGTAATTGCAATCTCTGCGGTGTCGATTGGTATTGATATTGCCTCTGGTGCTCGCTCGAGAACGATAGATGCGGTAGTTGGTTCTGCAAGGAGATTTTGACCAGTGAATTCAGTAACTGTGACTTCAAAGTCTGGAACCTGAACTGGAACTGGCACTACCTGCGGCACGGGCGGTAGGTCTGTTACCTCTGAAACAGGCTGCTGACTGACTTTCTGGCCTTGCAGCTGCGAAAGCTTGGATGGGTCATCGAAAATTCCCATCTCTTTCATTTGCCGGCGGGTGAGATTCTTGAGATCAATTGATGGCACTGTTTGAGAAGAACTTTGTGGAGCTTCTACGACTAGCCCGCGTCGCTCAGCTTCTCTTTGTTCACGCCTAGTTGCGTACTGTGTCACCTTGGCCCCTATATAACTGGTGCTTGGCGATGTACTGCACTACGCCGTCTGGAACCAAATACCAAATTGGTTTACCCAGCGCTGCTCGATTACGAATGTCTGTTGATGAGATTGCCAAGGCAGGAACTTCAAGTTGAGTAATCTGAGCTTCCGCCACCTTAGGTAGTTCCAGATTATGACCAGGTCTCGTCACAGCGACAAAGTGAGCCAGTGGCCAAATACGGTCAACTTCTTTCCAAGCCAAGATTTGAGCAATTGCGTCTGCTCCCGAAATAAAGAACAGATCTGAATCTGGATAAAGATTTTTGAGTTCCTGCAAGGTGTCAATTGTGTAGGTGAGGCCATCCCTATCAATGTCGACCCGACTTACTGTAAATCTTGGATTGGCTGCAGTCGCAATTACGGTCATTAGGTAGCGATGCTCGGGACTGCTGATGACTTTTTTGTTTCCAGGAATGCCAGTTGGCACAAAAACAACTTCATCTAGCTGAAATGCGTCAGCAGCCTCGCTGGCTGCCACCAGGTGGCCGTGGTGAATTGGGTCGAAGGTGCCACCCATCACGCCAATTCTTAGACGCCTGGCTGTCATTAGCTTTTAGTGGCCTGCCCGCCCAGCTCGGCGTGGGTTTCGATTAGAGACATCACGATATGACCAAGTGATAAGTGCCAGGGCAATGAATGCACCCATGGCGATAATTCCATACAAAATTGCGGGCATTGGCAGTTCGTTGTGATGAACAATTGCGCCCTCAGCTAGGAAAATAAAGTTCACGATTACTCCTTGGATCCTCTCCAGTCTAGCTTCGGACCTGGCCCGAACCTCTAACCAGCCATTTTGAGCTGGTCAGCTCTTTGAGGCCCATTGGGCCTCGCGCGTGAAGTTTTTGGGTGGAGATGCCCACCTCGGCCCCGAAACCAAACTCTCCCCCATCGGTGAAGCGAGTGGAGGCATTAACCATCACCACCGCGGAATCAACCTCGGCCAGGAATCTCTCGGCATTAGAGACATCATTGGTAAGGATTGATTCCGTGTGGTGAGTTGAATATTTGGCTATGTGTTCCAATGCTTCAGTCAAATCGGCAACAACTTTGACAGATAAATCCAAACTGTAGTACTCGGTTGACCAATCAGCCTCGTTGGCAGGAGTGCAGGCAATGATCTGCTGTGTCTTCTCACAGCCGTGAATTGTCACTCCTTCACTAATTAGCGCCTCAGCAATCTTGGGCAGCATCGAAGAAGCAATCTCTTGATGAATTAACAATGTTTCAAGGGCATTGCATACCGAAGGACGCTGTGTTTTTGAGTTGACAACAATTGGAACAACCATGGCTTCATCGGCAGTTTCGTCAACAAAGATGTGAACAACACCGTCACCAGTTTCAATAACTGGGACTTTGGATTCGGTTACGACAGCTTGAATTAGATTGGCAGATCCTCTTGGTATTAAGACATCTACCAAGCCCCTAGCCTGCATCATCGCATTAGCACCATCGCGACCAAAGGCATCGATGGTTTGCACGGCGTCCTTAGGTAAAGATGCTCGACTCAGTCCGTCCTGAATAATCTCGACCAAAATGGCATTTGTCTTTTCAGCTGCAGACCCACCACGCAGCGCAGCGCTGTTCCCACTCTTAATCGCCAGGGCGGCGATGTCGATAGTCACATTCGGTCTAGCCTCGTAAATGCAGCCAACTACCCCCATGGGGACTCGAACCTGCTGCAATTTCAAACCGTTGGGAAGCGTGAAACCCTGGACGGCATCGCCAATTGGATCAGGTAACTCAATTATTTGTCTAAGTGACTTAGCTAAACCAGCAATGCGGGCTTCACTAAGTGTTAGTCGGTCAATTAGACCCTCCGAAAGAGTTCCCTTGCCTCTTTCGATATCAAGCTTGTTGGCTGCGATGATTTCTGATGATCTTCGCTCAAGACCCTTGGCGATTTCTTCCAGAGCTAGATTTTTGTTGGCGGTAGTGGCGCGAGCCATAGCAGGTGCAGATGCCTTAGCCGCTTGAAGTAGCTCTAGAACACCCATCTTGAAATCCTAGCCTCGAGCGGAATTGGTTTTCTTAAACCAAGTGTGACGGCAATCAGAGGTGTCAATGACCCCAACATTGGCAGCAGAGGTCAACAAGACCTCAACTCCCCCAGCGGTTGCCAACTGAGCCGCAGCAACCTTGGTTAGAGCACCGCCAGTCCCATAGCCCGTGGAAGTCCCAGAAACCTGAACTTCTGCCAATGCCGCAGCAGTCTCAACAATAGAAATTGGTTCGGCACCCGGTTCTGTTGGCGGCTTGGTGTAGAGGGCATCAATGTCGCTCAGCAAAATCAAGAGGTCGGACTTGGCCAACAGAGCAACCCTGGCGGCTAATTGGTCATTGTCACCAAATCTAATCTCAGAGGTGGCAACTGAGTCGTTCTCGTTTATGACAGGCAATACCCCAATTTCAAGAAGTCTTTCTAGCGCCCTTATGGCGTTCTCGCTGGTCACTTCTTCATCGAGGTTGTCCACAGTCAACAAAATTTGTCCCGGCATCATCGAGTGCCTGGTTAGCGATCTTTCGTAACGACTCATCAGCTTGGCCTGACCTATTGAGGCAAGCGCCTGGGAGGTTGCCAGGTCATCGCTCTTCACGGTTAGACCAATTAGTGGGGCCGCTGTTGCGATTGCGCCTGAGCTCACCAGAATTACTTCTTTGCCTGCCTGCTTTAGGCGGACAGCAAGATCCACGATCTCATCGAGGAGGGGCTCGTTAGCGCCAGTGATTGAACTGGATCCGACCTTGATTACGATGCGCCTTGCGGAGTCAATTAGAGATTTGGTGCTCACTCTTCCTCCGACCTTAGGTTCTTCTCGCGAATTGCCTCGCGCTCTGCTCTTCCCTTGGCTCGCTGATCCATCATCTCGTAGTACTCAGCTCTTCTTTCCTTGGTGGTTCGCCTATCTGATCCATCGAGACGAATGTCTGTTCCTCGAGGACTTTCAATGGTTTCAACCACAGAGGAAATAAAGGGGTCCCAATCAAAGACCACGCCATTGGTCTTGCCGATGATTACCGTTGAGCCAGCTTTGGCCCCTGCCTTAGTCAGGGCATCCTCAACTCCAAGTTTGTTCAGCCGCTCTGCCAGGTAGCCGATGGCCTCCGAATTACCAAAATCAGTTTGGGCAACCCATCGCTCAGGCTTATTTCCCGTCACGCGATATACAACCTCTCCCTCAATCTCCTCTTCCCTAACCACAAAGCGAGAATCTTCTTTTTCTTCAAGCAGCGAAAAACGTCTGGCGATTGCAGGCTTTGGTCGATTGACCTTGGCTAAGCCAGCCAGTGCGTAACTCAGCTGAGTCAACCCCTCAGTGGTCGCAGTTGATATCAGAAATACTTGCATCCCAAGCTTTTCAAAATCTCCTCTAACGAATTCAGCAAGTTCTCTTGCCTCTGGAACGTCAATCTTGTTGAGGGCAATCACCTGTGGGCGCTCGAGCAAGGGCAGTTGCCCCTCTGGGACCTCGTACTTAGCGAGCTCCTGCCTAATGATGTTGAAGTCAGTCATCGGGTCTCTACCCGGTTCCATGGTTGCGCAGTCGATTACGTGACACAGCGCACTGCATCTTTCGACGTGACGCAGGAAATCCAGTCCAAGCCCCTTACCCTCGGATGCCCCCTCGATGAGGCCAGGAACATCAGCGATTGTGTATCTCTGGTCACCAGCTGCTACAACCCCGAGATTTGGGTGGAGTGTTGTGAATGGATAGTCGGCAATTTTTGGTCTGGCCGAGCTGAGAGCTGCAACCAATGAAGATTTTCCAGCGCTTGGAAAACCAACTAGTGCGATGTCAGCAACCGTCTTTAGTTCTAAAACAACATCGCCCTGCCAGCCAGGAACACCCAGTAGATGAAAACCTGGTGCGATTCGCTTTCGATTAGCTAGTGCTGCGTTACCAAGGCCCCCAGCTCCCCCTCTTGCAACCATAAGCTCCATGCCGGAGTGTTCCAAATCGGCGATGACATTACCGTCACTATCTTTTACAACGGTTCCGACCGGCACGGGCAGCACCATGTCTTCGCCATTTTCACCGTTTCGGTAATCACCCTGACCATTACCACCTGATTTAGCTGTCCTGTGTGGACGGTGATGATAGTCGAGCAAAGTTGTGACATTGTGATCACTAATCAGAGTTATCGAACCACCGTCACCACCGTTACCGCCATCGGGTCCCGCGAGTGGTTTAAATTTTTCTCGACGAATCGAGGTGCAGCCGTTGCCACCATCGCCTGCACGCAAGTGCAAAGTCACATGATCAACAAAACTGACCATATTGACTCCTCAACTAAAAAGAGGCGGACCCTTGGGGTCCGCCTCGGTTCTTTAAACCTTTACTGGGTGACTACATTCACCACTTGTCGACCCGCTTTGGAACCGAACTCAACAGCACCGGCGGCTAGTGCAAACAGAGTGTCGTCTTTTCCAATGCCGACATTCTTACCCGGGTGAAAGTGAGTTCCACGCTGACGAACCAAAATCTCGCCAGCATTGACAACCTGACCATCGTGACGCTTAACACCGAGACGCTGAGCGTTGGAATCACGACCGTTGCGAGTGGAGCTAACTCCCTTTTTGGATGCCATTTCTACCTGCCTACTTAATCTCGGTAACTTTTACGCGAGTCAGATCCTGACGGTGACCCTGGCGCTTCTTGTATCCGGTCTTGTTTTTGTACTTCTGAATAACAATCTTTGGTCCACGGGTCTGGTCAATAACTTCAGCTACGACCTTAACCTTGGCAAGAGCTTGTGGGTCTGAGGTGACCTTGTCACCATCAACAACTAGAAGGGCAGGTAGTTCAACCTTGCCTGAGCTCTGCTCAATGCGGTTCATGGTGACGATGGTGCCAACCTCGACCTTTTCTTGACGGCCGCCGGCACGAACAACTGCGTAAACCACTTGAAACCTATCTTTCTGGGATTTCCACTTCTCTGGGAAGCGGGCAACAGCGCAAAAGTCTAGCTGGCAAAGGAAAAAGGGTCAACCAAGGCCCAGCCAGCTATTTTTTGCCCTTCACCTTGCGGATGATGCTGCTGGCTCTTCTGGGCTTACGGGCTGGCTTTTCCTCGGGTTCTGGAAGTGCCTCGAGGACCTGATTTAGAAGCTCCTCGGGCTCTTTTGAGGCCTTTTGTCCCGCCTCTTGCGTAGCAGCGGAGGCAATCTTGTTTACCACAGACTTAAGGGCATCGGCGGCCTCACCCGTCACAACCTTCTTGACTTCTGGCTTTTCCTTCTTCTTGCCCTTCTTGACCTGAACTTCTTGAGCCTTGAATCTTGGCTCATCGTGAATCACGAGACCCCTACCCCCGCAGCACTCGCAGGTCTCGGAGTAAGTCTCCAATAGTCCAACCCCGATCTTTTTTCTAGTCATCTGAACTAGACCGAGGGACGTTATTTCACTCACCTGGTTCTTGGTTCGATCTCTGCTCAGGCACTCCAGCAGCCTGCGTCGGACTGCTTCCTGATTGGCAGCCTGAATCATGTCGATGAAGTCGATGACAATAATTCCACCTATGTCTCTGAGTCGAAGCTGCCTGACTAGCTCTTCGGCGGCTTCCAGGTTGTTTTTAGTTACCGTCTCTTCGAGATTTCCACCAGAGCCGATGAACTTTCCAGTGTTGACATCGACAACCGTCATGGCCTCTGTTCTGTCAATCACCAAAGAGCCACCCGATGGCAAATAAACCTTCCGGTCTAGAGCCTTGACTATCTGGTCACCAATGCGGAAGTGATCAAAAATATCTTCACTATCCGAATACTCAACAAGTCTTTCAACTAGATCAGGAGCAACTGTTGCCAGATAATTTCTAATGATCTGCGTTGCATTAGACCCACTGACTACAAGCTGTTGAAAGTCCTCATTGAAAACATCTCGAATGATTTTCACCAACAGCTCGGGCTCAGAGTGAAGCTGCATTGGAGCCTTGCTGCTCTCAGCCTGCCTAGTTATCTCCTCCCACTGCATCTGCAGGCGCTCGATGTCTAGTCTTAGCTGCTCTTCGGTAGCGCCCTCAGCTGCTGTCCGAACAATGACACCTGCATCATCGGGAAGTGTCTCTTTTAGTATCTGCTTCAGCCGAGCCCTCTCACCCTCTGGGAGTTTGCGAGAAATGCCTGACATGTTTCCAGCGGGAACATAGACCAGGAATCTGCCCGGAAGAGATATCTGAGATGTAAGACGAGCACCTTTTTGACCGACTGGATCTTTCGTTACCTGAACTAAAACTTGATCACCCGTTTTGAGAGCTAGCTCGATTCTTCTCGGCTGATTTCCTGTCTCGGCAGCCTCCCAATCAACCTCGCCTGAATAAAGAACTGCATTTCTTCCGCGACCAATGTCAACGAACGCTGCCTCCATCGAGGGCAAAACATTTTGGACTTTGCCTAGATAAACATTTCCAATAATCGAAACGCTTTGCGACTGGGTCACATAGTGTTCGACTAAAAGACCATCTTCGAGAACCCCAATCTGGAATCTGCCATCGTCCTCGCGGACAATCATCTTGCGATCAACAGATTCTCTCCTGGCCAAGAACTCGCTTTGGGTAACAGTGGAGCGACGGCGACCGGGGTCTCTAGATTCTCTTCGTCTTTGGCGCTTGGCCTCAACCCTTGTGGAAGAATCTTCTTCTTTCTTCGCAGCCGTTTTTGCCTTTGGTTTCTCTTTGGGAGCTTCCTTTTTGGCTCTCTCTCGCCCTTTTCTCTCTGGCTTGGCTTCAGCCTTTTTTGAGGGACGCTCAACTTTTGGGGTTGGAAGCGATGGAGCTTGGAATATCAGCTGTGTAGCCGCCGGTTTGGCTGGCTCTTCTTTTTTCTTTGCCACTAGTGCCTAAATGGGCCTAGGTCCACACCCCGGTAGCCCTCTCAAGTGATTCCAGCCGCAGCCAGAACCTAAAACTTATGCGTCAATAACCCGTTGTCAGAGACGAAACCTTCGATGCGAGTGTGATCGCACCTAGCTAGAAGTATGCCACGGACCTAGGGAAAATGGGATAATTCCCAGGTGTTCCCTATCTTTTTGATCATTTTTGGCGCCACTGGCTGGATTGCAAGCTTTGGACTGACGCTGGAGAGGATCAGGGTTGCCTCGGACCCAGCGGCTGTAACTGCCTGTGATATCTCCCCATTCATTAGCTGCAAGTCAGTAATGCTTTCCGAGCAGGCAGCCCTATTTGGTTTTCCTAACCCCCTGATTGGATTGGCCGCATTTTTTGCACCCGTAGTAATCGGGTTTGCCATGCTGGCGGGGGCGAAATTTGCAAGCTGGTTTTGGCAGCTTTTCCTACTTGGTCATGTCTTGGCCATGGCTTTTGTTTTCTGGCTCTTTAGCCAGAGTGTCTATGTGATTGGGTCACTCTGCATTTACTGCATGGTTGCCTGGACTGCGACTATTCCTCTGTTCTGGTCAATCTTGGGATACGCAGGAAAAGAAGGACACCTGGGGACAAGATTTACAAAACCAGGCTCAGTAATTTTTGATTGGGCTTGGGTTCTAACGGTAATGACATACCTGACGATGTTTGTTCTGATTCTGA
>VFQT010003241.1_pt1 | contig 15139 bp, 7 predicted proteins | sample 3512381 | NCBI WGS metagenome assembly VFQT01 (sample SAMN10412376, study PRJNA504923) | tailings metagenome | isolation source: Relicate 2 Philex TSF3 active mining site | place: Philippines: Tuba, Benguet | collected 2017-08-29 | reverse complement strand
ATCTCCTCGACCGACACCCCCCACCGCGCCGCCGCCGCCCGGTCGACCTCGAAGTCGAGGTAGAATCCCCCGCTCTCCCGCTCCGCGAAGGCCCGCCGCGTCCCACGCACAGAACTCAGCGCCTGCTCGATCTCCACCGCAGCCTGTTCAATCGCGTCGCGCGTCGGACCAAAAATCCTCACCCCGAGATTCGACCGAATTCCGGTCGACAACATCTCCGTTCTTGTCTGAACCGGCATCCAGAATAGGTTCGGCATCCCCGGAAAAGTCAGCGCCGCATCGAGCTCGGCGCGGAGCTTCGGCATCGTCATGCCTTCACGCCACTCGTCTCGCGGCTTGAGCCGAATGACCGTCTCGAACATCGACAGCGGCGCCGGGTCGGTCGCGGTCTCAGCGCGCCCCGCCTTGCCATAGACCGCCTCCACCTCGGGAAACCCCTTGATGATGTCGTCCATCGTCTGCAGCGTGCGAATCGCCACCGTCTCGGAAAGCCCGGGTGGCGCGGTCGGCATATACAAGAGGTCCGTCTCCTCGAGGGGGGGCATGAACTCCCCCTCGAGCCGCATCAGCGCTGGGATCGTCGCCACCATCATCGCGCCCGCGACCCCGACGACGAGCCATCGATGCCGGATGCAAAACCTCACAACGGGCGTATATCCGGCAATCAACATCCGATTGAGCAGATTGCGATCCTCGGCGAGAATTTTCCCGCGAACGACGAGCGCCACGAGCGCGGGTGTCAAAGTCACCGCAAGCATCGCCGCGAACGCCATCGACCAGGTCTTTGTCCACGCGAGCGGCCCAAAGAGTCGCCCCTCGGTCTCCTGCAACGTCAGAACCGGAATAAACGCCACTGTGAGAACAAGCAGGGACCCGAAAATCGAAGGTCCGACCTCTTTCATCGCGTCGATGACGACCGCCCGCCGCTCGCCCTGACGGCCTCCGTGCTCCCACTGTTCGAGGCGTTTATGGACATTTTCGACGATGACGATCGAGCCATCGACCATGTCGCCGATCGCGACGATGATGCCCGCGAGCGACATGATATTGGCCCCGAGCCCCTGAACCATCATCGGAATGAAGGCCGTCAGCACCGCGAGTGGCAGAGTGATGATGGGCACGAGGGCGCTGCGCACATGCAAAAGGAAAAGCAAGATGACGAGCGAGACGACGATCATCTCCTCGACGAGCGCCTCTTTCAGCGTCGAGACCGCCTGGGTGATGAACTCCGAGCGGTCATACACGACCTCGACCCGAACACCGTCGGGGAGCGCATCCGTCAACGCCGCGAGCCGCTCCTTGATGCGTTTGATGACCTCGAGCGTGTTCTCGCCGTGCCGCACCACGACGACTCCTCCGACGGCCTCCCCCTCGCCATTGAGCTCGCCGATACCCCTTCGTGCGGTCGGGACCTCCATGACCTCGCCGAGATGAGAGAGCATCACAGGCACCCCATGTTCACCGACCATGACCGGGACCGCGCCGAGGTCCTCCCTTGTGCGCAAAAATCCACGCCCGCGGACCATCTGCTCGTGTTCGGCAACCTCGAGCGTCTCGCCACCCGTGTCGGCGTTCGACGCCTTTACAGCGTCGACGACCTGCGAGAGTGACAGGCCACGCCCGACAAGTTTTTGCGGGTCTACTGCAATTTGATACTGCCGCTGATATCCGCCGATGGTGGCGACCTCGGCCACCCCTCGCACGCTCTCGAGTCCGAGCCTCAAGGTGGTATCCTGGAGCGTCCTCAAATCTGCGAGCGAATGCCTCCCCGTCCTGTCGACGACCGCATATTGAAAGGCCCACCCGACCGCGGTCGCGTCTGGCCCGAGGACGGGCTCTGCCCCCTCTGGCAGGCGGGTCCGTGCCTCGCTCACGAGCTCGAGGACGCGGGTCCGGGCCCAATAAAGGTCGGTGCCGTCCTCGAATATGACATAGACGAAACTGACCCCGAAAAACGACTGACCGCGGACCGCCTTCACCTTCGGAGCCGCAATCAGCGACGTCGAGAGTGGGTAGGTAATCTGGGACTCGACGAGGTCCGGGCTCCTTCCGCGCCACTCGGTCGTCAGAATGACCTGCGTCTCGGAGATGTCGGGGAGGGCATCGAGCGGGATCTCCTCCATCGCGCGGTAGCCCCCGAACCCAAGCAGGACCGCACAGAGAATCATCGCCCAGGGATGGCGCGCCGAAAACCCGATGAGGCGCTCGACCATCAGAAGGTCCCGAGCGCCGAGCGCAGGCGGCTCTCCGCCCCGATGAGGAAATTGCCCGACGTGACGACCCTCACGCCCTCTTCCAAACCGCGCTCGACCTCATAGCCGTCCTCACCCCGAAGGCCGAGCCCGACCTCGACGGGCCTCATCATGCCGCCGCCCTCGTCGACAAAGACGACCTTTCGCGGGCCTGCAAAAATGACGGCCGACTCCGGCACCACGAGTCTCGCAGGAAGCGTCACTTCGACCGTGGCGTCGGCGTACATCCCGGGACGAATCTGGCCATCCTCGTGGTCGCCCGAATTGGGCGGATTTGGCAGCGATATTCGCAAGCGCATCGTCCGCGTCTCCTCGTCGAGGGTCGGCTCGATGAAGGTGACCGTGCCCTTTCTCGGGCCGCCCCGCAAATAGGGAAACTCCACCTCCGCCTCGAGCCCGAGGTGGACGAGGCTTGAATCCTGCTCGTAGACGTGGGCTTCCACCCACATTGGGTCGAGCGTGCCAATCCTCAATATCGGTTGATTCATCATGACCGGCGAGCCTCGCTTGACCATTTTTTCCGCGATGACCCCGTCGAAGGGCGCGCGGATGACGAGGGCTGGTTCAGGTTTGCCAGACCGCAGGATCTGTCGCAGATCCTCGTCGCTCACACCGAGGGCACGGAGTTTGTCCCGAGCCGCCGTCTGCAGCTGCCCCGAGCTCTCCGCAAGCGGCGTCCCCTCCGCAAGTCGCCGCCCCTTCGCCGCCGCGAGGAGCTCGAGCTCGGCCGCGCGAATTTCCGGCACATTCAGACTGAGTAGCGGGGCCCCCTTCTCGACCGATTTGCCGGTAAAATCGGCAAACAATTCCTCAACCCATCCATCGGCCCGCGCAGTGACATCGACGAGCTTCGTCTCGTCCCAGGTGGCGATCCCGGTCATCCTGATTTTGACACGAAATGGCATTTTTTCGATATTCGCCGTCGTCACCCCGATGAGCTGGCGACGCCTCGCGTCGATGCGGACCGACCCCGAGCTGACCTCTTCGTGGGTCACGGGGACGAGGTCCATGCCGCAGATCGGACAAGGGGTTTGGCTCGGGGCACGAATCGAGGGGTGCATCGGGCAGGTGAAGTAGGCGACACCATCTTGTCTGCCATCGACGATGAGCCCGGTGCGTCCCGCCTCGAGCCCGAAGCCGGCTTCCCCACGTCCCAAAGGGCCATCGATGACGACCTTGACGGAGACCTTCCCCGATTCTGGCACATCTACGTCGACGCGAAATTGACCGTCAGTCCCACGCTCGACCTCGAGCGCGATATCGCCAGCAAATACAGAAAGTGCGACATTTCCGAGCAAGATCCCCTTGTCGTCACCGACCCCGATGAAGATGGCGTTCTCACCGTCCAGGACCTCTGCGGGGCGCACCGCGAGACCGACCCGGTAGGGCCCCGCATCGACGGTGACTGTTCGTGAGGGCTCACCAACGAGGACTGGACGGCCTTCAAACCAGTTCCGAATCGGTCTTTGAAAGACTAGAGATAGGATGACCCCGACGAGAATCGTCAAAAAAGCTGGCATATAGGGCGCAATTTTATCTCTCATTCGACCCTCCCGCCCTCGTTCAGCCCACCGCGGACGAGTCGACCAAGCGCGAACTCGAGCCCGATCGCCGCCATATGAGCCTCGCGCTCGAGTTCCAGCCCTTCGATATCGGCCTCGAGAAGCGCCTTCTGCGCGGTGATGACGTCCTCGAATTCGCCCCGACCCGACGCAAACGAGGCACGGACGAGCTCGAGCCGTCGGACAAGCGTCGGCCTCAGCGATTCGCGGGTGATCTTGAGACCATCGAGCGCCGCCTCGAGCATCGAACGTCGCAGCGCGACCTCGGACTCGATCTCATCGGCCTTCGCGAGCTTCGAAAAACGGCTCGCCTCGGTCATCGCCCGCGCCTCGTCCTGCATCGCCTGACGCCTCGACGACGACCACGGAAACTCGACCATCACCATCAACATCGGCCACATCATCGGGTCCTCGGCCATCGTCGAGACCTCGACGCCCACCGACACCATCGGCTTGCCCATCGAAGCGGCCACCTTCTCGTCCTCTTCGCGTGCGGCTATCCGCGCGCTCGCCGCCATGAGCTCGGGCCTTTTCGCATGTGCTTCCGAAATCAACACCGACAGATCCGGCGGCCTCGGCGGCAGCGCTCCGAGCTCGGCCTCCCAGGTCTTGTCCCGCAGCGACTCGTGCATCAAGACAGCAAGCATCGCCCTCGCCCGGGTCGCCATCGCATCGAGTCGTATCAGTTCCCGGTCGGCCATCACGACCTCCGACTCTGCCATGACCGCGTCCTCGGGTTTGCCCTGCCCCGCTGAGACTCGCGCGAGGACCGCACGTCTCCACGTCTCCATGAGCTGGTGATGCTCGCTGAAAATCGCCCTCATTCGACCCGAGACCGCAAGCTCGACGAGGGCCTCGTGCGCCGACGCGACGAGCATCTGCGCCATCGCCTCGCGGTCTTGAACCATCGCCTCCACCTCGGCGAGGACCGACGCACCCCGAGCCTCGAGCCTCCCCGTCCAGGAGAATGGCTGCCTAAGAGAAAGTCTCTGTCCCCTCCCCGTCGGCAGACTCAACGGCCCGATTCCCACCTCGACACTCGGATTCGGACTCGCCGTCACCACCGGGAACTGCGCGAGCATCGCCCTTGCAGTCGCCTGCATCTCGCCAAGCCGCGGGTGCCGCAAGAGCACCGCCCGCGTGACCACCTTTGGATCGAGGCTCGGAGGCAGCGCAAGCACCGCTGTCGTTCCAATTCGTTCCGATTCGTGACGCAGCTGACCGTTTGCCACCTCGTAGCGCTGCTCGAGTCGAGCTCCGAGGCAGCCCGTGAGACTCCAAACCCCTGCAATGAGCGAGACGACACGATAACGCCGAGATGCTGCACGCGCGCGAACCACACGGAGAGGGTACGCTGATTCATGACAATTGCAAGCTCGGTGTCGTAGGACGACGTAGGAAGCCAAAAGACGTTCGTGCAACTTTGTTGACGAGACGATTGACGCAGGGTTTTTCCGTGGCATAAGTGGCGGTATGGCAATTCGAAATCACTTCTTCCCATTCGTCGTTGCGGGGCTCGCTAGCGTAGGCTGCTCCGACGACAAAACTGAGAACCCCACAGACACGTTGGGCGCGGACACGTCCTCCGACTCCGACATGGGCGACAAGGACTCCTCCGAGGAGGACACCGACGTCACCAAATCGGATCCGGGCTCGCTGCTCGCGCTCTCGATGGACAGCACCGTGGGTGTCCTCGTGAGCGAACTCCCTGAGTCGGCGCGTGCGCGCGCAATCGCGCAGCTCGAACAGAAGCCAGACTCCTTTTGGGAGGAGCGCGCGCGACGTCAGATCGACATTACGAGCTACCGCCTTCTTTTCCGCAACCTCTATTTCGAGCCCGCCGACGGCAAGGGAATCCTGCCGCTTCCCCCCGTCGAGCAGTGGAAGGTCACGTTCAAGGGCGAGCCTGAACTGCGGGAAATCGATGGCCATGCCGTCTATGCGGTGGACTACACCTTCACGGGCACGCTGCTCGGCCCCGCCGACCAGGCGACGAAGGCCGACGCGAGGCTCACCGCACCTGGGACCTCGGTCGAAGAGAACTTCGTCCTGCCCGTCGACCCCGAGCACATCTTCGAGCGCACCGACTTCGCCTGCATGAACGAGGCGGACTTCCCGCCGAACAGCGTCGACACCGAGAACGCGCGCCTTTTCTACGATGACACCTGTGAAGGTGGAGTCCTGGTCGACAATGGCGGCTGCCATCTGAGCTACCCCATTCCCGACGATTCCTGCGCGGATGCCGTGCGCAAGCACATCGGCGCGGTCGAGACCAAGGTCCGTTTCGAACGCCTCCCGTGGGACCCGACCCTCGCGGACGCCGTCCGGGTTGGCACCCAAAAGCCCGGTATCGCCGAGCTCCGCGCGATGCCTGAGGGCGTCGCGGACAACCGTATCGTCTACCGGTACTTCGCGTCGGACTCCTGCGCCATCAGCGAGGGTTGTGTCGGAGGCGCGGGCTGGCGTCGACTTCTCCAGTTCACTGCCACGGTCCAGAACCTCGGCGCCGTAGACAATGCGCTCGGCGACGTGAGCCCGGGCAGCGGCCCAGTCAACAACCGACTCGTGAGCCTGAGTGCGTGCCACAATCACATGCACTTCAACCATTACGGCAAGTTCACCTTCGGTGACGGCAGCACTCAGCTCGGCTCGAAGCGGGCCTTCTGCCTCGAGAGCACCTGGCGCTATTTCAACAACGAGGACACTCCTTTCACCCACCCCTACACCTGCCAGTACCAGGGCACGGCCGCCGGATGGGGCGATGATTATATCGCCGGCCTCGACTGCCAGTGGGTCGACGTCACGCCAATCGACACGACAACGGCCGCACACACCTCGTCGCTTGCCTTTCATGTCAACCCGGACAAGTTCCTCTGCGAAGGCACTGCTCGCCTGAACGATGCGGGAGAGATGCTCTACGAAGAGACTGACTTCACCAACGAGGCTGGCGAGTTCGAGAGCCGGATATCCTGCGACGAAGTCGATGGCGCTCAGGACAACAACGTCGCCACGGCCTCCGTCACCCTCCCTGTGGGAACGGGCGGTCTCCTGACCACAAATTGTGTGCGTCCCCAGCTCGGGCCCAAGCGCAACTGCGGTTTCGAGGCCCCTTCGACGACCGTCTCGTGCACCCCCGGAGCGTCGGCGACCTTCTCGTGCACCGGCGGCAGCGCGACCGAACCAGCCGTGGTCCGCGTGTGCGAGGGCAGCGGCAAGCTCGGCGCAATCCCCTGCCTCTACCGCGAGGCCCTCGCCTCCGACACCCTCGTCGGCGCCGCTGTCGACGTGACCTTCACCTGCCCCGAGGCCCGCGATGCCGCGGCAGGCGAGGCTGGTGGTCTGGTCGCCGTCTTCGTCGCTCCCGCGCTCGAGGGTGACGAGACTGACGTGACCTGCACCCTCAAATGAGAATCGGATCTTGAATCGAGCGCGCTGGATATTTGCTTTCCTCGCGCTCGTCCTCATGGGCTCACCAGCATCGCTGGTGAGAGCCCACGGGCCGTCACTCTCCATCTTCGATGTCCTCGACTGGGAGAATGACTCGCCGAAATTCGTGAGGCTCCTGCGCGGAGCAGCAACCTTCGACGCAGGCACGCTTCGCTACGTCTGCCCTGCGCGCTGGGGTGGAGAGCCTCTCACCCCGCTGATGCTCGGGACTTCGGACAGGGCCCTTGTGGTCGGGGCCTCGGGCCTCTTCTGGTTCGGACCCGATAACGCTCCAACGACGCTCCCCCTCCCCGAATTCTTCGACGCCGGCCGTGTCCGCGGACTGTTCGCCGATGAATCCAACGTCGGTATATTGACCGCTGACGGTGACATTTTCGGGGTCACTGCAGAGGTCATGACGAAAGTCCTGACGCTCTCTCCACCGCCTGATTCTGTTGGCAAGATCGACAACGGGTGGCTCGTGGCAAATGAAGACGAGGGCCGACTGACAATATATTCGACATCAATTTCCGGGCAATTTTCTGACATTCTCGATATCCCATATCGGGCTATCCCCGAGCTCGTCATCGATTCTCAAAACGATCAGACGACCGTCTGGATCCTTGGCACGACTGGCGACGGCCATCGCCTCGACCGCCTCGATGGCACATCACTCGTTCCCATTGCGCGCACCGCAGACCCGATCTCCGGCCCCGTCACGACATCTGCTGGGACCTTCGTCGTCATCGGCGGGCAACTCCAACGCATCGTCGAGGACGCGCTCGTCGCCACAGTCGAGACCCCTCGCCTTTTCTGCCTGCGTCGGACCCCTCGTGGCGAGCTCCTCGCCTGTGTGGGCTCAGACCTCGTCTCACTCGACCCAGAAGAGGGCCTCGGCGCTCCGCTGCTCGAGATTCACTCGATACAACCGCCTTCCCTCGAAGGGCTCGACCCGACCGAGACGCTCCTCTGTCGACAGGATTGGGCCGATGCCGCACGCGACGCAGGGCTGCCAGAATCCCTCATCTCACCCCCAGAATGGAATTCACCGAGCCCCTCACCACCTGTCGCTGAGCCTCCCGAGAATCGTCCTGCGAATGAAGGCTGCACGAATACGAACCCAACATCCTGGGTGATGTTGCTATTTTTCGCCATTTTCATCTCAAATCTAAGCTCAGCAAGAGCTTGACTCTTGCGGCAGGACCCTCCAATTTCCAAGGCGAGATGCGAACCCTCTCGGGCACGATGAAAGATAATATCCCGAACACCGAATGGGTCTCTCCGACCATGCGCTACGTCCCACTCGAGCGACTCCGGGAAAAGCAGTCGACCGCCACCTGGCGCGTCCAGCGAGAGGACGGACGAGAGTGCACCCTCGAATGCCTCCGCTTCGCCGACCTTGCCGAATGGAGCGACCTCGAGAGGTTCGAGCGCGAATCCGAGATCCTAAAGTCGATCTCCCACCCGGCCGTGCCCCGCTGGCTCGAGACCTTCAGGCACGGCGACGACCTCTGCATCGTCAGCGAAGCGCTCGAGGGTCAGACAGTCCGCTCACTCATCGCCTCGGGGCGCACCCTCTCCGCGCGCGAAATCGAAGACCTCCTCATCCAGGGGCTCGAGATTCTCGCCCATCTGCACGGCCAAACCCCCTCGATCATGCACCGCGACGTGAGCCCCGACCACGTCCGGGTCGACACCTCGAGCCCTCACCTCCGCCTCATTCTGACCGGCTTCGGCTCCGCGCGCACAAGCCCCGGGTCAGGGCTCTCGGCCGTCGGCACCTTTGGCTCGATGGCCCCCGAGCAGGCCATCGGCACATCAGTCCCGGCCTCCGACCTCTACAGCCTCGGCGTCACCCTCCTCTCACTCGCCTCCCACGCACTCCCCGAAGACCTCGCGAATTCCGAAGGCAGCCTCCGGACGGACGCACTCTCACCCCTGCCCGAGCGCGTCCGAGCCGTCCTGACGGCCATGATGGAACGCCGCCTCGATGACCGCCTGAAGACGGCGAAGCTCGGGCTCGACGTCCTGCGCGGCCGCGCGAAGGTCGCTTCCGTCTCGGACTCACCCTCCACTTCGGGACGCGGCAAGCTCAAATCCTACGCCCTGAAACTCGGCCTCCCGCTCGCAGCGCTCACCGCCTGGTTTCTCCACTCGAGAAGCCTTCCCGAGGGCGCACGCGCCGCCTTCCGTGGTCACGGGCACCGCATCGCGAAGATCGTGGTCAACGACCAAGACGTCCTCGCGTCTCTCGACAGTCGCGACGAGGTCCACGTCTACACTGAAAGCGACACGCTCGCCTCCTTCAACGGCGACCGCGCCCTGCGCGTCGACGACCTCGCCCTCGACCCGACGGGCCACCACCTCCTCCTTTGCGGCAAGACGGGCGTCGTACGCCTCGACGTCGCCACTCATCAGCGGATGGTCCCCTTCGAAGGCCCCTGCCTCGCCGTGACCTGGGCTGAACACCCCCTCGCGCTCCTGGAAGACGGTGTCCGCAAGCTGCGCCTCCTGAGCGCCGACTCGGGCGAGAGCGTCCGCACCTTCGAGCTCGACCCGAGGTGCAAGACCGGCGACATGAAATCGCACGCGCTCGCGGGCGCGACGGCCGTCGCTGTTTGCCTGGCGACGCACTTCTCGAAGGATATAGGCATCGTCCACATCAGCACTCCCAGCGGCCTACGACGCCTCGACTTCGAAGGTCCAATCTTCGAGGTCGCTCTCTCCGCGGACGGGCGCTGGCTCGGCGTGTCCCAGTATGCACAAGTCCACCTCGTCGAGGTCGCGACGGGCGACATCAAGAAGACCTTCCCCGGCATGAACGGCATCGCCCTCTCGCGCGACGGCACGCGCCTCGCGCTGCGCAAAGAGGGCGAGCGCAAGGGCTCCGCAGCCTCGGTCAGCCTGCTCACTCCAGAGGACCGTGAACTGCATTCACCAATCGACGGAATCACCGCCAACTTCGAGGGCATGGCCTGGCTTCGTGACGCCAAGACCTTCGCGACTGGAGGCAAGGACGAACGCGTCACATTCTGGGAGGTCCCATGAATCGCGAGGTCAAGGGACCTTCGGGCGAAACCTATCGCCTCGTGCGCACCCTCGGCTCGGGGGCCACCGCAAAGACCTGGCTCGGGAACACGATGGACAACCGCCTCGTCGTCCTGAAAGAGCTGACCCTCGATACCGTCGAGGGCTGGGACAAAATCGCCGCCTTCGAACGCGAGGCCGCCGTCCTGACTGGACTCGACCACCCAGCGATTCCTCGGCTCATCGAGATCATCCCGACAGACGACGGGCTCGGCCGCATCCTCGTCCTCACCTGGCTCGAGGGTGAGACCCTGCGCGAGCGCATGGACAAAGGCCCCCTTACAGGCGCTGAAATCAAGACGCTCCTCGCCTCGGGCCTCGAGCTTCTCGCGTGGCTCCACGCCCGCGTGCCTCCCATCATCCATCGCGACGTCACCCCTCGGAACGCCATCGTCCTCCCCAACGACCGGGGGCTCGGCCTCATCGACTTCGGCGCCGTCAAGACCGCCCTGAACCCTCCCGATGGGTCCGACACGGTCGGCACCTTCGGCTATCTCGCCCCCGAGCAGCTCCTCCAACAAGCGAGCCCCAGGAGCGACCTCTATGGCCTCGCGATGACCCTCATCGCCGCGGCCCTGGGTAACGACATCCTCGAATTCGGCAACCTCGGACGAGGACTCAGACTCCGCTTCCGACTCCGTCATCTGGACGGCAAGACCCGCCACACGCTTCTCGCGATGGCCGCCCTCGACCCCAATGACCGCCCCGCGAGCGCCACCGAGGCCCTCGCCCTCCTTCGCAACGGACCACCTCGTCGTCGTCGCCCGCTCCGCGCCCTCGCTCTCGTCTCGACCCTCGTCCTCACCGCCGGCTGGTCATCGACGCTCATCCCATCGACGGGTCAGGAGCACCGCCTCGGCGGCTGGTTCACAGGACACGGCCGATTTCTTCCTGCGGTGACCTCGACCCTCTTTGGAAAACCGAATCTCCTCTCTTCACCGAGCACTGTCGAGAGGCTCGCCTTCTCTCGCGATGGCCAACGCGTCGCCTCCGCGACCTCTGATGGCGAGGTCATCCTGTGGAGCGTGACAGACGGCGCCTCTCTCTTCGAGACGAGAGACCCCCGCTTCACCATGCCGACCTGGGTCGGCATCGCCGAAGGCTCGAACGAGGTCCTTCTCGCCTCGAGCGGCAGCCTCTTTGCCGTCTCCGCCGATTCCACCCGCCTCGTCCACACCTTCAACGGGCAAGTCCTCGGCGGCACGACCTTCACGCCACCACACCCGAGGCTCGTCGTCGAGGACACGCGCACGGCCGCACTCCTGGTCTTCGACCTCGAGCCACACGGCCCCCGCGAGGTCGCCTCCTATCCACTCGAGGGGGACCTCGACTCGACCTCCCTCTCGCGGGACGGGAAGACCCTCGCCTGGCTCTATGAGTCTGGTCGCGGGAACCGGGTGGAGATCGGCTCCGAACCGGCCACCCTACCCTCTTGTGAATCCACCGCGTCCTCCATCTTCGCTGCCCCCTCCGTGACACTGCAGGCAGGCGTGAACAAGGTCTGCCTCGATGGCCCCTCACCGAGCACCCTCGAGGTGATGCCGATGTTGCCCAAAACGCTCGAGGTAAGCCCCGACGGGTCTGTCATCGCGTTTTCTCCAGGTCACGAAACCGACTCGGTCGAGTTCTACCGGAACAACGCAGCACCTATCGGTATCGTCACCCACCGCGGTCGCATCCTCGCAACGACTTTCAGCCCTGATGGCTCTCTCTTCGCGACCGCCGGTGAGGACCAGCTCGTCAAGGTCTGGAGGGTCTCGGAAGTCGCACCGAAATAGGCTGAGGCAGGCTGTTTCTCTGGACCTGGCAAGTGACCAGGCGCTCTTGATGAAAGGCGTTGCGCTTCGCCGAGAGACGAAGAACGGATCCTTGAGAGAGGCCCGACCCGCCCGTCCAACCCCATCCAAGCCAGCGATGACTTGAATCTGGGGCTTGGTTATTGCACCTTCGGGCACCTGTCGACACCGACACCACGAACGAGGCCCGACGGATGACCCATAGCCGCAGACAATTCCTGATCCGCACAGGCGCCCTCGGCCTCACCCTGCCCCTTGGCCGAGCATTCATCGGCTGTGAGCCGAAAGACCCGAAGCCCGCCGACACCTCTTCGGAGACGACCGACGCCTCGGATGCGAACGCCTCGGACACGAACGCTTCGGACACGCCCGACACACCCCTCCCCGAATACAACTACGACGGCCCGCTCGGACCCGAGGGCATGTTCACCCATGGCGTCGCGTCAGGAGACCCGCTCCATGACCGCGTCATCCTCTGGACCCGTGTCACCACCGAGGACGACACGGTCCCCGTCTTCTGGGAAATCGCCCTCGATGTGAACTTTGCAGACCGCGTCGGCGCGGGCTGGACCGAGGCCCTCAAGGCCTCTGACCACTGCGTCAAAGTCGACGCGACCGGTCTCGAAAATGGCACGACCTACTACTATCGCTTCTTCGCGCTCGGCCGCACCTCTCCAATCGGGCGCACGAAGACCGCCGCCGCTGGCCCCATCGACCGCATGCGCATGGCGGTCTGCTCCTGCTCGAATCTAGCCGTCTCGACCTTTCACGCCTATCGCGAAATCGCCGAAATGCCCGACCTCGAGCTCGTCGTCCACCTCGGCGACTACATCTACGAATACGGCTATCCGGATATCGCGCGCCCGACCGAGCCTCCACACGAGCTCATCACGCTCGCCGATTATCGCACGCGATATGCCCAATATCGCCGCGAGCCCGAGCTTCAAAATGCCCACCGACAGCACCCCTGGGTCGTCGTCTGGGATGACCACGAATTTGTCAATAACGCGGCAAAAAATGGCGGCACCGGGCATCTTGCCGATGACGGCCCCTGGGAGGACCGACGCGCGGCCGCGACCCAGGCCTGGCACGAGTGGATGCCTGTCCGCGAAACCCCCGACCGCCACATCTATCGCGCCTTCGAATTCGGCGACCTCGTCCACCTCCTGATGCTCGACACCCGTATCATCGGCCGCGACCCGCAGGTCTCGACCGGCACCGACGAGTCGATGGCCGAAGACCGCCAGGTCCTCGGAAGCACCCAGGAGCGCTGGCTCTTCGACGAGCTCGCGGGAACGTCTGCGCGCTGGACCCTGCTCGGTCAGCAGGTCATGTTGTCTCAGCTGCAAATCGGAGGCGTCGGCATCAACCCCGACCAGTGGGATGGCTACCCCGCCGCGCGCGCACGCCTCTTCGAAGCGGTCAAATCTTCGCAGAATCTGCAAAATCTCGTCGTCCTGACCGGCGACATTCATAGTTCCTGGGCGAATGACCTCACCGACGACCTCTCGACCTACGACCCCGAGACGGGCGCTGGCGCCCTCGGCGTGGAGATCGTCGTCCCAGGCGTGACCTCTCCCGGCTTCGCGAGTGAGGGCGGTGATATCCTCGAAGCCTTCCGCGACGAGCTCCCCCACATCCAATGGGCAGACCTCGTCCGCCGCGGCTACGCCGTCCTCGACATCGACAGGGATAGGCTCCAAGCCGCATGGAATCTCTTCGAGAGCATCGACGGCCCCCTTCAGGCGAGCACACCCGCCGCCGCCTGGTCCACAAAGAGCGGCGCGCCCCACTTCGTCGAAGACGCCGCCAAGCCCCCTCCTCGAGGACCGCCTCTCGCCCCATGACGGCTACTCCTCTCGACACCCAAGACTCTTGATTTTCAATCTACTTGCTTTTCTAACATTTACCCCGGAGGCCCCCATGAGACTCACCCTGCTTCGATGGCTCGCTCCCCTCTGCCTCATCTCGGCCTCCTGCGAATCGGACGACAAGCCCTCGACCGACGTCGAAGACACCCAGACGGGCGACTCGACGGAGGACACCGCCGACAGCGCCTCCGATGTCCCCGATGACACCCAGGATACCGACGATGTGACCACGCCCGATGCGGACACCAGCGCGGAGGTCGACACGACCGATACGGCCGAAGCCGATACGACCGACGTCGATACAGCCGACACCACTGACACCGACGACACGACCGACAGCGACACCACCGAGCCCCCCGAGGGCTGCTGCCTCGAAGCGTTCGAGGACTGCGGTCTCGGCGCAGTCTGCGTCACGGAAGAAGGCTTCGAGTTCGGCCGCTGCAAGGGACTCTTCCCCTCGGGCTGCTGGATGGACTCGCAGTGCGCCGAAGGCGAGACCTGCGAAGGCGAACAGGTCTGCCCCTGCGGCGCGAGCTGCTTTGCCCCCGACGCTCCCGGCGTGTGCCAACCCTCGAGCACCCTCTGCTGCGGCAGCGACAACGACTGTAACGACGACTTCCAATGCGCCCCGGGGCCGACTGGCAAGGGCACCTGCAAAGACCCGACGAGCCTCGAGCCCGGCGCCTGCTGGGCGGACGACGACTGCAATAGCGGCTTCTCCGCACCCGCGCCCGCCCCGTCTGGCGGTGTCTGCCTCGGCGAGCGCGTCTGCCCCTGTGACGCGATGTGCGTGATTGCCGATGCGCCTGGCACCTGCGCAAAGAAGGGCTGCTGCCTCTCTGACTCCGACTGCGCTTCGGGCGAGTGCGCCGCACTCGGCGGCATCGCGGGCACCTGCAAGCTCGAACCCCTCGACAATGGCACCTGCTGGTCCGACGACGACTGCAGCAATGGCGAGCGCTGCAATGACGCCCGCATCTGCCCCTGCGGCGCGCTCTGCATCCTCCCCGACGCCCCAGGTACCTGCGGTCCAACCTCCTGCAAGACCCTCGACCCCTTCGGCTACGGGCTGTGCGACATGGTCCTCGGCGTCGTCTTCGATGGCTCGAGCTGCACCTACGCGAGCGGCTGCTCCTGCGGCGAGG
>VFQT010003240.1_pt1 | contig 15139 bp, 31 predicted proteins | sample 3512381 | NCBI WGS metagenome assembly VFQT01 (sample SAMN10412376, study PRJNA504923) | tailings metagenome | isolation source: Relicate 2 Philex TSF3 active mining site | place: Philippines: Tuba, Benguet | collected 2017-08-29 | reverse complement strand
TCGGGTTTGTGTCAGCATACGGCTTTGATGCTTGGCTACAATGGAGGGATAACAACAAGTGGCAATAACAAATGAAGAGTTGCTAACAAAAACAGATGAAGCAATCTATAAGCTTTCATACTGGATTCCTAGAATTACCATTCCAGAAAATAAAGAACTTTGGATTAAGTATAAATGGAATTTGGTTCACAAATATAAATATGTTTTAGAAGGTAAGCATCCTGAATGGCAAGCAACACCTGAACGCCTTGAGGCAATAGACAAAAGCCTTGAAAGAATCATTGATAGTATGCCACCTATTAGATACGGGCATCCTGCCGAAGTAGCAAAAGACCCAACTTATCTACACGGAATGAGTTGTCCTTGTAGTTGGTGTGAGGAACGCAAAGAAAAGTGGTCTGCATAATGACCCACGATGAATTGCTGGCAGATATAAATACTTATTCAGACGCGGATTGGCTTGAAATGCGTAACGCGCTTCTTGCAGTAGTGGAATTGCATAAGCCAATAGTGATAAATGAAGGCTATGTTGAAATAGGCGAAGAACCTAACTTAACTTGTGAATGTGATTCTTGGAATGAATACGATAATGGCTATCCCTGCCCAACCATTCAGGCTATTGAGAAGGAGTTGGGGTAATGGCAATAGAAGACCCAAAAGAATTACTGCTGCACGTACTGCATTCTAAAGATGCAAGTCGTGACCGTAGTATGCAGACTGAGGTAGGTCCATCAGAGATTGGTGGATGCCGTCGCAAGGTGTGGTATCGCCTGAAGGCACAGCCACATACCAACGAGAACCAATCTAAGTTAGCAGCGATTATGGGTACTGCTATCCACGCAGCTATCGAAGAAGCAATCGGTGCTATTGATCCTGATAGCAAGGATTATCTGGTCGAGACTGAGGTTTCTCACGGTGGTATGAAAGCACACGTTGACTTGTTTGTGCCATCAACCGGTGCGGTTATTGACTGGAAGACTTCCAAGATTAAGAACCTTTCATACTTCCCATCTAACCAACAGCGTTGGCAGGTGCAGTTGTATGGCTACTTACTATCTAAGAATGGCTATGACGTTAAGACAGTTAACCTTGTTGCTATCGCTCGTGATGGTGACGAAAAGGATGTCAAGGTACATACAGAACCTTACGACGAGACAATGGCTCACGCTGCGCTGCTCTGGCTAGAGAATGTAAAGAACTCTGTTGACCTACCAGCACCAGAAAAAGATGCAAGTTACTGCAAGTCTTACTGCCAGTACTACGACGCATCAGGTGAGTTGGGTTGCCCTGGCTTGATAAAAGAACGTATCGTCCTTAGTGAAGTCGTGATTGAGGACGAAGAGATTGACAAGCACGCCTTGCATTACTTACAGTTGGATGCAAAGATTAAAGAGCTGGAAAAAGAAAAGGATTCTTTGAAGGCTTCTTTAGAAGGTACTACTGGAGTAACATCAAGTGGTATCGAAATCAGTTGGTCAACAATCAAAGGTCGTGAGACTGTAGATGCAAAAGAAGTAGAAAGACTTCTGGGGTTTGTTCCGAAGACAGTCGGTAACGAATCTGTAAGAATCAATATCAAACAAAGTGGAGGAAAGTAAATTGGCTGCAAACGAAAACACAAAGTTCCAAGTTAACTACAAGTTAGCTGATGGAACCCTTATCAACCTTTACGCATCAGATGTGAAGGATCTTGAGACAGGTCTTACTGACCTATCAATGGTGTCTGCTCTTATTAAATCAACTGCCGGAGAACTTGGTGGTTCTAACGCAACAGCATCAGCAGTTGCTGCTATCTCACAGCAGTTCAACACAACACCAGTTGCAGTAACACCAACAGGACAAGATGCAGCAGGTACGGTCGCGATGTGTAAGCACGGTCAGATGTCATACCGAACTGGTGTAGGCCAGAAGGGTCCTTGGCAGGGTTATATGTGTGCAGCACCTAAGGGTGCTCCAGAAAAGTGCGAGACTATCTGGGTTCGTTAATTGAATGCGCGAGCCAAGGTTCTATGAGAACCCTTCTTGCGCAGATGTAGGTGGTGACTTCTGGTTTCCAGAGGTAGAAAATGGATATCTCTATACAAAAGAAATGGAGATGGCCAAAGCCATTTGCTTCAGTTGTCCACATCAAGCTGAGTGCGCTGAGTGGGGAATACACAAAGAAAGACACGGAATATGGGGCGGGTTAGCACCAAGAACACGCAGTGATATTCGCGTTAAATTAAATATCAGACTGAAGGAGGAAGGCGTTGCTTAGTTTAGAACGTGCTTGGAGTACGGTACTCAATAAAGCAACACCTCTTCCTGATGTATGGAAAGGACTATCAAGCAAACAGATCAAGTTCCGCAGGGGACAAGTTTGTATGGTAGCTGCAGCACCTAACGCTGGTAAGTCTATGTTTGCTTTGGTCTATGCAGTTAAGGCAGCAGTACCGACTTTATTCTTTTCAGCAGATACCGATACAACTACCGTGATGATGCGTGCTGCAGCGCATACATCCGGTCATAGTCAGGTTACTGTTGAACAGAGTCTGTCTAGCGACTCTCATTACTACGACAAACACTTCGATAAGTTAGGTCATATCAAGTGGGTCTTTGATTCTAGTCCGTCACTTGATGATATCGAGTTAGAGATTAAGGCTTATGTCGAACTGTATGGGATAGCTCCTGAGTTAATCGTGATAGATAACTTGATGAATGTGGCTGCTGAAAGTGACAATGAGTGGGCAGGGCTACGTGCAATTATGATTGAACTGCACGATATGGCACGCAAGACTGAGGCCTGTGTGCTGGTATTGCACCACGTCTCTGAGCAATCAGAGTATGGCTCACCTACCTTGCCACCTGCACGGCGTGCTATTCACGGCAAGGTCAGTCAGTTACCAGCCTTGATACTTACTCTTGGCTACGATCCTGACAATGCTGAACTGAAAGTTGCACCAGTAAAGAACCGCTTCGGGCCACACAAGGCAGACGGTAAAGACTACGCAATCTTGTATGTTAACTACAGCGCTTGCCAGATATCAGATGGAAACTCGTACGGCTATATGCTAGCCAAGGATGCACGTGCAGGCTACAATGGTAACTACATCCCAGAAAGTGAGGTAGCTGTATGACGTACGACTTCTTTGGACAGGAGTGGTTTGGCACCTGCGGTGCCTGCAAGAAAGAACTCTATGCACCTACCAAGGGTGCGTGGCTGGTACAATTTAGTATGCACACACACTCAGACAAATGCCTTGGTGGTTGGTAATGACACACGAAGAATTGCTGACAAAGATAGATTCAGTCTTCTATGAAGATGAAGGTGGAATGCAATTAGACCTTACTGGATTTAATAACCAATACAGAGCCCTTCGTGCAGTAGTGGAGTTGCATAAGCCTAAAAAATTAGATGATGGTGAACCTAAATGTATGGCGTGCGAAACGACTGATTGGTACAGGGTTTATCCCTGCCCAACTATTCAGGCTATTGAGAAGGAGTTGAAGTAATGGCCAGTAGAGAGTATCAACATTTACAGAACCAGATTACTCAGCTATCAAATGATATGGCTAGTCTACTGATAGCCTTGATTGATATGAAAGTATTAAAGATTACCAAGGATGAGAACGGCAATTTAGTTTACGATACAGGTAAGAAGAGTGACTAGCGCATACGATAGAGCCAAGGGATCCATCTATGAGACGGGTATCTTGAAACTCTTTCGTGCAATTAAAGGTGTCTTTGCTGAACGCCTCACCAGAGCGGGTAGCAAAGATGAGGGTGACTTAGTGGTCGTTATAGCGGGAAAGACCTACATCCTCGAACTCAAGAACCGGAAGAAACTAGACCTTCCTCAGTTCTGGAGAGAAGCCCAAGTTGAGGCGCTTAACTACGCAAAGGCTCGTGGTATTGGGGAAGTGCCACCTGCTTACGTGATAGTTAAGCGTCGCAACGCGGGTCTGGAAAAGTCGTGGGTAATCTGCGACCTAGAGCAATGGTTAAAGGAGAAACAAATGCCAACACCACAAGGTGATATCACAAGCACAGAGACGTGGAGCCAAGCTCCAGCAGAAGAAGTAGTGGAGGAAGTTACAGATGAGTCTGACGATACTGAACAGGCTTGATATTGATATCAATGCCTACTTCACGGCAATCTCATTAGGATTTACGCTACATAAGCGAGGCTTTCAACTATCACTAATCTTTTTTGATATTGATGTCTACTACTTAAGTCCCAAGTGGAGAGAGTCAGCAAAGAAGTCTTTTGAAGAGAGATTTTCTGAGATGGTTAGGGACAAACGTTCTGCGATGATTAAGGACCAAGCGTGATCTGTCTATATTGCACTAAAGCTGGAGAAGAGAACAGCGCCAACCATCTCAAGCGTAGCGCACACTGGCACGAGAAATGTGGAGGTTGCGAATGTCAGCACAAGACTGGACCAGGGTACGTAAAGCGGGACGATTCAAAGACTCTGCTGATGCAAACGCAATCCCCATAGCACCTATAGTTCAGTACTATGGTGGGGAAGTTCGAGAAGGTAAAGATGTATCCGTACGCTGCGTAATGCACAGCGATAGCAGACGGTCTGCATCTATGAATACCTACAACAATCTATACTTTTGCTTTACTTGCGGTAAAGGCGGTAATGCAGTCAACGTAGTGTGCATCTTAGAGGGATTGGAATTTGCTGATGGACTTAAACGCGCAGTCGAAATTGCAACTAGAAGCGGCGCAGAGATACGCTCAGGAGATAAGTCCAGAGGCGCTCGTCGCCCTAGAAGAACGTGGGATATCTGAACTTGTAGCTGCCAAGTTCCAACTGGGTACTGTCACCGATCCCCTCAATGGTCACGAGCAGTATGTCGGTTGGATATCTATTCCATACATCACGGCCTTAGGTCACTGCGTAGGCTTTAAGTTCCGGCGCTTAGATGCTGGCTTACCAAAGTACGGCTCACCTACAGGGCAGAAGGCACATCTGTACAACGTTGCAGATACTACAGTCCTCAGTAAGCACATTGTAGTTTGCGAAGGTGAACTTGATACCGTCATAGTATCAGGAGTACTTGGTATTCCAGCAGTTGGAGTACCAGGAGTGCAGGCTTGGAAGCCACACTTTAGTAAACTCTTATCCGGTTATGACTCGGTTTATATTGTAGGAGATAACGACGTGAAGGAGGATGGCTCCAACCCTGGAGCTGACTTTAGTAAGCGCGTGTCACAAGAAGTATTAAATGGTGTGATAGTACACTTACCTCCCAATATGGACATTAACGACTACTACTTGGCCTATGGAGCAGACGCTACTAAGACTTTGCTAGTGGGTGAGGCGATTGGATAAGAGTGATTGGCAACAGATGATACAGATTTTGCATACTATGGGCTTTCACATTTTGCAGATCAACGAAGAAGCGGAGACGTTGCTGATATGTCCAACTCGAATCCGCTCGTAGACCACGCTGCAGTTATTGGCTACCGCACAGCTGGAGTCAGTACTGAAGACCTTACATCCTTTATCGAGTCCTTTGCTTCCCTTCGCGCTAGTCGCGTCAAAGGAGTAGGACACCAGCAGTACTCACACGCTAAGGGCCAGAAGTTTGAGAGCTTTACTACAGCCGATACCGTTAGAGAGTTGATTGAAGAGTTAGCAGATGCTAGCAACTACATAGACTTTCTTGCTATCAAGTTACTCAACCTACAACAGACTATAGATTTGGTGTTGCCTGACTGTGACTGAATTACACGAGAATATCTATGACATAGTTCCTTCAGTTGCTCAGAGTGTGTATAACAAGTACAAGGCTTTTGTAGAAAAAGATGATATCAAGCAGGAGTGTCTGCGGTGGGCGCTTACGCGCTCAGATTATGTCAATGAACAGTTATCAGAACCTGATACCAAGATTCGCCAGCACAATGAATCACGCATAGCGTGGCAGATGAGGCGTGTAGCAGAGCGCTACTCCAGAAAAGAAAAGGCTATCAAGTCTGGCTATCACACAACAGATGAGGCTTACTACGAGAGCGCTACCCTTGCTCAGTTGCTACCTTTTGTTATTGCCTCCGTCATAGATGGCACAGTATTAGAGCAGGCGCAGGAGATGATTAACGATGGCCAGCCTAGAGGATCATCTAGTCCAGCAGAAGGTGGCAACCTTCTTGCAGTCTTGGTTGATATCAAGAAGGCTTACATCAGGTTAGATGCTAACTCACAACAGTTGCTGACCTTGCGCTACCACGAGAACTTCACCTTGGCACAGATAAGTGGCGTACTTGGGTGTGCTGTAAGCACAGCAGAGCGCAGGTGTATGAACGCACTGCGCAAGCTGCAAGATGAACTGGGAGGGACCAGCCCATACCAGTAATGAATGAGTTAATACTCTATGACTTTCTTAAACTTAATCTCTATCCAGATTTACTGCGTGCTCCTGGAATCTATGATGCTTTCGACTGCACCAGTGCAAAGGCTGGTCACTTCATTGAGTTGAAGTGTCGCCAAACCCATTATTCTACGCTACTTATAGAGCAGATGAAGTATCGCAAGCTGATTGAGCAGGCATACCACCGTGACCTGTTGCCGTTCTATATCAATAGCACACCCGTTGGTATCTACTCCTTTGATCTGACAGAGTTAGACGAACCTGAGTGGTTTGTCCACCAGATGCCAGCAACTACAGAGTTTGATAGAACCGAGAAGGTTGATAAGATAGTGGGGTACATCCCACTAGAGGAGGCAGTAAAGCTATGAAGAAAAAATATAAAGGTATGTCTGCTAAAGAACTTTATTATGAGTCTATTGGTTGTGGCTGTTGCACATACGGTGAAGAACCTACGTGGGAGGATATTGTAAAGCAACTAAAAAAAGAATTAACTGAGGAATCTAAATGACCTACGAATACAATCCAGAAACACCCATTGGCCAACTTATCAACGCCATACAGATATACGCTCAGCATTACTGGCGCGAGAAAATAGCCGAAGAGATTGAAGCAGTTATGTGTGATACACCCAATCACGGAGACTCTTATCAGGATATGAAGCACGAAGTAGCTGATTGGGCTTTCAAAGAAGCAATTAGAATTGCAAGAGGAGAACCAAGTGAAGGTTAACACTGAACTTGTTGGCGGCATATATGATGGCAAGCCAATACAGTTAGACGGCAAGACACTTCCTATGGAAGTGGTTGTACCTTACTTTCCAAACATTCAAGAACTACTTGATGTTGCCAATCAAATCTCAACTGATAACGCAGATCAACCAATAAGTCCTTACAAGATGGCTACTTATGTTTTGAATAATGACGGAAAATACAAGGTGAAGCTATGACCTATGACTATGAGTGTGTTAAATGTAAGAACACCTACACCATAACGCGTGGCATTACTGAGGCTGAAGTGCTACCTGTCTGCGTTGGTTGCCACGAGTCTATGACTCGCGTATGGGCAGTAGGCGGTATCTCTTTTAAGGGAGATGGATTTTATGTCAACGGGGGCTGACAAGATTCCGCAGTATCTTACTGACGCATACGAGAAGTACACGTTGCAGGTGTATAACCACGCCGTCACATTTAATGGCGCGAATCAGAATTGGAAGCCAATCAAACTTACGCGTAAGCAGAAAGCGCAACGATGGTTGCGCAACAAGAAGTGGGAGATGGGTCGTTACCTATCCGATAAGGCTAACAAGTTAGGATACTATGATGAAAGTTATTGAACAGGAAATACTTGAACTACTTGCTTTATATCTTGATGATACCGCGTTCAAAGAGATACGTAACTATGAGTATAGCCCCAACGATTCAGCTATTCGTATGAGAACTCTTGCTCTTGCAGCCGATATGATAAGAGGGTTTAATAAACGTGACTACTGAATACCCGAACTGGTTTGCAGTCACAGCGCAGGAGAACTTTGAAAAGCACCTGCTTCCACTTGCTGGTAAGAATGACTTACGCTTTCTACAGCTTGGTGTCTACACAGGTGATGCTAGCGTTTGGTTACTAGATAACATTCTTACTGGTGATAATTGTAAACTCTTTGATGTTGATACGTGGATGGGTAGCGAAGAAGAATTACACAAAGGTATGGACTTTGCTGGCATCTACAATCTTTATCTTGATAGAGTTGGCGGCACTACCATCTGGCATAAATCAACTACATTTGATTACCTTATTAACAAGTACGAATCAGATCGTAATAGTTACTTTAAGCCAGGACAAAAACTCGACTTCATTTATGTAGACGCAGACCATACCACCGTTGGTGTATTGCTTGATGCCGAACTATCGTGGCCACTACTAAAGAGCGGTGGCATTATGGCCTTTGATGATTATGAGTGGGGAAGTAATCTGCCGCTACACCTGCGCCCTAAGCCTGGCATTGATCTCTTTATGTTGCGCCACGAGGGAGAGTATGAATTGCTTACCAAGAACCAGCAGCTTTGGATTAAAAAGAAGTGACGAAAGGATTTACAGATGGAATGCGCAGTTCCTCCTCAGATAGTTGGACTACTCCAAGAGATTTCTACGAGAGACTCAACAACGAATTTTCTTTTACACTTGACGCAGCCGCTTTGCAGTCATCCACTTTGGTACCCGACAACTGGTACGGACCCGATCATCCTGAGCAGTTGCGTAGAGATTCTTTACAAAGAGACTGGGCTAGCGATAGTAAAGGTGGAGCCGTATGGCTTAATCCACCGTATGGTCGAGCGATTAAAGAGTTTATGGCGTATGCCAATTCGCAAATAGGGGGGGGGCTAATAGTCGTTGCTCTCGTCCCTGCTCGTACTGATACTAACTGGTGGTGGGATAGTTGCATACACCACGAAGTAAGATTTATTAAAGGTAGATTAAAGTTTGGCGACGGTAAGAACTCTGCGCCGTTCCCTTCCGCAGTCGTGGTAATGAAATAACTAACCCCCACCGGTAGAAAGAGTAAGACCCGGTGAGGGCTAGTCCGCCACAAAAGGAAGGCAGTTCAGACTATATCATAAGAATTAACTGCTTGCCTATCTCGTAAGTATAGCGTGGTGGGATAGCCTCAACCAAGTCTCCCCACAACATCCAGTCAATTCCCATAGCTTCACGCGCTTCCTCTATAGACTTTGCAGTATGACCACCTTTCGGAATCTCATCACGCATAGATCCGTAGACTCCTACCGGTTTACCCTGCTCTTTATGTTTACAAGGTGAACCAATTAACTGGTAGTTAGACTCAAAGAGTCTGTGCCTTCTTACTTTCAATCCAAAGTATGAGCCGCACATCTGCACTGGATTTATTAAAGGTGCGCCCGGCACATTCTCTATTACATAAGGCTTGCCGCTTTCTATTAACTTCTCCCTCGTCTGCGGTATTAGGTCTACCTTATCGGTAGACTTACCCTGCGCATCTCGCAGGTGCTTGGTGCGAGAGTGCGTCTGGCAAGGTGGACTGGCTGCTATCACATCAAAGGATCGTAGAAAGTCCAAGTCCTGCATTATTTCAAGGCAATCAGCTTGGATGAAGGTAAAGGGATAGCGCTTCTGCTTTTTTATATCAACGCCAGTAACCTCAAAGCCAGCATCAGCGTATCCCTTACTTGCCCCACCTGCCTTGCAATACAGGTCAAGGAGTTTCATCAGTACCATCCTCGTCTGTTGTGGTGGGCAAGAGCGCGGCACGCAGATCCTCGATAGCGGTGTTCTTTAAGTAGGTTTGAGCCTTCTCTACCCATAGCGTGTTCTCCAATACTCCTAGTCGGACATTACAAGGCGAGCAGAGCAAGCCTCTTATACATTTACCACAGGTCTTGTCGGTAGGGCAACAAAAGTGGTCGTGATCCACGTGGAATCGTCCCCTACCTTCGGGTTGGGATGAACTACATAAAGCACATACGCCACCTTGTTGCTCTAACATCCTGTCGTAATCTTCTAGTGTCATCTTATACTTGTATTTAAGAGTCGCACTCTTCTGCTTATCAGGATTAGATACGTACTTTGAGCGCTTAGATTCAGCGTCTTTAGCTCTGTATCTTTGCTTCTGCTCTTCGGTACGTGGGTGATCTTTAGGGTTCTTGTACGGCATTAATACCATCCTCGCCTGTCACTATGTCGTAACGCTCTGCAACTATCGTCTTCGTAGCGGTGACTAATGTACTTAATACCGTGAAGGATTTGTAGTTCAGGTCTTGAACTATCTTCTCTAAGGAGTTGAGCAATTCCGTAAGCCGAACTTCGCTTGTTCTTGGCAAGGTGGTCAAACCTGCTTTCACGGGTCCATAGGGTGATAAGGCACGCAGTTTGTCTTGGCGTATATCCGAGAGCGCGACTATATTCTCGTGTGATTGCTTTGTTCTCACGCTTCTCCTCCATTGTCGCTTTCGTCCTCGCTATTATGTAGGTCTGATGCTCTCGCAGCGGTAGCTGTGGCTCGTGTATCCACAAGGCTAGCAGTAGTAGCGCCAGTAATATCAAGCCACTTCTTACCCAGTTGTTCATCGCTCTCCTTCTCCTTCTCCATTAGCTCCCGGTAATCGTCCGGGAACCTTTGTGCTAGTTTGGCGAGAGCGCGATCTCTTGCTCTCCTGTAGTTGCGTTGGCGTACCGCAGCGTTAAGCGCAGTACCCACTCTCCTATCGGTCATTTACCTTGTCCTCCCACACAATAAGGGCATAGGCTATCAGCAAAATAGCACCCACTCCTAACCAGTACAGCACTATCTTCCCCTCCAATCAACAAGAGAATAGCTCGAATAGACTCTCTCGCAGTTGAGGCAGTAGCCACACTTCTCGCAGCAAGTAGGGCTGAAGGTGTAACACGTAATGCAGTACATCTTGTCCTCCTTTTCTTTGCAATTATCGCAAGTCATCACTCTCCCCTTCCTTTGGCTATTGCTTGGTTGATGATGTGGGTAATGTCCACCGGTTGCCCTATCAGTACCGCGTCCTCTTCATCAGAGGACCACGCAGAGACTAGCAAGCGCGATCCAATAGGGGCGCGGGTGTACCACTCGATAGCCTCGTGAGGTTTTTCTCCTCCCCATTGAGCGATACCTTGGCTATCGGTGACTTCATAGAGGTTAATCAGGTCATACTTTGCAGGGTGAAAGCTGATTACATTACTCATTACGCCACCTCTTCCACTACTACTTCATCGTAGCCTTTGTCTATCCACACTTGAGCCAGTTCTTCGGCTTGTGCTTGTGTAAGGTAGTAAGAGTTTATCTCGCCACCTCCTACCCATACAGTCCACTTACTCATTCTCTTCTCCCTCCATATTAAAGATACGCGCCATAGCGCGGTTGGCTCTCTCCATATTGCGTAGCGCTTCCGCTATCTCATTCTTGCTCTCTTGCTCTTTCGCTAGTTTGGTGCATAGTTCCGCTTTGGCGAATAGATATTCTTTAGTTGGCTCGCTCACTTACTCTCTCCCTCTTTCTCGTGTTCTTCCTCTGCCCCGATTAGGTGCAGACTACCGCACTCTCCCCTAGTGGTGCAAGAGAGTACGATAGTACGCGTCTAGCGGATCCTATAATTTAATCTCTCGCAGCTCTCGCGGTAGCTGCGCTTAGCGTCTCTTATTGTGTAGCCGTAATAAGTGGCACTCTCGTACCACTTAACGCCCTCGCACTCTACTAACGCCGTTAATACAAGAGCGCCACTATGCGCCACTCTTTCAACTGTAATCACTCTCTCCCTCTCTTATTCTCCGGCCTAGACGCCGGCCACCGCGCACCGATTAGCACCGGTGCGCGATAGTCTTCCGTCTAGTAGGTGCGGTTAGTAGCTTTACAGTAGAGCCAATAGATACCCTCCACCGCTGCCCATAGAGCAACGCCGGCCACTACGTAAGCTGCAAGGGTGAGCAGCACCGCTAGTAGATAGATAAGCTCATTCATAGTAGCGACTCTCTATGATGTTACGGGCATATTCATAGGCCGGCTCACTTTCATAGACCGGCAGGGTAGCGGTATCGAACCAATCGCTAAACCGGAAAGTAACGCTAATAATGTCGCTACCTTGATGCTTAACCTCTAAGTAAGAGCTAGGCCCGCCATATGATAGGCATATGCTAGTTAATTGGAATTCATCAACGGAGAGCGCCGGGTCATTAAGCCCATCATTATCCGGGTTATCCATTAACTCTTTAAGATCATCATTAAGTGACTCTAATTCACTTTTGATACGCGCAGCGCAGCTCTTATCTTTAATCGCGTTTAGCTCTTCGCCTAGTTGCTCTATGTTGCTAGTCATTTATTTATTCTCCCTTTACTCTAACGTTACTTAATGAATTCATATTTACGTGATAATTAAATCGACTTATTAGGCCTATCGCGTAGAGATACTCTATGTGTTCTTTAATCTCTTCCATTTGTGCTCTAGTCACTTTATTTTCTCTTTTCTCGTAGCCGGTTAGGTGGTGGCCACTAGGTAAAGAATAGGTGTGTCTCCCCTAGTGTGTCAAGTAGGCTAGAGCTAATTTTTTTTACGTGGCGCGGGTAGTTATCGACGATCGCCGGTGGCCTACCGGGTAAGAGCTTAGGCCGGCGGTATCGGTGGCCGGTGGATAGTTGCACCGGTTAGCGGTGGCCTATCGGTTAGCGGGTTAGACATATCGGCCTAGAATGTAAAGGGTATTTAATTAGAGGGTTAGGGGATAGGGTAGCCGTAGCGGTAATTAAATAATAAGAATGTTGCGTAAATAGATAGCCGTAGCGGTAGTCTGCCCACCGCAAATTTCTGCAAAAGTTATCCACAGCCTTTATCCACAGGCGGGCAGGGGGTGGGGATAACCCTGCAACCGACCGCGACCGACCCCCGTTGCTTAATCTCAGGCGGGGCGGTCCCTGTACTCCCACCAAAAAAATATTTGCTAAAGTGAGATCCGCGATATAGCCTCTGACCTGCGGTTTTACTGTATGTGACTAACGTCACACGGCGAAAGCGGTAAATGGCCTAAATTTCCTGCCTTATATATAGTAGGGGAGTAAACTACCCAGTAGTAGGTTACGAGCTGCTACGCTACGGGTTAGACCCTTCGCGTAGGCCCCTAGGCCGAAGCGAGTATTACCCCTCACTTCGCTGTGGCTCGTTCGGGCGTCAAGCCCGACGCTAGCGGCGCTTTTTAGTAGGGAGAGGTCTATCATTTTGATAGATGCTCAACTTGATAATTAACTTCCTCCTGGGTATAAGGAATCTGTAATTCCGGCCCATCTTAGAACAGACCTAGAGAAGACTGCAGAATACTCCTAGGTACCCACGAACACGTCCCTGTGTAATACCGCAAGGTATAGACCAAACGCTTGTGGGAAGTACCCCGTCCTCTGCTTATGCAAGGCGGGGGTTTTGGACCACTAGCTCAACTGGTAGAGCGTCGGTGTGAAGAACCGAAGGTTCTGGGTTCGATTCCTAGGTCGTCCACTTTGAGGAGATAATACGTGGCAGATAACTCGGCAGATATAGCCAAGAGAATTATTCTCGGCTGTGTCTCAGAAGGTATGACTATTGAGCAAGCCTGTGGCTCTGCTGGCAAGTCAATTAAGACGTACGAGTATTATCGTCGCACCGATAAGCAATTTGCTGACAAGGTAGATAGAACTCGTCTCGGTCTAAAGGATAAGCAGTTTGCCTCTGGCGATGTCCACGATCTATCCTTTGCAGAGTTTAGGCAGCGCTTTCTTCACAGCCGCACCTTCCCTCATCAGCAGAACTTGGTAGATGTGATTGAAGGACGTGAACCTTCTTGGTTGCACCCTTCTATGAAGTTTGAGCCAGGACTTGCCTCTAACCGCATCCTGATTAACATACCGCCAAACCACGCCAAGTCCATCACGATTACGGTGGACTACGTAACCTGGCAGGTTTGCCGTAACCCAAACTTTAGAGTCTTGATAGTCTCTCAAACACAGCAGTTAGCTGCAGACTTTCTCTACGCCATCAAGCAACGCCTGACCCATCCAATGTACCAAGAGTTGCAGACTGCATACGCTGCTGGCGTAGGGTTTAACTCTAAGTCAGCCTCGTGGCAGGCAACTCGCGTTACCTTCGGTGATGAACTCCGTGAGTCATCTGAAAAGGATCCGAACATTGAGGCCGTCGGTATTGGCGGTCAGATTTACGGCAAGCGTGCCGATATGATTATTGTAGACGATGCGGTCACACTTAAGAACGCTAATGAGTTTGAGAAGCAGATTCGTTGGTTGACACAGGACGTACGCTCTCGTCTTAACCCAACAGGTAAGTTGATTGTTATTGGTACCCGCGTAGCTTCGGTAGACTTGTATCGAGAACTACGTCAGGAAGATAGATACCCAGGTGGCTTAGTCCCTTGGAAATATCTTGCTATGCCAGCCCTTCTTGAAACAGATGAAGACCCTGATAAGTGGGTTACACTCTGGCCAGCATCTGATATGCCCTTTGATGGACAATCTGAATCTGAGAAGAATGAAGAAGGACTCTATCCTCGCTGGTCTGGTCGTAACCTCTACAACGAACGCCAAGCGATGGATTCATCTACTTGGGCGCTTGTTTATCAACAGCAAGATGTTTCTGAGAATGCAGCCTTTGAACCTGTCTGTGTGAAGGGTTCAATAGATGGAATGCGCAAGGCAGGTCGCTTAGAACCTGGCTGGCCTGGTCATCCAAAAGATATTAGCGGCTTTTCTATTGTCTGCGGTATGGACCCGGCCATTGTCGGCGATACCGCCGCTATCTGCTACGCAGTAGACCGCAATACATCTAAAAGATATATTCTTGATGCCTTGAAGATAACACGACCTTCACCGCAACAGATTCGTGACATTATCATTAACTGGACTCAGCTCTATAGTCCAAGTGAATGGATTATTGAGAAGAACGCTTTTCAGGCTTTTCTTACTCAGGATGAAGGCATTAAACAATTTTTAGCAAGTCGCGGCGTTCTACTTCGTGAACACCACACCGGCGCTAACAAGTGGGATGCAGGCTTTGGTGTTGCTTCTATGGCTACCTTATTTGGTACCAAGCAACAAGATGGCAAGCACCATAGAGATAACTTGATACACCTACCTAGTGATCAGACTGAAAACGTCAAGGCTTTGATAGAGCAGTTGATTACGTGGACTCCAACGACTAAAGGTAAAACCGATATGGTGATGGCCCTTTGGTTCTGTGAGATTAGAGCACGCGAGATGCTCAACTACGG
>VFQT010003236.1_pt1 | contig 15155 bp, 13 predicted proteins | sample 3512381 | NCBI WGS metagenome assembly VFQT01 (sample SAMN10412376, study PRJNA504923) | tailings metagenome | isolation source: Relicate 2 Philex TSF3 active mining site | place: Philippines: Tuba, Benguet | collected 2017-08-29 | reverse complement strand
GCCGACCGGTCTCAAAATTGTCTACTCCAACAACTTCGTCTCCGCGACCCAGCGCCTCATCAACAACATGTGACCCAACTTGTCCAGCCGCACCCGATACGAAAATCTTCATGCAAAGAGCCTATTTGAGAAGCGCCCTGTACTCCGATGCTTTATCGTGAAACTCCTGTTGCCACAGTTCAAGACTCAAGAGACCCCAGATTTTCCGAGAGAATTGCGATTCCTCACCAAAATTCTTCAAAATCTCGGCTGTGTTCAGATATTCACGTTGCCGACTATGCATATTTGAGAGAGCTTCCAAGACAAACGGGCGAAGTTCATTTCCAAACCACTCCTTTAGAGGCACTGGAAAGCCCATCTTGTCGCGCCGTTCCAGTATCGACGCAGGCAATTCACGGCGATAGCTATTTTTCAGTAGGTGCTTTAAGTGCCCACCCTGAAACTTCAGGTCGGCTGGAACCGTAGCCGCAAACTCAACAAGAGGATGGTCCAATAGTGGCACTCGACTCTCGAGTCCATGCGCCATGCTCATGCGATCCTCTACTTGCAAAAGAGCAGGCAAAAGGGTTTTGAATTCAAAGTGAGTCATGCTGTCGAAGTAGGCCTCTTTACGAACATTCGACGTGCTATTGAAAATCTTGAAAAAACTCTCTTTGACAGCACCAAGGTCAAGAGAATCCCACATGACCTCAGAATTCATATCGGTTGACCGATCAACAAGCCTGAAGAAACGCTCGTCTAACGGGCCAAAGAGGCCTTCCTTCCAAAACTCTTGCATGAGGGGCTTGTACTCACGCAGTATCCCTAGGTTGGGGATGATTGATTCAATAGTCACTACATAATTGCCGTCTTTATAGGTGCCATCAATGGCGGCCTTTATGCATTGTTCAAAATAAGCAATCAAATAACGCGCATACCCGCCAAAAATCTCATCGCCGCCCTGACCGCCCAGCACCACCTTCACTTCTTCAGATGCAAGTTTGGAAATCATGTATTGCGGAAAAGAGCCGGGGCCAGCCGTCGGTTGGTCTAAATGCCATATGACCGAGCGAATGTTTTCCTGAAAATCATTGGCTGTGATGTCCAAGACTCGTAAATCACCACTGAACGAATTTGAAGCTTCCCGCGCAAAGAAACTTTCGTCATATCCGGGATAGTCGGTAAATCGGCCATGAAACCCCTTACCACCGAATTCGGAGTTTTCTGAAGCGAGGATTGCCATCAACGACGAATCGACTCCACCCGATAGATAACTCCCAACTTCAACGTCGCTTCGTAAATGGACATCAACGGAATCTGCCAACAACTCTCGAAGTCGTTCTTCAGCCGTCTCCGCAGTCCATGAATAGTCAACTTCGTAGTTAACATCCCAATACTTGACGATCTGAACTGACCCGCTCTGCACCGTCAAAATGTGGCCAGGCATCAACTGTTCAATACCTTCAAACAAGGTCGCTTCGGTGATGGTGTATTGAAATGTCAAATATTCTGCAAGAGCTTTGGGGTTGGTTCTTACTTCTGGAAGAAATGGTAGAAGTGCCTTTTGTTCAGAAGCGAAATACAGAACGCCGTCTTGAATTGTGTAATAGAGCGGTTTAATTCCAAAACGATCCCGCGCAAGAACTAACCGTTTCTGCCGGTCATCCCATAAGGCAAAGGCAAACATTCCACGCAAATGAGAAACAGCTTCAGCGCCATACTGTTGATACAGCGCAAGAATTGTTTCAGTGTCGGATTGAGACCGGAACACATATCCACTCTTCTCTAGGGCAGAACGTAATTCTTTGAAGTTATAGATTTCACCGTTGTAGGTAAGGGCATTCCCAGAGGGAGACAACATTGGTTGAGCAGCTGCTGGAGTTAGATCAATGATTGCAAGGCGACGGTGAGCAAGACCGACATTCCCCTCATCGTGTGCCCACACACCACTTCCATCAGGACCACGATGGGCGATGAGTTCTCCCATCACCTGGAGAGTTTTCGGGTGAATTCTCTTCCCATTGTGATGCAGAACTACATATCCAGCAATTCCGCACATTAGTTTTACTCTCCTTTACGTAGGGGTTTAGCCGGATTACCTGCCACGACCACCCCAGCTTCAACATCACGAATTACCACCGAACCAATTCCAATTACGGAACCGTTGCCGATTGAAATCTTGTTGAGAATTGTTACTTGTGGAGCTATCCAGCAGTCATCACCGATAGTTACAGAGCCACTTACCTCAGTTCCAGCGATAATCATTGAACGCTGACCGATAAAGACATTATGAGCAATAAACACATGGTCGTCTATCTTCACATCACTAGAAATGACAGTGTCATCAATAGTGCCGCGACAGATCACACTGTTACAGCCAATCTCGACATTGTCTTCAATGCAAACACCCCCAAGATGATGGATTCGAGTTGGAATGTTCTCTTCCGAGTACTCAAATCCAAAACCATCTGTTCCTATAACGGTGTTGCTCTTTATTCTTACATTGTTCCCAACTCGCACAGATTCATAAATTGTTACACCATTCTCAATAATGACGTTGTTACCTACAACCACATTCCCATGAATGACTGAAAATGGTCCGATTGAAACATTCTCTCCAATATGGGCGGTGGGATGCACTAACGCCAAGTGATGAATTTCGGGAGAAGATGTATTAGCGGCAAGAAGAGAAGAAACTCTTGCAAATGCTAACCGTGGATTATCTGCAACAATAAATGCACATTCGCCAAATTTTGAAGGGAGTTCTCTTACCAAAAAAAGAGTCTCATTTGACTCAAAAATATCTGGATCAACAGTTTCTAGGTTAGTAACAAATGTGACTTTGTTTTGACTTGGGCGAGTAGAGGAGCAGGCACCATTAATCAGAAAATCACCACCTACAAACTCTGTTTGTAGAAAATTTGCTATATCACTTACTGAATGTTCGCTCATATCATCTCAGCAACATACGAATCATCTCGAAAGCCTCAACATACTCAACGCCAGCAACTGTCGCGCGCATGCGCGCGTGATTACGTAGTAAACCCGGTTCAAAATATGGTCTGTTGGCCTGCGACTTATAGAAACGAAGCGATTCTTCTTTCGCTACTAAATGATGATCCTCTAAACTAATGCTTAAGGAAGAATCGAATTGCTTCGTATTCCATGGGAGCTCATAGCCAAGAACGGTTGTTTTTCGGAATGCTCGAACTGCCTCATTAGCGATGACATTGTGATCTTGGTGAGTGTCGTGAATAGATGGACAGAAGACGACATCTGGATTGATGGCTTTTGAGAACCTGATCAGGTCTTCAAGAATTTCCTGACGAAAGGAACTAAATTTTCGAACTGGAAAATCTAGAAAATGAATATTGGTATCTTCCACACCTAGATGTTGAAGAGCCGACAAACATTCATTCGTAATATCTTCCTTTGCAAACCCTGAGGGCAACGAGGCTTCTGCAAGTGAGAACACCAGTGCAATTACTTGAGTTCCATTGTCGGTGAGCTTTTTGACAGTAGCACCCATTCCAAGTTCTATGTCATCAGGATGTGGTGCGAGAGCCAGAACTACTTCAGGATTGAAATGAATCGTCATATTGGACCTTCTTATTTGGAGTTGATGAGGCTTGCCAAAATGTGGCGTCGAACTTCGTTTTCTCGTGCCTCCGAATGACGCTCGGCTGCCTTGTCAATGTTTTCCTTGAAATGTTCTTTACCCAATGCAATGAATTTTCTGTATGCAAACTCCACCGACTTTACATCGAAATCGGTAGCAACAATTCCAATCTCGGAAGTCTCAACTAATTCTGCTATTTCTTTAAGCGGCCCAGTGATAACGGGCAGACGCGCTTGAATGTATTGAAATAGCTTATTGGGCAACCCATTTTCATAGTTAAAACTGGTCGGTGGAATTGCAATGACTCCCGCGTCATATTGAGCAATATGTGTGACAATTTGATCAACAGGAAGAGGACTTTCGATAGTCACATTCTCGATCTCGGAACAAAGTTTTTCGAGTTCCTCAAAATAAGTCAATTCAGTGGGCAGTATGAATAAGTGCAGATAAACCTCTTGAACTTGCTTAGTGGCAAGAATCATGTTCTCAAGGTGCCTTGCTCGAATTGCAACTCCAACGTGTACTAAGTGAACTCTCTCATCACTAGTTCGTTTGGTATCTGGGAGTTGGCTCCGATCAAAGAACTTGCTTGTGTTTCTAAGCAACAAGACTTGTCGACCAAGATCCTTTTCATATTGTTCGCAAATGCCTTTTCCTACTGAAGTAACATAAGCAACCCGTCTCAGGTGAATAAAGCAAAGCCTCTTAATGTGACGCTTGAATACAACTCTCCATCGCCAATCGTGGTCTCCTTCTCGGGGCGCATATTCATGCATGTCTGCCCAAATTCTTGTCGGGGGAAACAGATCTAAAGCAACCTGCAGTGCATGTACATCGTTAACAACTACAGCGTCAAAGGAATCAATACTTCCGTCCAGCGCCTTCTTGCAAGCTTGGTAAAACGGCGAACGGCGCGCAGCCCTCTGATGTAGCCCCATCTGAATTAGTCCGAGAGTTAAAAGACTCCTTGAGAGAATCCGCGATGTTTTACCGATTTCGACATGTGGCGACTCGTCAGATAAGGCGTCGCCGTACCCACATGTTGTAACGGATCCAAAATCTCTCGCAACATCTACATGACGTTGAACTCGGGGATCTCTTGAGATCTCGGAGGGTGAAATAATCAGAATGTTCAACGATTAGCAACCCTTGACCTTAAAAACTTTAGTCCATTCACCGAACGAGATAACTCTCCATGCCAGAGGCGAGTAAGGAACACGGCCATCTACCACGTCATGACAGGCACTGATTGTCTGATCTGTAAAGAAAGTTTTACAACGTTCTACTGAATCACGCACAAGACTCTTAAATTCTTCTGGATTATTTCTCATCCAGACTTCTTCTGCTGTTTGAAAACCAATCTTATCTTTTCTTAAACGAACAGCATCTGGTAGATAGTTTGACAATCCGTCTCGCAGCACACTCTTTGTATAGACACCGTCAATCAAGTAATCGTCACTGATTTGACTGGTTACGTGCATGACTTTCGGATCAACAAACGGTACACGAGACTCAATTCCATGTGCCATAGAGTTACGATCTTCAAAGCGCAATAGCATCGGTAAGTTTGAAAATTCAATCATCTGCCTGGATAAACTCTTTACATCCTTTGGGACTTTTCCATGATGTTTAAAAGGATCTGTGACCAAATTTCGATTTACTACTGCTGGATTGATCCAGCCGTTACCGTTCTGCGAAGCAATTCCAAGTCTTCGCCCAATTGTTCTCACGAATTTTTCGGGAAACAATTGATAGAACATAAACTGAACGAATCCAACCGTGGTGATTCGTCTAGATGTCGTTAATTCACGAAACTCGCGAATGAACGAAACAAGCTTCAACTTCCTCAGCAAACTTGATAAATAGGTATGAAGAAAACTGTTGTATCCAGCTAATTGTTCATCTGCGCCTTGTCCATCAAGTAGAACCTTTATTCCTGAGTCGTGAGCTAATTTGAAGACACACCACTGAGCAAAAATGCTCGTTCCTCCAAATGGTTCGTCCTGATGCCATGTGAGTAACTCCAGTTCATCTAGCAGTCCCCTGCAAGTGGGTTGCACAAAATGCGGGATACAAGAATTGAATTCAACAACAGAGTTCACGTATTTCTCTTCATTTATGCTTTCCAGCTCACTTGTTGCAGTGAACGTGTGAAACTGATTATTTGTGAGAAGAGAGTTAGCTACTCCAACTATGGCTGACGAATCTAAGCCACCAGACAGACACGAGCCAATGGCTACATCAGATCTCAGGTGAACAGTGATTGAATCTAGGAATGCATCCAAGTATGAATCGCATGCTTGTTTATAACTTTCCAATTCCTCTATATCAGGTTCGCTATACCATGCCCGTTGCAGAGTTGAATGTATTCCATTGAACTTCACTCTCATGAAATGACCGGGTAAAACTCTTTCTACACCAGCGAACATCGTTTTTGGTCCGTGATCAGTAACGCCGTAGAGAAGAAACTGCAGGGCTACTTCTTCATCAACTGTCGGATTCCATGTTGGTAGTTCAGTAAACTGTTTAATCTCGCTTGCAAAGTAGAGATTACTGTGGTCAGTAAAGACGTGGAGCGGTTTGATTCCATATCGATCGCGGGCCAATAAAACTATCTCGTCTTCTAAATCCACAAACGCAAATGCAAACATTCCGCGCAGTTTGGAAATTCCATCCACACCCCAATTAATGAGGACGTTTAATAGAACTTCAGTATCTCCGGAACTGCTGAAAGTAACACCAAGACGCGTAAGTTCTTCACGCAGTTCGATGTAATTGTAAATTTCTCCATTAAATACCAGAGAATAACGGCCATCTAATGAAGTAAACGGCTGATTGCTGGCTTCTGACAAATCAAGAATTGTCAACCTTGAGTGTCCCATCACGCATGTTGAGATGACATCTTGGTCTGTGTCGCAATCACGAAAACTCTTGCCAACTGCCGTCGACACCTTTGATCCGTCGGGTCCACGGTGCTTACCCAGATTCACCATGTTCCAACAATCAATGGACCGAGCGGTTGAATTCAAACTTACAACACCAGAAATACCGCACACATCTAGATTCTAGTTACGACTTTTGAGCAGTTAATGACCACTCGAGTGAAATATCAATTATTGCTTTAAAGTTCAGCGCATAAAGCTCGAAGCTTCTTACCCTCATGTTCTTGATTCAACACCTTGGCAGCACTGTCCGCCTTGGTCTTGAATTCAACGATGGCTTCCTGGGTTAGATTCTTGATGTATTCACGAAGTTCTTTTGGTTCATAGGTATCAAGAACGTATCCCAAATGATGTTGGTTTACTACTTCGGCCATATCTGGCGATGGTCCACAAATTGTCATGATTCTGGCTTGCACATAATCGAATAGCTTGTTTGGCAACCCATGCTTAAGGCTGAAATTCGAAGCCGCGATGACTATCAATCCAACGTCGTATGAATTGAGATTTCTAGCTATGTCTTCTGGCTTCACCGGTTCCATAATCCGCACGTTTTCGTATTTTGACGCTAGTTGCTTGAGGAACCTGAGATACCTCTTCTGTCGCGGGGCCTCCACCAAATAAAGATCAAGTTCAATATTCTCGAGACCGCCAACGGCATAGATCATTGCTTCGAGTTTGCGACCACGCACCGCTAGGCCACTGTGCACAAACCTGATTGGAGTACCAGTTGGATTCGGAGATAATTCCTCCGACTTACATATGTTTCGAATTACGTGGGCAGACGTTCCACAGAGTTCGTCGTATCCAATCTTTAATCCTTCAGAAACTGTTATGAGCAGGTCTGCTTTGGGGAGATATTTTTTGCAAAGCCAGGTGTAGTAACCCTGTAGTAAGAATCGAAAACGCCAGTCGTCCTCCATTTCTCTTGGCGCAAATTCGTGCATATCAGCAATTATCTTTGTCGAGGATGGGGCCAGACTAGCGAGTGAGATTGATTGCACATCATTCAGAAATAGAACGTCATATTTAATGCTTCCAAGGATTGACTGAACAAAGTTAAGTCCAGGAGTTCGAGAAACCGCTAGTGCATACCCTTTAAGAACAAGTGCGGATAATCCGACTGGGCTCAGTGGGAGATATCTAAGCTTCGTAGGTATCTCAAAGTGAACTATCGAATTGGTTGGCTGGGATCCGTAACTTATGGTCGTTATATGAAAATTTCGTTTCAGACTTTCAAGGTGTCGGAGTATCCGTACGTCTTTACTCATCTCAGTAAATGAAATGATGACGAGTCGAGGTAAATCTGTTTGCTCCATTGGATTTTCTGAACCTTTTGATTGTTATTGCTGCGTCAGGTCTTTTAATTCAATTGTCTAAACTAACTCAGTTCCAGATGCTACTTTCAGACGGTGCGACGTTTGTTGGTTCTAGGGGCAAGTGGATTTGTCGGCGCCCACCTTGTCCCATTATTCCGTCGTTTCCAGTCGGCACATTTTGAAGTTCTTCAATGGTCTAGAAGCAAAAACGGTTCATTGCTTGAAACTGATTCGATCGAGAAAATCTTCTATGACTTCCAACCCACAGAGATCGTGCAACTGGCCTGGGGAAACTTAGGTCCCACAGCAGATCTATTTACTCATGCCCATTACGACTGGTTGAATTTTTCTTATGATCTATCTAAAAAGGCATTAGAGAATCAGACGAAGATATGGTTCTTCGGAACTGGAATTGAACTTGATGAAGGAACAACAACTGCTTCAGCTTATAGCGACAGCAAAATTGCACTGAAGAATCACGTTTTGAGACTTGACAGTCCACTGTTCAAGTGGATTACCTTGCCATATATATTCTCCATAAGCCATGCACAACCACGAATAGTTCGTGCTCGTCTACAGGCTGGTGAAGAATTCGTACCACGAAATCCGAATTCAAAGCACAGCTATTTGGAGATCAGAGATTGTTCTGCTCGTATCTTTGAATGTGTACTCCAGGATAGTCAAGAGTCCACCACCTTTGTTATAGACGGTAAGACGGCAAGCAACTTTGACCTAATCAGATGTCTGAATGAAGCTACGAAAACAAAGGTGCTCATTGAGTGCACTAGTTGTTCAACTGGTTTAGTTGATTTGCGAAGCTTGAATTACTATACGAATCTTTTCTTCGCGAATGCTGATGACCTCAATCGCAAATAGCCATTTGGAGCACTGATGAGTATCCCCCTAATTTCAATAGTCTGTCCCACTCGTGACAGACCACAATTTGTCTCAAAATTTATTGAATTTGCTCTACAGCTTGACACTACTTATTTTGAGGTAGTAGTAAGCGATAATTCAGTAGATTCCGCCAATCAAACTGCTGTTCAAACTTTGTGCAAGAAATTTGGGATTAATTACATTCGGCCACCGAGACCACTTCCCCTGATGAGTCATTGGGAGTTTGCCTTATCACATACTTCCGGACAATACGCAGGAATCATGACAGACAAGATGTTTCCAGTTGCCTCAGTTCTTTCCTCGGTAGTGGATTTACTCCACAGCCATTCACCTGATCTCGTCTCATGGTCGGCAAATACTTTCTTTCCACTAGACCAGAATGATGCCTTTGGAACTGGGTATTACGTCCGTAACGAATTTCCCGAGCAACCCGTAAGGTTTTTTGATTCAAAGAAGGAAATTCAACGACGAGTTTCTGGTTTAATCAACCGACGAAATCTTCAACAGATGGATTATGGTCGCGGGAAAATCTGTTATGGACTTTACTCAAGAAAATTAATCAAAGAATGTAACGCAGCGTATGGAACTCTATTTGCAGGTCTTACACCTGATTATGGCCCACTGTCTCTCGCATTAGAACTCTCACAAAGCAGTGTTGAAATCCGAATTCCGGCAATTGTTCAAATCAACTCAACAATTTCAAATGGCAACGACATGGATACAAACGATGTTCAGGCTTTGTCTTACATTGCCAACAATTCTGATCTTGATAAAACTTTGAAGATTTTGCCAGTACCCGGGCTTTATTCATCCTTAAGCAACCTGATTTTACATGAATATCTAGTTCATTCGAGACTGGTAGGTCACCCAATGGAAGTTCAGTGGGACAATTGGATTCCACAAATTATGGACGACTTCGTTGGGCGACCTCGAGTTTGGTCAAGCAATATTGCACAGATGCAGCAAATTAAATTGATTTGTGCATTTATTGAGAGATTGAGGGATGAAGAACAACTTCAGCAGGAGATAGACATACAAGAATTTTGGGACAGAGCAATGAATACAGAACGTCCAACTCTTGCTGATGAGATAAACCCAAGGAGAAGAAACATTCCACCAATCATCCTTCGTGGATACCGTGCGATGAGGTCAGGGTTTGAAAATTCGTTACTCAATAATCTTACTGATGCTTACGACCCAACATTGCGCCAATACAAGAGAGGTCTTCGCTTCCGATAAATAGACGCGACGTTGAACAATAAAGGGTGTCGCGCAGTTCCTGATTCTCCCTACTGCAACCCTGATTTAATGAAAGATTTTTTCCATCGCAGGAACTGCTTTCCAAAAGTCTTGTGCATTCGGCCAACGACGCACAATTTCGTGAACAAGTTCATCAGCAATGTTCCAAGGCAAGATAAGAAACTGATCGCCGTTCTGAACTTGAAAATCATCTGGAGAGATAACCGGTATATGACTTCCTGGAAGGTATTTTCCATGCTTTGACGGCGAACTGTCAATTACACAAAACAATAAGTCTTTACCTACACCAGAAAAATTTAAGAGCGTGTTCCCTTTTGCGGCTGCACCAAAGCCGACGACACGATTACCTCGAATCTTCTGCTGTACCAGAAACTCGAGCAGGTGCAGCTTGATTGACTCCGCATTTGTCTGGAGATCTTTATACGTAGCCAGTGACGTCAAACCACTTCTGTTCTCTTCATTCAGAATCTCTAACACCGAGGGACTTGCTTCCCGGGCAGCGTCGTCATGACATCCGTATATACGAAGGCTTCCTCCATGAGTGGCAATTTTCTCCACATCAAAGATTCGAAGTCCATTCTTTTCAAAAATTTGAGTAGCGACCGACAGCGACAAATAGGAATAGTGCTCGTGGTAGATGGTGTCAAACTGTTTATATCTAAGTAAGTTCAACAGATGAGGAAACTCAATGGAGACCACTCCGTCTGCATTGAGTAAATTCTTGATACCTAATGTGAAGTCGTTGATATCAGGCACATGAGCGTAAACATTATTTGCAACTAGTAAATCTGCCTTGGGGTGGCTTTTAGCTAATTCTAAAGCCAGCCCGGTTGAGAAAAACTTCCTTATAGTTCTGACCCCAAACTTTTCAGCCTCATTCGCAGTACTGTCAGTAGGTTCGATGCCTAAATTTGGTATTCCTTTCTTAACGAAGTTTCGCAACAGATATCCATCGTTACTTGCGATTTCATATACAAAGCTTGACTCGTTCAATTCAAATCTTGAAATCGCCAAATCAACAAAATTTGATGCATGTTGTAGCCATGACTTCGAGGTACTTGAAAAGTAAACATAAGAATTGCTGAAGAAGTCTTCACGTTTCAAATAGTCGTGAGTCTGACAAAGCCAACAATCTGTACAAACAAAAACTGTCAACGGATAGTGAATCTCAGCTTCGAGAAGAGCCGCAGCATCTAGAAAAGAATTAGATGGTGGACAGAAACCTAAATCGACAAATTTATGTAATTCTGATTTCTTACAGTTTCTACAGGTCAAGTTCAATCGGACCACTCCTCATATACCAAAATTAGATTATGTCCGACTCGAACGAATGGTCAGAATGTTCAAGGAACTGATTGATTTGATCAAGACACAGTGCCTGATGAGAGGAGGAACTTCTTGATTCTAGGTACCAGGTCATTGTCCAATCAATTGCTTCCTCAGTTGACAAACGTGAGCGAATTCCGAAGACTTCACGTGCTCTAGATGAATCCAGATGAAGCCAATGTGACTCATGTTTTGATGAGTCCTGACTTGCCAGTTTTGTGAATTTTTGTTCTGGAAAAAATTGTGAGCAGATTTCAATTATCTCGGATACCGAACGTTGTTCTGTCTCGGCCGGCCCGAAATTAAAAGATGATGACAAAGATGGATTAATGAAGGTCTTTTCAGCAAGAATTAGATAGCCAAGTAATGGCTCCAAGACATGCTGCCAAGGTCTCGTGTGGTCTGGATTACGAATTTCAAGGATTTTCCCCTGAGTCCAAGCTCTAACTGCATCTGGAATGATTCGATTCGAAGCCCAATCGCCACCACCGATTACATTGCCGGCTCGGGCAGTTGAAATCGCGATTTCTCGGTCGTCAAAAAATGACTTTTTGAACGATGCGACAACCAATTCACATGCAGCTTTGCTCGCACTATACGGATCATGTCCACCAAGATGACTATCTTCCTGAAATGGAACTTGATGATCTACGTCTCGATATACCTTGTCAGTTGTAACTACTACTACCGACCTTACAGTCGGATGGCGACGGAGTTCATCTAGAAGATAGACCGTACCCATGATGTTTACATCAAATGTGTGAACAGGTGCGTCATAGCTGTCTCGTACTAAGGATTGCGCCGCTAGGTGAAAAACTATTTCTGGTGCAAAATCTAAAACCTGTTGTGACCAATATTCAGGTTGTCTGACATCCGCATAGATTGAGGTACAAAGGTTGGTTACCTCTGCCGTTTCAAATAAATCATTTGGTTTACCATCATCTAAACTTAAACCGAGGATTTCAGCCCCTAATTGGTGCAGCCACATCGTCAACCACGAACCTTTAAAGCCGGTGTGCCCAGTTATCAAAACTCGACGAGATTTCCAAAATTCTGGCGAGGGATTAACCATCAGGAGGTCACCAGTTCTTCCATGGCGCATTATCTGAGCTCCACAGTTCTTCTAATTGGTTCTTATCTCGAAGGGTATCCATGGCGTGCCAAAAGCCCTGATGTTCAAAGACAGATAGTTCGCCGGAATGTGCAAGATGTTCCAACGGATCCTTCTCCCAAATGGTTTCATCATTTCTTATCAGTTGTACAACATCTCGATTAAGAACGAAGAAACCACCATTAATCAATCCTCCATCTCCTCGCGGTTTCTCCGAAAATGATTCGACTCGGTTGCCGTCTCTCACAATTGCTCCATATCGGCCAGGGGGCCGGACACCAGTCATGGTTGCTTGTGTACCTTGCGACTCATGAAACTTAATTAATTCCGTGATATTGACGTCACTGAGACCATCTCCATAAGTAAAGCAAAAAGGACCATCGTCAAGATATTCACTGACTCTCTTTAAACGACCACCAGTCATCGTGTTCTCACCAGTGTCCACAAGAGTCACAGTCCATGGTTCGGTCTTTTTATTGTGAATCTTCATCTCATTGGTCGCGAGAGAAAAAGTGACATCCGCCGAATGAAGGAAATAGTTAGAAAAGTACTCCTTGATCACATAACCCTTGTAGCCACAGCAAACAATGAAGTCGTTTATGCCAAATGAGGAATAGATTTTCATCAGATGCCAAAGAATTGGCCTGCCCCCAATCTCAATCATGGGTTTGGGTCGCAAGTGGGTCTCTTCGCTGATTCGGGTTCCAAGACCTCCAGCAAGAATGACTGCCTTCATTAGCTGTTTATCCTATTCCATCTATTGAGTTATTGAATTTCGTTGATCTCATTGCATCAGACATTTCGCCATATCCACGGTGAAATTGCGTCAATTGAATCTTCTCCGCGAAGTTTCTTGATCTCAACCAACCACATCTCCAAGGAATGTCTCCGCAATGCTTCAATGACCGTTTTCTCAGCATTGCTAGAAAAATCAGTTTCGTAATCGCCTCTCTTGAGCATGTGTAATGCCGAATCATGTAGATCTACATCAATCGCTTGAGCTTCACCAGAAACTTTGAGGACTCGTGACAACTTAACCCATTCCTCATTGTTCTTAAGGCGTGGTACGGCTAGATCTTCAGTAGCTGCTGAAACTAGACGGGAATAGTCAAAGAAGCCTGAATCAATCAAGGCCACTTTTGCGTTTTCCACAATTTCTTGACACTGATCCATGTCTCGCATGGCCGCGATTACTTCATTCATATTGGAGAAATCTTCTTCCAAAGGAATGTAATCACGCCACGGTTCAAGAACACCTAGATAGTCCTCGCGCTGAAGAATTTGACATGTTCCCGCCATTGCCGATTCAAAAAGCCGGGGACTAATAGCAGTGAACTGATACTTCATATCTTTTCCCTTGAAGCAATGTTCTTCAATGTCATCAAATGAGGCTTCCGGATGACGAGCGCGATATGACTGAACTTTCGTGTGAATCAGCCCGTAGGGATCATGGAGGCTTGCGCCGCCTTTCATTCCCACTGTGAATTTGCAAGACGCAAGAAAATCAAACCATGCAGTTCCAATAAAAGAATCTTCCACGCGTGTTGACACATCAACAACAAAACCCGCAGTGCGAGCAGCGTTGGCCATTGTGACTGCTTGCCGAGCTTTTGCCTGCGCCAGGCGACCAAGATGTGGAGGCATATCACGTACTCGCTGTCCAAGATCGATGGGGCGATCGCGCAGCAATCTTGTTTCAGGTATTGGTCCTGATTTCACATAGCCCGTAAGTCCCGTACGGAATTCTTTGGTCTTGATTGATCGTGGATACAAGACATCGCGATCACTATCAATGGGTGTCAAAATTCGATCAACGTCCCAATTCATACACCAGTTGTCAAGAAGTTTGTTTGCCCAAAAATCATCCTGAGCAATCGCAACAACTTTTCCAGCATGTTGTGCAATGTCTTTGTGTCGATTTTTTATGAAAGGCCATAATGGCGAGAATCGATAATTCAAGTAGTCGTAATTAACAATCAGCAAATCCGGAGAAATCTCACCAATATCTTTTGGAAGCGGTTGTTGGAAATGCAGATATTGAACATCAGCATCAGGAAGATGCTCGCGAAAGCTAAGCAGGTGATCAATTGTGGTTTGGCGGCTAGTTGGCCGAAGAGCATGAATGACCAATACTTTGGGTTGCGCTGAATTCATCGTCATCACCACTAAAACATCTGGTGATGCAAACCAGAACTGCGTAACAATCGGCGTGCTATGGAAGGAAACAACAGCACGGCTCGCTGACCTACGTATTGAACCCATGCCGGCAGGTAATTTGTCATCTGCACCAACCCATGTTCACCAGGAACAGGGGCGTCTTGTAATGCAAGTACTGCCTCGTCATACAGTTCCTGCCCAACAAAGTCGCGTGGTTGTGCAACAGCCCATTCCAATTCACGGCGATTATTCGTAAGAATTGCACTACACACCCGCAGTTGCAGGCGATCTTTTTCATCCATTGTGTGCTGCCTTTTCTAAAGCAGCGACAGCTCGTGCAGCAGCATTTCCTTTGCCATACGGATGCTCACTCGGCTCGGTACGAGCTGTTTCCAAAATGTCATCAATAGAACGTGCACACTCGGCATCCAGTGTGTTCCATCCGAGCGTCACAGTCTCCACCCATTCGGTTTCAGTTCTCACCGTGATGCAGGGAGTTCTCAACAAAAACGCTTCTTTTTGTAGCCCGCCGGAATCAGTTACCACTC
>VFQT010003235.1_pt1 | contig 15157 bp, 15 predicted proteins | sample 3512381 | NCBI WGS metagenome assembly VFQT01 (sample SAMN10412376, study PRJNA504923) | tailings metagenome | isolation source: Relicate 2 Philex TSF3 active mining site | place: Philippines: Tuba, Benguet | collected 2017-08-29 | reverse complement strand
CATGCGCTACATCGAGCCTCACGCCCACATGGTCAGCCGCACGACGGATGACTACCGGGCCATGGCGCTTTCCGGCTGCGCCGCCGTCTGCGAGCCCGCGTTCTGGGCCGGCTTCGACCGCTGCTCGGCCGACGGCTTCCGGGATTACTTCCGGCAGCTGACCGAGACCGAGCCCGCGCGCGCCGCCCGCTTCGGCCTGCCCCACTTCGCCTGGCTCTGCCTCAACCCCAAGGAGTCGGAGGACCTCGGCCTCGCCGAGGACGTGCTCGCGCTCATCCCCGAGTTCCTCGACCGGCCCAATGTCCTCGGCATCGGCGAGATCGGCCTCAACAAGAACTCGCGCAACGAGCTCCGCGTGCTCGAGCGCCATGTCCAGCTCGCGGTCGAGCGCGACCGCCTCATCCTCGTCCACACCCCCCACCTCGAGGACAAGCTCAAGGGCACCCGGCTCATCCTCGACGTGCTCCGCGCCCACGGCGTGCGGCCCGGCCGCGCCCTCGTCGACCATGTCGAGGAGCACACCGTCCGCATGGTCCTCGACGCCGGCCACTGGGGCGGCATCACGCTCTACCCCGAGTCCAAGGCCACGCCCGCCCGCGCCGTCGACATGGTCGAGCAGTACGCCGCCGAGCGCCTCTGGCTGAACAGCGCCTGCGACTGGGGCCATAGCGAGCCCCTCGCCGTGCCGCGCGCCGCCCTCGAGATGCGACGCCGCGGCCACTCGCCGTCCGCCGTCGACGCCCTCGTCTACGGCAACCCCGTCCGCTTCCTGTCGCAGGCCCCGGGCTTCCGGGTCGCCGACGGCGCGGACCGCGCGCCGTGAGGGTCGGGCCGCGCGCCCATCTCGCCTACTGCACCAACGTGCATCCGGGCGAGGACTGGGCCCAGGTGCGCGCCTCGCTCGAGGGCCCCGTCGCCGAGGTCCGCCGCCGCGTCGCCGCCGGACGCCCCTGGGCGCTCGGCCTCCGCCTCTCCGGTCCCGCCGCCGCCACGCTCGCCGCCGATCCGGCCGAGCGCGCCTGGCTCCGCGCCTGGCTTGGCTCGAGGGACGCCTATGTCTTCACGGTGAACGCCTTCCCTCGCGGCCCGTTCCATGGCGCCCCCGTGAAGGACCGCGCGTACCGTCCCGATTGGCGCGACCCCGAGCGCCTCCGCTACACCCTCGAGGTCGCGGCGCTGCTCGCCGAGATCGCGCCGCCGGACATCGCCCCGACCGCTGCTCGCCGAGATCGCGCCGCCGGACATCGCCCCGACGGTCAGCCCCGTGCCCGTCACCTTCGGCGCCTTTCCGCGCGGCGCGGACGACGATGCCGCGATGCGCGCCAATCTCGTGCGCGCCCGCGAGGGCCTGCAGCGCCTCGCCGACCGCACCGGCCGCCGGGTCCGCCTAGCCCTCGAACCCGAGCCGCTCTGCCTGCTCGGCACCGCGCGCGAGGCGGCCGACTACCTCGGCGGTCTCTATGACGCCGACCCCGCGGCGCGCGACTGGGTCGGCGTCAACCTCGACGCCTGCCATCATGCCGTGGAGTTCGAGGGTCCCGCGGCGGCCCTCCGCCTCCTGCGCGACGCCGGCGTGCCCGTCCTCAAGGTCCACCTCTCCGCCGCCCTCGCGCTGCCGCCGACGCCCGCCGCGCTCGCGCGGCTGGAGGCGATGGATGAGCCGACGTACCTCCACCAGACCTTCCTCCGGCACCGCGATGGCGCCATCGGGCGCCACCCCGACATCCCCGCCGGCGTCGCCGCCGCGCGCCGCGACCCCGCCGTCCTCGCCGAGGCGCGCGCGCACTTCCATGTCCCCCTGCACGCCGGCGACCTCGGCGATGGGCTGCGCTCCACCGCGCCCGAGCTCGGCGAGCTGATGGATGCGCTGGTCGCCGACCCCGCCGCTTGCGACCAGCTCGAGATCGAGACCTACACCTGGGCTGTCCTCCCGCCCGCCCTGCGCGCCGCCACCGTGGCCGACCAGGTCGTCCGTGAGTACGAGTGGACGCTTGCCGAGCTCGCCCGCCGCGGATGGAATGCGGCATGACCCGTCTCCGGGCCTGGCTTGAGCTGACGCGCGGCGCCAACCTCCCCACGGTCTGGTCCAACCTCCTCGTCGGCTGGCTCCTCGCCGTCGCCTCCGGCGCCACGCTCGATGGCGGCAGTTTCCCCACCCTGGGCGCCGCCCTCCTCGGCGCCACCCTCCTCTACACCGCCGGCATGTTCCTGAATGATGCCGCCGACGTGGGCTGGGATGGCGTCCACCGTCCGGCTCGTCCCATCCCCTCGGGCCGCCTCCTCCATCGTCCGGTGGCGCTCGCCGGCGCCGCGCTCCTCCTTCTCGGCGTCGCCGCCTTCCTCCGCGTCACGCCGGGCGCCCTCGCCGCGGCCTTGGTCCTCGCCGCGCTCATCCTCGCCTACACCCGCTGGCACAAGTCGCGCCCGGCCCTCGCGCCGTGGCTGATGGGCGCCTGCCGCGCGCTCCTGCCGGTGATCGGGTTCGCCACCGCGGGAGCGGTCCCGGGCGATGCTGGCAAGGGCCTGCTCCTGGCCCATGCCGCCGCGCTGGCGCTCGCCACCGCCGGCATCACGCTCCTCGCCCGCCATGAGGCGACCGGCGGCAGGCCTGGCGCCGCCGCCGCGGCCGTGGCGTGGATCGCCCCGTTGCCCGTCCCCGCCTATCTCCTCGCGACCAGCACCGTCAGCTGGTCGGTCCTCATCGGCACGGCCGGGCTCGGGTTGGGCCTCTCCTGGACGGCCACCCGGATCGCCGACATCGGCGCCCGCGTCGCGACCCGCATCGCCGGCCTCGCGCTGCTGGATTACCTGCTCTGGCTGGCCATCCGCACGGCCTTCGACCGCGCGGACCCGCTCTCGCAGGGCGGCCTCATGCTCCTGCTTTTCTTCGGAACCGCGCTCGCCCTGAGGCGTCTCCTGCCTTCGACTTGACCTGCCGATGGACGAGCTCGACCTGCGCTTCACGGTCACGCACCGCCACCGCATCCTCTTCGCCGAGGGCGCCTTCGATCCCGCGTGCCCCGTGCTGGCCGGGCTGGTGGGCGACGCCAAGGTGCTCCCCGTGATCGATGCCGGCCTCGCCGCCGCGCGCCCCGGTCTCGCCGGCGAGGTCCAGGCCCATGCCGCCGCCCGCGGCCTCCGCCTCACGCGCGCCCCGCTCGTCCTGACCGGCGGCGAGGCCGCCAAGCGCGACACGACCGTGGTCAAGGCCGTCCTCGCCGCCATCGAGGCCGACGGCATATGCCGGCACTCATATGTCCTCGCCGTCGGCGGCGGAGCCTTCCTCGACGCGGTCGGTTTCGCCGTCGCGACCGCCCATCGCGGCGTCCGGCTCATCCGCATGCCGAGCACGACCCTCGGGCAGGCGGACGCCGGTGTGGGCGTGAAGAACGGCATCAACACCTTCGGGAAGAAGAACTTCACCGGCGCCTTCGCCGTCCCCGCCGCGGTCGTCAACGACCTCGGCCTCCTCGCGTCCCTCGACCTCCGCGGCCGCCGCGAGGGCCTGGTCGAGGCCGTCAAGGTGGCGCTGCTCAAGGACCCCGCCTTCCTCGCCGAGCTCGAGGCGTCGGCCCCCGCGCTCGCCGCGGGCGACCTCGCCGCGATCGGTCGCGCCGTCCGGCGCTCGGCCGAGCTGCATGCACGCCACATCGCGGAGGGCGGCGACCCGTTCGAGCAGGGCAGCGCCCGCCCCCTCGACCTCGGCCACTGGGCGGCCCACCGCCTCGAGTCGCTCACCGACCACCGGATGTCGCACGGCGAGGCCGTCGCCATCGGGCTCGCCCTCGACACGCTCTGCGCCCGCGACCTCGGGCTGCTTCCCGCCGCCGATGCCAGCCGCGTCCTGCGCCTGCTGCTCGCCCTCGGCTTCCGCCTCCACGCCCCCGAGCTCCATGCCGATGGCGGCCGGGCGCTCCTGCGCGGCCTCGAGGAGTTCCGCGAGCACCTCGGCGGCCGGCTCACGCTCGTCCTCCCCGCCGGCATCGGCGTCGCCACCGAGGTCCACGCCCTGGACCCCGGCCTTGTCCGCAAGGCGGCCGACGAGCTCCGCGCCCTCGACCCCTCGCCATGCGCCGCGCGGTCCTGAACATCGTCGGCCTGACCGCCCGCGACCTGGCCGGCGGCAAGATGCCCCGACTCGCCGCCCTTGCCGCCGCCGGCTCCTTGGCGCGGGTCCGCCCCGCCTTCCCGGCGGTGACGTGCACGGCGCAGACCACCTACCTCACCGGTTCGACGCCCGCCGCGCACGGCATCGTCGGCAACGGCTGGGCCGACCGCGCGCTGTCGGAGGTCCACTTCTGGAAGCAGTCCGACCGGCTGGTCGGCGGCGAGAGGATCTGGGACACCCTGCGCGCGCGGCGGCCCGGGCTGCGCGTCGCCAACACCTTCTGGTGGTACAACCTCGGCTCGTCCGTCGACCTCGCCGTCACCCCCCGGCCCATCTACCGGGCCGACGGCGCCAAGCTGCTCGACATCGCCACCTGGCCGCCGGACCTCGCCGGGCGGCTCAAGGCCGACCTCTGGGACTTCCCCTTCGGCGCCTTCTGGGGCCCCTTCGCCGGGCTCGAGGCCTCGCAGTGGATCGCGGACGCCGCCCGCTGGATCGAGCACCACGAGCGGCCCGACCTGCATCTCATCTACCTGCCGCATCTGGATTACGACCTGCAGCGCCACGGGCCGGACTCGCCCGAGGCCGACCTCGCCCGCGCGGAGATCGACAAGCTCGCGGGGCGCCTGGCCGACGACCTCGGGCGCGCGGGCGTCTCGGTGACGATCCTCTCCGAGTACGGCATCACCGCCGTCGACCGCCCCATCCTGCCCAATCGCCGCCTCCGCGAGCGCGGCTGGCTCGTGGCCAAGGACGAGCGGGGCCACGAGGTGCTCGACACCTTCCACTCGCGCGCCTTCGCCGTCTGCGACCACCAGGTCGCCCACATCCACGTCCGCGACCCCGCGCTCCTGCACGAGGTCCGCGCCGAACTCGCGGCGCTGCCCGGCGTCGGCCGCGTCCTCGGCGAGGCCGAGCAGCGGGCGGAGGGCCTGTGGCATGCGCGCTCGGGCGACCTGTTGCTGGAGGCCGATGCCCGGAGCTGGTTCGCCTACAATTACTGGCTCCAAGACGACCGGGCGCCTGACTTCGCCCGGACGGTCGATATCCACCGAAAGCCGGGCTACGACCCATGCGAGTTGCTCGTCGACCCGGCCATCCGGTTCCCTTGGCTGCGGGTCGCCTGGTTCCTGCTTCGCAAGAAGCTCGGCTTCCGCGCGCTGCTCCGCCTGACGCCGCTCGACCCCGGCCTCGTCCGCGGCTCTCACGGCCGCGTGCCCGAGGATTCCCTCGACTGGCCCGTGCTGATCGAGCCGGCCAAGGGGTTGCCCGCGACCCTCGCCGCCACCGACGTCCGCGACCGCCTCGCGGCCGGTTTCTGAGGCCATGTCCGGACTCCTGCCATTCTCACGTTCCGTCGCCAAGGCCGGCTGGTGCGATTGCTGCAAGAGGACCACGGCGTGCCTTTCCGATGCCGAGGTCCCCTTCCCGGACTCCCTCTCGCCGGGACGGTGGAGGCATTGGGCATGCTTCGAGTGCGGCGTCGCCCTCAGTACCAGCCGTCCCTTCGTGCCGTGGATTGCCCGGACCTGCCTGGTCGCCTGCGGCCTGCTCAGCCTCATCTCATTGGCCGCCCTCGGGCTGTGGTACGCCGGCAAGGCGAAGCCGGGAACCTCACCGGCGATCTTCCTCGTTTTCTCCTTCCTCTCGATTGCCGCGACCCTCTTCTTTGTCCGCCAGCTCCGCCGTTGGCCGGCATACGCCGCCGGCGTCGCCTCAGTGACGCCACTGAAGGGAGATGCCTGCCCGATTTGCGCCACCTCCCTCGTCGGCACGCCGCCGCAACCTTGCCATTACTGCGGCGTCACGGTCATCACCCAGTGAGCCCGTGTTCCTCATCCACGGCCATTACAAGTTCCTCCCGAAGCGCTCGGCGGTGCGGAACGTCTGGTGCACGGTCTGCAAGCAGCCTCGGCTCGCGATCGGCGTCCGGAGCCTACTCGTCATCCACCTCTTCTGGATCCCCGTGCTGCCGGTCGCGCGCGTGACCGACTGGGTCTGCGCCAGCTGCCGCAACAATCCCAAGGCGCACCTCACGGCGCGACCCTCGGCCATGCGATGGCCCTTGGTCCTTGCCGGCATCCTGCTGGTCGCCGGCCTCTGGGTGCTCCTCGAGACAATTCGGACGGGCGAGGACCCCTTGGGCGTGAAGGACAAGCGGATGTCGGGCGGCATCGCCGGCGGGCTCGCCTTGCTCATGGTGGGCACGCTCTTCGGCTGGCAGGTTCGCCGCCAGCTCCGACGGACCGCCGAGCTGGGGTTTGATGACGGCAAGGCAGCCGTCGCGCCCCTTTCCGGCGATACCTGCCCGCTCTGCGGCGAGCTGATGCTCACCCGCGACAACCCTCGCTGCGAAAGCTGTCAGGTCGATATTCAGACCCGCTGAGCGACTTGCAGGGGGGGCGGCAAGTCAGCGCTTGACACCTTGGTTATTACGCTGTTATTACTTTTGCAGCATGGCCTACAAGTCCAAGATCCGCCGCGTCGGCAACTCCCTCGGCATCCTCCTCCCCAAGGAGCTCCTCGAGGACCTTCGCGTCCGCGAGGGCGATGAGCTGTCGTTCGACAAGGTGAGCGGGACCTACCAGGTGAAGCCGATCGACCCGCACTTCGAGAAGCTCATGGCCGCCCACCGCGAGGTCGCCGACCAATACCGCAACACCTTCCGCGAGCTCTCGAAATGAGCGACCCCGTCTGGCTGTCCGTCGCCGACATCCTCGCCCTCCATTCCCTGCATGTCGGGGAGACCGGTGGCGACCCCGGCATGCGCGATGCCCGTCGCTTGGAATCGGCCGCCGAGCGACCGCGCAACCTTCATGCCTATGGCGAGCCGACATGGGGCGAGATGGCCGCCGCCTATGCCGCGGGCATCATCCAGGGGCATCCCTTCGTCGACGGCAACAAGCGCGCCGGTTTCGCCACGGCCGCCGTCTTCCTCGTGATGAACGACCGCCGCCTCGAGGCATCCGAGCCCGAGGCCACCCTCAAGGTGCTCGGCTTGGCAGCCGGTGAGATCTCGGAGCGCGACTTCGCCCGTTGGATCGACTCGCGGATTGTCGCGCGGGGCGTCGAGGAGGGTGCGGTGCGAAAGGTCCGGCGGGCGGGCGGCAAGTCGCCCAAGTCCAAGTCGCCGCGCCGTCCTCGCTGACCGGTCTTAGGCGGTCAGTCGCTCGAGGCACTCGGCGTAGAGCCGCTGGGTGCCCTTGACGATGTCGTCGGGCAGGCGCGGGCCGGGCGGACGCTTGTCCCACGGCTGCGCCTCGAGCCAGTCGCGCACGAACTGCTTGTCGTAGGACGGCTGCGGGCGGCCGGGCTGCCACCGGTCGGCGGGCCAGTAGCGCGACGAATCGGGTGTCAGCACCTCGTCGATGAGCACGAGCGAGCCGTCGGACGCGCGCCCGAACTCGAACTTGGTGTCGGCGAGCAGGATGCCCGCCTTGGCGGCGCGCGTCGCGCCCATGCGGTAGAGCGCGAGCGAGGCGTCGCGAACGGCCTTGAAGTCCCGCTCGCCGAGGATCTCCGCGCAGCGCGCCTGCGTGATGGGCTCGTCGTGCCCCGCCGCGGCCTTCGTCGATGGCGTGAAGATGGGCTCGGGCAGTTTGGAGCCATCGAGCAAGCCCGCTGGCAGGCGGTGGTCGAGGATCGAGCCGGTCGCCGTGTATTCCTTCCAGCCGCCGCCGGCCAGGTAGCCGCGCACCACGGCCTCGACGGGCAGGGGCGCCAGCTTGCGCACCAGCATCGAGCGGGGGATGAGCGCCTCGTGCCCGCGGAGCGCGGCGGCCAACGCCGCGCCGTGGTCGGCCACGAGGTGGATGGGGAAGACCGCCGCCGCCTGCTCGAACCACCACAGGCTCACCTGGGTGAGGAGGATGCCCTTGCCGGGGACGCCGTTGGGCATGACGACGTCGAAGGCCGAGAGGCGGTCGGTCGCGACGATCAGGAGTCGGTCGCCGAGGTCGAAGATCTCGCGCACCTTGCCCACCGCCACCTTGGGGTAGGGCAGGCCCTCCACGGTCATGAGGGCCTCGGCGGGCAGGGCGGGGGAGCGCATCGGAGCGCTTGGGTTAAGCGGGAACCGCCCCGGACGAAAGCGGAAAGGCGGGCGGGCTCGCCTTCGGCCAGGTCCGATGCCAGCGTCGCCCCGTGGTCGTCATCCTGAGGCATCCCGACGAGAACCTGGCCAAGTGCTCCCTGGAGCCCCTGCGTGGCCGGGCGGACCTGCGCTTCGTGGAGGCGACACCCGGGGTCTCGGTCGACGGCACCGGCCACGTGCTGCTCGAGGTCGGCGCGCCGCCGCTCGGTCCCGCCGATGCCGCGATGCCGCTCCTGTTGCTCGACGGCAACTGGAAGCACCTGCCGTGGCTGCGCGCCAGGGTCACCGGGTCCCCGCTCGCCCGCTCGCTGCCGGCCGTCGCCACCGCCTACCCGCGGCGCAATGCCGAGGGGCGCGATCCCGCCGAGGGCCTCGCCTCGGTCGAGGCGCTCTACCTCGCCCGCCGGCTGCAGGGCGCGGACGACCCGTCGCTGCTCGCCCATTACCGATGGCGCGAAGCCTTCCTCGAGTCCGTCCGCCGCGTGCTCGGCCGTTGACTCAGGCGCCCTCGGCGAGCGCCAGCCGGATGGCCTCGCCCGCCGCGGCCAGGCCGAAGGCGCCCGCGACGTGCGCCGCGGTGCCGTAGCCCCACTCGCAGTTCGGGCGCAGGTCGGTGTCCTCCGGCAGCTCGCCGCCGGGCAGGCCCTCGCAGTCGGACGCGATGACCAGGGGCTCGTCGGACCATGCGCAGCGGATGCCCATCGGCCCCTTTCGCGGGAAGCCCATCTCCTGGCGGAGCTTCTTGCGGACAAATCGGAGCAGGGGGTCGTCCTTCGACTCGGCGAGGTCGCCGACGCGCACGCGCGTCCCATCCGTCCGCCCGGCGCAGCCGCCGACGGTCACCGCCGCGCGCCCGGCCTCGCGGCACGCGGCGAGCAGCGCGCACTTCGGCGTCAGGCTGTCGATCGCGTCGATGACGATGCCCGGATACGCCGCAAGGAGCGCCGCGGCGTCGCCCTTGCCGACGAAGCGCATCACTGGCATCGCCTCGATGCAGGGGTGGATGGCCCGGGCGCGCTCGGCCACGGCCTCGGCCTTGGGGCGCCCCTCGGCGCCGCTGACGGCGTGCAGCTGGCGGTTGGTGTTCGACCGGCACACCGCGTCGCCGTCCACGAGCACGAGCCGACCGACCCCGCTGCGCGCGAGGGCCTCGGCCGTCCAGGAACCCACGCCGCCCAGCCCGACGACCATGAACGACGCCCGGGCGAGCCGGGATGCGCCCGCGCGGCCGTAGAGCCGGGCGACGCCGGCGAAGCGCTCGAGATGGGCCGCGTCCATCTCCCCGATGAAGCGGAGCCCGGCCCCGGGATGAAGCGAAAAAGCCCGCTTGCCGCCGGGCGGCGCCCGCCGCAACCTACGCGCCCCATGGCCTCGTCCGACCCGAAGACGCCCAAGGTCCTCCTCGCGCCGACCACCCCGCTGTGGTTCCATGCCCTCAAGTGGGCGGCCATCGGCGCCTTCCTCGCCTTCCTCGGGGTCTTCGCCCTCGTCCTGCGCGGCCACCTCCGTGCCGTGCCCCTGGCCGACGCCTTCCGCCAGGTCGCCGCGCCCCTCCTCCAGCACCGCCTCGAGCAGCGCGACTGGCCGGCGGCGTTCGACTTCGCCAGCCCCGGCGAGGCCATCCAGCGCTACAAGTTCTCGGACACCTGGGACAAGGCGCGCGGCCCCGTCGAGGTCCCCGGCGCGTGGTCCTTCGCCACGGAGGGCGAGGGCGCGTCCCGCCGCGGGCTGGTCGTCTTCCGACCGGCCGAGCCCGAGGTCGCCGAGACCTCCCTGCTTTCGGTCGACCAGCGGCTCGACGACGGCCGGCCCGAGGCGGGCAAGTTCCGCCGGCGCGCCGACGGCTCCTGGGCCTTCACGCTCCCCGGCGAGTGAGCGCCTCGGCGCGCGCGCGCAGGTCCGCCTCCGCCAGCGCCGCCAGGAGCTCGTCGATGTCCCCGTCCAGCGCCTGCTGGATGCCATGGATCGTCCGCTCCACGCGGTGGTCCGTCACGCGGTTCTGGTGGAAGTTGTAGGTGCGGATGCGCTCGGAGCGGTCGCCCGAGCCCACCTGCGTCCGCCGCGCGTCGGACCGGGCGGCCTGGTCGGCCTCCTTCTGCCGCTCGAGCAGCCGCGCGCGCAGCACGCGCAGGGCCTTCTGCCGGTTCCGCAGCTGCGACCGCTCGTCGGCGCAGTAGACCATGATGCCGGTCGGCTTGTGGATGATCTGGACGGCGGACTCGGTCTTGTTGACGTGCTGGCCGCCCGCCCCGCTCGCCCGCGCGACGCTCAGGTCGAGGTCCTCCGGCCGCAGGTCGACCTCGGTCTCCTCCGCCTCCGGCAGCACGGCGACCGTCGCGGCCGAGGTGTGGATGCGGCCCGACGCCTCGGTGGCGGGCACGCGCTGCACGCGGTGCACGCCCGCCTCGTGGCGGAGCGTGGCGTAGGCGCCCGGGCCCTCGACGAGCAGGACGGCCTCGCGCACGCCGCCGAGGTCGGACGGCGTCAGGGAGAGCGTCTCGTGGCGCCAGCCGCGGCGCTCGGCGAGGCGCCCGTACATCCGGGCGAGCTCGGCGGCGAAGAGCGCGGCCTCGTCGCCGCCCGTGCCGGCGCGGACCTCGACGATGACGTTCTTGCCGTCGTCGGGGTCGGGCGGCACGAGGGCGCGCAGGAAGGCGTCGCGCAACGCGGGGATGGCCGCCTCGAGGTCCCGCGCCTCGTCCGCCGCGAGGTCCTGCAGGCCGCCCTCGGCCAGCGGGTCGTCGCGCAGCGCGCGCGCCTCGGCGAGCTGGACCAGCGCCGCGTCGAGCCGCTCGCCGGCGGCGAGGGCCGGCCCGAGGTGGCGGAGCTCCTGGGCGAGGGACGCCGCGCGCCGCTGGTCGGCGAACACCCGCGGGTCCGCCAGCTCCCGCTCGAGCGCCTCCTTCCGCCCCCGGAGGGCGGCGAGGTCGGGGCGGGTCTCGTCGGCGGGCATGGTCAATCGGTGCTTGGAGCGGGGCGGGGTCGGGTGTAGACAATCGCCGCCCGTCCCTCCCCCGGGCAAGCCCGACTTCCGAACGTGTCCTCCGCCTCCGCCGCCGACAAGCCCCTGCGCGACAGCCATGTGCTGGCCTGCGTGTGGGACTTCGACAAGACCCTCATTCCCGGGTACATGCAGACGCCCCTCTTCCGCGCCTTCGGCGTCGACGAGGACGCGTTCTGGCGCGAGGTGAACCAGTTGCCCGCCCTCTACGGCCGCAAGGGCATCCGCACCTCCAAGGACACGGTCTACCTCAACCACCTGCTGAGCTACGTGAAGCACGGGCCCCTCCGCGGCCTGACCAACCGGCGGCTGCGCGAGCTGGGCGCCGAGATCGAGCTCGCGCCCGGCCTGCCCGAGTTCCTCCCCGCCATCCAGCGCCACGCGCGCGAGCTCGGGGCCAAGGCCGGCCTCGAGGTCACCCTCGAGCACTACATCGTCAGCACCGGCCTGGCCGAGATGATCCGCGGGACGGCCGTGGCCGCCCACGTCTCCGGCATCTACGGCTGCGAGTTCCTCGAGGAGCCGCTGCCGCCCCACTTCACCAAGCAGGACGAGCTCCATCTCGAGCTCCCGACCGAGATCTCCCAGGTGGCGGCGATGGTCGACAACACGGTCAAGACCCGCTTCCTCTTCGAGATCAACAAGGGGACGAGCAAGGACCCCTCCATCGACGTCAACGCCGTCGTCCGCGCCGACGACCGGCGCGTGCCCTTCGAGAGCATGCTCTACGTCGCCGACGGCCCGAGCGACGTCCCGGTGTTCTCGCTCCTCCGCAAGTCGGGCGGCAAGACCTACGCCGTCTTCCATCCCGACCACGAGGCCGAGTTCGCCCAGTGCGACGCCCTCCTGCAGGGCGGACGCGTCCACGGCTACGGCCCCTGCGACTACCGCGACACCTCGCTCACCACCCGCTGGATCCGCCACGCCGTCTCGGGCATGGTCGACCGGCTCGTCGCCGAGCGCCGCCAGTCCATGGACCGCCGCGTCGCGCAGCCGCCCCGCCACCTGAACACCCCGTCCAAGCCCGCCTCGGGCGGCACCAGCCAGCCCGGGCTCTTCGACTGAGCGATGCCGCCCCCTCGCAAGAACGACCGCAGGAAATCGGCCACGCTGGCCCGGCCCACGAGCGAGAGCCGCCCGATCCTCGCGCTGCTCCTCGCCCTGGCCGGCGCGTTCCTCCTCGTCGCCATGGCGCTGCGCACGGCCAACCAGCCGTGGCTCCTCAGCTCCGTCCTCGAGCCCGCGCTGCGCATCCCCGCCGCCGCCGCCGACCTCCCTCCCGATTCCAACCCGTGCGGGGCCTTCGGCAACCTGCTCGGCACCCTCCTCTTCGCCGCCTTCGGCTTCGCGGCCTTCCTCGTCCCGGCCTTCCTCCTCGTGGCGGCGTGGTTCGCCCTCAACCGCCGCGCCCACACGCTCTGGCCCGCCAAGACGCTCCTCATGCTCGGCGGCACCTTCCTCGGCGCCTCGCTCTGCCACCTTTTCCTGACCTTGCCCGGAGGCGCGCCGCCCGAGGCGCTCACCGCCTTCGATCCCCGCGGCCCCGGCGGCCTGCTCGGCGACTTCCTCATGCGCGGCCCGCTCGAGCCGCTCGGCACCATCGGCGCGTGGCTCCTGCTCGCGCCGGCCTACGGCTTCTGCCTGCTCGGCGTCCTGGCCGACGACCCCAAGGCCACCCTGGCCGCCTGGATCGCGGAGATGCGCGACGGCATGGCCGACTGGAACCGCCGCCGCGGCGAGGAGGCCGCCCGCGCCGCCGAGCTCCGCCGGCGCGAGGCCCATGCCCGCGCCGAGGCCCTGCGCATCGCCGCCGCCGCCCGCGGCACGACGCTCGCCGCCGAGGCCCCGGTCGCGCCGCTCGCCGTCCCCGCGCCGGCGCCCGTGCCCGTCGCGCCCGAGCCCGAGGAGGCCGAGGCGCCGGAGATCGGGACGGTCGACCCCGAGGACGTCGAGGTCGGCGACCCCGATGGACGGGATTCGGACGGGCTCGGCGGCGTGCTACCCCCGCCCAAGGTCCCCAAGCTCAAGGCCGACCCCGATCCCAAGCCCCAGGTCACCGGCAAGCTCGGCGTGACCAAGAACGAGCGCATCGAGCGGGCCGCCCCCTCGCAGATTCCCAAGCGCCGCGGCGACTACACCTTCCCCACCATCGACCTCCTCACCGCCGCCGCCTCGAAGGAGACCGTGAAGGAGGATTACCGCCGCCGCGCGGGCGAGCTGATCCAGACGCTCAAGGAGTTCAAGGTCGACGTCGTCCCCGTCGACCCCGCCAACGGCATCGACGTCGGCATCCAGCAGGGCCCCTCCATCACGCGGTACGAGATCCGGCCCGCGCCGGGCGTGCGCATCGAGCGCATCGCCAACCTGCAGAACAACATCGCCATGAACCTCATGGCGGAGTCCGTCCGCATCCTCGCGCCCGTCCCGGGCAAGGGCACGGTCGGCATCGAGATCCCCAATGCCAGCCGCCAGCTCGTCGTCGCGCGCGACATCCTCGAGTCCAAGGCCTGGGCCGAGAGCGCCTTCGACCTCCCCGTCATCCTCGGCGTCGACAGCGTCACCAACCGCCCGATCGTCCAGGACCTGTCCAAGATGCCCCACGCCCTCATCGCCGGCTCCACCGGCCAGGGCAAGTCGGTCTGCATCAACACCCTCCTCGTCTCGCTCCTGTACCGGATGACACCCGAGGACCTGCGCCTCATCCTCGTCGACCCCAAGGTGGTCGAGCTCCAGGTCTACAACGACCTTCCGCACCTGCTCGTCCCGGTCGTGACGGACCCCAAGAAGGTCCCGGCGGCCCTGAAGTGGCTCATCGCCGAGATGGAGCGCCGCTACCGCATCTTCGCCGCCACGAACGTCCGCAACCTCGCCGGCTTCAACGCCCGCGTGGCCAAGGACGCCGCCGAGGCCGAGAAGGCCCGCCAGCAGGAGCTCGAGCTGACGCCCGAGGAGCGCGCCGCCGCCGCGGAGGCCGCGGCCGAGGCCGTGCCCGGAGCGGTCGAGATCCCCAAGGAGAAGCTCCCCTGCATCGTCTGCGTCATCGACGAGATGGCCGACCTCATGATGGTCGCCGCGAAGGACATCGAGACCTCCGTCGCCCGCATCGCCCAGAAGGCCCGCGCCGCCGGCATCCACCTCGTGCTCGCCACCCAGCGCCCGTCGACCGACGTCATCACGGGCCTGATCAAGGCCAACCTGCCCACCCGCATCGCCTTCAAGGTCGCCGCGCTCGTCGACTCGCGCACCATCCTCGACTCCAAGGGCGCCGAGACCCTGGTCGGCAAGGGCGACATGCTCTACCTCGCCCCCGGCACCGCGACCCTCCAGCGCGTCCAAGGCGCCTTCATCTCCGACGAGGACGTCACCCGCATCGTCGCCTTCCTGCGCGAGAAGAACGGCGCCCCCGAGTTCGTCGCCGCCGTCCAGGAGGCGCTCGACCGGGCGGACGACGATGGCGAGGGCGACGGCGGCGAGGGCGGCGAGGGCGGGTCGCACGACGACCCCATGGTCGCCAAGGCGTGGGACATCATCCGGCAGTCCCGACGCGCCTCCGTCTCCTTCCTCCAGCGCCGCCTCTCCATAGGCTACGGCCGCGCCGCCCGCATCATGGACATCCTCGAGGAGCAGGGGTACATCGGCCCCGACCAGGGCCCCGGCTCCCCGCGCGAGATCCTCCGGGAGGACTGACTCGCCCTTCGGGCGAGGGCGGATGAGCTGGCGTGCGGAGCGGCTGAACAGCGGCGCCATGTTCGGGCTGTCGCCCGAGAGCAGATGAGCAGATGAGCGGGTGGGCGGAACGGCTGAACAGTGGCATAGAACTCGCCGCGCTAGTCGCCTCGCGCTTCCGTGCCGCTGTGAAGCCGTGAAGCCCCGATACCGTGAAGCCACGGCCGGCTCGGCGATCCAGCCCTAACCAGGGCAAACGAGCGCCAGCGAGTTCATCCCAGCTGTCCCG
>VFQT010003234.1_pt1 | contig 15167 bp, 16 predicted proteins | sample 3512381 | NCBI WGS metagenome assembly VFQT01 (sample SAMN10412376, study PRJNA504923) | tailings metagenome | isolation source: Relicate 2 Philex TSF3 active mining site | place: Philippines: Tuba, Benguet | collected 2017-08-29 | reverse complement strand
TGCCGATGCCATCGACCATGTTCAGCTGAGCCAGCTGAGAGGTCATCTCGGCGCTCTCCATGGGGTTCATGGGGTCTTGGTTCTGCAACTGGACGGTCAGCATGCGCAGGAAGTTGCTCTGCAGATCGGACGTCGAGGTCGCATCAACGGCATTGCCTGACGTACCAGAGGCATTGCCGCTGTAGAACGTCAGGCCGGGTAGGTTTAGGGATTCGAGTGTCGTGGCCATTTAGTCAGGTCCTAGGGCTTAGTTCTTGCCAAGGTTGAGCGTGCGAAGCATGAGGATTCGCGTGGTGTTCATCATTTCGATGTTCATCTGGTAGGAGCGCGAGGCCGAGATCATGTTGACCATCTCCTCGACGGGGTTAACGTTGGGCATCTCGACAAAGCCAGCCTCGTTGGCCTTTGGATGGCCCGGCTTGAACTCCATGCGGAATGGGGCATCGCTCTCGATGATGTTGGCGACTTCCACACCCTGACCGGGTGCATTGGCAAACGGCACGGTCTTGAATTCCACCTGACGCGAGCGATAGGGGCGGCCATCTGGGCCCTCGGTGGTCTCGGCGTTGGCAATGTTGGAAGCGGTTGTGTTCAGACGCAGCGACTGGGCCACCAGTGCGGTCGAACCAATTTCAAAGGAGCGAACGAGACTCATGGATTACCCCGGCTGACCTGTAATGGCCGACATGCGCGACTTGATCGAGCCGCCGAAGAACTCAATGGCGGCCTGCATCATCATGGCGTTTTGGGCGAAATGGCTGCGCTCGGTATCGGCATCGACGGTGTTGCCGTCGAGCGAGGGCTGCAGCGGTGTGCGGTAGAGAACGCCCGGCTGCTCTTTGCGAACGGGCATGACGATGTGGCCTGCGTTGGTGGCCTCCATAGCCAGCGATGAAATCGTTTGTTCTTGACCCGACAGACGTGCTTTGAGCACCTGGGCAAAGTCAACATCGCGGGCTTTGTAGTTGGGCGTGTCCGCATTGGCCATGTTCGAGGCCAAAATCTCTTGACGGTAAGACCGCGCCTTCAGGGCGGCTTCACCAAATGCCAGAGAATCGTATTGCGGGACCAGCTTCACTCTTGAGCTCCACACCCCACCATGGGGTTCGGCTCATATAAAGCAAAGCCTATGCCAAATGGATAAAATCCATTAAAAACAATAACTTAAAATCTACCCAGCCAGCTGATACGAATGGCCCCATTTAAAAAGTTTAGGGCCTCGGCAGTTCTTGCCGCAATGGAAAAGGGGCTGGCGGTAAAGCCTGCCCCTCGTTTCCCGGTGATCTGATGCTGGACGGTTACTGGCCGCCGGCCCGGGGGATTCGGGGCATAGCCGTCATCGCGGGAGCCGGAGCAGAGGCGACACCGCCATCAGCAGGGGCGCGGCTGGCCTTCACCAGACGACCGTTCGTGCGCTGGGTCGGGCGGGCGTTGTTGGCGTACATCTTGGAGAAGACCTCTACCTGGCCAGCGGAGACCTCAACAGGCGACTGCATGACATACCAGGCCACACCCTCGGTACAAGGTGGCGTAGTCAGCGAACCCATGTAGTGGAAGTAAGCCTTGTTGGCCGGCAGAAACTTGGCCAGGTCGACTTTGGCTGTGGGAGGCTCGATGGGCTTTTTCTTCTCGATGGGCATGTGGTTCCAGAGCGTCTGGATAAAGCGGTTTTCCTCGCCCAGGGTAAGCAGGACTGCGACCACCGCCAGCTGACCCTTGCTGTTCTTATGGACCAGGTGGGCCACCATGTCGTAGCGCTTGCCATTCACGACCTCCTCTGCGGGGCGATGAAAGTGGAACTGAACCAGCTCGTAGCGCTGACCCAGAATGGTCATGGCACCGCCTTCCAGGTATTTCACCTCAACGGTATGGCCGTTGTCGATAATCGAAAAACGCGAGTCACGGTAGTCAAACTCAATGGCCGGCAGGTCTAGCTTGAGCTGGGCATCTGCCTCGATTGCAATCGGAGACTGGTTCTTACCATTGGCGCAGGCCAGATACTGTTTGCTGATCTTGCCCCAATTGTGCGGGCCACCCTCGCCTTCGTAGGCCCAATGCACCGTGTGCTTCTTGGGGGCGGGGCGCTTGGCCGTGCTGGCGGCTGGCGCCACACCGGTGGATTTCAGGACGACCTCGCCCTTGCCGGAAATACGCTCAGCAATGGCCTTGCGAATGGCTTCGTTGGGGTCACCAGCGGGCACGGCAACCGGGCCCGGAGCTGGCGCGGGAGCGGCGGCAGGTGCTGCGGCCGGCGCAACCGGTGCAGCCTTGGGCATGGCGGGCGCCGGAACGGGAGCGACGGCACTGGGCTGGGCGGCAGGAGCTGCGGGCGGGGCAGCAGCCGATACAGCCTGCGCCGAGAACAGGCCACCGGCCATGATCAGGGCCAGCATAGCTGCCAGTGGTCGAACAAACGGTCGTTTTGCTTGGTTTTGCATCTTGGCCCTCAGTCTTACAGTCGTCGGTACAAACTTTTATGGTGACCTTGTTACGGCCATTTGGGATCCACGGTTTAGGAGGGCCGGGCTCAGAGGCCCGTTCACTGCTGGCCCAGCCCCATGCGAACCGTGCCATAAGCGGGTTCCAGGGCGCGCTGCACAAAGGCTGGCAGGTCGGGCAGGATGATCATCAGGACCACAAAGGCCAGGGGCACTGTAATGGCAAAGCCCACCGCAAACAGATTGAACTGTGGACTGGTGCGAGCCAGGATGGCCTGAATAATGTAGAACAAGGTGTAGACCACGATGGTAGGCAAGGCCAAGACCATGCCCAGCCCAAACGAAAAACTCAGCAGGCGCACCACCTCTTGAAGGTTCCAGCCGCCAGGCCAGACCCCGAAAGGCAGGGTCTTGAAGCTGGCCATCACAAAGTCCAGCATGACCAGGTGCAGGTTCATGGCAAACATCAGGGCAATGGCGGTCAGGCCCAGAAACTCTCCCACCAGGCCAGAGGCGATGTTGGGGTCTCGCACATAACTGGTGGCAAAGCTCAGGCCCGTCTGCACCGACAGCACTTCGGCTGCCAGCTCAATGGCCATCATGCCCACCCGAACCACAAATCCAATGAAAAGCCCGATAAAAAACTCAAGGGCCACGGCAAAAAAGGTGGGCGGGGTCAGGGCAAAAGACTTGGCCTGCTCGGTCAGGTTGGGGAACAGCAGCAGGGCCAGGAACAGGGTCAACGAGACCCGAATCTGCATGGGAAAGGCCCGAAAGCCAAAGAACGGCGCAGCCAGAAAAACACCAAACAGCCGCACCGAGACCAGCATGAAGCTGGTGGCTGCGGCAAAGATCTGGGCCTCGGTCAGGCTGATCATGACCAGCCTTTACAGGGTGATGCTTGGAATGCGCAGAATCAGCTCACGCAGGTAGTCGGTAAAGAGCGTGAGCATGACGGGGCCGGCCAGCAGAATGATCACCACCAAGACAATGACCTTGGGCACAAAGGCAATGGTGGTCTCGTTGAGCTGGGTGGCCGCCTGAACAATACCAATCAGCAGACCCACGATCAGCAGACCCAGCAGAATGGGACCGCTCAAGACCAAGGCCATTCGCAGGGCCTGAAAGACCAGCTCGATGACCAGGCTTGAGTCCATCATGGCTTAGCTCCCCACTGCCGAGTAGCTCTGCACCAGCGAGGCTGCCAGCAAGCCCCAGCCATCGGCCATGACAAAGATCAGCAGCTTCAACGGTAACGAGAACATCATTGGCGAGACCATGACCATGCCCAGAGAGGTCAAGATGCTGGCCACGGCAAAGTCAATCGCCAGAAAGGGCAGAAAGATCATGAAGCCCACGATAAAGCCGGTCTTGATCTCACTGATCGCAAAGGCCGGGATGAGCACCGTCATGGGCACCTGCTCGCGGGTCTCAATGGGCTTGCCGTGCATGCGGGCAAACAGGGCCAGGTCATCCTCACGGGTGTTGCGCAGCATGAAGGCCTTGAGCGGCTTGCTGCCGACCTCAATGGCCTGATCAAAGTTGAGTTTCTTCTGGGTGTAGGGCACATAAGCCTGGTCGTAGATCTGATCAAAGACCGGCTTCATGATGAAGAGCGTCAGAAACAAAGACAGACCCACCAGCACCAGGTTGGGCGGCATGGTGGTCAGGCCCAGGGCCTGCCGCAGCAGCGAGAAGACAATCAGAATGCGGGTAAAGCTGGTCATGAGCATGAGCGCCGCCGGAATAAAGCTGAGCGCGGTGAGCACAATGAGCGTCTGGACCGGCACCGAGTAAGTGTTGCCCTGAACGCTGACCAGGGGCAGGGTCTGGGCCACCGCAATGGCCGAACCACCCATGAGCCCCGCCGCCAACAGACTGCCTAAACACCATTTGGTCGACTTGCGCATGGGCCTAGCGCTTTCTGGAAAAGAGTTGGGCCAGCTGACGTCCAAAGCTGGCTGAGAATTCAATGGGAGAGGCCTGCTGGGGAATGGCGGCCAAGTCTTCGGGGTCTAGCTCGGCGACCAGGTTGACCTGAGTGGGCGTGTGGCCCACCAGAAAGCCGCGGTTGCCGACTCGGACCACCAGGAGTCGTTCACGAGGGCCTACCGACTGGCTGCTCATGATCCGAATGCCAGAACTGGGGCCTGCGTTGGCGCCAAAGTTCTTGCGAAGCAGCCAGGCCACCAGAACCACCAGGCCAGACAACAGGGCCAGGGTGACGGCACTAAACCAGATCATGCTGCCAGCCGAACTGCTGCTGGCCACGGGGGCGGCGGCCTGAAAGGGTGTGGAGCCCGCGGCCACGCCAGTAGCCTGCTGGGCCAGGGCTTGGGTTGTGAGAGCGGCCTGACAAACCAGGCCGCCTAAAAGAGAAAGGGCCGCCTTTGCAGAGTGTTTTTGCAAGAACAGCCCCCTTTCTAGGAATTAGCGATTAATTTTGCGCAGCCGCTCCGCTGGGGTGACGATGTCGGTGAGTCGAATGCCATAGCGGTCGTTCACAATCACGACTTCGCCCTGGGCGACCAGACAGCCATTGACCATCACTTCTAACGGATCACCCGCAAGCATATCAAGTTCAATGACCGAACCATAGGACAGGTTGAGCAGGTTGCGAATCTGCATCTTGGCGCGACCCAGTTCAACGGTGACCTGGACGGGCACATCGACCACCAGGTCAATGTCGTTCAGGGCCGCACTGCCACCATTGGCGCTCGGATCGTCGTCCAGGTTGGCATAGGGTGCCGGTTTGATCTGGGTGTCGCGCTCGCGCAGGCCAGCGGCCAGCGAGCCACCCGGGGTTTCGTTATCAGCCATGACAGGCTCCTTTCACATTCATCTCACTAGCCCACCGTCGGGCTGTCTTGTTTAAAAGCCGCCTCGAGAGTCTCGCCGGCTCGGGTTTCTGAAGTGGCATACATCTCGCCACGCTCCTCGCTGCGCATCATGCTGGGGCCCAATCGGCCATGCTGCAGCGGCATCTTCATGTATTCCACTGGGTGCTTGATGCTGTCGATCTTGACCGAATAGCGGCCATTCTTGACGCCGTACTTGCCTCGAATCATGGGCAGGCCGTCTACGTAGACCGTGATGGGGTCATTGATCTCGATGGGGATGATCTCGCCCACGGACATGCTCAGCACATCGCCCAGGGCCATTTCCTTGCGGGCCAAAACCGCCACCGCCTGGACATGGGCTGACTGGACCTCGTTGTGCAGCTTTTCCACCCAAGCCTCATCGGGCTCGGAGTTAAAGCTCTGCATGTTCTCGTAGAGCAAGGTCTTTAGGGGCTCCAAGACCCAGAACGGAATGCACAGGTCTACATCACCCTCGCGCCCATTGATATCAATGGTGAACTTGGCGTGCATGACCATTTCTTCTGGGCCGGTGATCTTGGCGAAGGTGAAGTTGGTCTCTTGGCGCATGAAGTCGAACTTGAGCTCGTAGACGCTCTTCCAGGCCTTCTCGTATTCGTTGAGCAGGCCGTCCATGATCCGACGCACAATGCGCAGCTCGGTGGCCGTGTACTCCTTGATACTGGAGCGCGGCTTAATGCGGCCCTCGCCACCAAACATGTTGTCAATGGCGGTGTAGATGACCTGAGGGGCAATACACCAGCAGCCAATACCACGCAGCGACCGAATGTTGACGATGTTGATGTTGGTGCGATCTGGAAAGCCGTTCACAAAGTCCGCATAGGTCTTGACCATGGGCATGTGCACACGGACCTCGACCGGCGAGCGGATCATGTTGAAGAGCGTCAGGCGAACGGTCCGAGCAAAGCGCTCGTGGATCAGCTCGAGCGTGGGCATGCGACGCTTGACCAGCCGGGAGAGCTTGTCAAACATGCTCTTCTGGTGCTCAACGCGCTGCTCTCGCTTGCGCAGCGGATCGGAGGTATCCGGGACCTGAGCCTGCTCGGATTGATCGGCTGCACCACCCGCTTCCAGGTCAGCTACCGCTGCAGTCGACTCATCGACACCCTGGGGCTCACCAGAGCCCTGGGTCTCGTCGATCGTCTCGTTGTTGTCGTTCTCAGCCATAACGGTCTTTTATCAGTGCGCTGGTTTACTGCATCACGAACTTGTCGAACAGCACCTGCTGGACGGGCAGATCCATCTCGCTGACCTTCCAGAATTGGGCCGCCGCCTGCACAGCCGTCTGGCTGAGCTTCTCGCCAGCCGTGGTCGACTGCGGCATGGCGCCGATGCGCTCCAGGTTCTGCAGATCGGCAGTGCCGGGCTGCTGCTGCAGGATAAAGATGGCGGTGAGCTGAGGCTCGATGATCGAGTTGATGACCAGGGCGATCTCACGGGCCATGGCGTTCTTACCTTCGACGGTCGAGAGCTCTTGCATGGTTCTGGAGGACAGCACCAGAATCACACGGTCACGCACGATGGGCAGGAAATCCTTGATGCGGCCCTCGGTGGCGCTATCCGCGGTACGCAGCACCATACTGGCCTGCAGGTAGTGCTCACCGCCGCGGCCGGGCAGATTGACCGTGAACTCGTCCATCTTGATGAACTGAGGTGGCTTGTTCTCTTTTTTGAACTTGAGCTGCTGCTGCAGCTTGTACTCAGGGGTCTGCTCGAGCTCGGCCTGTTTGGCTGCTTTTTCGGCGGCACCTTTGGCGTACATCATGTAACCCACGACAGCGCCGATGATCACGATGGCACCGATCGCACCAAAAATGATGAGCTTCTTTTTCTTGCTCTTGGCCGCAGCAGCCGCTGCTGCCGCCTCCTCGTTGACGGCCGCAGGAGCAGCTGCGGGCGCTGCCGCTGCAGCCAGCGCCTGCTCTTGGTTTTCGTTTTCGTCAGCCATGATGCTTTTTACTCCTTGGGTTTATGCGTACAGATTAACGCCGTTGTCAGTTGAGTTGGATGACTGGCCCCGACCGGCCGGTGCTGTCACGCCAACGGTGGACGTGCCCTGACCTTGATCAGTGCGAGAGGAGCCTGAGCCCCCCGATTGGTTGGATCCTGAGAACTGCTGAGAAAACTGCATGGCCGCCTGGCCATCGTTGCGCTCACGCAATTCCAGGTTGAGGGTAAGGCCCATGCCAGCCATGTCTTGGCGAAGGAAACCAGCCGACGACTCCAGCCGAGCCTTCATGCTGTCGGTTAATCCGTCAACCAGCAGATTGGCCTTGCCGTTGCCATCGAGTTGCAGGTCCAGGCGAATCGGGCCCTGGTTAGGCGGAGTAACCTCGATCACCGCACGACCGCCGCCTGCGCCGGTGAGCTTGAGGACTTCCATGTTGATGGGACCAGAGCCCAGGGAGGCGCGAAGGGCCTCGACTCGGGATTCAGTGCGAGCGGCCATTTGGGTGCTGGCCGATTCGGTAGCGGTCTGAATGTCAGCCACCACCGGGCCTGCTGGCGTCTGGGCGGCATTCAAGGCCTGAGCGTTGGCCTGGCCGTTGGCAGACAACTGGCCCACCAATTGAGCGGACTGGGAATTGGCATTGGCAGCCATGGCAGGCGCACCAATCTGCTTGCCATCAATCACCAGGTTAAAGCGCTCGGTGCTGTCCTTGGTGGATTCGTCGATCACTGCAGAGAGCAAGCCGGCGGTGTCCCCCGCGGCGGACTGCTGTTGATCATCATTGGCCGCTTGTTGATTGGCCGTCTGCTGGCCGTTGCCCACCTGAACCAGCCCCACCATAGAGTTGGCAGATGTCGCCGCCTGCTGGGTTTGATTGGCGCCTGCCGGGGTGGCGACGTTCGCCTGAACAGGCAGGTTGGCCAACAGCGCGGGATCCATACTTGAGGCCTGGGACTCGTCACCCTGCGCAACGGTCTGCTGAGCGGCTGCCGCCTGGGCCTGAGCCAATTGCTCGGGCGTGAGCTGAACAAGGCTAGCAGTCTGCTGTGTCTGGGCCGCAACCTGGGTTGTCTGACCGGTGAGCAACGCAGCATCCTGTGCAGCGGCGTTGGCCAGGGCCTTCTGATCTGTGCCGGCCTGGGCGGCCAAGAGGGCCTGTTGAGTAGCGGCCTGGTCTGTTAAATCGCCAGCCTGTTGTGCCAGAGCAGCATCGACGGCCTGAGTGGCAGCATCAATGGCCTGGAGTTGGGCATCCGAGGTGGGCATGTTGACTGCAAAATTTGCCTGCTGACCCGGGGCCATGTTCAGACCGTTCGGCAAGATCTGCCCTTGATTGGCCAGTCCAGCAGCGTCTAGCAGGGCCTGCTGCTCTTCCTGAAGGCCCGCGCCAACTCGAGATAGAGCCACCTGAAGAGCCGCCGAGAAGGGGTCGTTGCCTGCTGGGCCAGAGGACTCCTTGCCAGCGTCTCCAGCCAAGGCTCGGCCGGCCAGCAGGGCTTCAATGCCCGCATCAGCGCCGTTTTGTCCGCTAGAGCCAGCGCTTCCACGAGCGCTTGGGGGTAAACCAGTCAGAATTGCCATGTCCATTTGCCTTTAAAAAAGGGATGCAGGGGACATTAAGCATCTTCTATGCCAACTCTTGCCTTTCGGTTGGCCGCCAGCGTCAGGCGGGCACTGATGGATTCTTCGATTTCCTGGGCCTCGGACTCTTCCTGCTCGCGCAAGGCGGCCTGTTTGCGACGGGCCACTGCGTCGTCCAGGCCCTTGGACTTCATCCGAGCCGCCATAGCCAGGGCATTGGCCTGCTTCAACTGCCGATTGAGTTCAGCGGAAGCTAGCGCCTGCTCACTTGCGCCGTCTAAGAGTCGGGTGCGAAAGGCCAGGGCGTCTTGCATCATCGCCACAGTGGTGCCCGATGCGGACGAGCCCTGCTCCATGGCCATCTGGCCGTATTCGCCGGCAAAGCCGATGACCTGGTCCTGCAGGTCTTTGGCCTTAGCGACCTGACTGGCCAGCCGCTTGGCCTTGGCCATGGCCACGTCTTGCTTGACCTTGGCCAAGCGAGCCATGGTCTGCAAGGCCTTGCTCATGCGGCCTTCCCGCCCATGACGGTGGTTAGGGCCGCCAGGGTGTCCTCCAGCCCAACCCGCTCATCGGGTGACTGTTGCAAAAAGCTCTTCATGGTCGGCCAGAGCTTGACCGCCTGGTCTAGCTCGGGGTCACCACCTGGCACATAGGCCCCCATTGAAATCAACTCACGGCCCTGCATGTATCGGCTGTAGAGCATCTTCATCTTGCGGGCCAGGTCCTGGTGCTCGCGACTGGTGACCCGGGGCATGACCCGGCTGATGGACTTCTCAATGTCAATCGCCGGGTAATGACCAGAATCGGCCAGGTTGCGAGACAGAAAGATGTGACCATCCAGAATGCCCCGGGCCGTGTCGGCGACGGGGTCATGGATGTCATCGCCCTCTAGCAAGACCGTGTAGAAGGCCGTAATCGAGGCATCGGTCCGCTCACCATTGCCCACACGCTCGACCAACTCGGGCATCTTGGCAAAGACACTGGGCGGGTAGCCGCGCGACACCGGTGCCTCACCCAGGCTCAGGCCAATCTCGCGCTGGGCCATGGCAAATCGTGTCAACGAATCGATGATCAGGACCACGTGACGGCCCTGGTCCCGGAAGTACGTCGCCACATCGGTGGCATACGACGCCCCGCGAATGCGGGCCAGTGGAGAGGCATCGGCAGGCGCGGCCACCACCACCGCGCGGCCCATGGCCTGCTCGCCCAGGGTGTCCTCGCAGAATTCACGGACCTCACGGCCACGCTCGCCCACCAGACCAATCACAATGACATCGGCCACGCAGTTGCGCGCCAGCATGCCCAGCATCACACTCTTGCCCACACCGGAGCCGGCAAAGATGCCCACGCGTTGGCCTCGACCAACCGTGAGCGAGGCGTTCACCGCCTTGATGCCGGCATCCAATGGCTCGTGAATGGGAGCGCGCGTGAGTGGGTTGAGCCGCTTGGTCGCCTGGCCACTCGGTTGGGACAGGTCTACGGGCTTGCCATCAATCGGCCTGCCAAAGCCATCGACTACTCGACCAAGCAGGCTCTCGCCCATGGGCAGCGCGTCGGCTGTCTGGTTGTGTTTAAAGCCTTGAACATCCCAGTAGGGCGCCCCCTGGGGAAAGACTGGCGCACCGGGCGAAACACCGTCGATGGGATCCACCGGCATCAAGTAAGACACGCCCGCATCAAACCCAATGCACTCGGCCTCGATAATGGAATGGCCCAGGTTCACCGCCGCACGGGCTCCAATCACCATGGGCAGGCCCTCGACTTCATAGAGCAGGCCAGAGACCTTGACGAGCTTGCCCTCGCGCACCGATCTCGGTGCGCCGTCTACTCGCTGCTGAAGGGCCTGAAGTCGGCGACGCTGAGTCTCAAACAGGCTGGCCAGATGCATGGTCTAGCCCCAGGGCTCCGCGCACAATGGCACGACGAGCCTGTTCACCGATATTGAGACGGGTGCCCGAGGCCTCTACAAAGGCATGACCCTCGGGCAGGTTTTCATCGATCACGATGTCGCACTTAAACGGCAGACCAGAGCCCCCCAGGGCCTCTTCCCAGGTCTGGCGATCCTCTGGACGAATTCGGAAAAAGAGGGTCTCGCCGGGGCGCGGCAAACGCATCAACGCCTCTTGAATCGCAGCCACCAAGGGGCCACGGTCAATGCCCTCCTTGCCGCTCAGCCGTTCGGCCACGCTGTAGGCCAACTCGTGCAACGGGTCCATCATTTCTTGAGGCAAGGCCTCAATGGCGTCCAAAATGGCCTGCAGGTTCTCGGTCAGGGAGTCGATGCGGGCCTTGGCGACCTCAAAGGCCTCGGCATGGCCAGCAGCCCTGCCCTCTTCCAGACCTTTCTCGTGGCCGACCTCGTAGCCCTTGTTCAGGCCCTCATCTCGGCCTTCGTTAAAGCCCTCGTCATAGCCCAGCCGATGGGCCTCGGCCCGAATGGCCTCAACCTCGTCCACGGTTGGCAAAGGCACTCGAACAACTTTCGCCTTGGGAGTGGGATCAAACGAAGGCGGCTGCCAGACTTTGACCGGTGCCGAATCGTTGAGCTTGGCGTCCTCTTCCTCGGCACGCCGTTGAGCCTCGAGCTCCTGGGCAACGCGGTAGACAGTCTCGAGCGAGTAGGTCAAGGCGGCCTCTGTGTCTTAAGCCAGCAACTGACTGGTTACAGGAAGGCGTCGGCCTGCTTGCCGCGCTCGAGGTTGATCCGACCTTCTTCTTGCAGACGACGGGCAATGGTGAGAAAGGCCTTCTGCTGCTCTTCCACGTCCTGCACCTTGGTAGGACCGCGGGTCTCCAGGTCTTCCTTGGTGGCCTCGGCCGCACGGCGGGCCATGTTCTTGAACAGCTTTTCGCGTAGCTTGGGCGAAGCCCCCTTGAGCGAGATGACCAGCATGTCGGCTGGGATCTCCAGGAGCAGGGTCTGCAGCGAGCGGTCGTCGATCTCGATGAGGTCTTCGAAGGTGAACATCTGCTCCAAGATAAGCTGGGCCAGCTCGGCGTCGTATTCCTTGATCTTGTTCAGGGCTGACTGGTCCATGCCACCGGACAGGTAGTTCAGGATCTCGGCCGTCGGGGTCACACCACCCACGTTGCTGCGGCGGGTGTCGCCGCCGGATTCGGCGTTTCTGGACATGACCTCGTTCAATTCCTTCAAGGCGGCTGGCTGGACTTTTTGCAGCAGGGCCACACGCAGCATGAGTTCGTCGCGAAGCTCGTCTGGGAAGAGTTTGGTGACCAAGGCAGCCTGCTGAGGATCCAAGAAGACCATCACGGTGGCCACAATCTGTGGGTGCTCGTTCTTGATCATCTCGTAGAGCACATCGGGTTCCATGCGCTTTAAGCTCTCGACACCTGACATGTCGATGGCGCTCTCGAGCTTGCCCAGCAGGTCGCTGGCGCCCTCTGTACCCAGCGCCTTGTGGAGCATGTTCTGCATAAAGCTGTCGGTGTCGAAGGCGACCTGAGAGCCATCGGCTGTGGCCTCGCGGAACTCACGCAGAACCTGGACCACGATCTCGCGCGACAGTGCACGCACGGTAGCCATCTTGCCGGAGATCTTTTGCACCTCGAAGGGGGAGACGTTGCGCAGTACGTCAGCAGCTGCGTCTGGGCCTACGGCCAGCAAGACCACAGCAGCCTTGGACGCCCCATCGATGTCATCTACGGAGGAGACCGATGCGTTACCGCCACCGGCGGTTTTGACGCCCTCTTTTAGGGCCTCAGCAATCGATTGTGGGCGTTCTTCTGTGGCCTGGTCATCATCTGGCATGGGTCACCTCGCTCACTAGGCTGGTGGTGCAACGTCTTGTTGCATCCAGTTCTTGAACACGGCCGCAGCCACCTTGGGATCGCTGGCCACAAAGTCTTTGGCGTATTGCACGAGCTCTTCGTATTCTTTCTGAGCCTCTTCGGCGCGTTTCTTGCGCATCTCTTCCTCCATGCGCTTCTCTTCTTCGGCTTGGCGTCGGCGCTCTTCTTCTTCCAGACGCTGCTTCTCGCGGCGCAGCTCCATCTCCATGCGCTTGCGCTCCCTGGCCTCCGGCGAGACAGCAGCCAATTCGGCCTTCATCTTCTCGTCGAATTCCTCTTCGAGTTTCTGCTCGGCCGGCGTCTCGACCTCGATCACCGGGAAGAGGATGGGCTTGACCACCACGAAGAAGATGATGCCCAGCGCACCCAAGGTCAGCAGCATCATGCTGATGTCCTTGGTCATCTGAAGGACGCCAGGCTGCTGATAGAACGGAATCGACTCGATGGGCTCTGGTGTGAATGGAATGTTGGCCACACTGACCGAGTCACCGCGATCGGCCCTAAAGCCCACCGCATCCCGGGCCAAAGCCGTCATCTGGGCGAGCTCCTGGGCACTGAAGGCTACGGTGGTGACCTTGCCCTTGTCATCGGTGTTGGATTTGTAGTTCACCACAACGGCAGCCGAGACACGGCGAACCTCCCCTTTGGCGCGCTTGAGGTACTCGATGGTGCGGTCGACTTCGTAGTTGGTAGTCAGCTCGTTGCGGGCATTGGCCGAGCCAGATGCCGAGCCCGGCGCATTGAGCGTGCGTGGGTCGTTCGCAGCAGCACCGCCAGCACCAGCAGCGGCCGGGGCCGTCTGAATGGGCGCCTGGGCATTGGGGGGCGGCTGGTTGGTCAGCGCACCCGGAATGCCACCGACTGGGCCGGACGAGCCCTGGGTCTGCACGCTCTGCTGGCTGCGAATGGCGCCGGCGTTTGGTGGCGTGTTCTTGCCAAAGGCTTCTTGGGTGCGGGCCAGCTCGTTGAAGTCCATGTCGAGCGTGACCTGGGCCTTGACGTTGCCTTTGCCAGCAACGGGCTCCAGGATGCCCATGACACGCTTGGACAAGGCTGACTCAATGTCTTGCACGTACTTGAGTTGCGAGGCATCCAGTCCGGAGGCGCTGCGATCAGGATTGGGCGCCAGCAGATTGCCGTCCGCATCCAGGATGGTCACATCCTGGGCGGTCATGTTGGGGATCGAGGCACCGATCAAATGGGCAATGCCAGTCGCCTGCTGCTGGGTCAGGTAACGACCGCCGTGTAGGTTGACCACGACAGATGCGGTGGGCCGCTGACGCTCACGAACAAAGGCTGATTGTTTGGGCACGGCCAGGTGCACACGGGCCGTCTTGACCGAGGCGATGGAGGAGATGCTGCGAGCCAACTCGCCTTCTAGACCGCGCTGGTAGTTCACCTGCTCGACAAACTGGCTGGTGCCCAGCTTCTGGTTCTCCAGTAACTCCAGCCCAATGGAACCCGACTTGGGCAGGCCCTGGCTGGCGAGTTTCAGGCGGGTCTCGTAGACCACCTTGTCGGGCACCATGATGGCGCCACCACCTTCGGTGAACTTATAGGGCAGCTTGGCCTGCTCGAGTGCAGCGACCACAGCGGCCGCGTCTTTCTCTTCAAGGCCCGAGAACAAGACTTTGTATTCTTGACGTGTGCTGGACGTGCCGGTGTAGATGAGTACGAGCGCCACAAAGAAGAGTGCAGCACCGAGCACCAGCTTTTGCCCCAGTGGCAACGATTTGACGCGAGTCATCACGTCTTGCGCGACTTTTGATCGGCCCGTGGCTGGCGGCCGCGCAGCAGCAGTGGGTGCAGCCGCTGCAGGAGCAGCCATTGCGCCAGCAGATACGGCCCCGTTTGAAACGTTCAAGACGGTGGCGTTTGCATCAGCTGCGTTTAAATTTGGTGTTGCGGCGTCGGCCAATTTTTTCGTTCCAAGTGGTCTGACGTGTGTTTGAACAGCAAAAAATTCTTTAAACTGAAGGCGTTATGACACTTTTTTCGACCTGCGTCAAGGAAAAGCGGCTTGGCTGAGCACCCGAGTTCATCCGTCGGTGGTGGTGCCAGCAAAGAGCAGCTAGAGGAGGCCTTTGCCCTTTTTATCGAGGCCTCCAAGGCCATCGAGGCCCAGCAGACCCAGCTCCAGTCAGAAATTCAGCGCCTGTCCAACGACTTGGCCCAGGCCAACCAGCGCCTGACCGACCTGCTGCAGGCCCTGCCCACCGGGGTGATTCTGGTAGAAAACGGCGTGATCGCCGACCAGAACCTGGCGGCCCAGACCCTGGTGGGGTTGGCCATTGGCCAGGCCTGGCAGACCCCTGGCTCTTGGCTGCCCACGCCCATGCCGGGCGAATACCAGACCAGCACCGACTCCACCGCCCGCACCGTCAAGGTCACCCAGCTCTCGCTGGCTGAGCGCCAGATCATTCAGATTCAGGACATCACCGACAGCCTGCGGCTGCACATCGAGAGCCAGCGCCAGTCCAAGCTGGCCAGCATGGGCCAGATGGC
>VFQT010003232.1_pt1 | contig 15186 bp, 17 predicted proteins | sample 3512381 | NCBI WGS metagenome assembly VFQT01 (sample SAMN10412376, study PRJNA504923) | tailings metagenome | isolation source: Relicate 2 Philex TSF3 active mining site | place: Philippines: Tuba, Benguet | collected 2017-08-29 | reverse complement strand
GAAGGCGATGCGGCGCCGGAAGAGCCGCCGATGCTCACGCTCGGCTGGTCGGCGCTGGAAATCGCGATCGAGGATGTGTTCGCGGCCAACGACAGCCTCCAGGGTTCCCCGTTCGCGATCATCGGTCCGCCCAAGCCGATGGAAAGCCTGCCGACGATCCATCCCATGCAGGTCCGCGCGCCCGACGGTGAGCTGAGCTTCCTGACGCAAATCCTCTCGCGCGAACCGAACAACGGCTTGCCACGCCCGCAGTCGTTCATCGACCACATCTTCATCATGGTTGCCGGCTGCACCGATGCCGACGCGACTTATGCCTGGTTCGAAGAGCAGATCGGCATCGAGCCGCGCATGACGCTGGAGATGACTTATCGGCTGATCAACGAGGCGTTCGGTCTGCCGCTGAGCAACAAAATCCGCATGCGTACCGGCAAGGCGCAAGGGCTGGTCTGCTTTGAGTTCGACACCCTGCCCGCCGGCGCCGGGCCAAGGGCGCGACCTGACGGCGCTCTTCCGATCGGGATCGGGCTCGTATCGGTCGCTCACCCCGACCTCGATAGCATACCCGGACCCTGGCTCGCTCCACCCGCGCGGCACTCGGGCTCGCTCTATGGCGGACGGCGGGCCGGCACGCTGAGCGGTCCCGACGGCATCCTCGTGGAAGTAATCGAGGCATGATCCGCACCACCGGCTATGCCGCGTTCGGCCCCGGAGACAGGCTTGAGCCGCTGGTCTTCGAGCGGCGGGACTTGCGGCCCGACGATATCGCGATCGAAATCCTGTACTGCGGTATCTGCCACACGGACCTCCATGTCGTGCGTGACGACTGGAACGCAACGAGATATCCCGTCGTGCCCGGACACGAGATCGTGGGGCGCGTGATCGACGTCGGCCAGGAGGTGACGCGCTTCAAGGCAGGCGATCACGCGGGCGTGGGCACCATGGTCGATAGTTGTCGCTCGTGCGATCAATGCGGACGAGGGCACGAGCAGTTCTGCCGCAAGGGCAGCCTGGGTACTTACAATGCCATCGATCCGCGCGACGACAGTATAACCAAAGGCGGATATTCTGAGCATATCGTCGTCCCGGAACGGTTTGCGTTTCACCTCTCGCCGCATTTGGACCTCGCGCGGGCGGCTCCGTTGCTGTGCGCGGGGGTGACCACCTGGTCGCCGCTGCGCGCCTGGGACGTGGGGCCGGGCACGCGCGTCGGCGTCGTCGGGTTGGGCGGCCTTGGACACATGGCCGTCAAACTGGCGGTCGCGCTTGGGGCCGAGGTGACGATCCTCAGCCGCTCGGCCACGAAGGCGGAGGATGCGCGCGCGCTCGGCGCACAGCGCTTCCTGCTGTCCGGCGACGGCGAGGCGATGGGCGCGGCTGCCGCCACTCTGGACCTGATCATCGATACGATTCCGGTGGAGCACGATATAGCGCCCTATCTGCCGCTGCTCGATGTAGAGGGCACCCTTGTCCTCGTCGGGCTGGTGGGCAAGGTCGATACCGTCGACACGCGCTGGCTGCTGAAGAACCGCCGCCGCATCGCCTCCTCCCCGATCGGCGGCACGGCCGAGACGCAGGAGATGCTGGATTTCTGCGCTGCGAACAACGTGCTTCCCGATGTCGAGATGATCGGGATCGGCGATCTGAGCCAGGCGTTCGCGCGCATGGACAGAGCGGACGTGCGCTATCGTTTCGTCATAGACATGCGCTCGCTGGAGGATGCCGACTAGCGCGGCGACCTGCGGATCCGCAGCCGTGTGATCGCGGCGTCGACCTGCGAGCCGCTTTCCCGGCCCTCTGCCAGCCGCTCCCGATCGCGATCTTGCTGGCGGAGGTGCTGCTGGGCTTGCACCGCGGCGGTGAACCAGCCCGACCAGGATCTGCGCGCGGGTTTAGCCTGCGCCAGGGCGGCTGCTTGCACTTCATCGGCCACGGCCAGCAGGTCCACTCTGCCGTGGATCACGACGTCGGCCAATCCGGCGGCTCCATCCACCAGCCCGCGCGACTGATGGCGGGCGAGGCTGTGGGCCAAGGCTCGCGCCAATCGATCCGAAGTCATGAGCCATCCTATGCGACGCGCGAACCCCAGGTTAGCCGGGAACCGTGATGCCCGGCAAGTTGCCGGGGCGGCAGCAGTTGGAAACTTGCCTGCGGGCCTGATCGCGTACAGTACCCCGGCGGCATGATACGGAAGGAAGATCGGCATGATCGGGTTCTGGGCAGCGGTCTCGGCGGCGATGGCGGTGGGGGCGGGAGCTTTCGGCGCGCACGGCGCGGCGGGAGCGCAGCAGGCCGACTGGCTGCGGACCGGCGGGCTTTACCAGCTGATCCACGCGGTTGCCGCGATTGCCATCATGGGCACGGCGCGCGGACCGGCGATCGTGCTTCTGGCTGGCGGCGCGCTATTCGCGCTGACGCTCTACGCGATGGCGCTGGGGGCACCGCGCTGGCTGGGGGCAATCACGCCGGTCGGCGGCGTGCTGTTGATCGCAGGCTGGCTCTGGGCAGCCTGGACCTACTGGCGAGGCTAGCTTGAGCGATTTCGATGCGATCATCCTGGGCGCGGGCGCCGCGGGAATGATGTGCGCGATGACCGCTGGATCGCGCGGCAGGCGCGTGCTGCTGGTCGATCACGCGGATGCTCCTGGCAAGAAGATCCTGATCTCGGGCGGGGGGCGCTGCAACTTCACGAACATCCATACCGCGCCGGAGCGGTATCTTTCGGGCAACCCTCATTTCGCGAAGTCGGCGCTCCGGCGCTACAGCCCGCAGGATTTCCTCGCCCTGGTGGAAAGCCACGGCATCGCCTGGCATGAGAAGACGCTGGGACAGTTGTTCTGCGACGGCTCGGCCCGCCAGATCGTCGCCATGCTGGTGGACGAATGCGAGCGCGCCGGCGTCCGGTTCGCGCTCGGTCATGCCGCAACGGCGATCGAACAAGCCGATGGGCGATATCGCGTGACGATTGACGGCAAGGCATCGGCCGCTCCCGCGCTGGTTCTCGCCACCGGCGGTCCCTCGATTCCGAAGCTTGGAGCCACTGGCTTCGCATACGACGCCGCGCGCCGCTTTGGGTTGAGCATCGTTCAGCCGCGCCCGGCGCTCGTGCCGATCACGCTGGGCGAGGATGAGGCGCTGTTCCGCTCGCTGTCTGGGGTTGCGGCGGACGTAGAGGTGCGGTGGGAGCGGGCGCGCTTTCGCGAGGCGGCGCTATTCACGCATCGTGGCCTCTCAGGGCCGGCGATGCTGCAGATTTCTTCCTATTGGCAGCACCGCACGCCGATCGATGTAGATTTCCTGCCGGACGCCGCGTCCGACTGGCTCGTGACTCAGAAGCGGGAAAAGCCGCGTTTAACGCTGCGCCGCGCGCTCTCGGCGCGGCTGGCCGAAAGGCTGGCCGATGCGCTGCTGGACCGGATCGGGCTGGACGGCGAGCTGGCGAGCCTGCCGGACAAGGCCTTGCGCCAGGTCGAGAACCAGCTCGCCCGGTGGCGCTTCCTGCCGAGCGGAACCGAAGGTTTCGCCAAGGCCGAGGTGACGGCCGGGGGCATCTCCACCGCCGAACTGTCATCACAAACCATGATGGCGACGCGCATGCCCGGCCTCTACGCGATCGGGGAGGCGGTGGACGTCACCGGCTGGCTCGGGGGCTACAACTTCCAGTGGGCATGGGCGAGCGGGTGGGCGGCAGGCCAGGCCCTTTAAGTCGGGGCAGTTCATTCCCATTTTGGAACACATAACGTTAGGTCGATTCGACCCGTGCTGGATGAGACACGAAGCAGATGACCGTCACTTACCCGACCGTGCTGATAGTGGAGGATGAGCCCATCGTCCGGCTCTACGAGGCGGAGCTGGCGGAAGTGGCCGGGTTCAACACGCTTGAGGCGAACGGTGCGGACGCCGCGCTGGCCAAGCTCAACGGGCCTGACCGTATCGATATCCTGCTCACGGATGTGATGATGCCAGGCGGCGCCGATGGCCTCGAACTGGCCAGTATCGTGCGGGAGCGCTGGCCGCACATCAAGATCGTAATCGTCTCCTCGCACGTGGACAGCGCGTTTGCGTTTGATCCGACCGAGATCACCTACCTTCGCAAGCCGTTTACCGAGCGCGAACTGGTTGAGGCGCTGATCGGCGCGGCCTGACCTTCAGTCTGACCGCATCCCGGTCTTGCTTTCGTCATGGCGGAACAGGGCCATGGCCAGCGAGCCGAGGAAGACCCCGGTTAGGATCGGCGCGATTTCGACCAGCGTAGTGAGCCCCGCCGCCCATCCAATAAAGCATACCAGCCCCAGCACCGCTGTCAGGGTCGCTGCGCACTGAATAGCCAAACCAAAGCTACGGCGTCCGGCGCTCTTTTGTGAGGTGGCTGTCATCGAGTCGGCATCCGTTGCTCCCGACGGGGACAATGCTCAACTCAATCCGGCTGGCAAGCAATCGTTCCACGCGGGTGTCCCGAAATGATCGGGCGGATCGCAGCAGCTCTGTTCCGCTGGCTGGGGCGGCAGGATTCGAACCTGCGAATGCCGGTACCAAAAACCGGTGCCTTACCACTTGGCGACGCCCCAGCAGAAGGCGGGCGCTTAGCCGCTGCCGCCGGAGATGTGAAGCAGGATTGCGGCCATCGCGGTCAGGCCGGCATGATCGCGTCGATATCCGCCGCGCTGTGGCGTTCGGGGGCCCAGCCTTCGCCGTCGCGGTTCACCCTGCGGCCGCGCTGGACGCCAGGACGGGATTCGAGTTCGCCCGCCCAGCGGTTCAGGTTCTTGTAGCTGGCGAAGTCGAGGAAGGTCGCCGCGTCGCCATAAGCCTCGTCGCGGTAGAACCCACCGAACCAGCCGTAGACGGCCATATCGGCGATCGAATAGTCTTCTCCCGCGAGATAGCGGCTCTCGCCCAAACGCCGGTCGGCGACGTCGAACAGCCGCTTCGTCTCCATCGCATAGCGGTTGATCGGATATTCCATCTTCTCGGGCGCATAGGCATAGAAGTGGCCGAAGCCGGCGCCGATCATCGGCGCGCTGCCCATTTGCCAGAACAGCCAGGAAAGGCACTCGGCGCGGCCTTGGGCGTCACGGGGCACGAAGGCGCCGAACTTCTCGGCCAGGTGCAGCATGATGGCGCCCGATTCGAAGACGCGGATCGGCTCCGGCCCCGAGCAGTCGAGCAGCGCTGGGATCTTTGAATTGGGATTGATCGAGACGAAGCCGGAGCCGAACTGGTCTCCGTCCATGATGCGGATGAGCCAGGCGTCATATTCGGCGCCCGCGTGACCGGCGGCCAGCAGCTCCTCCAGCAGAATGGTCACCTTTTGGCCGTTGGGCGTGCCGAGCGAATAGAGTTGCAGCGGATGGTCTCCGCGTGGCAGCGCTTTTTCGTGGGTCGCACCCGCCACCGGGCGGTTCAGCTTGGCGAACTGGCCGCCGTTCTCCGAGTCCCAGGACCAGACCTTGGGCGGGACATATTCGCCATTCGACATACGTATTCTCCGGGAAGCGTCGCGTTCTCAGTCGAGCTTCATAACCCAGCCGTGCGGGTCGGCGGCCTCGCCGCGCTGAATCGCCACGAGGCGGTCTTTCAGCTTCTGGGTGAGCTGGCCGGGGCCGCCGGTGCCGATGGTGAACTCCCCGTCGCGGCCTGCGACGCGGCCGACCGGCGTGACGACCGCGGCCGTGCCACAGGCGAAAGTTTCGATCAGCCGTCCCGATTGCGCGTCCTGCCGCCACTGGTCGAGGCTGTAGCGCTCCTCGCGAACCGTCACGCCCTGATCGCGGGCGAGCGCCATCACGCTGTCGCGGGTGATGCCGGGCAGGATCGTGCCGGAGAGCGGCGGCGTGATCAGCGAGCCGTCGTCGAACACGAAGTAGAGGTTCATGCCCCCCAGTTCCTCGATCCACTTGTGCTCGGCGGCGTCGAGGAACACGACCTGGTCATGGCCGCGCTCGATCGCTTCGGCCTGGGGCACGAGGCTGGCGGCGTAGTTGCCGCCGCACTTGGCCGCGCCGGTGCCGCCGGGGGCAGCCCGCGTGTATTCGCTGACCCAGATCGACACGGCCGGAGCGCCCGACTTGAAGTAGTTGCCCGCCGGGCTCGCGATGACGAGGTACTTGTACTGCTTGGCCGGACGCACGCCCAGGAAAGCCTCGGACGCAAACATGAAGGGGCGCAGGTAAAGCGCGCCGCCCTCAACGGTCGGCAACCATTCACGGTCCGCCCGGACGAGCTGCCGTATCGATTCGATGAAGACGTCCTCGGGCAGTTCGGGCATCGCCAGCCGGCGTGCCGAGGCGTTGAAGCGGGCGGCGTTAGCCTCTGGCCGGAACAGCGCAACGCTGCCGTCGGGCTGGGGATAGGCCTTCAAGCCCTCGAAAATCTCCTGCGCGTAGTGGAGCACGGCGCAGGCGGGATCGAGCGGGATCGGCTGACGCGGGCCGATCGTCGCGTCGTGCCAGCCGCGTCCCTCGGTCCAGTCGATCGATACCATGTGGTCGGAGAAATACGTTCCGAAACCGGGATTTGCGAGAATTTTTTCACGCACCTCGGCAGGTGTGGGCGCGGGATGGGGCAGGGCGGAAAAACGGAAGGCCGGGTCGGCGACAGTCGCCATGAACGTGGATCCCTTGGTTCGACAGAGCAGCGCCTTTGAACAAAAATTACAACGAGCGCAAGATATAGGTAACAAAAGAACGGAGTGTTTTTAGGTAGCACAAGCGCGCGAACGCGTAAAATGAGAAGGGCCGCACCGGCTTGCCGGTACGGCCCTTCGCATGGTCAGCGGCCGGAAGTGCCGCCTACGAAGCCTCTATCGCTTACCTTGAAACCTTCAGCGATAATGCCTCGTGACGGAAATTGCCGACCTCTCTGCTGGACCATGAGACATCGGATCACCTCCTTTCGCGCTGTTTAGCCAGATCGCCGCTTTCGCGGCTGGGGCGGAGGCCTGAGGCCCACCGGCCTTGCTTGAAATGTGGGAGATTTTGCACCGCACAACAAGGCTTGAATTGATATTTTTTGCCGTCAATATCGGCGCTTCGCCCGGGTTATCCCCAGCCGCGTTTCAGGCCCGGCAGTCCTCGATAACCCGGCTGACTTCGGGCCAGCTCGGAACATGGAGCGGCGGCAGCCCTGCGACATCCACCGCGAACCGCCCCCTGCTGAATGCCATGGCATCGAGCAGGCTGTCGCGCGCGGAAATGCTGGCGCTGACGCCCGCCGGCGAAGCGGCTTGGCTTTGAGCATCGATGGTCCGCGTTGCCGCAGAGGTGGCGATCGTCATCGGCGCGCTCGTTGCGGCGATCGTGCCGGCGCGGCGAATTATCACCGTTCCGCCGTCGCGCTCGCAGCGCAGTTCCAGCGCGCCGCCCGAGAAGCGCGCGACCGACTGGCCACCATCGGAGGCCCAAGTCCAGTCTCCCGGCGTGATCGGCGCATCGCGCCAATCGAGGACTTCGCGTTGCGGGGGCGGCGGCGGTGGCGCGGGACTCGGCTTGGGCGTGGGGGCCGGGGGCGGGATTATCCGTTCCGAGCAGGAGGCGGTCAGCGTCCCCAACGTTGCAAGCAGGACGAGAGCGGGGAACGCGCGGCTGGTTGCCTTCATCGGTCCCCTATGGAATCAGCGGCTTTGCATAACAACCCCGGAAAGCTCGTGAACGCCCCGCGAAAGCCTCGTCCCGCCGCGAAGGTCCGCGCCGATCAGCTGCTGGTCGACCGTGGCCTGGCCGAAAGCCGAACGCGGGCGCAGGCGCTGGTGCTGGCGGGGCTGGTCTTTTCGGGCGAGAGCCGGATTGCCAAGTCGGGCCAGATGCTGGCGGAAGACGCTGGGCTGGAGGTCCGCGGCCGCGATCACCCCTGGGTCTCGCGCGGCGGCATCAAGCTGGCGCATGCGCTCGATCACTTCGCGCTCGACCCGGCGGGGGCGATCGCGATGGACATCGGCAGCTCGACCGGCGGCTTCACCGACGTGCTGTTGAGCCGGGGCGCGGCGCGGGTCTTCGCGGTGGACTCGGGCACGAACCAGCTCGCCTGGAAGTTGCGTCAGGATCCGCGCGTCACCGTGCTGGAGCAGACGAGCGCGCGGGTGCTTACGCCCGAGCAGATCGATGCCCCTTGCGATTGGGTGGTCTGCGACGCCAGCTTCATCGCGCTCGCTAAAGTGCTGGACGTGCCGCTGAGGCTCGCAGCGGCGCGTTGCCAGCTGGTCGCGCTGATCAAGCCGCAGTTCGAGGTTGGCCGGGCCGAGGTGGGCAAGGGCGGGGTGGTGCGCGATCCCGCGCTGCACGCGCGAGTCTGCGGCGAAGTGCGCGGCTGGATCGAAGCTCTCGGCTGGCAGGTTCAGGGCGTGGTCGAGAGTCCGATCACGGGCCCTGAAGGCAATATCGAGTTCCTCATTGCGGCACAGCGGGGAAGTTCGTGACGGGGATGGCATTGACACTGCCGTAATCGCGCCAAAGATCGGGCTTTCCCGACCGCGATTCGAGGATTTTTCCGCGCATGACCGAGCTTGCCTCCAAAGACCAGTTGCGCGGAAGCTATTTGCGGTGGGCATTGGTGCTGGTGCCCGCCGTGCTCCTGCTGGGGATACTGTCGGGCCGCCTGGCGTCGTCAGGTCCTGATAACGCCTGGTTCGCGTCGCTGGACAAGCCCGCGCTCTATCCGCCGCCGCAGGTGTTCGGGATCGTGTGGAGCGTGCTCTATGTCATGATGGGTTTGGCCGGGTCGCTCGTCGCGGCGGCTCGCGGCGCGCGCTGGCGCGGGCCAGCGCTGGCGGCCTTCGCGGTGCAGCTCGTGCTCAATCTTGTCTGGTCGCCTTTGTTCTTCGGCGCCCATCAGATCACCGGCGCGCTGGTGCTGATCGTCGTGCTGGACCTGGCGGTGATCGCGACCATCGCCCTGTTCTGGCGCGTGCGCAGCGTCGCGGCGATGCTGATGCTGCCCTATCTCGCGTGGATCCTGTTCGCCACGGTGCTGACGTGGGAGTTCCGTGTGGCGAATCCCAATGCCGACGGGCAGGAGGTTTCGGGTGCCGTCACGCGGGTGCAATTCTAGAGGCTTGCGCGCGCCTTTCGCTGCGCCCATCTAGTGACCATGCAGAGCGACAACCCGATCATCTCCGACTTCGTCAAGCTGATGAACAGCGCGGCCGGCACCCTGGCGGGCATGACCCGAGAAGCGCGCGAAACCGCACGCGAGCGCCTCAAGGAAGCGATGGGCGGGCTCGATTTCGTAAGCCGTGAAGAATTCGACGCGGTCAAGGAAATGGCGGCCAAGGCGCGCGAGGAGAACGAGGCGCTGAAGAGCCGTATCGCCGCGCTGGAGGCGAGGGTTCCGCCAGCCTCGATCTGATTGACGGGGCGTGAGTTGCCTCGCCGTCCGATTGTCGTCACTTTAGCGCCATGCATGTTCGTGAGCCGGCGATCCTCTGCGCCGCTCGGCCGCATGGCGAGACGGCGGTCGTAGCGCGCTTCCTGACGTCGACCAATGGCCTGATCGCAGGGTTCGTCGCGGGAGGCCGGGGGCGTGCTATGCGTCCCGTATTGATACCCGGCAACCTGGTCGAGGTGGAGCTGCGCTCGCGCTCCGACAGCCAGCTCCCGTTCGCTCGCGTCGAACTGGTGCAGAGCCGCGGACCTTGGCTTTCGGAGCCGCTGCCGGCCAGTGCGATCGCCTGGGCGACGGCGTTGACGGCCGCCGCTCTGCCGGAAGGCCAGTCCTTTCCCGCGCTCCACGACGCGCTGGCTGCCTTGCTGGACGCCATTTGCATGGCGCCGTCCGCCAGAGGCTGGGCGCCGCCGCTGCTCGCTTACGAAGTGCTGCTGCTGCGCGAGCTGGGCTACGACACGCGCGTGGCCCGTCCCCCGGCGGATGACTGGCCTGCGCTTCTTGACGCCTTCGACCGGATCGGCCGCGATCTGGAGCGTTATCCGCTTGCCCATCTGCGCGCCGATGTTATGGCGTCGCGCGCCATGCTGGGGGAACGGCTGGCGCGGATATGAACTTGCGGGGCGGCATATTTCCATGAAGGTTGCGGTATTCGCGGGCGACGGCATCGGTCCCGAAATCATGCGGGAAGCGCTGCGCGTGCTGGCGGCGCTGGAGCTTGCCGATCTCCAGCTGATCGAAGGCGATGTCGGCGGCGCGGCCTACCGCAAGCATGGGCATCCGCTGCCCGAACAGACGCTGGACGCCGCGCGCGCCGCCGACGCCATCCTGTTCGGCGCGGTGGGCGATTTCTCGCTCGATCACCTCGATCGTCATTTTCGCCCGGAGCAGGCAGTGCTGGGGCTTCGCAAGGAGCTGGGCCTGTTCGCGAACCTGCGGCCGGCGACCGTCTTCAAGGGGCTGGAGCACCTGACCACCTTGCGCGACGAGGTCGCGTCCAAGATCGACCTGCTGATCGTGCGCGAGCTCAACGGCGACGTCTATTTCGGCGAGAAGGGCATGCGCACCACGCCCGACGGCCGGCGTGAGGGCTATGACGTGATGTCCTACGCCGAGGACGAGGTGCGCCGGATCGCGCATGTCGGTTTCCGCGCGGCCATGGGGCGGGGCAAGCGGCTGTGCTCGGTCGACAAGGCCAATGTCCTGGAAACCTCGCAGCTGTGGCGCGACGTGATGATCGAGGTCGCCGTGGAGTATCCCGAGGTCGAGCTGACCCACATGTACGTGGACAATGCCGCGATGCAGCTGGTCAAGAACCCCGGCCAGTTCGACGTCGTCGTCACCGGCAATCTGTTCGGTGACATCCTCTCCGATCAGGCGAGCATGTGTGTCGGCTCGATCGGCCTGCTTGCATCCGCCTCGCTCGCCGAAGGCACCAAGGGCTTGTATGAGCCGATCCACGGCAGCGCGCCGGACATCGCCGGCAAGGATCTGGCGAACCCGATGGCGATGATCCTCTCGGTTGCCATGATGCTGCGCCACAGTTTCGGTCTGGAGGCGCATGCCCGCCGGATTGAGGACGCCATCGCATCGGCGCTGGCCGACGGGATCAAGGGTGGCGATCTGGGCGGCAGTCTCGGCACCGCCGCCATCGGCGATGCGGTTCTGGCGCGGCTCTAACGTGATCCGCCAGGGGGCCTCATGACTCTGCAGCTGGCGATCGTCCTTCCCACGCTTAACGAGCGGGCGAATCTGGCGCCGCTCGTCGAGCGGCTGGACGCGGCCCTGCCCGGAGTGGTCTGGGAAGCGATCATCGTCGATGATAACAGCCCGGACGGCACATCGGACGAGGCCCGCGCCCTTGCGTTGCGTGACCCGCGCATCCGGGTGATCCAGCGCATCGGCCGGCGCGGGCTGGCCTCGGCAGCGATCGAGGGCATGCTATCCACAGCAGCGCCGGTGGTGGCCGTGATGGACGCGGATCACCAGCACGATCCGGCGCTCCTGCCGCAGATGCTCGCGGCGGTGGCGAGCGGTGAGTACGACATGGCCGTCGCGTCGCGGTTCGCAGAGGGAGCGAGCACGGCCGCGTGGAACCGGCCCGACCGCGTAAAGGCCTCCGGCCTCGCGAACGCTATTGCCCGAAGGCTTACCGGCGTCGACCTGACCGACCCGATGAGCGGCTATTTCATGCTTCGCGCCGAGACCTTGCGCGATGCGGCGCCCCGGCTTTCGGGCGTCGGTTTCAAAATCCTGCTCGATATTCTCGCGACGGTGGACGTCGCGCTGCGGGTAAAGGAGTTCCCGCTCGCTTTCGCCGCGCGCGCGGCGGGCGAGAGCAAGTTGGACCGGACGATCGTGTTCGAGTTCCTGGTCGGGCTGTACGATCGCTGGCTGGGGCGCTTCATCCCCACCCGCTTCGCGCTGTTCGGTACGATCGGCGCGGCGGGCGTGCTCGTCCACATGTCGGTGCTGGCGGTGTTTCTGTCGATCTTCGGCGGAACGCTGAAGGGGCAGCTCGTCTCGGCGTTCGAGCTGGGCCAGACGATCGCCGCGATGGTGGCGATGACCTTCAACTTCGTGCTCAACAACGCGCTGACTTATGCCGACAAGCGGCTGACCGGCTTCGTTGCGCTGCTGCGCGGCTGGGCCAAGTTCGCGCTGACCTGCTCGGTCGGCCTGTTGGCGAACGTCGGCGTTGCGGCGGTGCTCGTCCGGTTCGGGTTCCATGAATATCCGGCGGCGATCACTGGCATTATCGTGGGGTCGGTATGGAACTTCGCGCTCAGCTCGCGCTTCGTCTGGGGCCGGTACTGAGAGCCACGGGGCTCATTCGTCCCGCAGCTCGTCGACGTGCGCGTTCAGCCGGTGCTTCAGGGGTGACAGGCTCCAGAGCGTCACGATGGTGAGCAGCGCGAGCATGACCGCGACGTCATAGCTCCCCAGTCCGACGGCGGTTCCCATGGCGCCCGTGACCCACAGGCTCGCGGCGGTGGCCGTGCCCTTGACCGCTTCCTTCATTCGCAGGATCGCCCCGCCGCCGATGAATCCCATGCCGGTGATGATGCCCTCGACGATCCGGGCCATCGCCTCGGGCTCGCCCACAGTCAGCGATTCCGCTGCCTGCACGATCCCGCAGCTGGCGACCGCGACGAGCGGAAAGGTGCGGATGCCGGCGCTGCGTTCGGCGCGTTCGCGGTTCCAGCCGATCGGCAGCGCCAGCGCATAGGCGCTGGCCAGAGCCACTGCGTGCGGCAGCAGATTGAACTGGTTGGCCTCGAAAGCCTCCATCATGACATCCTCCCGACGGATTTATGTCTATAAACTCGTCAGCTCAGCGCCAGCTCCGCAGCCACATCCATTGAACATAGGACTGCGCGCCGTCATGTAGCTTCGCCGCCGAGATGATCGGATAGAACCAGACGAACATCGCCGTCGATAGCACCAGCGCGGCCGGAGCGCTCCAGCGCCACCAGCGTTGCGCTCGCCATAGCTCGTCCAGAGCCAGCGCCAGACATGCCAGCAGAAACGCGCCGGGAAGAAGGTAGTGGTAGTAAAACTGGATCGGCTTGGTCGAGACCACCCACATGCCCAGGCTCACGAAATAGAGCAGCGCGAAAGCCAGCGCGTCGCGGCGCTTGCGCCATATCCCCAGCCACAGGCACCAGAGCACGGCGGGCAGACCTGCCAGCATCGTGAACGGGTTGCCGATCAGCAGCACGCCGCGCTGGGCGCCGTCGACTTCCTCATAAAGATACCAGATCGCGCGCCAGTTCACGACCCATTCGTACCAGACGCTGCGGTAGGGGTGCGGCTTCTTCACGCTGTCCTGGAGTTCCAGCATGTAGCGGTGATGCTCGATGAAGGCCCACGGGCTGACGGTCTTTTGTTCGTAGAGGAACGCCGGCCAGAAGGTCGCCCAGTAGACGATCAGCGGCACCAGCCCCAGCCAGATCGCGGCCTCGATCAGCGTGATCCCCGGAACGGGGCCGCCGTCCCGCGCGAACAGGAACCTGCCACGCGCGTCGCGCAGCTTGAGCGCCAGAAACAGCACGCCCGGAAGCATCGCGGCCGGAGCGATGCTCCACTTCGCGCCCATTGCGAGGCCAAAGAGTATGCCGGTGATGACCAGCCGCCAGCGCGCCTGCCGCGCTGGCAGCCGCAACGCTGCGGCGAACTGCCACAGCGCCGCCATTCCGAAACCGGCCATGACCATGTCGAGCATCGCGATGCGGCTCTGGATAAACCAGGAGAAGCCCGTCGCCAGCAGCAGCATGGCCGCGATGGCGGCGAACCGGCGCCGGCTCGCCCACCAGACCAGCCGGCCGAACGCGAACAGCCCGAACGCGCCGAACAGCGCCGAGGGGATGCGCCAGTTGATCGGCTTGTCGCCCAGCAGCGCGATGGCGGCGGCAATGAACTCCTTGCCGAGCATGGGGTGCTCGGGATTGGCGGAAGTCCACTCCAGCAGCTTGCGCGCGGCGATAACGTAATGGACTTCGTCGAAGTAGATTTGCGAGGGTATGCCGAGCCGGTGCCAGGCCAGCGCGAGGAAGCCCAGCGCGATGAAGACGCACCAGGCTAGGGGATCGCGCTGCGGTTCGGAGGGTGCCTGCATCGGCGCGCGCGATACTGGGGCCGGGCTGCCAGTTCAATAGCTGCGCGATGCTTGCCCTCTTGCCGGGCGGCTCGTAAAGCGCGGCCATGAAACGCACTACCGGACAGGACCGCTCGATCACCTCGAAATGGCGCCCGGCCACGCGCGCGGTGCGCGGCGGCACGTGGCGGTCCGAGCAAGGGGAGACGAGCGAGGGCATCTTCCTCTCATCGGGCTATTCCTACGACGATGCCGCGACCGTCGCTGCCCGCTTCGCCGGCGAACAGGCGGGAATGACGTATTCGCGGCTGCAGAACCCCACGGTGGCCATGTTCGAGGAACGGGTCGCGGTGATGGAAGGCGCGGAGGCCTGTCGTGCGCAGGCTTCGGGCATGGCGGCGATGACCGCCGCGCTGCTGTGCCAGCTCAGCCAGGGCGATCACCTGGTCACGGCCAAAGCCGCGTTCGGATCGTGCCGCTGGATCGTCGACAACCTGTTCCCGCGCTTCGGCATCGAATCGACGGTAGTGGACGGCTGCGACAACCAGGCGTGGGAGGATGCGATCCGCCCGAACACCAAGGTGTTCTTCTTCGAAACGCCTGCCAACCCGACGCTCGATATCGTCGATCTGGAGTTCGTCTGCGGCCTCGCGCGGTCGCGCGGGATCGTGACCGTGGTGGACAACGCCTTCTGCACCAGCGTGATCCAGCGCCCGCTGGAATGGGGCGCGGACGTCGTCGCCTATTCGGCCACGAAGCTGATGGACGGGCAGGGCAGGGTGTTGGCCGGCGCGGTCTGCGGATCGGCGGACTTCATCAACGGCAAGCTGCTGCCGTTTCAGCGCAACACGGGGCCGAACCTTTCGCCGTTCAACGCCTGGGTGGTGCTCAAGGGCCTGGAGACGCTGGAACTGCGCGTCGCGCGGCAGAGCGAGAATGCGGTCCGGGTCGGCCGCTTCCTGGAAGGCCGCGTACCGAAGATCCTGCACCCCGGGTTGCCGAGCCATCCGCAATATGAACTCGCCGCCAAGCAGATGGACGCCGGCGGTACGATCTTCAGCATGATCCTGGACGGCGGACGCGATCAGGCCTGGGCCTTTCTGGACGCGCTGGAGCTGATCGACATCTCGAACAACATTGGCGACACGCGCTCGCTGATCTGCCACCCGGCGACTACGACGCATCACTCGATCGGGCCGGAGGTGAGGGCCGAC
>VFQT010003231.1_pt1 | contig 15188 bp, 13 predicted proteins | sample 3512381 | NCBI WGS metagenome assembly VFQT01 (sample SAMN10412376, study PRJNA504923) | tailings metagenome | isolation source: Relicate 2 Philex TSF3 active mining site | place: Philippines: Tuba, Benguet | collected 2017-08-29 | reverse complement strand
CGCCGAGCGAGTACGTGGCGAGCTTCACCTTCATGCCGAGGCTGACCTTCTCGGGAGTGGGATCACAGTTGATGATGTTTGCGCGCACGCTGGTCCCGCCACACTTCACGATGGCAGCAACGAACGGCACCGGCACGCCGGGGGAGGCGAAGGTGACGATGGTGAACGAGACGACTTCGCCCTCGGTGGGAACATCGACCGGGCGGAATTCGGTTTTGAAGCACGAGGCACAGGCGTTTCGTCGGTCGAAGAACCGAGCCCCACACGACGTGCACTCGTTCGCCACCAGGTGGGGGTTGTCTCCGAGAACCAGGTAGTTCACGTGCGGGACTTGGGTCATCATCGGGGCCTCCCTGTGGCAATGGTTGCTGTGGGCACTTTATGCCTCCTCGGGGTCGCCCCGCTTCACCGGACCGATGACCCGGGGTTCGTTCTCTGGCGGGCAGAATTGGGTCGTGGGGGCACGCTGGAGCAACTGGGCCGGGAACCAGAGGGCAAATCCGTTGTCGGTGGAATCGCCTCGCGACGTCTCCGAACTCGCCGGCGTGGTCGAACGTGCAGCCGCGAGGGGCGAGCGGGTGAAAGTGGTGGGCTCCGGGCACAGCTTCACGCCGGCAGCGGTGACCGACGGCCGGCTGGTTCGGGTCGATTCGTTGTCTGGCATCACGTCGATCGACCGTGACCGGGGGACGGTGACGGTCGGGGCGGGAACGACGCTCGAGGACCTGAACCTCCTGCTCGCACGGGAGGGGTTGGCAATGCCGAACCTCGGTGACATCGCCTACCAGACCGTTGCCGGCGCCATCTCGACCTCGACCCACGGGACGGGTGTCGCACTGCCGGGGCTCGCAGCGCAGGTCGAAGGTGTGGTGATGGTCGACGGGTCGGGGAGACCTCGACGGATCGCGGCTTACGAGAACGCCCACTTGCTGCCTGCTGCGCGTGTGTCGGTGGGTGCCCTCGGTGCGATCGCGGAGGTGACGTTGCGGGTGGTTCCGGCCTTCCGCCTGAGGGCGGTCGAGCAGCCGATGCGTCTCGATGCGGTACTCGAACGCGTGCACGAGCTCGCGTCAGAGAACGATCACTTCGAATTCTTCTGGATCCCGCACACCGGCTGGGCGCTCACCAAGCGGAACAACCGGACCGACGACCCCATCGTGCGGCCACCCGCGTGGCGCATGTGGTGGGACAAGACCTTCCTCGAGAACCACGCCTTCGGGATGTTGTGTCGCCTCGGTCGGATGCGGCCGTCGTTGATCCCGCGACTGGCCACTGCGCTCCCGTCGTCGGGGTCGCGCGAATGGGTCGACGATTCGTGGCGCATCTTCGCGAGCAAGCGCATCGTGAAGTTCTACGAGATGGAACACGCACTGCCGGCCGACGCTCTGGTGCCGGCTCTGACCGAGATCCGTCAGATGGTGGAGCGACGGGGGCATCTGTTGAACTTCCCGGTCGAGGTGCGCTTCACTGCTGGCGACGATGCAGCCTTGTCGACCGCCCATGGTCGTGCGTCGGCGTACATCGCAGTGCACATGTTCCAGGGCATGGACCCAGCGCCGTACTTCGCAGACGTCGAGGCGATCATGCGCGAGCACGATGCCCGGCCGCACTGGGGCAAGATGCACACCCGCAGGGCAGACGAACTCGCGACTCTGTACCCGAAGTGGGACGACTTCGTGCGAGCACGAAACGAACTCGACCCGATGCGAACGTTTGCGAACGTCTACACCGAACAGGTCTTCGGGGTCTGACCTGCACGACTGGCTGTTGTCGGGGTCGTGGTCAGAGACAGATGTCGTGCGGACGCACGGGTACGCGGTCGAGCGCGCGACCCGTGGCGTCGCGGATCGCCGCCACGATCGCAGGGGTGACGGAGATGCACGGTGGCTCTCCCACGCCTTTTGCCCCGAGCGGTGCCTGCGGTTCGGGCTCCTCGACGAGCGTGGCGACCACCACGGGGGCATCGAGGGCCGTGGGCAGGAGATAGTCGGTGAACGACGGGTTCTTGACGAGCCCGTTCTCGACGATGATCTCTTCCATCACGGCGAGGCCGAGCCCTTGGGCGATACCGCCCTCGATCTGGCCGATCACCGACAGAGGGTTCAGTGCGCGTCCGACATCTTGGGCGGTGGCGATCTGGACCACCTTGACCAGACCGAGTTCGGGGTCGACGTCGACGACCGCTCTGTGTGCCACGAAGGCGAATGCCACATGGCAGTTGCCCTGGCCGTTCTCGTCGATGTCCTCGGTGGGACGGTGATGGTGTTCGAAGGTCTCGTCGAAGCGCACGCCCTGTGAGGCGTCTGCGACCGCGATGCGTAGGTCGCCGGTGGTGTCGACGACGTCTGTGCCGTCGATCGTGAGCCGCAGGGGATCGATGCCGTGCATCCGTCCGACGTGCTCGAAGAGGCGTTCGCGCACCAGTCGGCATGCGCCGTCGACGGCGCCGCCCGACATCCATGTCTGACGCGAGGCCGACGTGGAACCGGCCGAGCCGATGCCTGTGTCGATCGTGTCGCAAATGACGTCGTCGACCCCGAGTACCGATCGGGCGATCTGCGGTGCGAGGGTGACGAAACCCTGGCCCACCTCGCTCGTGGCGAACTTGAGTGTCACGACCCCGTCGGCGAGCGTGCAACGGGCGGTGGAGTAGTCGTCGAAGCCTTCGCTGTACATGATGTTCTTGATGCTCACGCCCCATCCGACTCCGCGCCGTATGTGACGCCGGTCGGCGGTGAGTCCGGCACCACCGGGCAACTCGAGTGCATCAGCATCGTCGGGGAGTGGGTCCGGCATCGGGAGCGCCGCGGTCTCCCTGATGCAACGCTCCACGGGCGCCACGCTTTCCACCGGTTGGCCGGTGATCAACCGGTCTCCGGTTCGCATCGCGTTGCGCAGTCTGACCTCGACGGGGTCGAGCCCTGCGGCGGCAGCGATCTTGTCCATCTGGCCCTCGTGTGCAAAGCAGGCCTGGACGACTCCGAAACCGCGCATCGCGCCGCACGGCGGGTTGTTCGTGCGAACGGCCCATCCGTCGACGACGGCGTTCTCGCAGCGGTACGGGCCTTGTGCGTGCGTGATGCCGTTGATGAGCACCGCCGACGACGTCGATGCGTACGCACCGCCGTCGAAGACGAAGCGGGCCTCGATCTTGACGATCTCGCCGTCAGCTGTGGCGTGGTGGCGCATCCAGATCGTGGCCGGGTGACGGTGAACGTGACCGAAGAAGCTCTCTTCGCGTCCGTACTGCATCTTCACGGGGCGGCCGGTCCGCAGGGCCAGCAACGCCGTGTGCACCTGGAGGCTGATGTCCTCACGTGCCCCGAATGCTCCTCCCACACCTCCGAGCACGAGACGCACCTTCTCGGGCGGCAGGGCGAGACACTTCGCCATCTGCTTCTGGTCCTCGTGAAGCCACTGGGTTGCGACGTACACCTCGACGCCGCCTCCGTCGTGATCGGGCACTGCGAGCGCCGCTTCGGTGCCGAGGAAGGCCTGGTCCTGCATGCCGATTTCGTAGGTGCCTTCCACCACAATCGCGCCCGTGGCCTCCGTGTCGCCGCGCACGATGCGCTGGTGTCGGATCACGTTGCCGCTCGGGTGGATGGGGTCGTGACCTGCGATCGATCGCTCGGGGTCGGTGAGCGGCTCCAGTATCTCCCACTCGATCCTGATGGCGGCGAGCGCACGACGGCACGTCTCGGGGTGGTCGGCCGCAACGGCTGCGATCGGTTCGCCCATGTATCGCACTTCACTGTCTGCAAAAACCGGCTGGTCCTCGTCGATCAGTCCGTAGGTGAGTTGGCCGGGGACGTCCTCAGCGGTGAGGATCGTCTCGACCCCGGCAATGGTCCACGCGGCGGTCGTGTCGATCGAGACGATCCGTGCACGTGGATGCGGCGACCGGAGCGTGGCGCCCCAGAGCATGTTCTCGGCCCACATGTCGGACGAGAACGCAAAGTCACCGCGAACCTTCGCCGCGCCGTCAGGGCGCAGGGCACTGGTGCCGAGGGTCTCGCGGGTGGTGGGCGCGGAGACCGTTGTCGAGTCGACGCTCATCGCGCTGCTCCCCGGCGCTCGGCCACGACCGCATCGACCGCGGCGAAGATCCGTCCGTACCCGGTACAGCGACAGATGTTGCCCGACAGGGCTTCCTTGACCTCGAGCTCGTCGGGTGTCGGGTTCTGGTCGAGCAGGTTGTGGACCGCCATCACGAGACCGGGGGTGCAGAAGCCGCACTGCACGGCTCCTTGTTCCACGAACGCCCGCTGCACGTCGGTCAACGAGCCGTCGGCGTTCAGTCCCTCGACAGTGGCGATCTCCGAGTCGACGGCGGAGGCCGCGAGCACGAGACAACTGCACACGGCACGACCGTCGAGCATGACGGTGCACGACCCGCACTCGCCCTGCTCGCATGCGCCCTTGGCTCCCGGAAGACCGAGTCGTTCGCGGAGCACGTAGAGGAGGCTCTCGCCGATCCATGCATCGCGCACCTCGCGCTCGCGTCCGTTCACCTTCAGTGTGTAGAACTCGTTGCTCATCGTGAGAGCCCCCTTTCGAGGAGTCGTGTCGCCAAGACGGAGATTGCATGGCGTCGATAGGCCGCAGTCGAGCGGTGATCGTCGATCGGGCGCGACTCTCCGGCGGCCATCGAACCGAACGACGCAGTGTCGATGCTCCCACCCTCGACGAGACGGTCGCTGAGCCACGCCTCGGCACCGCGACACCTGATGATGACGGGCCCGACCGATCCGAGAGCGAGCCGTGGGGAGCCGGGTTCGAGTGCGAGGCACGCAGATGCGACCGAGATCACCATCGCGTTGCGGACACCGACCTTGGCGTAGCCCTGCCATCCGCGAGCGATCGGCATCGTCACGCCGGTGATGATCTCCTCGGGGCGCTTCGCGTTCCGTTTCGGGCCGGTCATGAAGTCGGCGAAGGGGAGCGAACGTTCGCCGTCGACCGATGCGAGACGGATCTCGGCCTCCATCGCCGCCAGAACCGGGAGCGAATCGCCGGCAGGTGAGCAGGTGCCGAGATTCCCACCCAGGGTTCCGGCCGCACGAATCTGGGGCGATCCGACGGTGCGTGCCGCCTCTGCGAGTGCGGGAAGTGCGGCGGCAAGCTCGCCGTGTTCCATGTCGGCATACGGCACACCGGCTCCGATGAAGACGCGCCCGGAGGACGAGTCGACGTGCCATTCGGTGAGTTCCTTCACTCGTCGCAGCGACACGACGGTCTCGGGACGACGGTGGTTGAAGTTCACCTCCACCATCAGGTCGGTACCGCCGGTGAGAAGGTGTGCCTCCGGGTTCTCGGCGAGGCGTTCGGTCGCCTCACGGAGCGTGGTGGGTGTGTGGACTGCCATGTCAGAGCCTCGCGTGGAGTCGGGCCGCTGCTTCGGCGGCTTTGTGTCTGATTTCGTCGATGTCGAACGTCGCGGGGCGGCCACCGGAGACCACCTGGCGTCCGTCGATCCAGACTTCGTCGGGGTGCACGCCGGTGGTGAACGCGAGGTGCCACGGGCTGTCGAGGTGGTCGTACGACCACACCACCCTGTCGTCGGCCACTTCCGGCACGAGCGTCTCGCCGTTCGCGAGCCACTGCCAGGCCGTCTCGGGTGTCGCTGACAGATCGTCTTCGCGGTGCCTCACATAGGCGAGGCGTGCCTCGTCGAGCATGTCGGCTCCGATGCCGTCGGTGCCGAGCACGATCGTGTTCGGTCTCGCCGACGGCCGTGCGTACCCGACCGCGTTGTTCATGTTCGACCGTGGGTTGTGTGCGATCGTCCCGGGTAGGTCGCGGTCGAGGTGCACGGCGTGCACGAGCAGCCACTTGTCGTTCGCCAGTGGTGCGAGTCGTGCACCGGCATCGGCGTCGTCGGGGCCTTCGGCCACGTGAATGTGCACACCGGTGTCGTGACGACGCGCAAGGTCTGCGGCTGCTTCGAGCGTCTCCTGGCCGCACGTGAACGCGGCGTGCACCCCCACCATGCCGGCGCGTCCGCTCGCGAGGTGGCGGGCGTTCTCTTCCAGGCCGCGCCGGGCTCCGTCGGTCATCTTCGTGGCGGGGGCGACTGATGACACCATGGCGCCCTCGGCCCAGCGGTCAGTGACGCCGTAACAGAGGTTCGACCGCACGCCCACCATGTCGCAGGCGCGCGCGATCGCATCGAGGCTTCCTTCGATCGCCGACGGCGATTCGTGATGGTCGACGATCGCCGTGGTGCCGCACATGACCGCTTCTGCGGCGCCGAGTGCGGCAGACCAGAAGATGATGTCGAGGTCGAGTGCATCGTCGAGGCGCCACCAGACCTGCTCGAGCACCTCGACGAACGACGTCGGGGTCGACGGCGGGGCGGGCATGCCGCGGGCGAGCGCCGAGTACAGGTGGTGGTGCGCACAGACGAGTCCGTGCGTCTCGCGTGTGCCGCCCCCCGTCACGCTCAGTCCTTCGAGACCCCGCGCTGGGCGGTGATGCGTCCGTACACCTCGGGCCTGCGGTAGCGCTCGAAGTCGAACAGGGTCCCGGTGTAGCGCTTGCACCACTCGAGGTCGCAGCGAGCAGTGATCAGCTCGTCGTCGGTCGACAGTGCCTGCGCCACGATCTGGCCGGAAGGAGCGACGATCATGCTCTGGCCGAGACTGTCGACGCCTTCCTCGACGCCGCCCTTGGCGACTCCCACGACCCAGGTGCCGTTCTGGTAGGCGCCCGACTGCATGACGAGTGCATTGTGGAACCCCTGCAGGATGTCCTGGCTGGGATCGGGTACGTAGTGGATCGGCGTGTTGTAGCCGCACAGGATCATCTCCACGCCCTGGAGTCCCATCACCCGGTACGACTCGGGCCAGCGACGGTCGTTGCAGATCATCATTCCCATGCGTGCACCGAAGGCATCCCACACGCCGAAGCCCTCCGGTGACGGCTCGAAGTAGTAGCGCTCGGCGTGTTGGAACGGCCGGTCCGGCTCGTGGTGCTCGTGGCCGGGAATGTGCACCTTGCGGTACCGGGCGACCTCGGTGCCGGTCTTGTCGACCAACACCTGTGTGTTGAAGCGGTGGCCGTCCGGTGTCAGTTCGGCGAAGCCGAGACAGAAGCCGATCCCGAGGCGGGCCGCCTCGTCGAAGAGAGGTCTGGTCACGGGAGACGGCATCTCGGTCTCGTACCAGTGGTCGGCCTGCGAGATGTCGTCGACGAACCATCGCGGGAAGAACGTGGTCAGAGCCAGTTCCGGGTAGACCACGAGGTCGCAGTCGCGCGATTTCGCCTGTCGCATGAGGTCGAGAAGACGGGCGACCACCGATTCGCGGCTGTGGTCAGCCTGGATCGGTCCCAGCTGCGCCGCCCCGACTGTCACGATTCTCTCGCTCACAGCACACTCCCGTCGGCGAGACGCAACATCGTGTGCAGGAGCACGTTCGCACCGGCCACCAGATCCGAAGCGTCGGTGTGTTCGGCCGGGTTGTGACTGAGGCCCTTCACGCTCGGCACGAAGATCATCGCGGTGGGGCAGACACGCGCGAGCATCTGGGCGTCGTGTCCCGCGCCCGACGGCATCCGCATCACGGAAAGTCCCATCCCGCCGGCGATGTCCTCGATCGACGACACGACTCTTTCGTCGAAGTCGACCGGTTCGAAGCGTGCGAGGGTGCGTGTCTCGGCGGTGACTCCCTCGGCGCGGCAGAGACGATCGAGTTCGTCGGCGACGGCCGCCTCGGCCTCGCGGAGGAGACGTTCGTCGGTGTTGCGGAGATCGACGGTGATCGTCGCCCTGGCTGCCACGACGTTGACCAGGTTCGGGTGGAATTCCACGCGTCCCACCGTTGCCACCTGGTGCCCACCCATCCGTGTTGCGAGGTCGCGAACGAAGACCGACAGCGCCGTCGCCACGTACCCCGGGTCGTGGCGCAACGACATCGGCGTCGTACCGGCGTGGTTCGACTGGCCGTGGATCGTCACCTCCTGCCAGGAGATGCCCTGCACGCCCGTGACGGCGCCGATGGTGGTGTCACGCTGCTCGAGAAGGGGTCCCTGCTCGATGTGGAGTTCCACGAACGAATGCGGTGCCGCGGCGGGACACGGCACGGAACCTCCGTATCCGATGCGAGCGAGTTCGTCGCCGACCCGCGCACCGTCGATGCCCACGGTGCCGAGTGCCTCCTCGACGGGCATCCCGCCCACATAGACGAGCGACCCCATCATGTCGGGGGCAAACCGGGCGCCTTCTTCGTTCGTGAAGAACGCGACCGCCAGTGGTCTCGCAGGGGTGATTCCGCGTTCCTGGCAGGTGCGGATGACCTCGAGTCCGGCGAGAACTCCGAGGTTGCCGTCGTACTTGCCGCCGGTGCGAACCGTGTCGATGTGCGAGCCGGTCATCACCGGGTCGCCGGGCGCGCATCGCCACGTCCCGACCACGTTGCCGATGACATCGACCACGATCTCGAGACCGAGATCGCGCATCCATTCGACGACGAGGTCACGGCCGGCCTTGTCGTCGTCGGTCAGGGCGAGACGGGCGCATCCGCCGCCGTCGATCTCGCCGATGCGGGCCAGATCCATGAGCGACGCGACGAGCCTGTCGCCGTCGACGGTGAGAATCGTGTCGGTCGCGGGCACGACCGAAGTGTACGAAATGTAAAGGCGAAACGGCGCCATCTGTGGCCTTGCCGGCTCGCGTCCCTCACCGCGAGGTGGTGCGCACCTAACCTTTCCCGAGTCCGCTGGCGTGCACCGAGGGTGTCCGCCGCTCCGGAGGCCACCCATGGATCGTTCGCTGCTGCACCGTCGTCACGAGGAAGAGCTGGAGCTCTTCGCCCGCACCCATCCACGGTCGGCCGAGATGGCGGCCTCGGCCAAGGGTCACCTGTTGTCGGGTGTGCCGATGCCGTGGATGACCAGATGGCCCGGTGGGTTCCCGGTGTTCGTCGACGAAGCCCGCGGTGCCCGGTTCACCGACGTCGACGGCATCGAATACGTCGATTTCTGTCTCGGTGACACGGGTGCGATGACCGGACATGCGCTCCCGCAGGTGGCAGAGGCCCTGCACGACCGTGCACTGCGCGGGATCACGACGATGTTGCCGAACGACGACGCGATCTGGGTGGCCGAGGAACTCACGCGCAGGTTCGGTCTCCCCAAGTGGCAGTTCGCGATGACTGCCACCGATGCCAACCGGTTCGTTTTGCGTTTCGCGCGCCACCTCACGGGGCGTCCGAAGATCGCCGTCATCGACTGGTGCTACCACGGTACGGTCGACGAGACGTTGGTGATCCGGGCCAGCGACGGGTCGACCGTCAGTCGTCCGGGTGCGATCGGCCCGGGTTTCGACCCGTCGTCCACCACTCGCGTGGTGCCGTTCAACGACCTCGATGCGCTCGAGGCACAACTCGCGTCGGGCGACGTGGCGTGCCTTCTGATGGAGCCTGCGCTCACCAACATCGGGATCGTCCTCCCGGATCCCGGCTACATGGAGGGCGTCCGCGAGATCACCCGTCGTCACGGAGTGCTGATGGTGATCGACGAGACACACACGATCTGTGCCGGCCCGGGCGGGTGCACCAGGGCATGGTCGCTCGACCCCGACTTCTTCGTGATCGGCAAGCCGATCGGCGGGGGCATGCCGGCGGCCGTCTACGGGATGACGGCCGAAGTCGCGTCGAGACTGGAGGATGCCCTCAGTGGCGACGCCGTCGATGTCTCGGGTGTCGGCGGCACCTTGACCGGTAACGCACTCGCTCTGGCTGCGATCAGGGCCACGTTGTCGACGACGCTGCGACAGGAGGACTTCGACACCATGATTCCGCTCGCTGCGGCATGGACCGAGGGTGTGCGCAGCGGGTACGAGCGGCACTCGCTTCCGTGGCACGTCCAGCAACTCGGTTGCAGGGCCGAATACTGGTTCTGTCCGCCGCCTCGTGACGGAGCAGCCGCCGCGGCGGCATCGGACCACGACCTCGACGCGTACATGCACCTGTTCGCCCTCAACCGTGGCATCCTGCTCACGCCCTTCCACAACATGGCGCTCATGTCGCCGCACCACGTGCGCTCCGATGTCGATGCCCACACCGAGGTCTTCGCGGCCGCGGTCGACTCGCTCGTGGGCTGACGCGTGCCGATCGACATCCTCGATCTCGTCTGGATCGCGGGATGCGTGCTCGTGGCCGGATTCGCCCAGTCGATCTCCGGATTCGGGTTCGCTCTCATTTCCGTGCCGTTGATGTCGCTCCTGGTCGATCCGCGCACGTCGGTCGTGGTCGCCACCTTCGTCGGCGCAGTGGCGTCCACCGTGCAGGCCGTGGCCGAGCGACGACACGTGGAATGGTCGAGTGCGAGACGGCTGGCGTCGGCGAGCTACCTGGGCATGCCGTTCGGACTCGCAGCCTTCGTCGTCTTCGACGAGCGCGCACTGCGGCTCACGGTCGGGGTGGCGGTGTTGTTCGCTCTGGGCACGCTGGTCGCCGGGTTCCGTCTGCCGGCCGACCGTCACCGTTTCGACTGGCTCCTCGGCACCTTCAGCGGAGCTCTGGCGACGTCGACGTCGACGAACGGACCGCCGCTGGTCTTCGTTCTCCAGGCGAGGGGGCTCACACCGGATGCCTTCCGCGCCACGATCAACGTCGTGTTCTCGGCCGTGAACTTCGGGGCCATCGCCCTGTTCGTGTCGGCGGGGAAGGTGACGTCGGGTGGACTCGCCGGCGCCGCGGTCGCGGTTCCGGTTCTGGGTGTCGCGATGGCCCTCGGCTGGACCGTTCGCGGGCGCCTCGATGCTGCGATGTTCCGCGTCTTCGTGCTGTCGCTCCTCGGAGTGTCGGGACTGTCGGCGTTGGCGGCCGCTCTCACGATGTGAAGTGACCGAACCGTGTCGGTCGTGGCCGAACCGTGTCAGTCGTGACCAAACCCTGTCAGTCGTGACCAAACATGGTCAGCCAAGCCTCTTTGGTCTTGGGCTTGAACACGTAGTTCACGTCCTTCACCTCGCCGAGACGCGCTGCAGGCGGGACGCTGTATTGATGTCCGGGCATCACGATCGTGTCGTCGTCGAGTCGCGCCAGGGTCTGGAGGCTGTCCCACATCTGGGCCGGATCGGAACCGGGCAGATCGGTCCGGCCGCAGCCTTCGAGGAACAGGGTGTCTCCCGATACGAGGCAACCGTTGGTGAGGAAGCACTGACTACCGGGAGTGTGCCCGGGAGTGTGGATGCACGTGACCTCGAGTTCACCGACGGTGACGACGTCTCCGGAGGAATGTGCGACGAGGTTGTCGACCGAGACCCCGGTCGTGCGTGAGACCCACGGAACCTCGTGTTCGTTCACGTGGATCGGCACCGAGAGTCTCTCCAGCAATGTCGAGATGCCCTCGATGGTGTGACCCATCATCGAGCCCCCGGTGTGGTCGGCGTGGTAATGGCTCACGAGTACGCCGGTCACGCGCATTCCGTCGGCATCGGCGACCGCGAGGATCTCGTCCACCGAGTAGGCCGGGTCGACCACGAGGCATTCGCCGCTCTGGCGGTCGCCGAACAGGTACGCGAAGTTCACCATCTGTCGCGCGAGGGGGTCACCCGCTGCATGGTCGCGTCCGGACAGCAACTGGCGGAAGTAGAAGCGATTCGTGGTCTCGGTGCTCACAGCGAGCACAATAGGCCGATGACGAGCGAGCACCTCCTGCGTGCAGGTGACCGGGTCCTGGTCGGCTCCCGGCTCGTGGAAATCTCGGCCGAGTTCGCGTCGTCGCTCCGCGCCGGTGACGAGGTCCTCGGAGTTGCCTCGACGGGGGTGTTGCGTGTCGTCCCGCAGGCGGTCGTTCGACTGGTCGACGATGCAGTGTCACGGGCGAGAGATGCCTTCGCTGCGATGGCCCGGGTCGATCAGCAGTCGGTGACGCGGTTCTTCGATCTCGCGGCCTCTCTGCTCGCTGACGACGCCGTCTTCGGTCGCATCGCAGAGGCCAACGCACGCGACGTGGACGATGCGCGGGCACGGTCGCGCTCGACCACCCGTCTCGAGCTGTCGCAGAAGATGCGCGCGGACATGGTCGATGCCCTGCGCCTGTGGCGCGACATGCCGACAGGGACCGGCGCCCGTGATCGCATCGAGCACGAGGGATGGACGGTGGAGGAGTGGACGGCGCCGTTGGGTGTCGTCGGCTTCGTCTTCGAGGGAAGGCCGAACGTCTTCGCCGACGCGACCGGCGTCCTGCGGGGCGGCAACACGGTCGTCTTCCGTATCGGAAGTGACGCCCTGGGAACTGCCAGGGCGATCATGGAGACCGTGGTGCGTCCTGCGCTCGTCGGGTCGGGACTGCCCGACGGGGCCGTGGTGCTGCTCGAGTCGGCCGAGCACGCCGCGGGATGGCAGCTCTTCGCCGACCCGAGGCTCGCTCTCGCGGTTGCGCGTGGATCCGGTGCGGCCGTGGCGGAACTGGGTTCGATCGCACGGCAGTCCGGCGTGCCAGTGAGCCTCCACGGCACCGGGGGAGCGTGGATGCTGGTGTCGTCCGATGCCGACGATGCACGGCTCTCGTCCTTCGTGGAGCACAGTCTCGACCGCAAGGTCTGCAACACATTGAACGTGGTGTGTCTGCCGCGCGCCAGGGCAGCTGATCTCGCCGCGGTCGTGGTCGGGGCCGCCGATCGTGCAGCCGGTCGTCGAGGCCTGTCCGCGCGTTTCCATGCCGTCGGCGACGCATACGACCTTCTCGCACGCATCGCAGCGGGTGAGACCGAGGTGCGACGTGCCCAAGGTGCGGTCACTGAGCCGCGGGTGACGCCATCCGTGGTCGCCGACCTCGCGACGGAGCACGAATGGGAGGAGAACCCGGAGCTGTCGGTCGTCCTCGTCGACTCTCTCGACGAGGCAGTTGACTTGTTCAACGAGTGGAGCCCTCGTTTCGTGGCGAGTGTCGTGACGTCATCCGACCAGGATCGGGAGCGTGTGTTCGCGGCGCTCGATGCTCCGTTCGTGGGAGACGGCTTCACACGGTGGGTCGACGGTCAGTTCGCCTTGCTGCGCCCCGAACTGGGCCTGTCGAACTGGCAGTCGGGTCGTTTGTTCGCCCGCGGTGGAGTCTTGTCCGGAGACTCGGTTTACACCGTGCGTCTGCGTGTCTCGCAGCACGACGCGTCACTGCATCGCTGAAGGCCTCGCCGGCCTCAGAGGGGGGAGAGCGAGACGTTGTCGATCAGGCGGACGTCTCCGAAGAAGGCCGCCACGCAGGCGCTCACGTGGCCATCGACCGTTTCGACCGGTGTGAACGTGGAGCGATCGACGATCTCTGCGTAGTCGAGACGACATCGTGGCTCCGAGCCGAGAACGGAGTGCAGCGTCTCACGGAGGATCTGTGCGTCGTGTTCGCCGGCCTCGACCATCTCACGAGTGGTGAAGAGTGCGCGTGCGACACAGGCGGCGGCACGCCGGTCGTCGTCGGTCAATCGCCGGTTTCGGCTCGACATTGCGAGCCCGTCTGGCTCCCTCACCGTCGGAACCCCGACGATCGACACGGGCAAGTCGAGGTCTGCCACGACGCGGCGCACAACCGACAGTTGCTGGAGATCCTTCTCGCCGAAATACGCGGTGTCGGGTTCGCAGGTGGTCAGCAATTTCACGACGACCGTTGCCACGCCGGCGAAATGACCCGGTCGTGCGGCTCCTTCGAGCACCCCGGCGAGAGGCCCGGGGTGGACGGTCGTCGTCGATCCGGCCGGGTACACCGCATCGACGGACGGCATGTAGATCGCATCGACGCCGAGGCTCTCGCACAGTGCGATGTCGTCGTGCTGGGTGCGAGGGTACGTCGTGAAGTCGGTTCCCCTGTCGAACTGGGTCGGGTTCACGAAGACGGACACGACTGTCGTTCGGTTCTCCGTGATCGACCGGCGCACCAGAGTGGCGTGTCCGTCGTGGAGTGCCCCCATGGTCGGCACGAACCCGACGCTGTGTCCGGTGCTCCGGCGACTACGCGACCATGAACGGGCATCGTGGGGCGTCGTGAGGATCTCCACCATCGGTCGTCGGGTCCCGGATGTCAGCGGATCGTGTGTTCTTCGTCGGGCCACGCACGTCCGTGCACGTCGCCGACGTAGGCGCGCACCGCGTCGATCGCCGCAGACCTGAGGTCGACGTAGGCCTTCGCGAACGACGGCGACTTGGGTGTGAGTCCGAGGAGGTCGTGCAGCACGAGGACCTGGCCGTCGCACGAACCTCCGGCACCGATCCCGATGGTGGGAATCGAGACCTTGTCGGTGATCTCGGCGGCCAGTTCGGCAGGCACTCCCTCGATCACGAGGGCACAGGCTCCGGCTTGGTCGACGGCGTGGGCGTCGTCGAGGAGACGTTCGCGCGAGCCGGCGGTGTCGCCCGACGTGCGTCCCTGGATCTTGTTGCCGCCCATTCGGTGGTAACTCTGCGGCGTCAGTCCGACGTGTCCGACGACCGGGATATCGGCTCGCACAATTGCCGCGATCGACTCTGCGACCGTCACGCCGCCTTCCAGTTTCACGGCCTCGGCGCCAGCCTTGACGAGTCGCACCGAGTTGGTGACGGCGTCGCGGGGTCCGGTCTGGTACGAACCGAACGGCAGGTCGCCGACGATCAGCGCGCGTGGACGGGCTGCGGCGACCATCGACACGTGGTACTCCATCTGCTCCATCGACACTCCCAGGGTCGTGCGTGCTCCCTGCATCACCGATGCGACGGAGTCGCCGACCAGGATCATGTCGGCACCGGCGGCATCGACGATCGACGCGAACGTCGCGTCGTACGCGGTCACCATGGCGAGCGGCTCTCCACCGTTCTTGCGGGCGAGCACCGCGGGCACCGTCATCTTCGGCCGTGAAGTCTCTGTCATGTCGGCCTCCTCGCCCGGGCTCCTCGGTGTCCCGCCAGGGCTCAAAGGGTACGGGCGTTCCGTGGTCTCCGGCGCGGCTGCCTAGTCGAACAACACGCGAATCTCGGCCTCGGGGTCGGCCAGCAACGACGGTCGGGCCGAGATCTCGAGTGTGTGACGCATGTCGAGGTCGTACTGGGCCCATGACGGATGGCCGTGGGTCGCGAGCGAGACGAGTTCGTGCCCGAATCTCTCGGCGACGACCGGATGATCGGGAGAGTCGCCGGTGAATGCCGCCGCTCCGTCTGCATCGAGGGTCGAGAAGGCGAACGGCAGGTCGAGGGCGTGGCACGAACCGAAGCGTC
>VFQT010003229.1_pt1 | contig 15194 bp, 13 predicted proteins | sample 3512381 | NCBI WGS metagenome assembly VFQT01 (sample SAMN10412376, study PRJNA504923) | tailings metagenome | isolation source: Relicate 2 Philex TSF3 active mining site | place: Philippines: Tuba, Benguet | collected 2017-08-29 | reverse complement strand
GCGCGCACTCCCGTCAAGACGCACCCGGGCTCCGTGGCGAGCAACGCCGGTCACCGAGGCGATCGAGAGTGCGGATCCATCGAGCACGATCTCCGGGCTGGTCATGGCCGCAGGATAGTGCTGCGCAGTCCGTGATCTCTGCGCTCGGAGCGATGGTCGGTGGTCGAGGAATCGGATCCGCAGGGGTCATGCCCATGCCCATGCGATCCCGGTCCGCTTGCGCGGTCAGTCTCCAGCGCGTACCACACGAGCCATGAAGGACGCGGTCATTCGCTTTGGCAGCATCGGCATCGCCGTGGTGTTGGCGGTCGTGGCGGGGCTGGCGTGTGCGTCCCTTGCCTCCGATGCGCGCGGCGTGGTGCCGGTGATCCCGCAGGCGTCGGTGAGCCTGTCGGGCTGGGTCGCCGTGGCGGCGCTGTGGCTCGTCGCGTGGTTCGTGGCGTTGGGCGTGGGCAAGGCGGTCAACACGGCTGTCGGCCTCTTCGCCGGCGGCTGCGTGCTTGGCGTCTACGCGATGCGTTCGGGCACCGTGCTCGATGCGGCCTTCGACGCAGCGTCGCCCACGAGCATCGCCGTCGTCTCGATCGTCTACGCGCTGCTCGCTGGGGTGCTCTCCTGGTCGACCTTTGTCTTTGCGGGACCGCTGCCGGACATGCCCGCGGACCCCGAAGAACTCCCCGAACACGGCTTCGGCGCCTTCCGCCCCAAGCAGCTGGTCGCTGCAGTGGCCGCGATCGCGGCGGTCGTCGTGGTGGTCTTCATGGCTCGGACCGACTCCAAGGGCCAGGCGATCGGCGCCATGACGCTGGGTGCCATGCTCGCAGCGATGCTGGCGCGCAGCATCCGTTCGCGGACGCAGCCGGTGGTTGTGTTCGCGGCGCCCGCCCTCGTCCTGGGTCTGGCTCAACTGGCGCTCTCGTTCTCCTCGGGCCTGGGCTTCGACGATGACATCGTCCGCGGCAACGTCGCTCCGGTCCTTCGCCTGATGCCCATGGACATCGCCGCGGGCAGCCTGTGCGGCGTGGCGCTCGGCTACGGCATGACCAAGTCGGGCGGTGCCGACGACGCCGACGACTGATCCCAGTCGCCAGCCGTCCGGCCGTATGCTCGGATGCATGAGCCTCGCCGTCACTGGAACCATCGGGATCGACACCGTCTACACGCCTCGCGAACGCCGAGAAGGCGTCCTTGGAGGCAGCGCCGCCTACTTCGCCGCCGGTGCGAGCTTCCTCTCGCCCGTGCGACTGGTCGCCGTCGTTGGTGACGACTGGCCGAGCACGCACCGCGATGCGCTCGGTCGCTTCGAGGGGATCTGCACGCAGGGTCTCGAGACGCGCCCGGGCAGCCGAACGTTCTCCTGGGGCGGTCGCTACTTCGAGGACGTCAACCAGCGCGAGACGCTCTTCACCGAGGTCGGCGTGTTGCAGGAAGCGCCCCCGCGCGTGCCCGATGCCTATCGCGACACGCAGTTCGTGTTCCTGGGCAACACGCACCCCGCGGTGCAGGCGGACTTCATCGATCAGTTCCCGCAGCGCAAGCTCGTGGTGTGTGACACGATGGATCTCTGGATCAAGACGGCGCACGGCGAGTTGCTGTCGCTGCTCAAGCGCGTCGACGGTGTGGTGCTCAACGACACCGAAGCGCACGAACTCACCGGGATCCGCAATGCGGTCAGCGCGGCGCGGCACATCACCACGCTCGGCCCGACGTTTGCGGTCGTGAAGAAGGGCGAGCATGGTGCCGTGCTGGTCCACCGCGACGGCGTGGCGGTGCTTCCGGCGTTTCCGGCACCCGAGGACCGCGTGATTGACCCGACCGGTGCCGGTGACAGCTTCGCCGGCGGCATGATGGGGCACCTGGCGCGCCTGGGCCGCACGGATTTCAAGGCGATCCGCGATGCCTTGTCGTGGGGGACCGTGGTCGCCAGCTTCACGATCGAGTCCTTCGGGCCCGAGCGCCTGCAGGCACTCACCGCAGCGGAGCTCAACGAGCGCCACGAACACTTCCGCAGCGCGCTGGGAGTCGGCTCGTGACGCTGCGGCGCCTGCTTGCCGGCGTTGCGCTCCTGGCGAGCGTCGCGGCCACGGCCGCGGCCGACTGGATCCCATTCGATCGCCTGCCCAACGCCGACAAGGTGCAGAAGGCACGGCAGCAGTGGGGCAACCCCCGGGGTGCCACGCCCGAGGAGATTCGCTGGACCCCGACCACCGCGTACATGCTGCGCGATGGAGCGTGGAGCGCGATCGATCGATCCACCGGCAAGCGCGAGACGATCCGGGACAAGGACGTGCCCGAGTCGGCCGTGCGCGGAGGCCGGTCGGCGGCGAACGATGGTCCCGGCGTGGCGCGTGGTCGCCAGCGCACGAGCGAACCTTCGCCCGATGGCGAGCGCGTGGCGATCCACGAAGGCGGCCATGTGTTCATCACGCGTGGCGCGCAGCGTGACCGCATCACGCCGGATGCCCCCGCGGGCGTGAAGTTCGGCATCGCGAGCTGGGTCTATGGCGAAGAGCTCGACCAGAAGTCGGCGATGTGGTGGCACCCGCAGTCGTCGTCGCTTGCCTACTACTCGTTCGACGAGTCGAAGGTCCCCGAGTTCCTGCTCTCGACCGAGCTGACCAAGCAGCGACCTGCGCTCGACCGTGAGCGATATCCCAAGCCAGGCGACCCCAACCCGATTGCGGGGCTCTCGATCTACAGCATCGTCACCGGGCGCACGACGCAGGTGAAGGTGGGCGACGCCGACCAGTACGTCTACGGCGTGCAGTGGACCCCCGACGGCAAGGAGCTGCTCTTCCATCGGCTCAACCGTCTGCAGAACCGCCTCGAACTCTGCGTGGCCGACCCAGCGACCGGCGACGTGCGCGTGGTCCTGGTCGAGGAGCAGCGCTGCTACCAGAACCACCTGCCGAAGCTGCGATTCCTGGCCAAGCGGCCGCGCAGTTTCCTCTGGGAATCCGAGCGCACCGGCTACGCGCACTTCGAACTCCGTTCGCTGGATGGCGGCGAACCGGTCGTGCTGACGAAGGGCGACTTCGCCATGCGCGAGATCCACTGGATCGACGAGGACTCCGGCACGCTCTGGTGCATCGGCTACAGCGGCAAGGTGGGGATCAACCCTCACCTGTGGCGTGTGGCGCTCGATGGTTCGGGCGGCAACGAGGTGACCACCTCCGACATGCACTGGAGTTCGTTCAGCGTCGCGCCCGACGGCGGGCACGTGATCGCGGTTGAGCAGTCCATCGACAGCGCCCCGCGCACCGTGCTCGTGGGCAGGGATGGCGGCCGCCTTGCGGTCGTGGCCGAGCGCAAGGGCGATGCGATCGCCGAGAAGGGCTGGCCGCGCCCCGAGCTCCTTCAGCTCAAGGCTGCCGACGGCACGACCACGCTCTACGGCACGCTGCACAAGCCCAAGGACTGGAAGGAGGGCACCCGGATGCCGGCGGTCGTGCAGGTGTACGGTGGCCCGTTCTTCCGCACGGTCGAGAACACCTACGACCCGGTCGAACCGCTCTGCGAGTTCGGCGTGCTGGTGGTGAAGGTCGACAATCGCGGCACGCCTGGCCGTGGCAAGGCGTTCGAGGATGCCACCTACCTGAATCTCGGCATGGTCGACATGGATGACCAGGCCGCGGCGATCCGCCAGCTCGTGGACCGTGGCCTGGTGGACCGCGAGCGCGTGGGCATCACCGGCTTCTCCTACGGCGGCACCATGAGTGCGCTAGCGCTGCTGCGCTACCCAGAGGACTACGCGGTCGCCGTGGCGGGCGGTGCGGTCACGGACTGGAACAACTACGACTCGATCTACACCGAGCGCTACATGCGCACCCCGGCGGAGAACCCCAAGGGCTACGAGCAGTCGAGCTGCGTGCGTCTGGCCGGCAACCTCAGGGGGCGGCTCCTGATCGTGCACGGCATGGTCGACGACAACGTGCACCCCGCGAATGCCTGGCAGCTGGCCGATGCGCTCCAGTCCAAGGGCAAGCCCTTCGACATGATGCTCTTCCCCAACAGCGGCCACGGCATCTGGAGCCCGTCGTACGAGTCGGTGACGTGGTCGCACCTGCTGCGCGGACTTGGGCTCGCGAACTGATGCGACCAGCGCTCGAGCGCCGATGATGCAGGCCATGGCGCAGGCCCTTCCACCGGATCGAAGCCACGTCGGCACCGAGCAGCGGCACCCGGGCTCCATGGAGTTCGATGCGCTTTCGGTGCAAGGCTGCATCGAAGTGCTTGCCGGCGACCAGCAGCGGGCGATCGACGCGGTGCTCGCCGCGGCGCCCTCGATTGCGGCGTTCGTCGGGGATCTGATCCCGCGCATGCAGGCTGGAGGGCGACTGCTGTACGCGGGCGCGGGCACGAGCGGCCGGCTTGGCGTGCTCGATGCGAGCGAATGCCCGCCGACCTTCCGCTCGCGGCCCGATCAGGTCATCGGCGTCATCGCTGGTGGCGACTCGGCGTTGCGGACCTCGAGCGAACGCATGGAAGATGATCCATGTGGGATCGTTGCCGAGTTCGACCGACTTGCGATCGGTGCCCATGATGCGGTGGTCGGCATCGCCGCCGGGGGCACGACGCCATATCCCCGCGGTGCCGTGACCTTGGCCAAGCAGCGTGGCGCGCTCACGGCGTTCCTCGCGTGCGCGCCGTGCGAGGCTCCCGCTGGTTGCGATCACCTGCTGCTCGTCGACACGGGGCCGGAGGTCATCACGGGGTCCACGCGGCTCAAGGCCGGGACGGCGACGAAACTCGCACTCAACTGCATCACGACCACGCTCTTCACCAAGCTCGGCAAGGTGCACGGCAATCTGATGGTCGACCTGGCTGCCACCAACGACAAGCTCGTCGACCGCGCGGTGCGGATCATGCGCACCATGCATCCGGAACTCACGCGCGAAGAGGGCGCGGCCTTGCTCGAGGCTGCCGGCGGCAGTCTCAAGATCGCGCTCGTGATGCATGCCCGCGGACTGGATCGCGCCAGCGCACAGGCGCGGCTTGACGCAGCGAAGGGGATCCTGCGGAACGCCTTGGAGCGCTCGTAAGGACAGCGCAGGCAACGGTCGCAGGATCCCGCGGGTGCACACTCAGGCGGGTGGCAGGTGACGGCGTGATCGATCATGACACCGAGTTGCCGTCGCCAAAAGCGACGGACCCCGCGTTCATCACGCGGGGTCCGGTCGGTTCGCTTGCTCACAGGCGTTGCCGCCTGGCATCATCCCGTCGCCGCGCAAGCACGGTGACGGGCGAGTGCCTTCGTCAGACGATGTGCTGCGTGAAGGTCTTCAGCGCGCGCACGCGCACCTTGCGCGAAGCGGGCTTCGACTTGGTGATGTACTCCTTGCCGGTCAGCGGGTTGATCTTCTTCTCGCCGCCGCGCTTGGCCGGAGTGGTCTTGGCGACCATCTTGAAGCCGAGGAACTTGAAGGTGCCGCAGCCCTTCTTGCCGAGGTCGGCAACCATGACCTGGGTCAGGGTGTCGAACACGCCGACGACCTGCTTGCGGGTCAGGCCGGTCGCGGTCACGCACTCGGCGATGACCTGCGACTTGCTGCGGGGGCTGCTGGCGGGGGTAGCCTTGTAGGCCTTCTTCTTGGTGGCGGTAGCCATTTCTCAATCCGTTTCTGGCCCGTTTATGGGGCCCTGAGTGCGAACCGGGCGTCGTCCAAATCTCCGCTCCGGGATAATCCCTAGGATAATCCGACGATTCGTGCACTTCAAGGGGTGCAGCGGCTCAAAACCGCGGGAATCCCGAAGTTTTTGCACTCGACCCCGCAGGTCCAACCAAGGTCCTCCCGTCCATCAGGCCGCCGACCTCACGGGCGAACGGTCTCGCGACCAACACTGGCGTAGACGAAGCCAGCTTCGGTCACCTGCGCCGAGCGGTAGAGGTTGCGCCCGTCGAAGATGGTGCGCCCCTTCATGCGCTGCGCCATCTGGCCGAAGTCCGGGCTGCGGAAGTCGTTCCATTCCGTGCAGATGACCAGCGCGTCGGCTCCGTCGAGCGCGTGGTACATGTCGCTCGCGGCTTCGGCCTGCGGGAACTCCTTGGCCATGTTCTCCATGGCGACCGGATCGAACGCGCGCACCACCGCACCGGCAGCCACCGCGCGCTCCATCAGAGCGATCGATGGTGCCTCGCGGATGTCGTCGGTGCGAGGCTTGAAGGCCACGCCCCAGAACGCCAGGCGCTTGCCCTTCACGCCGCCGAGTTCCTGCTCGATCTTGCCCCAGAAGTGGGAACGCTGGTCCTGGTTCACCTCGTGCACCGAGGCGTTGAGCTTGCAGTCGAAGCCGACCGCACGGCCCATGCCGACCACGGCCTGCGTGTCCTTGGGAAAGCACGAGCCGCCGTAGCCCAGGCCCGGGTACAGGAACTGGTTGCCGATGCGCTTGTCCGCGCACATGCCCTCGCGCACGCTGGTGATGTTCGCGCCGTAGAGCTCGGCCAGGTTGGCGATCTCGTTGATGAAGCTGATCTTGCAGGCCAGCATGGCGTTGCTGGCGTACTTGACCATCTCGGCACTGCGGACATCCATGAAGAAGATGGGGTTGCCCTGACGGACGAACGGTTCGTAGAGCGCGCGAAGCACCTCCTCGGCCCGTTCGCTCTCGACCCCGCAGACGACGCGGTCGGGCCGCATGAAGTCGTTGATCGCATCGCCTTCCTTCAGGAACTCGGGGTTGTCGGCGATGTGGAAGGGGACCTTCGTCTTGGCGCGGATCGCGTCGCGCACCTTGTGGCTCGTGCCGACGGGCACGGTGCTCTTCACGATGACCAGCTTGTCGGCGCCCTTCGAGCCCAGCGCCTCGAGCGCATCGCCGATGTCGTTGGCCACACGCAGCACGTACTGCAGGTCGGCGCTGCCGTCCTGGTCGCTCGGCGTGCCGACGCAGATGAAGATCGCTTTGGCGTCGCGATAGGCCTCGGCCTTGTCAAGGGTGAAGTGCAGGCGGCCGGACTTGATGTTGCGCTCGAGCATCTCGCTCAGGCCGGGTTCGTAGATCGGGCTCTCGCCACGCTTGAGGGTCTCGATCTTCCGGGGATCCACGTCAAGGCAGGTCACGTCGTTGCCCATGTCGGCGAAGCACGCACCCGTGACCAGACCGACGTAACCCGTACCGACCATCGTGACCTTCATGCTGGATCTCCTTTGGGGGAAGCGGAGTCTACGTCGCAGCCCATCATGCGTCGGCGAGTCCCTCGCGTTCGAGCAGCCATCGCTTCAGTCGCAACGGCCACGCGGATCCGCCTGTCGTGGTGCCCATGAAACCACCGATGCCCGATGCAGCCACGACCCGATGGCAGGGGATCAGCGGGGCGAGACGGTTCCGGGCCATGGCCTGCGCTGCGGCGCGCACCGCCCTTGGCCGGCCGGCCAAGACCGCGAGCTCCGCATAGGTGACCGTGCGACCCGGCGGCACGGCTCGAAGCGCCTGCCAGCATGCCCGATGGAATTCGGGACCGAGCGGGACGAGCCCGGTCCGTGGGCGCACGGATGGATCCCGCAGCCAGCGTTCGATGCATTCGACGAGTTCATCGAGCCCCGACGGATCGATGTGGCCGGCACGGGGTCCTCGCGCGCTCCCTGCAGGCTGTCGCATGGGCGTCGGGGCGGCGGCGCCGGGCTCGACCCACGCCGTGCAGAGGCCGCGCGCATCGCAACCGGCGAGCAAATCAGCGGGGCCCAGACGCCATCGTTTCACGCGCCGAGCATACGAGCGACCGCGCTACGATCAGGTCATGACGCCAGCCACCGCCATGCCCGCCGTGTCCGACGCAGCCGATCCCATGGGAACCGCCTTGCTCGACATGCTGCGGGGCCACGATCCCGAGGTCGCGACGATCCTCTCGGGCGAACGCGATCGGCAGGAGACGACGCTCGAGCTCATCGCCAGCGAGAACCACGTCAGCACCGTGGTCATGCACACCGCCGGCAGTTGGATGACCAACAAGTACGCCGAGGGCTATCCGGGCAAGCGTTACTACGGCGGCTGCGAATGGCACGACCAGGTCGAGGACCTGGCCCGCGAGCGCGCCAAGCGACTGTTCGGCTGCGGCTTCGCGAACGTGCAGCCGCACTGCGGCGCCAACGCCAACATCGCAGCCTTCATGGCGCTGATGAACCCGGGCGACACCGTGCTCAGCCTGCCGATCAAGTCAGGTGGCCACCTGTCGCACGGCCTGAAGCCCAACTTCAGCGGCACCTTCTATTCGATCGTCGAATACAACCTCGACGAGCGGACCGAGCTGCTCGATTACGACCAGATCGAGCGCCTGGCCAAGGAACACAAGCCCAAGGTCATCATCTGCGGCTACTCGGCGTACCCGCGCACGATCGACTTCGCGCGCTTTCGCGCGATCGCCGACTCGGTGGGGGCGTACCTGATGGCCGACGTCGCCCATATCGCTGGCCTGTGCGCCACCGGCGTGCATCCGTCGCCGTTCCCGCATGCGCACGTCGTGACCACGACCACGCACAAGACCCTGCGCGGTCCGCGCGGCGGCCTCATCATGACCAACGACGCGGAGCTGGCAACCAAGCTCGACCGAAAGGTCTTCCCCGGTAGCCAGGGCGGGCCGCTCATGCACATCATCGCGGCCAAGGCCGTGGCCTTCGGCGAAGCGCTCAAGCCCGAGTTCAAGGGCTATTGCCGGCAGGTCGTCGCCAACGCGCAAGCGCTGGCCAAGGCGCTCACCGAGCGTAACTACCGACTGTGCACCGGTGGCACCGACAACCACCTCATGCTCGTCGACCTGCGCCAGCGCAGCGCGGACCTGACCGGCGCCGACGCCGAGAAGTGGCTCGAGTCCGCCGGCATCATCTGCAACAAGAACGGCATCCCGTTCGATCCGCGTCCGCCCATGGTCACCAGCGGCCTGCGACTCGGCACCCCGGCGCTCACCACCCGTGGCCTCAAGGAACGCGAGATGGTGCAGGTCGCCGATTGGCTCGACCGCGTCATGGGTGCCAAGGGCGATGCGGCCGAGTGTGCTCGCGTGCGCGAGGAGATCCGCGCCTTCTGTGCGGGATTCCCACTCGCGGGACACTGAGTGCACCCCGTCGCGCGCCGAGCGATCGGATCGTGGCCATCCAGCGACGACAGCGCCCACGGCGTGGGCCGTGGGCGCGGGTGAGGTCGTCGATCCGCGGCCGGCTCAGGCGCGGCTGGCGTACGAGCCGTCGGTCGTGTTGATGCGCACCTTCTCGCCGTTGGTGATGAACGGCGGAACGCGGGTCTTCAGGCCGGTTTCCATCGTGGCTTCCTTCAGCTGGTTGGTCGCCGTCGCGCCCTTGATGCCGGGCGGCGTATCGGTGACCACCAGTTCGACCACGTTGGGCATTTCAATGCTGACCGGGCGACCGTCGCACCACAGCACGATGACTTCGGTGTCAGGCAGCATGTAGAGCGGCATGTCACCGACCACGTCCTCGGGCAGCTCATGCTGCTCGTAGTTCTGGTTGTCCATGAAGACGTGCGTCTTGCCCTGGGCGTACAGGTACTGCATGGGTCGGCGGTCGAGTTCCACTTGCTCGACTTCCTCACCCGAGCGCAGGCGCTTCTCGATGATCGTGCCCTTCTCGATGTCCCGGATCTTGACCTGCACGAACGCTCGCAGGTTGCCGGGGGTCACGTGGGTGTACTGGGTGATCACGTACAGCTTGCCATCCATCTTGATGGCCATGCCGGGGCGTAGGTCGGTGCTCTTCATGGTGTTGGGTCCCCTTGGGGAAGGGCCAACGATAGCAAACCGGCGGGGCGCCCCCCGTGGCGCATGCAAGCTGGGCCTGGCACCGCACTGGTGGGGGCCACCGTGCGGCGCGAGTCGTTCGCCCGCAGCCTTGCGGCACTGATCGACTCGGCGAACCCCTCACGCTGGCGGAAATGAAAAACCCCCGAGCACGAGGCTCGGGGGCGGAGGGAGGGAAAAGGGCTTGGTTGACATCGCAGCCGTGTGGCCGTGCCTTGGGTCTTTCTCACCTTTGGCAGGTTGAACCGGGTTGCGCGGTCGACTGGGTTTCCCCTGTCGACAGAAGGACAATAGCCCGGTTCCATGAACATCCAAATGACTGGCGAGATTTTTTGGCGGATTCCGTTCCAACGACTGCAACCTTCCCGCCGGCGCGCCGTACCGGATCGCCGAACCGCAATTCCAGCGCAAAAACGGGGGTCGGTGGATAGGCTTCCACTCATGCTCTCCCATGCTGCTCCGCGTTGGCCCCGTCTCGCCGCGTTCCTCGCTGCACTCGGACTGCTCGGCTGGGCGGTTTCAGCTCCCGCTACGGCCCAGAACCCACCCCCGAACCCACCGGCAACCGCCCCAGCGCCCAGCGGCCAGGCGACGGATGAGCCCGCCACGGCCCCCGCGGCCTCGCCCGCCGCGCCCGCTCCCAAGCAGAAGGGGCAGGGCGAGGACCCTCGGCTCGAGCGCACGCGCGCGCGCACCCCGCGCCCGAATGCGCGTGAAGCCGCGGACGCGCCAGCGGCACGCGAGCCAGCCGATCCGGTCCAGGAAGGGGCCATCGATGCACCTCCGCCGATCACGGTCACGCCGCCGCGCCTCGACTTCGGCTTCATGCTTCCCAACACCAACGCACGCGGCACCGTCACGCTGACCAATGGCGGTACGGCGCCGGTCACGCTGCTCAGCGTCACGCCATCATGCAAGTGCACCACGATCACGGACGCTACCGGCGTCACCATCGAGCCGGGCAAGAGCTTCGTCATCGAGACCGAACTCAGCGGTGCACCGATGCAGGGCATTCGGCGATCACAGCTCAAGATCATCGCCAAGGGCTACGCGCGACCGATCAATGTTGCCGTGCAGGGCGAGGTGGCGCTGCCGGTTCGTGCGGTGCCGGCCTACATCAATCTGGTCGGTGAGCGTGCGCGCGCTGGCGAGACCATCATCGAGAGCACGGATGGCACGCCCTTTCGCGTGCTCTCGGTGAATGGCAAGCCGGCCACGCTCGTGCCGCAGGAAGCGCCCGGCGACGTGCACGCCCGGCACAAGCTCGCCTGGTCGTTTCCTGAGGGAGAGGCCGTCGGTGACTTCTGGATCGTCGAGACCGATCACCCAAGTTGCGCGCTCGTTGATGTGCGGATTCGCAATGCGAACCCCATCAAGCGTCCCGTGCTGCGCATGCGCGAGTACCGCATCAACGCGGGCCGCATCGATCCGGTCGAGGGCGTGCGCATCGAGGTGCAGTCGAAGGATGCGACCGCGCCCTTCGATGTGGTCTCGGTGAAGGGCGGCGTTTCGTGCCCCGTGACGGCAGAACTGGTCGAGTCGCACCAGGAAGACGAAGGCATGGTCGCCGTGATCCAGCTCAAGCCGCTGCCGGATGCGCGAGGCTTCTTTGCCGACACGCTCATCGTGGGCAGCGGGGGCAAACTGCAGGAACTTGATCTTTTCGGCACGATTCGACCGAAGCCCGAGGGCGCAGCGGCGCCCGCCCCGGCCGTTCCCTGATGAGGACGGGGGAGTGCTGGCGGGAACCGCCGTGCGACGAGCCCGTCACAGCGCCTTGATGCGCTCGGCGATGTCGGCTGCGCGCAGGGCGCCGACCAGTGGCTCAAGCTCGCCCACGAGCAGCCCGTGCAGCGGGAACGATCGCTCGATGCGGTGATCGACCGCCACGTTCTCCTTCCAGCGATAGGTGCGGATCTTCTCCGCGCGACCACCGCTGCCGATCATGGCGATGCGTTGATCGCTGCGACGCGCCGCAGCCTCGGCTTCACGGCGCTCAAGCACACGCGCGCGCAGCAGCTTCCACGCCTTCTCGCGGTTCTGCCCCTGGCTGCGCGTTTCCTGCATGCGCACCTCGATGCCGGTCGGCAGGTGGATCAGGTGCACGGCGGTGGCGACCTTGTTCACGTTCTGGCCGCCGGGCCCCTGGGCAGTCGTGACCATCTCCTTGACTTCGGCCGGGTCGACGGCCGACTCGACATCTTCCGGTTCGGGGAGCACGGCGACGGTGGCCGTGCTGGTGTGCACGCGCCCCTGCGCCTCGGTCGCGGGCACGCGCTTGACTTGGTGCGTGCCGCCTTCGTAGCCCAGGTCGCTCCAGCAGCTCGCGCCACTGATCGCGAAGATCGCCTGCGATACGCCGCCTGCGTCGCCCGGCTTGGATTCGAGTTCTTCCACGCGCCATCCGCGTCGCTGCGCGAACTTCAGGTACATCGCGCAGAGATCACCGGCCCACAGGCCGGCCTCGTCGCCGCCGACGCCGGCGCGCACTTCAAGAATCAGGTTGCCCACGGCGCGGTCACCTGCCGTGACCAGTGCTTCCTGCAGCGTGTCGGCTAGGCTCGCGCGTTCGGTGTCCAGCGCCGCGAGGTCGGCCTTGGCCATGGTGGCCAGTTCCGGATCGCCCGAGTCGACCAGTTCCTGCAGGCTCGCGGCCTCGGCGGGCAGGGCACGCCAGCGGGTGAAGGCGGTGGCGATCGGCTCGATGGCGGAACGACGCATGGCGATCGCGCGCGTGCGCCGGTGATCGACCGCGATGAGCGGGTCCTCGAGCTCGCGGCCGAGCGAGGTCCACTCGGCGCTCAGTTCATCGAGCTTGCGCAAGAGGTTGTCGGGGAGCTGGTCCATCGGGCCGTGCAGGGGATATGGTGTGGTGCCGGTGCGCAAAACGACACACGCCGCACCAGGTCATGGTGCGGCGTGCGGTGTTGGATTCGGATGGATCTACTTGGCGGACTTCTTGTCCTTGCCGAAGTAGCCGCCGGCGAACTTGCGCTGGAAGCGCTCGACGCGGCCGGCGGTGTCGACGAAGGTCTTCTGGCCGGTGAAGAAGGGGTGCGAGCCCGACCACACTTCCACGTGCATCTCGGGCACCGTGGCGCCAACGGTCATGACGACCTGGCCGCGGAAGTGGACCTTGCATTCGGGGAAGTACTGGGGGTGAGTCTTGTCCTTCATGGGTGGCTCCCTTGGGGGGACGGGGAATATACCCAAAATGGACGTGAAGGCAACCCCACGAAACGCCGATCTTGAACCTCACGACGGCAACGGCTATTCTTCCTAGCCCATTCCCCTATAGCTCAATCGGTAGAGCGGGCGGCTGTTAACCGCCAGGTTACTGGTTCAAGTCCAGTTGGGGGAGTTCAAGGCCCGCCTCGAAGTCGAGGCGGGCCTTTTCGTTGACTGGAGGGGTGGGCCACAAGGCCTGCGTGGGGCGTCGTGGCGGGTGTTTCGCGCTCTCGCGTTTGCGAGGGCGGATCGGGGTAGCGGGCCGGACAGCGCCGGAAGGGCCACCCTGCCCCGGAAACGCTCGGACGCTCGGATTGCCGTGAACGGGCGAGCGTGATCGGGGGAGTTGGGAGAAAAATCGGAAATCTGTCGGGTGGGCCGGTCACGCCGGGGCGGGTCGAGCGGTGATGAAAGTGGTGGGACGTGTAAGTCCCAACCCTGCTGGTGGAGGTTCCCCAGCAAGGTCAACCCCGCTGAGCGCGAACCAAGCCCACGAAGGTGTGCGGACGGTAGCGACAGTCACGGTTGCGGCACCGCTTCGCTCAATCACAAATCAAGCATCCACCACTACAAGAACCGGACAAGATATGACGATTACATTCAGGAGCGCTGCTCCAGACACAGACGCGAACCCAACGGACGAAACTCACCGCGAGCATGCTCCGAACCCCTGCATTACGAGAGTCGCGTTCGGCCTCGCTGCGAGTGCGCTTGCGCTGATGTCCGCTGTCGTTCACGCCGATCAGAACCCCCTGGATAACGGCCAGCCCGTCGCCGCCCTGATCCCGGTACTAGAGAGTGCCGATGTGGGATCGCCGGTGATATCCAACACTCTCTTGTTGGAAGCGTCATTTGAGCCGATGCTTCAGTCGCCCGTGCCTAACGAAACCGCCCATCTCGCAAGTGCGACTCCATGCGCGGACGGGCAATTCATCATTCCCGGAATCATCGACCTCGTGAATCCCGGGTTTGCACCCTGCGGACGGCTCGAATTCGGCGCCATCGATGTTATGGTGACCATCTCATACAGCGACAACCTGAGCTGCCTGGGGCTGTTCGCGCTCACACACGATCTAGAACAACAGATGAAAGACAGAGCGCAACAGATGAGCAACAACAAATGGGCTCTTGGATGCGAAAGTCCGGGCTCTTGCATCATCACGAACCAACTCACTCCTGGCACCTATCACACACCCGTTCAAACGCAGTTCGTGACGCCGGGATGCACCATGCGCGTGGACGTATGTGCACGGATCGAAGTAATAAGCGGGAGTATTGGAATCTGCAGCAGCGAAGCCGGAACCCCACCGGTCACGCCATGGCAAATTACCCCACCCTGCGGCATCCCACAACCGATTTTGGTACCCGAGGAAGTCCGATGAAAGGCACGGGTGCTCCAACTACAAGACGAACGTGGTCCAACGCCGTTACTGCCGGACTGCTGGCGGCCGTGAGTGGCTGCACCACCGGAACGGCAGTCATGACGCACGATCTGCAGATCGTGCCTCCGGGCGACACCCCGCTGGAGTCATCGACGGTTGTCGCTGTGCGAGCGTTGCCCGCACTGGTGTGCAGGCTGGACAACTCAGCGGGAATGCCCAGTGTATACGCACTGCACATTGGCCTGCCTGGCGCTGAGCCTGGACAACCCATCTACGCCGTGAACACAAAGTCCGTTGAATGCGCGGGACGGGAATGCGTGCTGGTGACGCACATTCGAGCTTTACCTGACGGTGCCTCATGGCTCAACGCACAGCTGACGATTCGTTCGTGCGAGACCATCGAATCCGCGACTTCGTGGATTGGCGGCCCTTGCGGCAGAGGGGAAAGCGCATCAGACTCGACAGTGCGGCGCTTCGTCTGGGGAGGGCATGCATGGATTGAGGAATGAAAGTTGCCCTCGAGTTCAAGGCCCGCCTCGAAGTCGAGGCGGGCCTTTTCGTTGACTGGCGGGGTGGCCGAGTCGGCCTGCGTGGGGCGTCGTGGCGGGGGTTCGGCGCTCTCGCCTTTGGGGCGGCGGTTCGGGGGAGCGGGCAGGACAGCGCCGGAAGGGCCACCCTGCCCCGGAAACGCTCGGACGCTCGGATCGCCGTGAACCGGAGAGCGTGATCGGGGGAGTTGGGAGAAAAGTCGGAAATCTGGCGGGTGGGCCTGACCTTACCCCGCTGTTGAGTCCACAGTTTACGCAGTAGTCGTTCGGTTCGGAAGGCGCTGC